>Ga0070680_100000319_pt1 | contig 32274 bp, 28 predicted proteins | sample KBSC73BmetaG_FD_64672 | JGI IMG/M metagenome (GOLD analysis project Ga0070680, IMG submission 64672) | Corn rhizosphere microbial communities from Kellogg Biological Station, Michigan, USA - KBS C7-3B metaG | ecosystem: Host-associated > Plants > Roots > Rhizosphere | place: USA: Michigan...
CGGTTGACTTGGGGTGACCGATCGGCTACATTGCGTGAGTCACCGCGGGGTGGAGCAGCCCGGTAGCTCGTTGGGCTCATAACCCAAAGGTCGCTGGTTCAAATCCAGCCCCCGCAACCATCAAGTCGTCGAAATCAAAGGGGCCGACGTCAGTCGGCCCCTTTGGTGTCTTCGCTGACTATGAAAGATTTCGACCGTTCGGTGCGCGGAGGCGCCGTGACGGCGTCCCTCCAGAACGAAATCGCGCTTTGGCGGGCCCTTCAGGATCGCCGAGAGCCCGCGTCTCCGAGCGCCACTTCATAGGGCACGCTGAGCACCCGAAAATCCGACCAATGACGCGGATTGCGGCGGCGCCTTGGGTTTCTCGGCGATTTGGATCAACGACCCAATGGGCCGGGGTTCTGCGATGCGGTGCGGTGCAGACTGGTGCATCATGGTGTAAGATTCGAGCTATGGCTGAGACAGAGCGAACAATTCGTCAAAGCGTTTCGATCCCTGCAGGCATCGTCAAGCGTGTCCGCACATTGGCCAGGACGCGGAAAACGAGCGCCAATCGAGTGCTGGTCGATTTGATCGAGGCCGGTCTGCAATCCAAAGAGGCCGAGAAGGAACGATTCTTCTCGCTCGTCAGTCGACTCACCGAGTCTTCGGACGCTGCCGAGCGGCAGCGGTTGAAAGAAGAACTCGCGCGGATGACCTTTGGGAGTTAATGCCGAAGATTCGGTGGACCGATCTTCCCGCAGATCTTCGCCAGCACCTCTTCGATCGAGTCGTGGATCGCCAGATATCGGCTGAGGATCTCTACAAGCTCAAGCTGTGGCGTGAGTCCGAGCCGCAGGCGCCGGCCGGTCTCTGGTACAAGGACTTCGGGTCGTTCAAGATTTGTGGCGAAGGCGAATTACCCAAGACATTCCTCTTGAAAGGACAGGCGGCGAAGGGCCAGTCGTTGTAGATGCCTGGAACCATGACTCGCTGGGAGTTCACTCGTCGCTTTCGGCGCGGCGCCTTCGGCTGGAAGTTGCAGCCGGCGATCGAGCGCGTCAGGCAAGCCGTGAGCGAGATCAATCGCGTCGCCCGGCGCGACCCAATCTTGGCCGCCGAGGGGGCGGTGCTGTTCCTGGAACGCGTGTCACCTGCACTCGAGCACGTGGACGGTTCCTCTGGCGCAATCGGCACCGCGGTGAACCGTGCGGTCGCCGAGCTCGCGACCGTCATCGCCGAGGCGCCCGCGGACACGAGGACGCGCGAGATGTGGCTCGAGCGCCTCTGGGAGGCGCACGCGCACGACGAGATCCCGTACATCGAGCGGCTCGGGGACTTCTGGGGCGAACTCTGTGTGTATTCGGAAATTGCCTCGGCGTGGGCCGATCGCCTCGTGCCGATCGTGGAGATGGCGTGGAGCCCGGATCCGAAGCGGCGCGGATTCTTCCACGGCACGACCGCGTGCCTCAGTGCCCTGTTGCGCGCCAAACGCTACGACGCACTCCTTGCCCTTCTCGAGAAAGACCCGCGCCCATGGTGGGTCTATCGGCAGTGGGGCGCGCGTGCACTCGCCGCGCTCGGCCGTGTCGATGAGGCGGTTCACTACATGGAAGCGCTGCGTGGATTCGACGACAACGCGATCGCCATCGCGGGCGTGTGCGAGGAGGTCCTCCTCGCGGCCGGTCGGGTCGAAGAGGCGTACCGGCATTACGCGATCGAGGCGACTCGCGGGACGTCATACCTCGCGACGTATCGGGCGCTCGTCCGGAAGTACCCGCTGAAGCAACCGGGCGACTTGCTCACCGATCTCGTCGCGACGACACCGGGCGACGAGGGGAAGTGGTTCGCCACGGCGAAGGAGGTGGGACTCTTTGACGAGGCGATCCGGCTCGCGAATTCGTCTCCGTGCGATCCGAAGACCGCGACGCGCGCTGCGAGAGATTTCGCTGACGGACGCCCGGAGTTCGCGGTCGAGGCGGGGTTGGCCGCGCTTCGCTGGCTCGTCGCGGCTCATGGCTACGAGATCACGGGCGCCGACGTGTGGGCCGCCTACGCGAACACGATGAAGGCGGCCGAGAAGCTCGGGCGAGCCGGAGAGGTTCGAGACAAGGTCCGGACGCTCGTCGCGAGTGAGACGCTCGGCGAGCGATTCGTCACGCGGATTCTTGGTCGAGAGCTTGGTCTGTGACGGCGAGCGCTCGGCCCCGATGGACGGAATCCACGCGCATGTCAATCACGTCTCGGGTTCACGATGCGCCGAAACGTCGAAGGGCGTACGTCGAACGGCGGAAGTGCCGCGGAAGCTGTCGCGGCTGCACAAGCCGGAGACGATGTCGCTCGAAGCGTGGCAGATCGTGCTGCGCCGGCAAGTGGGCCGCGAGGAGACGTTCACGCTCACGAACGTTGGAGAGACCAACCCATCTTCTCGGAGTTCCACGTCACCAATCCGAAGAGCCGGAACACCTACCGGTTCGTCATTCGCGGCAGCAGCCCCGGCACCAATGTCTGCTCGTGTCCCAACCTCGCGACGAATACGCTCGGCACCTGCAAGCACGTCGAGTTCGTTTCAGAAGAAGTCGAAGAAGGGCATAGCGAGGCCGAAGAAGGGTATCGACTTGATCCGGCAGTGAGGCGAAGTCCTAAGCTTGCTGGATAGCGAGACGGGGATGCACTCTTGCTTGGACTCAAAACCCAAGCTCGCCGGCTGGCGCCGGCGGCAAGAGGAGGCATCCCGGTGGAGACGAGAATACCGGCCTCGGAGCGGACAAGCCAGAAACTCAGTGAGCTGCTGACCCAGGGCGTCGCCGAGGGCGACGCGCGGAGCGAACTGATCAGGCTCGCGGTCCGGAAGATCGTCGAGGAATCGCTGGAAGCCGAGGTGGCCGGGGCCGTGGGGCGCGGTTACTACGAAAGCGGCGCCGTCCCGGGCGCCGGCTATCGCAACGGTTACCGGTGTGGACGGCTCCGCACCGCCGAGGGCCCGATCGACTACGGCGTGCCGCAGGTGGCCGGGCATCAAGCAACCGCACGTCTCCAAGGGCCTCGGGAACGCCACCCGAGGCGTTTCGTGTCTTCGCCCAGGTTTCGTTCGGGGTCACGCAGGTCGCGCGCCATTGCCTCCGGGGATCGGCTGCTTGAGGATCTTCGTCTCGACCTCGTACGCGCCGGTTGGGTGAGCCCAGCTCCATGTCCGCGGTGTGGGCCGCGACACCCGGCCAGTTTCCGCGGAGTCACCGGCGGGGACCAGAACTCGGCACGCACCGGATCCCACACGACGAATCGCAGCGCGCTCAGTCACGCGACATGGTGAGCGTGACAGGCTCCTCCAACTCGCGCTCGGGGTCGAACTGCGAACGCCGGGTGAGATTCAAGTTGAAGCCGTAGACGTGGAGCGACACTGTCACATCATCGCTGTCGTTCTGCACGCTGTGAATCGAGTCCGGCAGCATCATGACGACGTCGCCGGGACCGACCGTGGTCTCGCCGACTCTACGAAGCTTGGCGTGGCCCGGCCGCGAGCCGTCGTCCGCGCGCGCCCACACGACGTTGCGCTCGCGGCCTCGCACGCCGGCGACGACGGCCCAGGTGCCGTGATTGTGGGGCGCGACACCTCGATGCGAGGCCCACGCCGCCACGAAGACCATCAGCGAGTGATCGGGCTCCTCGTGCAAGACGTGAATGCCGAAGCCCTGGTTTATGTCGGGCTCGGCGTGCTGCGGCGCGAGCCAGGTCGGCGTGACGGCCAGCGCGTGCACGAGTGGCCTGAGCCGGCTCGTGATTTCGCGCGGGTCGCGTGTCTCCCCGGTGATTTCCCGCAGGTCCTTCACGAACCGATCGAGCGTGTAGCCCATTGTCATCACCTGGCTCACTGCGATTCGAGGAATGACTTCGCGCGCTGGATTTCCGGGCGCTCGGAGTCCATCTCGCGCGTCAGGGTGACGATCTGCGTGTGGTACGCCCGCGCCTTGTCGGCCTTGCCCACGGCCTCCGCCGCGCGCGCGGCACCGTCGAGATCGCGCTGGCGGTTACGGGCGGCGTTGAGCGACGCCTCGAACTCCACGGCGGCGACGATCCAGTTCTTCCGAACCATGGCGTCCTCCATGAGCGGTCGATTGGCCGCTACAGTAGCTATCGCGGATCCATGCTGTCCAATGCCGGCTTGTTCTGCGATTGATAACAAGCGGACATGGATCTCCGTCAGCTGCGCTCGTTCGTCGCGATTGCCGAGGCCGAAAGCTTCTCCGGCGCCGCGGCGCGGCTGCACGTCACGCAGCCGGCATTGTCGCGGCAGATCCGGGACCTGGAGGCCGAGCTGGGCGTGCGGCTGTTCGACCGCTCGAGCCGCCGCGTGCGCCTCACCCCCGAGGGCGACGACGTGCTCCGACACAGCCGCGACGCGCTGGTAGGGATCGACGCCCTCCGCGAGCGCGCGCGCTCATTGAGCGGCGGACGCGTCGGCATCCTTCGGGTTGGCGCCACGCCGCAAGTTCTGGAGAGCGTGCTGTCGGATTTCCTCACGCGATACCGGCGCATGCATCCGGACATCGAGGTGCAACTCGTCGAAGACGGCGCGGTGACGATTCTGCGGCTCGTCGAGGAAGGCCAGGTACAGATCGGCCTCGGCGTGCATCCGGTCCGCGAGCCATTGCGCGCCCGGGTGCTCTTTCCTGCCCGCATCGTCGCGGTCATGCCGACGTCGAGCCCGCTCGGACGGAAACGTACGGTAGCGCTGGGCGATCTCACAAGCCAGCGCCTGCTGGTACTCCGGCCGACCTTCGCGACGCGCCAGATCCTCGACGGTGCCTTCCAGGCCGCGCGCATCCATCCGCACGTTGCGCTCGAAAGCGGCGACCCGCACTGTCTACTGAAACTCGCCGCGGCCGGCCACGGGGTGGCGATCGTGCCGTCCACTCTGCTGCTCCCACGCGAGGGGGTCCGGCTCGCGCCCATCGTTGACGACAACGTTTCGCTCGGCTTCTGGGTCGTTGTCGCTTGGGACGCGCGCCGCTTTCTCCCGCCGTACGGCGAGCGCTTCATCGCCAACCTGGTCGATCACACGCGGCGCTCCTATCCGGGCGATCGATTCGATCGGACGGCTCCGGCGCTCCGTCCGATCGACCCCGCACGAGCAGGGGAGTCACTCGCGCGCGGGCTGTTGGTGACGTCACACCCAGACTTGACCCAGGAATTACCCAGGAAGTTGCTCCCAACGAGGGCCAAAGAGACCCAAAGGCGCTTACGTTACTTAGGAGGCGTTGTTTGTGGCGCGTTGGCTCCATCGACGATTTGAAAAGGGCTCATAACCCACTGCACCGGGGTTCGAGCCATCCACGGCGACGAAACAAATCGGGCACGCTCCGGCCAGCCGGTGCGGCGGCGGGGCCATGACCGGGCACTTTGCCGCTGCGATCACTTCACCGGCACGGTCAGCGGCGGCCCCTCGGGCCCAACCTGGAACAGGATGAACTTCAGCCGCGCCGAGGTACTGGAATTCTTCATGATCATCGGTTTGCCGGGAAGCTGATGGATCACTTGCCCCGCCGTGCCGGTTCGTACCTGGCCTTCCGTCTCCATCGCTCCCGAACCCTCCACGATGTACAGGAACATGTGCCCCGTGTGCTGGTGCACGGGGGTGGCCCAGCCGGGCGGAACATCATACTGACGCACGCTAACGACTTTCGGGTCGTCCACTACCAGACGCTCCTTGAAGACGTCCGTGATCTGGGCCTTGTCTTGAGCAGGAGCGGCGTGGGGATGGCCGGCCACCAGCGCGACGCCGAACAGCACCATCAACGTAGTGGGGATCGATTCACGCATTCGCTGCCTCCATTTCAGGGTCGATCGAGGGGCTTCGCGAGGATCGAGTTACCATTGGGCTCTCGGCAGCAGGTCGACCGGGAGGTGCCGACGATCACGACGACGGCCGCGAGCAGGGTGGTCGGAAGCATCGTCCGTGGCATATGAGCCTGCATGGTCGCACACTAGAGGAGAGTCTCGGCGGACGTCCTGCAGGTGGGCAGAAGAAATGCTGAAGAAAAGCTGAAGGCCTCGGTGAGCCGGTCGGGGAAGATTTACAAGTTCGGGCGCTTCCAGCTCGACAGCACCGGAAGTCACGGCCGCCAACGCAAGACGGCGCTCGGTTGTCAAAGCGGCGGTGGCGAATGCGAGCGTCGCCATAGTCGCTGGCTAAGAGTAGTTGACGTCCGTCGGCCAGGCACGCCGCGACACCCTTATCGTTAAGCCTTCGCGGATATTCGACGATCCTTGTCCGCCTGCTCACGACGCCAATTCCCTTCCTCATCGCAGTCCGCCGTCTGACGATGCTCGTCGTTCGCGCCACTCTTTCTTGCCACACGTCGCGGCATTCACCGGAACTGTCGGAGAGCCGTTCCCGCCCGTGCCGCTCCAGACTGCGCGACGTGTGAGCCCCATCAAGTGCGGCCGCGACACATCGTATCCGCCGCGCGAGCCACCATTGGTTGACGTCGCAGGTTCGTGAGAACGCTGCCGCGCGCGTGGGATGTCCGAAGCCATCGGCACATCCTATATTAGTGCATTAACATTTTGACTGTCTTCAATCGTAGGTTTACTTACATGCTATGCCTCTTTTCGAGCCGCCAGACCTGCGTATGAAGACTGTCCTCGTAGTCGAAGACAACGATGATCACCTCGAATTGTTGACAACTGTCCTTCAGGTGTGCCGCGCGCGGACTCTAGGGGCGCGGAATGTCGCCGCCGCGACCACGTGGCTGACGACGACGCGAGTTGATCTGCTCATCTCGGACCTGGCTATGCCCGGCGAAGACGGTCTTTCTCTAATTCGTAGCATTCGACGTAGCACCCGTTCTGAGCGCACACTTCGTGCGATCGCCATCACCGGGTTTCCCGAAGCGTATTCGACCGCGCGAATGCACGGGTTCGATGTTTTGTTGGAGAAGCCGATTGACGTTGTGGTTTTAGCTGCGAAGATACGAGAACTGTTCGGCCTGTAGGAGTATTCGGTCGCTACGGATCATGTTTCTGGGCGGAACCATTCCCGCGCGGAACGTCTATTTGCCACGGTGAATGTCGCGTTCGTAGCACTGGCGATGCATCGTGCAATGGCTGATGGTAGTGTGAAGCCTCGTCGAGTCGGGACGTGCGCGCAGCGGGAGAATTCTAATCCCGCGGCTATGGTAGTTGGCTCGCAACGTTGGCGGTCTGTTGAGCAAAGCGCGTGGCGGACCGTAAACACGTATCTGGACTCCTCAGGCAAGAGGGTGTGCTGAACGCCGTGGGGAGCCAATCGGGTTCGCGGACCTTTAATGGCCACCGTGTTTATCGGCTTCCCCTCGGGCGGCTCCCGACGTGCGAGTTCGGATTGCAGCTCACGTTGTCGAGATCCGAAGCGACAGCCAGCTCAGACTGCAGTCGTATCTCCGGCCTCTGGTGTGGAGTGCTCACGCTCCGGGCCATGATGGAAGTCGCGCGCGGGGAGCCAATCGTGACAGCGGCCCTCAGCAGCCATCGGGCTTAGCAGGCTTTCCCTCGCGCCGGTCAGAGCCGGTTCGCCATCAGTGTCATGTGGCAGCCTCGGGTGAGCTCGTTCGTGACGCGGGTGACGCGGGTCAGACCGCCGGCACGGCGGCGAAGTCGTTGCCGTTTCGCCAGACCGCCCAGGCGATCCGCGCCAACTTGTTGGCCAGGGCCACGGCCGCCTTGTTGTGGCCGCGAAGGCGTTCGACCTGCAATGCCCACGTCCGCAATCGGTCCGTCGTCGGAGCGGTCTTCGACTTCGCGTGGTGCAGCACCGACCGCGCGCCGTGGATGAAGAGCATTCGAAGGTAGGTATCGCCTTGCTTGCTGATTGCCCCAAGGTGCCGACGCTGTCCCGAGGAATGTTCGCGGGGCGTGAGCCCGAGGTAGCTCGCGAAGTGCCGCGCGGAGGGGAAGCGCTGGACATCGCCGACCGCGGCCACGAGAGCCGTCGCGGTCAAGACGCGGATGCCGGGAATCGTGCGCAGTTGACGGACCACCAACGCCGGTTCGGCGGCCGTCGCCAATTGGCGCTCGATGGCACGAATGCGCTCCTCGAGCTCGCCGATCTCCCGGATGGCTTCTCCGAGTGCCACGCGGAGCAAGCCAGGCACGCCGGCATCGACATCTTCGAGGAGGGCCCGAACGTGCGGCCCGACATGATGAGCACCCGCCGGGATCAGCACGCCGAACTCCCGAAGGATCTCGCGCAGAGTATTGAGGCGTGCGGTGCGCGCGGCGGCCCACGCCGAGCGGAGGCGATGGAGGGCGGCCAGCGCTTGCTGCGTCTCCGATCTCACGGGCACCGGACGAAGGTCGTCGTTCCGGAACGCCTCGAGCAGCCCTTTGGCATCCGTGCGATCCGTCTTGTTGCGGAGAACGTATGGGCGAGCGGCATGCGGTGGAACGAGCACGACCTCATGCCCTCGGCTCTGAGCTTGCCGCGGCCAGTGGTGCGCTGAGCTACACGCTTCCAGGATCACGGTCGCGGGCGGCCGCTCCGCGAGGAACTGGCGAAACCCCGCACGCGACAACCGATGGCGCTCTCGGACCTGGCCGGGGTGCTCTGACACGGCGACTTCAAAGACCGTCTTTGCCACATCAACCGCAATCGTCGTACGATTCATCGCGACTCCTCCTTCCACGCCGAGTGTGGACGCAAGGCGACTGTGGCACGTTGATGCCGTTTAAGTCGCGGGAGGAGTCCATCCCATCAGGTATGAATCTCGATCTGCAGGGGACTCCCGATCGAAGCGTCCGAGCGCCCTCGCGCGCTATGAAACGACTATGGAGTAAACCGACAGAGATGAGCGGAAAGGGAACAACGAGACGGTTCGGTAAAGCTGTGTCGTCGTTGGTGTGAGTCGGCTCGTCTTGGTTGTCGTGGTGGCTGGATTTCCCCTCATAACCCAAAGGTCGCTGGTTCAAATCCAGCCCCCGCAACCACCGGAAGCCCTCGGAAGATAAAACTTCCGAGGGCTTTAACTTTCTGTCTGCTGCCGCCCGACAAGCCGGTTTGGACACGGTTCGGACACGAACGCGGAGAGCCGCGCAGAAGCACGCAACACACCAGCGGGACGGCTGGTCGGCAAAGATGGGGAGCGACGGCCCTCCTCAAAGACCGCGGCTCGAGTGACAAGTGCCCCACGAAGGTCTCGTCCTTGGGGACGAGCGTCGGCAGGTGGGCCACCCATACGTGCGGAGCGCCATGGCCTGGGCCAGCGGTGAGCAGCTCGCAGCCATCTGAACCGCCGGCCGTCTGGCGCAGTTGACCGCTTATTGAGTTCGCTCCATCTACTACGTGCAGAGCCGTGAGAGTTGAACCGTCTGGGCAAACCAGAAAGCCGGTTCCTAACTGATTTTTGGTTGCGGTGGCTGTACGGGTTGCGCCGCAGCAAGCATGCTCAGAATCTGGGTTTTTCGCTCAACGACGGTTGCGCCTCGGCAAGATTAGGGAAGAGCTGTGTCCGCTCAGCCTCACCAGGTGGCGGCGATTGGATGGGGCGCGGTCCAGCCGCGCGATCGCCCAGTGACAATGGCCATCCCGCCCGGGAGGGGCCTCGTGTGCCGCATCGCTGTGGTATATGGTCGATTTCGCCGACGATCGAAATGGAGGCGCCGATTCCGGTTGTCGGACCATCGATCGCGCGAGCGCGAAATAGGGGGCGTCCACGTATGGGTTACCCGATCGACGCCAACGAACTGGGGCCCGCTGACGTGCAGGTTGCAGGAATGGTTTACGGTGACAGACCTACAGCCTTTCAAAGTTCCTGGCATCGACCCCACCAAAGGCATCCGCCGCGACCGGGATGGCGTTCATGACGCGCGCGCGATGTGACCGGTACGCTATCCGCAAGGACATCGTCGCCGGCTTCGTCAACGCCGTCGTCAGTGTCCCCGATGGGCTCGCGTCGGCCACGCTCGCCGGTGTGAACCCCGTGTACGGGCTCTATACCAGCATCGCCGCACCGATCGCCGGCAGCGCACTAGCCAGTGGACAACTGATGCAAATCGCCACGACTAGTGCGTCGGCGCTCGCGACAGGGCGAGTTATCGGCGGATACCCGGCTGGCGAGCAGGACCAAGCGTTGTTCTTGTTGGTCGCGCTGATCGGTGTGTGGCTTGCGGTATTCGGTCTTCTCCGGGCCGGCCGTCTCGTCCGGTTCGTCTCGCATGCCGTCATGACTGGGTTTCTCGCGGGCGTCGCGATGCTGCTCATTCTCGACCAGGCCGCGCCGTTCGTTGGAATCAAGGCCGAGGGCAGCAACGTGGTGGTGCAGTTCCTTGATCTGTTAGCTCGCGCGCCGGAGTTCGGCATGACCACGATCGTGACGGGCAGTATCGCTCTGGCACTGGCTTTCGGACTCGGGAGGACGGCGGTTGGAAACGTCTCCTCGGTGATCGCGCTAGTCGTCCCGTCGCTCTTGGTGGTGTTGTTCAAATGGGAAGATGTCCAACGAGTCGCGGACGTCAGCCCCATTCCGCCCGGAATCCCGACACCGGCCTTGCCGAATCTGGCGCTCCTCACACCCGAGCTGGTCACAGCGGCGTTCGCCATTGCCGTAATCATCGCGGTGCAAGGCGCCGGCGTGAGCCAGAGTGTCGACAACCCCGACGATACTCCCGTGAACGCATCCCGCGACCTCGTAGCCCAAGGAGCGGCGAATGTTGCGAGTGGCCTGTTGTCGGGCATTCCGGCCGGCGGCTCGGTCGGGCAAACCGCGTTGAACGTAGCGGTCGGTGCCCGCAGCCGCTGGGCCGGAATTCTTGCTGGCGTGTGGATGCTGGTGGTGGTGCTCGTGGCTCGTGATCTGGTGGGCCGGGTTCCCATGACCGTGCTCGCCGCACTGATGATCATGTCTGGCATTAGCGCTCTGGATGTCCGCGAGGCCCGCTCGATCTGGAGCACAGGCGGATCCGCGCGCCTAGCCATCATCGTGACGTTCGCGGCGACCTTGTTCTTGTCGATTCCGATTGCGGTCGCAGCTGGCGTCCTTCTGACAATCGTGTTGTACGTGTCCTCTTCGGCATCGGACATCACGCTTCGAGCACTGAGGTCCCTGGGCGACGGCAGATTCGCGGAAGAGCCTCCGCCGTCACGGCTTGCGGGCCATGCGGTGGTCGTGCTCGATGTGTACGGCAGCCTCTTTTTTGGCGGTGCACGGACGCTCGCGGAGGTGCTGCCAAGTCCGGTGGGTGTATCGCGGCCGGTCGTTGTCTTGAGGTTGCGCGGGCGGCCCAGAGTCGGCGCCACGCTCATCGATGTTCTCGCCGACTACGCGGGGGAACTTGCCGAAACGGGAGGACGGTTGTACCTGGCCGGTGTCAGCGATCCGGTCGCTGCGCAGCTCCAAAGGTCCGGCAAGCTGGACATCGGAGGAGCGGTCGTTCTCGTGCCGGCCCGCCCCGTTCTTGGGGAGTCGGTCAGCGAGGCCCTCGCGCTCGCAAACAACTGGCTACGAGGCGCGGGGGAGAGGCCAGTGGAAGAGTGAGTTCGAGTCCCGCGCTTTGAACGCGTGTCAGCCTCGTGACGGTCGCGGCTCGCGCCATCCTCAGCCAGGCCCGTGCGCTCCGGACGTCAGCCACGCTCGTGCGTCCGCCACCGCAGCGCGTGTGGACTCCAAGACGAATGCGGTCGCCTGGTGGGCCCGCACCGCGCCGCGCAACTTGTCAGAGCGGACTATCTGCTGATGAGCCTCATCACTGATGCCGGTTAAGTACAGCCGGCCGTTGGCCGCCGCGAGCTGCTCTGCGTAGCGTCCCAACACGTCGGTAAGTGTCGCCCCCAGGGTGCCTCGTCCTCGTAGCCGCACGATCGCCACCGGGCGATCGGCCCCACGGGCTACCGGCAGCAGCCGCTCCAATGTTCGCGCGCCGGCGTAGAACAGTTCCCCGTAGACGTCCAGGACGGTGATCGCGCGATCGAGCAGCTGTCTGGGCGGCGTGCGCTCCTCGATCCGCCCGTCGGCATGCCTGACCAGCTGGACGATGGTCACCGCGTTGGCGGTGCGGCTGAGGAAGAGAAGCGCCGCGAGCACTACCCCCAGACCGACCGCCGCTTGAATGGGCAGGAACAGCGTGGCAAGGTAGGTGGTGACTCCGGCCAGCACCGATGGCCACCCCGCATTGCGAAGCGCGGCCAACTCCGACGGCTTCAAGCTGCTCGCGCCCGCGACCATCAGGAGTGCACCAAGTGCAGGCATCGCGATGAACCCCACGAGATTGGGCACGCCGACCACGATTACGGCCATCCAGAGTCCCGCGAAGATGGATCCCCACCGGGTGGCGGCACCCGAGATCACGTTGATTGCGGTGGCGCTGAGAGAGCCGCCAACCGGCAGCCCACGGAAGAGGCCGCATGCCAGGTTCGCGGCGCCTTGCGCGATGAAGTCCTGGGAGATCCGTGTCCGTGATCCATCTCGGTTCGGCACGCTTTGGCTGACCCCGACACCCTGTACCAGCGTCACGATCGCCACGGACAAGGCACCCGTGACCACGTTCACCAGGTCCACCAGCGTGAACTGTGGGATGTGTGGCGTCGGAATGTTCCCGGCGATCTGTCCCACATCGGAGACTATCTGCACGTCGGCGCGGATCAGCGCGACCAGCAGCGAAGGGATCACCACCGCGACTAGGCGGCCGAAGCTCTTCATCCTGGTTCGCGGGAGCAGCAGCGCGAGCACCAGCGTGAGCGCGCCCGTGCCTAGCGCGGCCAGGTTGACGGCGGCGAAATGCACGAAGACGTCGATCGCCTGTGTCACACGGTTACCGCCACTCGCCGCGTACCCGGCAACCGTGGGTATCTGGCTGAGGATCAGGAGCGTAGAGATGCCGGCGAGGAACCCGGTCGTCACGGAATACGAGACGAAGCGCGTGAGCCGGCCGAGGCGGAGGACACCGAACAGCACCTGGAATGCGCCAACCAGCAGCACCAGCACGAACAGGGCATTGCTTCGGTCGGAGGCAGCAGCGCTGGCGAGCGATTGCCCAGCCGTGAGCGAGGCAGCGGCGGTGGTCGTGATCACCATGAGGCGGCTGCTCGACAAGAGACCGCCCACGAGGGGACCCATCATCGTGGCATAGAGGCCGTACAGCGGATTGACGCCCACGAGCACGCCGTTGGCCATCCCGTCGGGCACGTTCGCGACCGCGAGGCTGAGGCCCGCCATCGTATCGCGGCGCAAGAATGGGCCACCGGGCAGGTGGCGCCGCGCGTTTGCGACGGCCTCGCGTAGCTCGCGCAAGCCTGGCTGTTCGACCGCCGCTGACTCCGCGTCGGGCGGCGGCACCTCTGGAAAGTCGGGGATGTTGCTTCCGTACGCCGCGCGAGGGTTCTGAGAGTCCAGGCGATCTACTCCTTGACGAGCGCGGCCTCGAGCCGCTGCTCGGCCGGTATCTGGTCATCAAAATCAGGCGCGTCCTCAGGGATCTCGATGTCCACCCAGTGGACGTCGCCAGTGAAGCGGCGAACGGAATAGTCGCGCGTCACCGGGGAGCCGGTGTCGGTGGCGATCTCGAGCGGCTCGTCGCTCGCGAAGGGGAGCGGCTGAGTTCGCTCCACCCGTCCCTCGCCTACGGGCTGATCGTCGATGAACAGCGTCACGGTTCCGCCCTTCGCCGGGCCACTGCCGTCGTACTGGAACTCCATGCGCACGTTGTGCGTTCCCGGCGGCACACGTTCGGTGCTCTCGATGTGAAAGAGATCGACGCCGTAGAAGTTGTAACAGTACTTCGGACGACTGTCCTTCACGTACAGTGACCATCCCCCGGGAAAGCCGCCCTGCGCGACGATGACACCCTCGCTGCCGCCTGGGGGCACATGGATTTCGGCGGCCACCCGGTGGGACTTGTTCTTTATGTTGATGACAGAGAAGGCATTGAGCCGGCCGACCCCGCGATACAGCCGCTGCCGACAGGCTCGAGCGAGTACCGGCCGGCCGGCCGTATCAGGGTTGGCCAGATCAGCCACGCGATCCTCGAGCGGCAACACGTTGTGCCTGGCCGCCTCGATCAGGAAGAGCCGTTGAAGCTCCCGCAGCTTGTCGGGGTGCTGGTGCGCCAGATTGCGCGCTTGCGACCAGTCGGTTCTCGTGTCGTAGAGTTCCCAGACGGCATCAGTGAGCGACCGGTGCGGCCATCCCGCGCCCGGAGGGTTATGGGCGGCGACGGCTGTCCATCCCTTGTGGTAGATGCCGCGATTGCCTAGTATTTCGAAGTACTGCGTCTCGTGTCGGTCCGGCGCGTCTGGCTCGTCGAAGCTGTACACCATGCTCACTCCTTCGATCGGCTGCTGGGTAACGCCGTTGACGAGCAGGGGTTGAGGCAGGCCGGCGACCGCGAGCAAGGTCGGCGCGACGTCGATGACGTGGTGGAACTGATGGCGCATCTCGCCTCGGGCCTTGATTCGACGAGGCCAGTGGACGATCAAGCCGTTCCGTGTGCCGCCCCAGTGCGACGCAATGCGCTTGGTCCACTGATACGGCGTGTTCATCGCATGGCCCCAGCCAAGGGAGTACTGCGGGTACGATTCTGGCGTTCCAAATGATGCGAGACGCTCACGGAGAAACTCTGGGGTCTCGACGTGATCCATACCGGTCATGGTCAGCGACTCGTTCCAGGTACCGTTGAGCGTACCCTCACCCGACGCGCCGTTGTCGCCGGTAATGACGAAGATCAGCGTGTCGTCGAGGGATCCGAGCCGCTCGATGGTGGTGATCACCTCACCTATCCAATGGTCGGTGTGCTCTAGGAACGCGGCATAGAGCTCCATCTGTCTGGTGAGCACCGGCTTCATATCGTCGGGAATGTCACTCCAGGCCGGAATACCATCAGGACGGGCGGTGAGCTCGCAGTCGGGTGGGATGATGCCGAGACGCTTCTGCCGCGCCGACGTCTCCTCGCGCAACCTGTCCCACCCCTGGTCGAATGCCCCGCGATAGCGATCGCGCCAGCCGGCCGGCACGTGGATCGGTGCGTGAGTCGCACCGGGCGCGAAGTAGAGAAAGAACGGCTTGTCCGGCATGAGCGCGCGCTGCCGCCCTAGCCACCGTCCTGCTTTCTCGGCGAGATCCTCGGTGAGATGGTATCCCTCTGCGGGCGTCCGGTCAGGCGTCACCGGGGTCGTGCCCTCTATCAGACTCGGATAGAACTGGTTCGTCTCGCCACCGAGGAAACCGTAGAAGTATTCAAATCCGCTGCCCGTCGGCCACCGGTCGAACGGTCCCATCGGGCTCCACTCCCACGTTGGCACCTCGTGACATTTCCCAAACTGCGCCGTCGAGTAACCATTGAGCCGCAACATCTCCGCTGTCGTGGCGGCCGTGTTCGGTCGCCGGGACGTGTACCCCGGCGCGGCGGATGCCATGTCCGCCACGGCTCCCATTCCCACTTGATGGTGGTTGCGCCCGGTCAGCAGTGCCTGGCGGGTGGGCGAGCACATCGCCGTCGTGTGGAACCGGAGATAGCGGAGGCCGCCGGCAGCCAGCCGCTCGAACGTCGGCGTCCGGCAGGGACCACCGAACGCGCTGTTCGAGCCAAAGCCGGCATCGTCCAGCAGGATGAGCAGGATGTTGGGAGCCCCGGCCGGCGGGCGCAAAGGCTCGATTGGATCGTACCTGGCACCGGGATCTCGGGCGTCGTACATGGTGGGTCCTGCGTAGGGTCGATCTGGAATCGGAAGCACGTGACGTGGGATATCCGACGGCATGCTTGGTCTCCTCATTCGAACGTGCGCACGCGACCCGGGTGTCTCGTTCACGCCACCGTTGGGCCCCGGTGAGCGCGGCGGTTGAGCAGCTTCGCAGTCGGGAACAGGACCGCCATGGTCGCGAGCGACACGACCACGGCCATGACCACGACACCCGGTGCCTGGAAGCTCTGCGTCGCAACGACGAGGGCAGCCGCGAAGTTGCGCTGTGACGTGCCGAGCGCCATCTCATCGCGGAGGTGGTCGCCGAATACACCGCCGAGGATCCATCCGATGGTGAAGGCGCCCGCGATGAACAGCAGAGACGCGAGAATGGCGCCTGTTCCGACGACGCCGACCACGACCGGAAGATTGAGCGCGCCCGTCAGTACCACTAGCGTGACGAGCGACGCATTCGTAACCACACGCAAGAGCGACAGAATCGCGCCGGTGCTGAAACCGAGCCGCTTCACCAGTAGTCCGGCCGCCAACGGCAGTAGCATGGTGCGGACGAGCGGAGCGGCGATCGCCCACGCTCTGACCTCGGCGTCCGGTGCGAGCCGTGGAACGACGAGGGGCATATAGGCGATGGAGACCACGATCAGCAGCACTAGCAGTCCGGCGCTGAACGCTACATCCCCGCCGGATAGTCGCGTCAATGTGATGATCATGGGCGCCCCAGCCGCCGCGGCCACGAGAGCCAGACCGATGGCGTACGCCCGATCAAGGTCGATGACTTGCAGAATGACGAAGGCGAGGAGCGGAACGGCCACGAAGTTCGCTGCAAGCGCCATGACGACGGCGGAGACACGATGGAGCGGACGGAGGATCTCTCCGAGAGTGTAGCGGAGACCGATCGCTCCCATGCTAGCAATGGCGAAGAACTGGACAGACAGATCCGAGAGCTCCTTGGGCACGTCAGACATGGGATGTCCGGCCCCATGGACGGGCGGCGTCCGCTCGCTCGCCTCGCAGACTCAGCGCGCCGTCGGTGCGGAGCACGCAGCGGAAACCCAGATGGCAGGTTGACGTGTCGACAGTCTCCCCTTGCCGCGCCGCTGGACGATATCGCAGGCAATAGTTCGGTGCGCAGAGGTAGGACCCGCCCTTGATCACTCGGCGGGCAGCGAGCGCTTGCGCGCTGGTGGACGCGTCGGTGCGGTGGCTGGGCGGGACGTGCGGAGAGCCGGGCGTGCAGCAGGGCTTCACGCGCCCGCGCGCGTGCCGTGGCGTGAACACGTCGCTGGTCCACTCCCACACGTTGCCCGCCATATCATGTAGTCCGTACCCGTTCGGGGGGAACACGTCGACGGGAGATGTGCCCTCGAACCCGTCGAGCAACAGGTTTTCCCAGGGGAATCGGCCCTGCCATGTGTTGGCACGATGGCGCCCGTCCGGGGCGAACTCGTCACCCCACACGTAGTCGGCCCCCTCGAGTCCTCCGCGGGCGGCGAACTCCCATTCAGATTCGGTCGGGAGGTCCTTGCCACCCCAACGAGCATATGCGAGGGCGTCCTCGTACGCGACATGCGTCACAGGATGCTGCTCGCGTCCGTCGATCGTGCTGTCAGGCCCGTCGGGCTGTCGCCACGATGCGCCGGGCACGTATTTCCACCAGAGGCGGAAGTCGTGTAGCGGCACTGGCCGAGGCGGCCGCCGGAATACGAGGGAGCCAGGGACGACCGACGCAGGATCGGCACCGGGATACGCAGTCGGATCGAGCGGACGTTCGGCGACCGTGATGTAGCTGGTAGCCTCGACGAACTGCCGGAATTCTGCAGTGGTGACAGGACACCGGTCAATCCAGAAACCCTCGACCGACGAGTAATGGACCGGCTGTTCTTCCGGGTAAAAAAGATTTGAGCCCATCAAGAACCGACCCCCTGCTATCCAGATCATCGATGGCGGTGAAGGGTTGAGGTTGAGAGTGGACCTCGTGCTCAATCGGGCGTCTCCCCGCGAAATACAGTTTTCGCAACGCCAGTGGATGTGATGGGCCGCGTTCGAGCCATCAGCATAGGCCTCACGCGCGTGGAGAAGACGAGCGCGGCCCCCGCGTTCCACCGGGAAAGCGACGCACCAAACGGCGTTGGATGGCGGCGCCGGACCGTACCACGCAACAATACATGAATGCATTGCTTCTGGCGACCCGCAGCGAGTTCCTGCTGGAGTGCTGAACGGAGGTCGAATCGGGCGGGACGGCCGCCGCCCGGCGGCCGCGCGTGAAGAACAGCCGTCGTACGCGAGGGAGTGAAGGGGCAGACCGCAACTTGGTCTCGTCCCTCGTGGGTGAGGTTCGTCTGCAGGGCCTTGCGTCGTGTTTTTCGAAGTTCGGCGAGGACCTTGTCGGGGGTGGGAGCTGCGGGGCGTCCGAGCTTGTCATTGATGCCCGCGTCGGTGTGGGTACCTAGCTCAGGCGACCATGCCTGCAGGGGGCTCAGGAGAGGGCGATTGGCGAGGCCAGAAGTCGCCTGTCACGGCAAGGGCGGCCATGAGGCTCACCGGTTGGGAAGCGTCAGGTTGTCGTCCGCTCCCTTGACTTCGACCACCGCGTCTTCCAGGTTGACGAGGTAGTCGCCGCATCTTACGCAGCTTCGGATCAGGGTTCTCATGCTGCACGGCCCGGTGGCGTTCCGAGGCCTCAGTGACGTGATCTCGCTCGCGAAGCCGGCATAAGCTGCGCCGCCAGTCCAGCGCGGCTGATCCGCCGCCGACGAGGCGCGGAAGGCTCCGGAAAACGGGCGCAGCCGAGATCCACGCGACCCAGCGAGGTGTGAATGCGGGGCATAGCCAGTCTGCTGACGCCAGCAGCGTCCGCCCAGATTGTTGACACGCGCCTCGAAGCCGTCGAAGATCCACGCCATGTCGCGACCAGCAGCTCGGGCGGGCGCTCCTGGAGGGTGACATGGAAAGGATGTCACGCCTTCTTCAGAGGCGCCGAGAAGGCGATCGGGAGGTGGTCGTCGCGGCGGGGACGTGAGCGGGCGCCGTGGCAGCCGCGCGCCTGCGCGAGGCGTATTCGTCTTCACCGCCGAGGAAGCCGCAGTCATCGCGGCGGTGGTGCACGTCTGTCCGGCCGATGAGAAAGGACCGGGCGCGCTTGAGGCCGACGTCCCAGCCGCCAGCTGTTAGGCAGCCGGCCGCGACGCAGGTCAATACTGATGACGGCCAGGGTTAGCCGGAATCAAGATTTCCTTATTCTCGCAACGGCCGCGCCAAAGTGATGGAGTACATCGGGACTGCGTTGACGACCGCGCTCGCGGCCTACGGGCTCCTCGCTGCGCTGTTCCTCATCTCGGAGAACAGCGGCCGCAATCGACGCTGGCGTGGATGCTCACGTTCGTGTTCGCGCCAGGCATTGGCCTACTCGTGTATGTCCTATTCGGCCGAGACGGCAAGGCGTTCAGTCGGAGAAGCAAGCTGTTATTGCACGATCTGCGGCCGGCGGCAGTTCCGGTGCTATCGCCGGTCCTGAGTCGTCAGGATGAGGCGCTGGAAACACTTGCGCACGACAGCGCGATCCGCCGACGGCTGATGATGCTCGTCCGACGGAACTCACGCTCCGCACTTACCGGACGCAACCGGGTCGAGATCCAGCAGAACGCCGAGCAGTTCTACGCCAGTTTGGTCGAGAACCTGAAGGCGGCAAGGCAGTCGATCCATTTGCAGTACTTCATCTGGGCCGTCGATCCGTTCACCGAGCTCTTGCGCCAGATCCTGATCGAGCGCGCGCGGGCGGGCGTCGAGGTCCGGTTGCTCTACGACCCGATCGGATCGCAGGCGCATGTAGGCCGGAGGTACGTGCGCGAGATGAACGCCGCGGGCGGTCCGAATGGCGCCCACTTCTCCGCCTCATCTGCTGCACACGATCAGCTACCGAAATCATCGGAAAATAACAGTGGTCGATGGCGTCGTCGGGTACACCGGAGGCATGAACATCGGCCAGGAGCAGCTGGATGGCGGCGAGGGTTTCACCTCTTGGGCGACACCCAGGTCCGGTTCACCGGGGAGGCCGTTGCGATGTTGCAGGCGGTCTTCGCGGTCGACTGGTACAACGCGGTCCGGGAAAACCTGTTTGCGCCGAAATATGTCCCGATGGAGGCAATCAGGGGCGTCGACGGGGACGTGCCGGTGCAGATTCTGATATCGGGGCCCGATGCCGAGTGGGCAGCCATCAGGCAGCTCTATGCTGGGATGGTGGTGTCTGCGCAGCGGCACGTCCGACTGCAATCGCCGTTCTTCATTCCGGATGCCACGCTCGCAGAGGCGGTGGCCACCGCGGCGCTGGGCGGCGTCAATGTCCAGGTTATGGTTAGCGCCCGGCCATCGGGCAACCGGCTGCCGGACTGGGCCGGGAACACGTTCATGGCCGACATTGTGGCGGCTGGTGTGCGAGTGTTCCTCTACCAGAAGGGGTATCTGCATGCCAAGACCATCAGCATCGACTCTGAGATCTGCTCGATCGGATCGGCGAACATCGACGTCCGGAGCTTCAGCATCAACTACGAGCTCAATGCGGTAGTCTACAGCGAGCGGGTCGCTAAAGAGCTCGAGGCTGACTTCGATCGGGATCTCGCGTATTGCACGGAGTTCGACCCGGCCGCCTATCGGCGGCGTGATTGCTCGTTCGGTTGCGGGATTCGGGAGCCCGGCTGATCTCTCCACTGCTGTGAGCTCGTCGCGCGGTTTTTGCCTCTTCGGGACAGAGGACCGCTTGGCGTCGGTTCGGGCCGGGGGGCGCTGAAATCAGAGGGCGGGCGAGTACAGCCGATGGTGCCCTCGCAATGTAGTGACGCAGCCTAGCGCGCTAGCGAGATTCTAGATGCCAGTGAGCAGAAGCTTTGCCGGCCGTCGTGGCCAACGTGCTCTGGACGTGCGGCGCCCATTTCGTCAACTTGATGGGACGGGGGGCAAACGCGCGTGCATGATGCCCGCCTTTCGAGGGAAGGCTGACGGGGGAAGACCCCGCGGGCCGGCCATCCCGGCGCCCGGTGGCCAGGATGCCGTCGATGATGCGCAGCTTACGCTCGCCGTAGGCGTCGCCGGAGCCGGAGACCCAGCAGGACGAGGAAGACACCATAGACGAAAGCGTAGGCGCCGATCCAGATCACCATGGCGAGAGCGCCCGGGCCCGGCGCCAACGTTAGCAGGACGCCGAAAACGATCGCGAGAACGCCACTCAGGCCCAGCCACCATTCGTTCGTGATCACCTTGCGCAGGCGGACGGCGGAGATGATCTCTAGCACACCGATGATGATGGCCCAGACTCCGATGAGGTACGCGAGGGCCAGCGCGGTGAGGCCCGGCATGAAGAAGGTCAAGAGGCCGGCGCCGATGCCAACGAGGCCGGCCAGAAGCAGCGCCCACCAAGGGCGCGCGCCGCTGCGCCCGCTGAGCGAGGCGACCACGTTGAAAATTCCGTCGACAAGGGCATAAGCGCCGAACAGCAGCACCAGCACCGCGAGCGTGAGCGCCGGCATAACAAAAGCCAGGATCCCGAAGAGGATGCCGGCCACGCCGCGCAATGCAAGGGCCCACCAGACTTTAGCCAACAGGTCGGCGGCGAACTCGTGGGGCCGATCGTTTGAGTCTCGGGCGGTCGTCGTCCGTGCCATGGTGGTACCTCCGGGCGGGGATGGTGGGCCCGCACTGACAGTTGCGTAGGGGGGTTCACAGCAGGGGGCAGGAGTCGTTCGACCGCGTCCGTGAACCAGGCCGGCGCCGGGCGGTTCACGTAGGCGGCCGGCGGGGACGTGCCTGTTCGCACCTTGGCGCCGGTTCTGGGAGCCACTAACACCGCCATCCCGCTCGCAAGTTGGGCAGTGCAGTCCTCGCGATGGTTTCAATGCGGATCTTGTTCATCCGCGTCGGGGCTCGCGGCAGGCGCTGTTTGCAGCGCCCGGCAGGGCAATGAAGGTGATGGTTCTCGGTGCGAGAGTCACGCGGCCGACCGGAGTCGATACACCTGCCACGATCGGCAAATCGTCGTTCCGGCCGAGCGCGAGAACTCTACCGTTCAATCGCACCTCGCCACTATTCAGCGTGTCAGCGCTCAGGGTATAGATCTCTGCGTAGAGAGGAACGCTCAAGGTGTGCGCGGCGGTGGCCGTATTGAGCGCGAGGAGCGCGACACCCCCGGGCGTGTCGCGTAGGCAATGCGCGTAGAGGTGCAGGCCGCCCCGGATGGTGACGGCGGAATCGAGGACCGTCGCTCCCATGAGCCGTCGCCACAGCAGCGCGGCCCAGTAGTTCGGCTTCGGCATCAGTGTCCGGTCGTCCAGAAGGCCGTAGTCACTGGCCACGAGGGTATTGTGCGCGACGACCTTCACCTCCTGGAGGGCGAGGCGCCCGAGCTGGTCGAGATAGCGAAAGCTGTCGAGAAAGGTGCGGCCCCACGGGTTGCCGCCACACGCGGCGTCGGCGGTCTCAGTGAGCCAGAAGGGTGCTCCCGGCTCGAGCTCGTCCCGAAGACGACGATAGAACGCGAGCGTCTCGTCGGTGCGCCGGAGCCACTGCTCCGAGAGTGCCTGGTCCGCGGTGGTCTGGTTGCCCATCGCGGCACATCGCCGGGAGACGGCGCCATAGTGATGGTAAGAGAAGGCGTCGACCCCTAACCCGGACGCGACGAGAAGATCGCGTGTCCTCAGGACGGGCGCACCGCCGTACGAGAGCGCCCAGTCTCCGGTGCTCTCGCCGACCGATCCGGGGCCGAGGATGAGCATGTCCGGTGCGGCGGCCTCTGCAAACGCTCGGAACAGCTTGAAGTCTCGCCCATACGCGGCAGGGTCGTAGTCAGGTGGTGCCCCGCCCATCGCCGCCAGGTTCGGTTCGTTCATGAATTCCGCCGCGGCGATGCGTCCGCCCAGCGATCGCGTGTATGCAACGAAGCGTCGCGCCTGCTCCGGGCTCCAGACGCCCGTTTTGTCACGGGTTCCCATGCTGATGGCGAATGAGGTGACGATCTGGGCGTCGACGGCGTTCGCGAAGTCGACGACGCCTCTCCATTGCTTCGAGGTGAGGACGCCATTGAAGCCAGGCGGCGGGGCGGGCGGGGGCGGATCTGTCTCGGCGAAGTAGGTGTTGTTGGCCCACGTGCCGCTGACGCGCACGTAAGCGGGAGCGAGGGCGGCCGCCAGCGTGCGGAGCCGCGCGTTGGTCAAATCGATGGGCGGCCGATACTCGTACAGCCCAGGATCCATCCCAGCTGGTACATCGCCACGGCCTGGCGTCGGCGCGGGCGGTTTCATGAGCACGTCGGCGACGCTCGGGCCGTACGGCTTCCAGAACTTGCCTCCCGTAACCTCCAGCATCTCGATGTTGTAGGACTGGTAGCGCTCATTGACGGTGCCCACGCGCGACATGGTGGCCGGGGATAGTGTGATGAGTTGGGCACCCGGCGTCCCTGTTCGGCAGCCGGCACTCAAAGCGAGCACGGCGAGAACGATGCGCGCCAGCATTGCCTACTCGAAAAGGTTCATGGTGTCTGGCTTTCGGGGCGCCGGGGCGCCGCGCTCCGCCTCGCTTCGCGCCCGGCCGGAGTGCCACGCGCGGGGCAGGTGCCAACCGCGGCGAATCGCCATGAAGCGAAGGCCAAAGCACAATGCCATGCCGGCCGCCGCGACGGGGATCGAGGGCAGGCCCAGTTGGGCGCCGATGACCACGACCGAGGCGCCCGCGAGCGCGGCGACGGCATAGAGCTCGGCCCGCAATACGGTCGGAATCTCGGCCACGAGGACGTCGCGGGCGATGCCGCCGCCCACGCCGGTGAGCACGCCCAGGATGATCGCGGCGATCGGCGCAAGCCCGAATGCGAGCGTTTTCAGCGCGCCCGAGACCGCGAAGAGAGCCAAGCCGGCACCGTCGAGGACGAGCATTAGGCTCTGGACTCGCGTGGTCGGCGAGTGCCAGAAAAACACGGCGGTGCCAGCCAGGAGCGAGACGGCGACATAACGCCAGTCAGCCAGTGCCGCGGGGGGCACCGATCCGATCAGCAGGTCGCGTCCGATTCCTCCGAAGGTCGCGGCGGCGAGGGAGAGGACGAGGATCCCGAAGACATCGAGGCGGTGCTTGACCGCGAGCATCGCCCCACTCAGCGCGAACACGAACGTGCCGGCGAGGTCCAGCGCCAGCACGAGGGTCTTCATGGTGGTTTTACGGCGCGGTCCGGGAGAGCCAGGCGCGCGTGCCGACCAGCAGCGCCTCCACGCCGGTCTCCAGCGTCGGGTGGATCACCGGGGCGAACCGGGGATTGTGATTCGTGGGGATCTCGGCCACGCGCCCGGCCGCCTGCGCGTGTTCGTACACGGCACGGTCGGTGCCGCCGATGAACCAGAAGACGGACGGCGCGCCCCAGTGCGTGCCGAACGAGCCGAAATCCTCGCTGGCCGACGTGGGCGGTGCCTCCACCACGCGGTCGGGGGCGAAGTGGCGACGGAAGGCGTCCACCACGCGCTCCGTCGCGCCCGCATCATTGGTCACCATGGGGTAGCGGTCGAGGGGGGTGATCTCCGGCGGCCGGGGGGCCCCGGACGCCTCGGCCTCGGCCTGGACGATCCGGGTGATCGCGGCGAGGACCCGCGCCCGCACGCCCTGATCGAAGGTGCGGACGTTCAGCTTGATGAGGGCCTCGTCGGGGATCACGTTCTCCTTCGTGCCGGCCTGCAGGGACCCGACGGTCACGACCGCCGCATCGGTCGGCGCCACCTCGCGCGAGACGACCGTCTGCAGCCGGAGCACCGTCGACGCCGCCATGACGACCGGATCGATGCTGGCCTGAGGCATGGAGCCGTGGGCGCCGCGCCCGAACATGCGGATCTGGAGGCTGTCGGCCGCCGATGTGATCACACCGGTGCGGCCGCCGAGTGTTCCCGCCGGACCGACCATGACGTGCTGGCCGAGCACCACGTCCGGTCTGGGCATGCTCCGGAAGAGTGTGTCGCCGACCATGGCCTGCGCGCCTTCGGCCGTCTCTTCCGCGGGTTGGAAGACCGCCATCACGGTCCCTCGCCAAGTCTCGCGCGCCCCGGCGAGCAGTGTGGTCGCTCCCACCAGGCAGGCCACGTGCATGTCGTGGCCGCACGCGTGCATCACGGGCACGGGGTGGCCGTCACGATCGGTCGACGTGAGGGTACTGGCGTACGGCAGCCCGGTGTCTTCGTGCACGGGGAGCGCATCCATGTCCGCGCGCAGCATCACGGTCGGGCCGTCGCCGTTACGGAGAAGTCCCACGACGCCGGTCTTCCCGACGCCGGTGGAGACGTCGTAGCCCGCGGCGCGGAGTCGTTCCGCGGCGAGCCCGGCGGTGCGCGTCTCCTGCATCGAGAGCTCCGGATGTGCGTGGATGTCCTTGTACAAAGCCTCGAGTTCCGGGAGGAGATCGGTAAGGCCGGACGTGTCGTGGCGGTCCCGACTCATACTCCACCTCGCTTCGTATCAGTGGCCGGGTCTGGGAAGTTGTTCACTGACGGGTTACCCTGAAGATCGTGCCGTTGGCGTCGTCGCTGACGAGCAGCGCGCCGTCTCGCGTGATCGCCACGCCGGCCGGCCGACCCCAGACGCTGTTGTTGTCGACCACGAATCCGGTCATGAAGTCCTCGTACTCACCGGTCGGCTGGCCATCCTTCATGCGCACCCGGATCACCTTGTAGCCGGTCCTCTGCGGTCGGCTGTGAGAGCCGTGCAGCGCGACGAAGGCGTCGCCACGGTATTCGGTCGGGAAGGCGTCGTGGTCGTAGAACGCTAGGCTGAGCGCGGAGGAGTGGGCCTGGATGAGCACTTCGGGCACGCGTACATGCCCCTTGAGGTCGGGGCGCCGCCCTTTCAAGGCGGGATCCTCTCGGTCGCCGACGTAGTACCAGGGCCAGCCGTAGAACGCGCCGTCCTGCAGGCGTGTCATAAAGTCGGGCACGAGGTCGGGACCGAGGTGGTCCCGCTCGTTGACCACGCACCAGAGGTTATCGGTGCCGGGCTGCATGGCCAGGCCCGAGCAGTTGCGTAGCCCGGTGGCGTAGTTGCGCACCCGGTTACCCTCTGGATCGAAGACGCGCACCACCGCCCGGTTTTCTTCTTCACCCCAGGTGGCGCCGAGGCCGTGGGTCTTCTCGTGCCGCCGGATCTTCTCGCGCGTCAGCTGGGTCGTCATGTCGCCCGCGAGATTCGACCCCGATCCCACCGCGAGGAAGAGGCGCGTGCCATCCCGGGAGATCGCGAGGTCGCGGGTCCAGTGCCGCTTCGTCGGAATATTGGCGATGACCACCTCGGCGGGGCCGCCGGCGCGGGGGGCCCCGCTGCGATACGGATAGCGGACCACCTGGTTCGCCGCCGCCACGTACACGTACTGTGGATCGGTGGGCGGCTGGAAGACGATGCCGTAGGGCCGGTCCAGGTTCTCCGCGAAGACCTCGGCCTTTGCCGGCGCGCCGGACGCGCCGTCGCCGCGGAACAGCAGCACGCGGCCGCTGCCGCTCTCCGACAGGAAGATGTCGCCGTTCGGGGCGATGCGCAGGGTGCGCGGCTGCTTGAAGCCGGTGGCGAAGACCTGCACCGCGAAGCCCTCCGGTACTCTCGGCAGCGCGCCCGGCGGCGTGTCGATCAGCTTCGCGTTGCCGCCGATCGACCCTTCCGGGTCCGTGGGCCTCGGCGCCGGCAAGTCGGAGGGCCGGATGAGGCGGCGGGCGCCGGGGGTGTCGGTCTTCCAGTCATCGAATGCGGCGGCTCCGGTACGGACGTCCGCGGTTTGCGCGCAAGCGAGCGAGGCGAGAACGGCCAGGGGGACGACATGGGCGAGAAGCGCCGAGAGCGTCCGGGCATGCATGCTCGATCTCCATTGCGGTCACGGTGCGGGGTGAACTGTCGGGCGCTCTGCTCAGCGCTCGCCCATTCCCTCGGCCGGTTGCGGGGCGGTGCCGCTTCGAACCTTTTCTTCGATCCGTTTACCCACCATCGCATCGACGTTCCTCCAGTACTGGAACGCGCGCTCGAGCACGGGATTCTCCACACCTCCGAGCAGGCTGCCCGCCACCTGCTCGACGAAGCGGCCTCGTTGCCCGTCGGTGAAGACTTTGCGCACCAGCGTGCCCGCTTGCCCGAAATCGTCGTCCTCGGTGTGAAGCGTATAGGCGTGGCGCACCATCTCTCCGTCGCTTTCCCACCCGTCCGCCACCGGACCGGTCTCGTCCGACCAGGAGCGGCCCCCGCTGTTCGGCGCGTAGACCGGCGCGCTGCCGCGGTGGTCGTAGGTCATCTGACCATCGACCAGATAGCTGTTCACCGGCACCTTGGGGCGGTTGACTGGAAGCTGGTGGAAGTTGGTCCCGATGCGGTTGCGCTGCGCGTCGTTGTACGCGAAGGCGCGGCCCAGCAGCATCTTGTCGGGCGACAGCCCTATCCCGGGCACGGTATTGCCGGGCGAGAAGGCGGCCTGCTCGATCTGCGCGAAGAAGTTCTCCGGGTTACGGTTGAGCGTCAGGGTGCCGACCCGAATCAGCGGGTAGTCCGCGTGGGGCCAGGTCTTGGTGAGGTCGAAGGGGTTGAAGCGATAGGTCTTCGCGTCCGCATAGGGCATCACCTGAACGGACAGCGTCCAGCTCGGACAGTCGCCACGCGCGAGCGCCTCGAAGAGGTCGCGGCGATGGAAGTCCGCGTCCCGGCCCGCCATCTCCGCGGCTTCGGCGTTGGTGAAGAAGCGCATCCCCTAGTTGGTGTGGAAGTGGTACTTCACCCAGAATCTCTCGCCCCGGGCGTTAATCCACATGAACGTGTGCGAGCCGTAGCCGTTCATGTGCCGCCACGAGCGAGGCAGACCGCGCTCGCCCATGAGGTAGGTCACCTGGTGGGCCGACTCTGGGTTGCTGGTCCAGAAGTCCCATTGCATGTGGTTGGAGCGCAGGCCCGAGTCGGGGAGCCGCTTCTGGCTGCGGATGAAATGCGGGAACTTCATCGGGTCGCGGACGAAGAAGATCGGCGTGTTGTTGCCGACGAGGTCGTAGTTGCCCTCCTCGGTATAGAACTTCAGCGAGAAGCCGCGCACGTCGCGCCAGGTGTCAGGGCTGCCCGCTTCACCCGCGACGGTGGAGAAGCGCGCGAGCATGTCGGTGACCGCGCCCTTCCGAAACAGCGCGGCCCTCGTAAAGGCCGAGACGTCCTCGCTGGTCTCGAAGATACCGAACGCGCCCGCTCCCTTGGCGTGCGGCTGACGCTCCGGCACCTTCTCGCGGTTGAAGTGCGCCAGTTGCTCGAGAAAATGCACGTCGTGGAGCAGCAGCGGGCCGTCGGGGCCGACCGTCAGCGAGTGGCGATCGCTCGATGCGGGGGCGCCGGCGCCGCTGGTGGATCCACCCGGGCGCCCGTCTTTTGATGTGGCCATGGATCGTGCCCCTGTGCGAGCCGCGGTGGCAGGTCGAAAGCGCCGGCGCCGCGGCTGGCAGTCGGTCGGTAGGCCTGAAGGATAGGCATCGATTTTGGAGCGCGCAAGTAGATGTGGCTTCTACATGATCTGCTGCCACGGCGGGGCGCTCTGATGGTTTGGCCGGAAAATGTTCAGGAGGCTGGGGCGAGCAGGGTCACGCCAAGAAGTCTGGAGGTGGTCTTAGTGATACGGCGCAAGTTCTCCTCGTTCGTCTTGTTCGATCCTGCGCAGATCATCGGCCACGCTGTGAGCATGTTGAGGAGCACTCCTCGGTCGACTCAGCTTGCCGAGGAGAGTGTCCTGACGGAACAATGAGCGCGTGATGATGAGCCGTCCCTCGGATAGATCAGGTCCGGGTTTGGCGGGCGCGGAGGTTCTGTTAGATCGTTGTATTGAGTCTCAAGATCGGTTTCAGCTCTTCACTTGTCACAGTGTGATGGAGTAGCTCGACGGCCACTCCTTCCCCTCTTCTGTCCCTCAGCAGCGCGTGGCGCAGGCGACCCGAAACCAGAAGCCTTGCCGGCGCATGGTCCGCCCGGACCACAGCCGTCCCCGTACTGGGCTTCAAGCCACGGGCGGCCGGACATTGCGGATGAAGGCCGCGAGACTACGAGATGGGCGACGGGGACCTGTGCGGTGGCGGGTAGATGCTGACGAAATACATCTGGAGGGTCCCAGGCAAATCATTGCCGAGGATCTCTCGCACCCGAGCCTCTTGGGCACGGGAGAGTACGGCGCCGGCTACGGTAGTCGCTCGGAAGGGAGGTGGGTGGTCGCTGCGGAAACTGCAATTTCTCCTTCGGCGCCCAGCCGCGCGCTTTAATCCGATAGTTGGCCTGCTTCACCTTCAGCCACGCCAGCGTGCGACCGCCGACGTAGGCCCAGGCAGAGTCCTTTGCCACGAGACCCTCGTAGCCGCGCTCAAGGACTTCGGCCCAGGCCGCGAGGCCGTTTGAGGCCAGCCGACGTGCGGGAATAGAAGTTGCTGGCCCTCGAGCACGTCCTCGAGCCAGTTGCGCCGCCCCCGCAGCGGGTGCTTCCGAAGATCGCGGCCGGCGAGGTACAGACAGTCGAACGCCATGTAGAGCCTGGAGGTCGCCAGGCGGTTCGGCAGTCCCCGCCGGAGCCACTCGTTGCGAGAGACCAGGGTCTCGTCAAACCGGGCGACCTCGCCATCCAGAATTAGCGTCGGCGGCGCGACCGCGGCGATGGCGGCTGCGAGCTCGGGGAAGCGGTCCGTATGGTCCCGCCCGAGGCGGCTCACGACCCGGACCTGGCGACCATGTTTGTAGGCCAGCATCGGCCAACCGTCATATCTCTCTTCGTACACCCAGTCCTCGTGATGGAAGGGTTTCCGGACGAGGGTCGGCTCCATCGGGGTCACGAATGGAAGGACGAGCCGGGAGCCCACTGGGTTCACGCTCCGCCGAGCATCCGACTGACGGTGTGCCGCAGGACGTTGATCTCGAATGGTTTGCCCACCACGGTGGCCTGCGTGGTCCTGAGGAATTCCTCGTACGCTCCGGCAACGGCGTACCCGGTGATGAACACCACGGCCGGGCGCGGCGGCGGCTGCCGCTGGATCGCACGGTAGACGACGCGCCCATCCACATCCGGCAGGTCCATGTCACACAAGACGAGGTCATAGGCGTGCCGTGCGAGCTGCTCGAGGGCGGTGTGGCCATTGCCGGCACTCTCGACGGCGTGGCCCAGGCCGTCCAGCGCCAACTCGATCAGCTCTCGCACACCGTCGTCATCGTCCACGACGAGGATCCGGGGCATGAGGGACGCGGGGTCAGCGAAGGCGGAGCACCCGGCCGACCAGCCCGCACGGACGAGGCATCAAGGGGTCTCCCTGCCGATCGCGGCGACGTCATCCAGCACATGTGAGCGGCGGTCCCACAGCTGCCGAATCGTCCGCGTGAGCGCCCCGAGATGAGGAGGCTAAGCGAGCGAGGGGGCCGACTCGGCGCCGCCAGCCGTCGAGCCGCATCGAGAATGTAACAGCCTCAATAGTAAATGCCAATCGATATCATTCGTATCGATCGAATTAGCCTATGGATTGATACGTAGAACGTCAAGCAAGTTAAGGTCCGCGGGCGCATCCGCGCGGGTCCTCTTGAGTCGCTATCGGCTGCTTGGCGCGTGGAAGGTGCGAATAGCATCTGACCTACGTCCGCGAGCGTGAGCCGGCAAGCTCCGCACCGCCTCCGCATTGCGGGTGGACGTGGTCGGCGGTGCGCTTCGGGTGGAGGCCGCGGCATGAGACCGTCCGAGGACGTCATGGTCGCGGAGTTGGCGGGACTCGTGCGCGCGGGCATGCCGGTCCGCAGGCTAATACCGGCGCTCCTCCCGATGAGGGAGCCCGGGGCGCCGGGCTTGCCGAAGTGCTCCCGACTCCCACGGCTGCGTGCTCAGCCACACATCCTATGGTCGCGCGCTCTGGCAATCGTCAGCGGCATGCCTTCAAGGTCGTACTTCTCGCTCGCCAACCCGGAGAACGGACCCGCCGTAGCGTTCCGTCTGCATGACTGCCCCCCGCGATGACCATGGCCGTTCCGGAGTTCTTCCCGGCCGCCGGCGTTGTTCTGGCTGGTCTTGAAAACTAACTCAGAACGCTGGTGACGTCCGCTTCCGTTTAGCCTTTCGGAGCGCCGGCGCTGCTGCTCTCGGTGGCGGAAAGGGGCAGCATCGCGTCGTTGAGGGGTGGAGCCGGCGGAAGTCCCGTGACCTCGAGGGTCTTTTTCTCGTTGAGAGTCTCTCGTGAGACCAGAGCTTCGGCGAGTTTGTCAAGCTGCTTGCGGTGTCCATTCAGGAGGCGTTTAGCCTCGGTGGATCTCATTGATGATCTTCGGCATCGATGGCTTCGGCAGTTGCCTCGCCAAAGGACTTTTCGGCGGTATACCCGCCCGAGCCGCCCAGAGATGGATCCTCCCGTGGCGCAAGCTGAAGCAGCCCGACCCGCTCACTCATGCCCCAGCGCGGGCCAAGGGTCCGTGGCCTGCTCGATGTCGCTCTCGGCCCCGGTGGTCTTGGTGCCATAGGCGATCTCCTCGGCCGTGCGGTCTCCGGGCGCTCCGACAATCCGTCCCGCAGGTAGGCCTCGGGATAGTTGTAGCGGTCCTTGTCAGGGCGCTGGTAGGTTCCGAAGGCCTGCCCACGCGGCACGATGGTCACGCGGTTCACAGGGCCCGCGCCCGGCACCATCAAGCCGAAAATGGTGTGCCCGCCTTCCTGGTAGGCAATGTGCTCCCTAAGGATGGGGCGCTCCGCGCCGAGCACGATCTTCTCCAACGAGTCGAGGAAGTCCTCCTCATTCTGCCCGCGCCGGCCTGCCAGCAGCGCCGCCTCGTTGCCTAGGTTCCGTAGGTCGGCCTCAGGGAAACCCGGCGTGGTGGCGGCAGGTCTGCCAAGTTCACGTCGTTCGAGAGCGTAACATTGCGGATGTGGACCTTGAGGATTGGCTGGCGTCCGATCTTGTCCAGCAGGTTCACCACCAGGCGCCGATCGAAACGTCCGGGCCGTAGAAGCGCTCGAGAACCCCGGCTGGTTGGTCGCGGCTCAGGACAATGATGCCCCCGCGACCGGAGAAGCCGTCCATCTCGGTCAGGATCTGATTGAGTGTTTGCTCTTGCTCGCTCGAGCCTCCACGATCACGATCTGTCCCCGCGCCCGCCCGATCGTCCAGCTCGTCGATAAAGATAATCTCGGGCGCATGCTCACGGGCCTGCTTGGCCGCGATCGGCGCCGGAGTCTGCGTCTGGGACATCGACGAGGAGGCGTCCTATTCAAGTGTCTGCTATTGCCTCTGTATCGCGGCAGCTTATTAGGCTCAATGGGTCAACTCAGGGTGTCAACGAGACGCCGGTGAGCGGACATCGCTGGTCTGGGTGTGTCACTGGTCAGCGGATCTGTTCTCCGTGCGCTTGCGTCCGGCGAGGAATTGTCAGCACGATGGATAAGATCGCCACGGCTACCATGAATAGGTTGAACATCAACGCGATCATTGCCGCCACACGAACTGTTAGATTGAACCGCCCCGGCTTTCCCGGAGGCTCCAATCCTTGAGAGGATGGGGCCATGGCAAGACCAGGACGGTTTTCACCGGAAGTGCGGGAGCGAGCGGTGCGGATGGTGGTGGAGCACGCGGCGGCCCATCCCTCGCAATGGGCGGCGATCACCTCGA
>Ga0070680_100000322_pt1 | contig 32136 bp, 29 predicted proteins | sample KBSC73BmetaG_FD_64672 | JGI IMG/M metagenome (GOLD analysis project Ga0070680, IMG submission 64672) | Corn rhizosphere microbial communities from Kellogg Biological Station, Michigan, USA - KBS C7-3B metaG | ecosystem: Host-associated > Plants > Roots > Rhizosphere | place: USA: Michigan...
CTGATGACGCGCCCAATGGGCTTATCAACGGTTTTAGGACTTACCTTTCTGAAGGCCAGTGTTCCTCAATGCCTTACGCTGAGACTCCATCCCCTTAAGGTCTGTTCCCCAACCCGTTGCGACGTCTACTTCCCAATCTCCGCGCTGCCACCTTCAAATCAAACGGGCACATCGCGCCAGTCGGTCACGCCGGTATCCAAGGAATCGCGTGCGTGATTTTCACGCCGCCCGTTTCGACTGCGCAGGCGTAGACCAATACCTCAACACCGGCGTCGGCGACACGCTTCAACCCAGAGGCAAAGGCGGGGTCGAGTTCGTGACAAGCCTTGAATGCATGACAATCGGTGCGCTGCACGACGAACAGCACCACAGCCCGGTCGCCTTCCGCCACCATCGCTTCGAGTTCGCGCAGGTGCTTGAGCGACCTCGCCGCGACGCAGTCGGGAAACTCGGCGAGGCCCGGCGTCCTCATGAGATGGACGTTTTTTACCTCCAACCAGACCTTGTGGTCGGGCTTGAGCCGCGCGTTGTAAAAAGGCGTGTCATTTTTGACCTCCAGCCAGCAGGGCGCGCGGCCGGGCGCTTCCAGCAGGAAGTCGACGCGGGAGTTCACGCCATACTTCACCTCGCGGCGGTGGGTGGCGTAGCCGGTGAGCTCGGGGATGGCGTCGGCGGCCAGGGCCTCGGCCACCAAGCGGTTGGGATGCATGGTGTTGACGCCGACGAGCCCGCCGTCGGCCTCCACCAGCTCCAGCGTGTGCGCGAGCTTGCGCTTGGGGTCGTCGGAGCGGGAGACCCAGGCGCTTAAGCCCGGCGTGTTCAGGCCCAGCATGGCGCCCGGGTTCGGGCAGTGGGCGGTGACCTCGGTCCCGTCGTCCAGCACCACATCGGCGAAGAAACGCTTGTAGCGGGCGACGAGGACGCCGCGCCTGAGCGGTTGCGGGAAGTCCATGGAAGGCTTTAGTCCGGTTACGCTACGTTGAGCGGATTTAGGCGAGGGACCGGCGGATGGCGAGTGGCGACGACGGGCGGGTGACCGCCGCGGTGCTGATCATCGGCGACGAGATCCTGTCGGGCCGCACGCAAGACACCAACCTGCGCGACATCGCCCGCTACCTGGGCGTCCACGGGGTGGACCTAGCCGAGGCGCGCACCGTGCCGGACGTGCATGAGGAGATCATCGCGGCGCTGAACGCCCTGCGCACGCGCTACGACTATGTGATCACCACCGGCGGCATCGGGCCGACGCACGACGACATCACCGCCGACGCCGTGGCCGCGGCCTTTGGCGTCGCGCTCTACGAGCATCCCGAAATCCTGGCGATGATGACCGCGCGCTGGGGCGGCGAGCTGAACGCGGCGCGCAGGCGGATGGCGCGGGTGCCGGAAGGCGGCGAGCTGGTGAAGAATCCGGTGCAGGGCCCGCCCGGCTTCACCATCGGCAATGTCTTCGTGCTGGCCGGGGTGCCGCAGATCATGCGCGGCATGCTGGAGGACGTGGGACCGCGGCTGAAGGGCGGCAAGGTGACGGTTTCGCGCACCGTGCGGGTCGAGGGCTCGGGCGAGGGGGCGATCGCCGCGCCCCTGGAGACGGTGGCCAAGGCGCACCCGTCGATGAGCCTCGGCAGCTATCCGTTCTTCGCCGAGGGCGTCTACGGCTCGAATCTGGTTCTGCGCGGCCGCGATCCCGCCGAGCTTTCGGCGACGGTGGAGGAACTGATCGCGGCGCTGAAGAGCGCCGGCGTCGGTAACGTCCGCGAGACGCCCATGGAATAGGCGCCGGCGGCGCGGATCGTCACAGCCCGCACCCGGAGATTTGGCGCCGGAAGGCCGATCGGTTATGGCTCCGCGTCACACGTTATTCGGAGCGTCAGGGTAGAGATGATCAGCGTTCTTTTCGCGGCCGCCATGCTGCTGGCTGACACCACCGCAGCCGCACAGCCGGCTCAGCCGGCCAAGACCGAGGCCGCGGCGCCCCAGAAAGCCAAGGACGATCCCAACACCATGGTCTGCCGCAGCGAGCCGGTGCTGGGCTCGCGCATGCCCGTCAAGCGTTGCCGCACCAAGGGCGACATGGCCGCCCAGAAGCTCGAGGATCGCCAGGCGATCGAACGCGCGCAGATCCGCAGCGACCCGGGTCACTGAGCCGGGGTCCGCGCTTTCAGGGATTGAGGTTCAGGAGCGCCGGGTCGCCGCCTTGGGCGGCGATGTTGACGCTGACCGCGCGTTCGACCGCGTAGCGTAAAAGCGCGTTCGGGCCGCCGGCCTTGGGCCCGGTGCCGGACAAGCCCTCGCCGCCGAAGGGCTGGACGCCGACCACCGCGCCGATCATCGAGCGGTTGACGTAGGCATTGCCGGCCGGGACGGCGGCGCGGACCTGTTCGGCGAAGGCCTCGATGCGGCTGTGGACGCCGAGCGTCAGGCCGTAGCCCGCGGCCGCCAGCGGGGCGGCGGCCGAGGCGAGGTCGTGGGCGTCGTAGCGCACCACATGCAGGATCGGGCCGAAGACCTCCTTCTGCAGGAACGCGGCCGACGGGATCTCCGCCAGGACCGGGCCGAAGAAGTGGCCGCCCTTGGGTGCGTTGATCGCGTGCAGCACCTTGGCCTCGGCGCCGAGGCGCTTGCCGTGGGCGACAAGGGCCTTGCGGGCGTCTTCGTCGATCACCGGGCCGATGTCGGTGCGGCTGTCGGCGGGGTCGCCGACCACCATGGCGTCCATGGCGCCGGAAAGGCCCTCGATCAGGGCGTCGGCGGTGTCGTGCGGCAGGAAGAGCATGCGCAGCGCCGAGCAGCGCTGGCCGGCCGAGCCGAAGGCCGAGGCGATCACGTCGTCAATCACCTGTTCGCGCAAGGCGGTGGTGTCGACGAACATGGCGTTGAGGCCGCCGGTCTCGGCGATGAACGGCAGAATCGGGCCGTTGCGCGCGGCAAGGGTGCGGTTGATCGCCCAGGCGGTGTCGGTGCCGCCGGTGAAGGCGACGCCGGCGCAGGACGGATGCGCGACCAGCGCCTGGCCGACGGTGGCGCCGTCGCCGGGCAGGAGGTGCAAGAGGTTCGGGTGCAGGCCCGCGGCGTGGAACAGGCGCACGGCCTCGGCGGCGATCAGCGGGGTCTGCTCGGCGGGCTTGGCCAGGACCGCGTTGCCGGCTGCGAGCGCCGCGGCGATCTGGCCGGTGAAGATGGCTAGCGGGAAGTTCCAGGGGCTGATGCAGGCGAACACGCCGCGGCCGTGCAGGGAGAGCTGGTTGGTCTCGCCCACCGGGCCGCGCAGGGTCTCGGGATGGGCGAACTGGCGCTCGGCCAGGCTCGCATAGTAGCGGCAGAAGTCGGCGGCCTCGCGCACCTCGGCCACGCCGTCGGAAAGCGTCTTGCCGGCCTCGCGGGCGCAGATCGCGATGAGCCGCGTGGCCCTAGCTTCGAGCGCGTCGGCCATGGCGCGAAGGACCGGCGCGCGGCCCTCGCCGCCAAGGTCGTTCCAGGCGGGTTGGGCCTTCACCGCGGCGGCGTAGGCGGCCTCGAGGTCAGCGGGCGTGGCGTCGGCGGCCTGGCCGATGACGAGCTGCAGGTCGGAGGGCGAGACGCGCGGCGTCACGGGGCCCGTGATCTCCTTGCCGGCGACGATGGGGCCGGCCGAAAGCTGCGGAAGGGCCGCAATGGCCGTGGTCAGCGCGTCTCGCGTGGCGGCGATGGAGAGGTCCACGCCGGTCGAGTTGCGGCGGCTGGGGCCATAGAGGGCGACGGGCAGGGGAATGCGCGGGTGCGGCGCGCCCCCGGTGGCTTCGACCGTGGAGATCGGGTCGGCGACCACCTTCTCCACCGGCGTCCGCTCGTCCAGCAGGGCGTGGACGAAGGAGGTGTTGGCGCCGTTCTCCAGCAGGCGCCGAACCAGGTAGGGCAGGAGGTCCTCGTGGCTGCCGACCGGGGCGTAGACCCGCAAGGGGAACTCGCCGTAGCGCTCACGGGCGCCGGCGTAGAGCGCCTCGCCCATGCCGTGCAGGCGCTGGAACTCCGGCGAGAGGCCCGCCTGGGCGGCCATCTGGCGCACGGCGGCGAGCGTGTGGGCGTTGTGGGTGGCGAACTGGCCGTAAAGGGCGGGCGCCGCAGCCAGCAGGGCGCGGGCGCAGACCAGGTAGGAGAGGTCGGTGGCGGCCTTGGTCGTGTAGACCGGATAGCCGGGCAGGCCGCCGACCTGGGCGCGCTTGATCTCGCTGTCCCAATAGGCGCCCTTCACCAGGCGGACCATCAGCCGCCGGCCGCTGGCCCGCGCGATGCGGGCCACCGCCTCGATCACCTGGGGCGCGCGCTTCTGGTAGGCCTGGACGGCGAGGCCGAGGCCGGTCCAGCCGCCGAGTTCCGCTTCGTCGGCCAGCTTCTCCAGAAGCTCCAGCGAGACGACCAGCCGGTCGGCCTCCTCGGCGTCGAGCGTGAGGTTGATGTCCGCCTTGGCGGCGAGCTCGGCCAGGCGAAGGATGCGCGGATAGAGCTCGCCCCAGACGCGGTCGGGCTGGCGGGCCTCGTAGCGCGGCGAAAGGGCGGAGAGCTTCACGGAGACGCCGTGGCCGGCTTCCGGGCCCTGGCTGCCGGCATGCTTGCCGACCACCTTGATCGCGGCGGCGTAGGCCGCCTCATAACGGTCGGCGTCGGCTTGCGTGCGGGCGCCTTCGCCCAGCATGTCGAAGGAGCAGACGAAGCCGTCCTGGGCAGCGCGCCGGATCGCCTTGTCGATGGTGGCGCCCAGCACGAACTGCTCGCCCATGATGCGCACGGCCGCGCCCACAGCGCGGCGGATCACCGGCTCGCCCAGGCGGCCCGCCAGCTTGCGGATGAAGCCTGGCAGGTCGGCGCCGGCGCCCTCGTCCGGGTCGATCAGCTTGCCGGTGAGCATCAGGCTCCAGGTCGAGGCGTTCACCAGGATCGAGTCCGAATTGCCCGCGTGGCTCGCCCAGTCGGCCGAGGCGATCTTCTCGGCGATCAGCTTGTCGCGGGTCTCCTCGTCAGGCGTGCGCAGCAGGGCTTCGGCCAGGCACATCAGGGCCAGGCCTTCGCGGGTGGAGAGGCTGAATTCCTGCAGGAAGCTTTCGACCACGCCCTGGCGGCGCGCGCTACGCCGGGCCGCGCGGACCAGGGCCATGGCCTCCTGGCTCACCGCCTCGCGGTCTTCCGCGCCCAGCGGCCTGGCGGCAAGCGCGTCGGCCACGGCCGCGCGTTCGTCGCAGAACTTGGCCTGGTCCAGGGAGTCGAACGGCATCGGAGGGCTCCGGCAGAAGATGATGCGGAATAGTCGCTATTCATCAGGATGTGGTACGTCCCTTTGGAGATTTAACCCACAAAACATCGGGAAAACCCAAAAATGGCGAACAATCTCCGGCTGGACGACACCGACCGCCGGCTGTTGCGGGCGCTGCAGGCCGACGGGCGGATCAGCAACAGCGAACTCGCCGAGCGCTGCGGCCTCTCGGCGTCGGCCTCCTCCGACCGCGTGCGGCGGCTGCGTGAGGCAGGCTACATTACCGGGTTCGCCGCGGTTCTGGATCCGGAGAAGGTCGGCCGCGCCCTGCTGATCTTCGTGGAGGTGGTGCTGGACCGCACGACGCCGGAGGTGTTCGAGACTTTCGCCGCCGCGGCGCGCCGGGCCCCGGACGTGCTGGAGTGCCACATGGTGGCAGGCGGCTTCGACTACCTGCTCAAGGCGCGCGTCCGCGACTTCGCCGAGTACCGCAAGTTCCTGGGCGAGGTGCTGGTGCGCATCCCGGGCGTGCGGGAGACGCGCACCTACGCGGTGCTGGAAGAGGTCAAGTCGACCACCCAGCTTCCGGTCTAGCTGGCGCGGGCCTCGCGGCTATGGCATTGCGGAAAGCCCTGCGGGCGTGGCGAAACTGGTAGACGCAACGGACTTAGACGAACGACTTGAGTGCGCTGGGGGAAACCCCAGACGTAGAACCGCTCAAATTCGGGGAACCCTTCGCTGGCGATCCCGAGCCAAGCCGCGGCGCCAGCTGCGGAAGGTGTAGAGACTAGACGGGCGGCGCCTAAGGCCAGACGGCTAGGGCGAAGGGATAGTCCAGACCACGAACGCCCTTATGGGCGGCGGCGAAAGCCGAAGTGGTACGAAAATCCGTTGGGGGTGACCCCGTGCCGGTTCGACCCCGGCCGCCCGCACCAGCCTCGGCCGGTTTCCGGCTGGACCTTGGCCTCGACCTCTTGCTCAATGGCGCGCAAAGCAGGGGGGAACGCAGATGATCGAGATGAACCGGAGGACCGCCATGGGCTGGAGCCTGGCCGCAGCGGCCTCGGGCCTGGCGCCCGTGGCCTCTGCGAAATCGCCGAAGGAGCCGTTCTTCAAGGGGACCGGCCTGCCGGTGGGCTTGCAGCTCTATACCCTGGGCGAGGCGCTGCGGGCGGACCTGGACGGCCAGCTCGCCCAGGTGGCCAAGATCGGCTATCGGACGGTGGAACTGGCCGGCTATCTCGGTCGTACGCCGGCTGAGCTGAAGGCGGCCTTCGACAAGGCGGGCCTGGCCTGCACGAGCAGCCACGTCCAGGCCAAGGGCGGCGGGGCGGACCCCAGCTTCGCCGACCTCGACCGAGTGATCGCCGACGCCCGCGTCATCGGGATCAAGCACATCGTCATGCCAATGTTCGCGATCCCCGACCATGCGGACATGAAGCCAAGGCCGGGCGATGACCGGCGTGCGGTGCTGGCCCGCCTGGCGGCGCAGATCACCGCTGATGATTGGAAGGCCACCGCCGACTTCCTGAACGCCAAGGCCAAGGTGCTGAAGGCCGCGGGCCTGACCACCGGCTACCACAACCACAATGTCGAGTTCGCGCCGGTGGGCGGGACGACCGGGCTGGAGATCCTTCTGAAGAACACCGACCCGGCGCTGGTGCAGTTCGAGATGGACGCCGGCTGGGTGGTCGCCGCCGGCGCGGATCCTTTCGCGCTGATGAAGGCCCACCCCGGGCGGTTCAAGCTGATGCACGTCAAGGACGTGAAGGCCTCGACCAAGCCCAACTTCGCCTTCCAGCAGGACCCGACCGAGGTCGGCTCCGGCATCATCGATTGGAAGACGCTGCTGGCCGCGAGCTACGCAGCCGGCGTGCGCGACTATTTCGTCGAGCAGGAGCCGCCGTTCGAAAAGCCGCGCCTCGAGGCGATCAAAATCAGCTTCGATTACCTGAATCGCGTCGTCGCCTGAGCAGGCGCGTCAGGCCGGATATTGGTCCCTAGGCCCCGGCGCTTCGCGTCGCTGGCCGTCGGCGTCCTCGTTCGCCGTGGCGTCGGGATAGCGGAAACCGCCGCCCGTCGCGGCGTTCGGGCTATCCGCCGCGGCGAGTTGGCGCTCGGCGAAGGACCAGTTGGCCACCTCGGCCAGCCAGGCCTTCAGGAACCCCTTCCGGTCGTTCTTGTAGTCCAGGTAGTAGGCGTGCTCCCAGAGGTCGCAGACCAGCAGCGGGTACAGCCCATCCTTCACCAGGGTGTCGTCGGCGTCATGCGTCGAGATCACCTTCAGGCCCTCGGAGCCGGTGACGAGCCAGACCCAGCCCGAGGCGAAGTGGTTCGCGCCCTCCTCGACGAAGGCGTCCTTGAAGGCGTCGAAGCTGCCGAACGCCTTGTCGATGGCGGCTTTCAGCGCACCACCCGGCTGCGCGCGCTCCGGCGTCATGCACTGCCAGAAAAAGGCGTGGTTCCAGGCCTGGGCGGCGTTGTTGAAGAGCTTCTTGTCGCCCGTGCGGCTCGCCTCGCGGACCACATCCTCGAGCGCACGCCCGTCAAGCCCGGCCTTGGGCGCCAGATCGTTGGTTTTCTCGACGTAGGCCTTGTGGTGCTTGTCGTGGTGCGTGTGCAGGGTGTCGGCCGACATCGTCGGCTCGAGCGCAGCATAGTCGTACGGAAGCTTGGGGAGGATGAACATGGAAGGAGACTCCTTTGGCCCCCGTCCGTGGGGCCACGTGTGAAACCCGTCGCAGGCGCGCCTGTTCCTCGACCGGCGCTATGTCGGCCGGCTAGCGCCGCATGGAGATGAGTTCGAGTTCACGGCCGTCCGGATCGAGCACGAAGGCCACACGCATGACGTCGGTGTCCCAGGGAGCGCGATGCGGCGTGGCGCCCACCTCCACCGCGTGGGCGAAGGCCGCGTCGACGTCGCGGACATACAGCCCCAGCGGGCCATGCGCCGAACCGACTGCAACCTCGCGGCCGTCGCGGTTCCAGTAGAGGATCAGGCTGAAGCCCGTCTCGTCGCCGGGACGGCGCATGACCAGCTCGACGATGTCGGGCAGCTCGATGGTCTGGGCCACCGCCAGACCGAAGGCGCGCTCATAGAAGCTCCGCATGGCCTGCAGGTCGCGGACCACAAACTTCACGAACCCCATGCGCACGGAGATCGGCGCGGCGGTCTGGGATGTGGGCGCGGCGGCGGCGTCGTTCATGGGAGTTCCTCTCGCTGTCGCCCATCCTGCGCCGGATGCCCCGCGACGGCCAGGCGGAAGAAATCCTGCGCGCCGGCGCCTCCAAGGCCAGGCTTGGCGGCGACCAGCCTGAGAGACGCCGCCCCGCATGCAAGCCCGGCAACATTCGTGTAACGTCGGTGGCGGAATGTACGGCGTAAGACCTGCGTCGCGCGGCCAAGCCGCGAGAGCCATTCTGGGGAGCTATCGATGAACGGTGCGAAACTAGGCGTCCTGGCGCTGCTGGCCAGCACGGCGGCCATCGTCGGCTGCTCAAGCGATGCGACGTCGCCGAACGCCTTCGCGAACGCCGCGAGCGCCACGGCCACGACGGCGGTGGCCCCGACGAACGTCGACAACTTCATGCTGGTGGACGCCAACATGGAAGCCCACGAACTCTATCGCCTGGCCGACGCCAAGGCGGTGGTGATCGTCAGCCAGTCGAACGGCGATGCGACGATGCGCGGCCTCGCGCCCAACCTGAAGGCGCTGAAGGCGACCTACGCCGCGAAGGGCGTCGAGTTCATGATGCTGAACTCGAACCTGAAGGACAGCCGCGAGGCGATCCAGGCCGAAGCGCAGAAGGCCGGCTACGACACGCCCATCCTCATGGACAGCTACCAGCTCGTCGGCGAGAGCCTGGGCGTGAGCCGCTCGGCCGAGGTCTTCGTGATCGATCCGAAGAGCTGGAAGGTCGCCTATCGCGGGGCGCTGGCGGGCGACGGCGCGGCCAAGGCGCTAGACGATCTGACGGCGGGGCGTCCGGTGACCGTCGCGGGCACGGCGGCCAGCAAGGGCGCAGCCATCGCCTTCCCGGAACGCGGCGTGACCAAGGTCTCGTACGCCAAGGACGTGGCGCCGATCCTGGAAGCCAAGTGCGTGGCCTGCCACCAGGAAGGCGGCATCGGCCCGTTCTCGATGACCAACTACGCGATGGTCAAGGGCTTCGCGCCGATGATCCGCGAGGTGATCCGCACCGACCGGATGCCGCCCTACCACGCCGACCCGCACGTCGGGCAATTCTCCGATGACAAGCGCCTCAGCGCCGATGAGGTGAAGACCATCGTCCATTGGGTGGAGGCCGGCGCGCCGCGCGGCGACGGTTCCGACCCGCTGGCCGCCACACGCCACGTGGCCGCCGAATGGCCGCTGGGCAAGCCTGACCTGATCATCAACGTGCCGGCCTTCACCATTCCGGCGTCGGGGGTGGTCGACTACCAGCGCCCGGCGATGATGAACCCCCTGACCGAAGGCAAATGGGTCCGGGCCTCGACAGTGAAGCCGGGATCCCGCCAGGGCGTACATCATCTCCTGACCGGCTGGATGGCCGAGATGCCGGCCAACGGGAAGTCGTCGGAAACCAAGTGGGCGGCCTCGCTGGGGGCCGGATACGCCGTGGGCGCGGAGTCGAGCGTCGAGCCGAAGAACGCGGGCGTCTTCCTGCCCGCCGGCGGCGCCATCGGCTTCCAGATGCACTATACGCCGTTCGGCAAGGAGGCCGTGGATGAGAGCAAGGTCGCGCTCTATTTCTACGACAAGCCGCCGGAGCTGATCATGCACTCGGTGGTCATCATGGACCCGACCATCGAGATCCCGGCGAACGAGGGCCGCCACCAGGAGGTCGCCTACCAGCAGTTCCCGCATGACGCGCTGCTCTACTCGGCGTTCCCGCACGCGCACTATCGCGCCTATTCGTCGGATCTTTGGATCCAGTACCCGGACGGCAAGCGGAAGCTGCTGCTGTCCCTGCCGCGCTACGACTTCAACTGGCAGCGGTCCTACACCTTCGCCGAGCCGATCAAGGTGCCGGCGGGCTCGAAGCTGATCGCCCACTACGTCTACGACAACTCCAAGCGCAATCCGTCCAACCCGGACCCGTCGATCAAGGTCTCGTGGGGCGAGCAGTCGTTCCAGGAGATGCTGTTCACGTCGCTGAGCTACCGCTGGGTCGACGAGACCGCGCAGCACAAGGTCAACTACGAGCAGGAAATGGGCAGGACCCGGCTGATGGGCATGATGGACGACAACATCGACGGGAAGCTCCAGAAAGCGGAGCTGAAGGGCCAGATCGGGAGCCAGCTTGCCAAGTACTTCGACGTGCTCGACAAGAACCACGACGGGGCGCTGGACGCCGACGAACTGGCTGCGGCCCAGGCGATGATGGGGCCGCGCCGCAAGGCGGAGGCCGCCAAGCCGCCGTCGGAAGCCGCCGTGTCCGCCTCGGCGTTCAACCCGGCCGGCGGGAAGTAGGCTTACGGGTTTCAGGCGGCGGCGCGCCGCCTGTGCTCGCCCCTTAGCCACAGGGCCAGCGCGACCGCCACCAGGTAGGGGACGGTCAGTGCGACGATCCCTGTGCGGAAGTTCCCGGTGAAATCCTTCGCCATGCCCCAGGCGTAGGGCATCAGGAATGAGGCCACCTGGCCGACGCCGTTGATCGCCGCAGCCGCGACGCCGACCGCGCGCGGGTCGACGACTTCGCCTGGGATCGTCCAGATCACGCCGGCGACTGCGAAGTTGGCGGTGATCGCCACGACATAGGCGCTCATCATCACGACCGGCGAGGCGGTGAGCGCCATGACAGCGAAGGCGGCGGCCTGAACGGCGAGCGGCGTCGCCAGGTGAAGGTAGCGCTCACGGGTGCGGTCCGAATGCCAGCCGTTGGCGAGCATCGCCACCGCGCCGGTCAACCCGCCCAGGGAGACCAGCCACCCGATGCGCCCCGCCGTCAGGTGCGTCGTGGTCTGCAGGACCTCCGGCGCAGAAAGGTTGAAGGCGTAGTAGGCGCCGAGTGTCATGAAGTTGACCGTGATCAGGGCCAACACTCTAGGCTCTAGGACGGCCTTCAGCACCTTGTAGCCGGGCGGGGCGGCGACCTTGGCGCGGTCCGCCGCGAGCCGTTCCGAAAGCCAGCGCTTCTCGTCCGACGTGAGCCATTTCGCATCGCCCGGACGATCCGGCAGGCGGAACAGGAACACCGCGCTCAACAGCACGGCCGGCAGGCCTTCCACCAGGAACAGCCACTGCCAGCCGGCGAGGCCCAGCCGCCCGTTCAGGCCCAGCAGCCAGCCCGCGAGCGCGCCCATGACCAGCGAGCCCAGGGGCGCAGCGACGTAGAAGCGGCTGATGGCTCGGCCCCGGTGGCTGGCGGGAAACCAGAGTGTCAGGTGATAGATCACGCCCGGGAAGAAGCCGGCTTCCGCCGCGCCGAGCAGGAAGCGCATGACGTAGAACTGCATGGGCGTCTTCACGAACATCATGCCGACCGCGATCACGCCCCAGGTCAGCATGATCCGCGCCAGCCAGCGGCGCGCGCCCACCCGCATCAGGATCAGGTTCGACGGGATCTCAAGGGCGGCGTAGCTGAGGAAGAACAGCCCTGCGCCGAGGCCATAGACCGAGGCGCTGAAATTGAGGTCCCTGTTCATCTGCAGGGCCGCGAAGCTGATGTTCAGTCGGTCGATGAAGGAGACGCCATAGCCCAGCCCGATCAGGGGCAGGAGGCGCCACGCGGCCTTGCGCAGGGTCGAGCGTTCGAGCGCCTCGTCTGAGGTCATGCTGTCGAGCCTCCCCCGCCGCGGGCTGACCGTCTCACGGGCGGGCCGGCTGGTCGAGCCTCGGCGCGCTATTCGGCGGCCTGTTCCTGGGCGTAGCCGAGCCGTTCGTTGAGGCGCTCGATCACCGCGATGGCGGCGTCGGGAACGGTCGTGCCGGGGGTGAAGATCGCGGCGACGCCCATGTCCTTGAGCGCGGCGAAGTCCTCCGGCGGGATCACGCCGCCGACGACCACCATGATGTCCTCGCGGCCAAGACGGGCGAGCTCTGACTTGAGCTCCGGAACCAGCGTCAGGTGACCGGCGGCCAGGGAGCTCGCGCCAACCGCGTGGACCCCGTCGGCCACGGCCTGGGCGGCGGTCTCGGCCGGTGTCTGGAAGAGGTCGCCGATCTGCACGTCGAAGCCCAGGTCCGCAAAGCCGGAGGCGATCACCTTCTGGCCGCGGTCATGGCCGTCCTGGCCCATCTTGGCGACCAGGATGCGCGGCTTCCTGCCGTCGGCCTGGGCGAAGGCCTGGGCCATCTCCTGGGCGCGGCGCGCGGTCGTGGTGACGCCGCTCTCGCGCAGATAGACCCCCGAGACGGCGTCGGCGCGGGCCTGGTGGCGGTTGAACACCTTCTCCAGGGCGTCGGAGATCTCGCCCACCGTGGCCTTGGCGCGTGCGGCCTGCACAGACAGCTCCAGCAGGTTGCCGCCGCTGGCCGCGCCGTTTGTGAGCGCGTCCAGCGCCGCCGTGACGGCGAGTGGATTGCGCTCCGCCTTCAGCCGCTTCAGCTTGGCGAGCTGCTGCTCGCGAACCGCAGTGTTGTCGACCTTGAGCACCGGGATCTCATCGGCGGTCTCGGGGCGGTAGCGGTTCACGCCCACCACGCTCTGGATGCCCGCGTCGATGCGCGCCTGGGTGCGGGCCGAGGCCTCCTCGATGCGGCGCTTGGGCAGGCCGTCCTCGATCGCCCTGGCCATGCCGCCCAGGGCCTCGACCTCGGCGATATGGGTGAGCGCGCGAGCGGCGAGGTCGGCGGTCAGGCGCTCGACGTAGTAGGCGCCGCCCCATGGGTCGATGACGCGGGTCTGGCCGCTCTCGGCCTGCAGGAACAGTTGGGTGTTGCGGCTGATTCGGGCGGAGAAGTCGGTCGGGAGCGCCAACGCCTCATCCAGCGAGTTGGTGTGCAGGCTCTGGGTCTGGCCCCCGACCGCGGCCATGGCCTCGACGGTGGTGCGGGCCACGTTGTTGTAGACGTCGTGCGCAGCGAGGCTCCAGCCGGACGTCTGGGTGTGGGCGCGCAGCGAAAGGCTACGAGGGTCCTTCGGGTCGAACTCGGCTTTCATGAGCTTCGCCCAGAGCAGGCGCGCGGCGCGCTGCTTGGCGATCTCCATGAACGCGTTCATGCCGGCGTTCCAGAAGAACGACAGGCGCGGCGCGAAGCTGTCGACCGGCAGGCCCGCGGCCACGCCCGCGCGGACATATTCGATCCCGTCGGCAAGGGTGTAGGCGAGCTCCAGGTCGAGCGTCGCGCCGGCTTCCTGCATGTGGTAGCCGCTGATCGAGATCGAGTTGAACCGCGGCATCTCGCGGCTTGTGTAGCCGAAGATGTCCGAGACGATCCGCATCGAGGGGCCGGGCGGATAGATGTAGGTGTTCCGGGTCAGGAACTCCTTGAGAATATCGTTCTGGATGGTGCCCGAGAGTTTGGCGTGCGGAACGCCCTGTTCCTCGCCCGCGACGATGTAGAGCGCCAGGATCGGCAGCACCGCGCCGTTCATCGTCATTGAGACGCTCATCTTGTCGAGCGGGATGCCGTCGAAGAGCGTGCGCATGTCGTAGCTGGAATCGATGGCGACGCCGGCCATGCCGACATCGCCCTTCACCCGCGGGTGGTCCGAATCATAGCCGCGGTGGGTGGCGAGGTCGAAGGCGATGGAGAGGCCCATCTGCCCGGCCGCCAGGTTGCGTCGGTAGAAGGCGTTGGAGTCCTCGGCCGTGGAGAAGCCCGCGTACTGGCGGATCGTCCACGGGTTGGTCAGGTACATGGTAGGATATGGCCCGCGCAGGAACGGGGCGAGGCCCGGGTAGCCGCCCAGCGTGTCGAGGCCGGCGGTGTCGGCCGGCCCATAGGCCGCGCGGACCGCGATGCCTTCAGGCGTCTGCCAGGGCTCGCCGGCAGGCAGGGCCGCCGCGGGCAGGGCGTCGAAGGGAAGCTTCGCGAAATCGGGGAACTTGGTCATTGCGCGGCCTCGAACGGCTCCGAGATCCGCATGGGCTTCAGCGGCGGGCACGAACTGTCCGGTCCGGGCAGGCGGGAGGACGGCGCCTGGACGGGCTTGGCCGCGGCGATCTCCACCTCGACCGGCGTGTCCTGAGCGGGCGGGAAGGCCGTGACGCCGATGATGCGGGGCTCCGGGCGCGCAGCCTTGGCGCCCTCCACGGCCTTGGCGACCTGGCCGGCGGCGAGTGCGGCCGCGATCCCGCCGGCGGCCTCGATGGCCTGGAACTCGTGCCAGGCGGCCCGGGCGATATCGTCGGTCAGCGCCTCCACGTAGCCGGAGCCGGCGGCAGGGTCGGCGACGCGGCCGATGTGGGCTTCCTCCATCAGCACGAGTTGGGCGTTGCGGCTCTGGCGGCGGGCGAACTCGGTCGGCAGGCCCAGCGCGTCGGTGAAGTTCCCGAGGATCACGCTGTCGGCCCCGCCGACCGCCGCGCCGAAACCGGCCGCGGTCAGGCGGATCATGTTGGTCCAGGCGTCCTTGGCGGTGAGCATGCGGCGCGAGGACCTGGCCTCGACACGAGCCAGCGGGTCGGCGTTGCAGGCCGCGGCGATGCGGGCCCAGACGCCGCGCGCGGCGCGCAGCTTGGCGATGGTCGCGAAATAGTCGGCGTCGGCGGAGAGGCCGAGCGTGATACGGCCGAAGGCCTCGGTCATCGGCAAGCCGGCCGGGACCAGCGCCTTGGCGTAGGCGACGGCGGCCGCCGCGGCGACCGCGATCTCCAGGGCCTCGCCCCCGCCGGCTTCGTGGACGACGCGCCCGGAGGCCAGGAAGATCTGCGCCTTAGGATAGGTCTCGGCCAGGCGCACAGCGACGTTGGCGGCCGCGATCAGGTGCGCTTCGACGGGGCCGGGGCTCGCGCCCGCTTCGGCATAGGCGCTGAGCGGGTCGAGATGGAAGCGGAGCAGCGCGGCAGGCGAACTCTTGGCGGCCGCGTCCAGCCAGTCGGCGGCCTGCGGGCCCAGGAAGCCCGCGTCCAGGGCCAACGGCGCAAGTTCCAGGATCACGCCGTCCAGCACGCGCTCGAGGTCGGCGGCCGAGCCCGCCGCGACGCCGGCCTTGCCCGTCGGGTCGATGCGGACGACGGCGGCCGCGGCCCCACCGTTCAGGTCGGCGAGGATCTCGCGATTGGCTCGCACCGGATCCGGATGGCTGGTGACCGTCGCCACTTCCCAGGCGCGATCGGCCGGCGCGGCGCGGGCCGGCGCCGTGGAGCTGGCGGCCGGCGCATAAAGCGGCTCGATCCGCAGGCCCTCGGCGGTTGTCCTCTCCAGCGAGGAAAACGGCGCCTCGCCCAGGGTCTTGTCCACCAGGAGGCGCCAGTCAGCTTCCGTGGCGGGGGCGAAATCCGCGGACAGGGCGAGGTCGGATATGTCGGCCATGGCGGGAAATGGTCCCGGAGCGCCCTTCGGGTCAAGTTCACGCGGGGTGAAGGCTTGCGCCGGGCGGCCGCACCCTAGAGCCTGGCGGCATGCAGACCACCGTGGCGCAGACCTCGCTTGGCCCGATCCCGCTGTGGGCCCCGGCCGGCGCGCTCGCGTCGGGCAAGCCCGTGGTGTTGGTGATCACCGGCGCCTGGGCCGAGGCGAGCGACATGATCCGGACGCCACAGGTCGTCGCGCCCGCCTGGGACGCCGCCGTGATGCGCCTGCCCGGAAACGGCACGCCGGGGCTTTCGGAGACCTCGATAGAAGCCTGGGCGCGAGCGGTGGGCGAACTGATCGATTCGGTGTTCGTGGGCCGAGCGGTCGTGCTCGTCGGCGTATCCATCGGCGCGCTGGTGGCGCTGGCTGCGCGCAGTCCGGCTGTCCGCCGGGTGGTCGCGCTGGAGCCGCCGCTGGTCATGTCCAAGCTTTGGCCGCTTGCGGCGGCCTTGCGCCTCCGCTGGCGCGAGGACGCAGAGGCGCGGCCGTTCATCAAGGCCGTGTTCGGGGTTAGGGAAGACCACGCCGAGGAGCGGACGTACTTCGACGTCTTCGAGGGCGCCCCGCCGGCGGACGTGGTGGTCGGCGAGGTCCCGCTCTACCCGGAGCGGCCGTTGGAACGCTTCCCGAGCTTTCTCGACGAACCGGAGCGCGCCTGGCTGGCCGCTCGGCCCGGCGTCAGCCTGCGGGTTGCGCCTGGCGCGGGACACAACGTCCACGTCTTTGCAGCGCCATTCTTGCGCAAGGTGCTGCTCTGCGCGCTGGACAAGGCGCTCGAGGCGGCCGAGCCTTGACGTTGCGTGGCGCCGCGGGTTCGCGTACGCCGTAAATACAATTTCCTGCCTGAGGACGACTCCATGGCGCTGCCCCCCGTTCTGCGTGACCGCCTCCGCCTGCCGGTGATCGGCAGCCCGCTGTTCATCATCTCGAACCCCGACCTGGTGATCGCCCAGTGCAAGGCAGGCATCGTGGGCTCGTTCCCGGCGCTGAACGCGCGGCCGGTCTCAATGCTCGACGAGTGGCTGCACCGCATCACCGAGGAGTTGGCCGCCTGGGACCGAGATCATCCGGAGGCGCCGTCCGCCCCGTTCGCGGTGAACCACATCGTGCATAAGTCGAATGATCGGCTGGAGCAGGACGTGGAGCTTTCCACCAAGTGGAAGGCGCCGATCGTCATCACCTCGCTGGGCGCCCAGACACCCGTCAACGACGCGGTCCACTCCTATGGCGGGGTGGTGTTGCACGACGTCATCAACGACCGCTTTGCGCGCAAGGCCATCGAGAAGGGCGCCGACGGCCTCATCCCAGTGGCGGCCGGCGCCGGCGGACATGCCGGGCACCTGTCGCCCTTCGCCCTGATCCAGGGCCTGCGGGAATGGTTCGACGGCCCGATCGCGCTGTCGGGCTCCATAGCTCACGGCCGCGCGGTGCTGGGCGCCCAGGCGATGGGCGCGGACCTGGCCTATGTGGGCTCAGCCTTCATCGCCACGCAGGAGGCCAACGCCGACCCGGCCTACCAAGCGATGATCGTCGCTTCGACGGGCGAGGACATCACCTACACCAACCTGTTCACGGGCGTGCACGGCAACTACCTGACGCCGTCGATCGTGGCGGCCGGCCTCGACCCGGCCAACCTGCCGGTGTCGGACGCGTCCAAGATGAATTTCGGCTCAGGCGGCAACCAGAAGGCCAAGGCCTGGCGCGACATCTGGGGCTGCGGGCAAGGGATCGGCGCGGTGAAGGACATTCCCACCGCCGCCGACCTGGTCGCCCGCCTTTCCGCCGAGTACGAGGAGGCCAAGGCGGAGCTGGCGGCTAAGACCGCCTTCACCGCCGGCCGCGTGCTGCTGGCCGCCGAATAGGGCCGGCGCCCGTCGATCGCCGATCTCGGGTTTGTGACTTTCAGATTTTCTGCGGACTGCCGTAGCTTAATCCCAGTCGTTAAGTAGGAATAGACGGCATAGCTTTCCCTTCGCCGAAGCGAGGGAACGGCGGGGTGTGTGTAGTCGTCGAGCCTTCAGCAAGGTCGCCGCGTCCGGAGGAAATCGGAAAGCGGCGAGTGAACCGGTCCGGCGATTGACGGGTTGCCTGAGGTGCTGGGTTTTCCGCCGCCGGCCTGACGTACGCGTTTCTGAGCCCCCAACGCCTTGAGGACTTGAGACCATGACGAGCCGAGCCATTGACCCGGACAGCCTCAGCCGCAGAAACCTGATCGCCGCCGGCGGCGGATTGGCCGCGATCGCCGCGGCCGCACCCTGGTTGCTGGGCGGGCGCGCCGAAGCGCAAGGCAAGAGCCTGACCCTGCTCAACGTCAGCTATGACCCGACGCGCGAGCTCTACAAGGACATCAACGCCGCCTTCGCCAACTACTGGAAGGGCAAGACAGGGCAGGTCCTGGACATCAAGCAGAGCCACGGCGGTTCCGGCAAACAGGCCAGGGCGGTCATCGACGGCCTGCAGGCCGACGTGGTGACCCTGGCGCTGGCCGGCGACATCGACGAGATCGCCGCACGGGCCAAACTGTTGCCGCCGAACTGGCAGTCGCGGCTGCCGAACAATTCGACGCCCTACACCTCGACGATCCTGTTCCTGGTCCGCAAGGGCAACCCCAAGGGCATCCGGGATTGGGCCGACCTGGTGAAGCCCGGCGTGGGCGTGATCACGCCCAACCCGAAGACCTCGGGCGGGGCGCGCTGGGCCTATCTGGCCGCCTATTCCTATGGCTTGAAGCTGGGCGGGCCGGCGCAGGCCAAGGCCTACATGGCCAAGCTCTTCCACAACGTGCCGGTGCTGGGCGCGGGGGCGCGCGACGCCACCACGACCTTCGCGCAGCGCAACATCGGCGACGTGCTGCTGTCCTGGGAGAACGAGGCTTTCCTGACCCTGGACGAGTTCGGACCGAACTACGACATCGTCTATCCGTCGAGCTCGATCCTGGCCGAGCCGCCGGTGGCCTTGCTGGACAGGAACGTCGACCGCCACAAGACCCGCGTGGTCGCGACCGGTTATCTGAACTTCCTCTATAGCCCGCTGGCGCAGGACATCGTCGGCAAGCACCACTATCGCCCGCGGGAGAAGGCGGCCCAGGCCAAGTATGCCGCCAGCTTCAAGCAGATCCCGATGGTCACGATCGACCAGGCCTTCGGCGGCTGGAAGAAGGCGCAGGCGGCCCACTTCGCCGACGGGGCGCTGTTCGACCAGATCTACCGGCCCGCGTGACCGCCCAGGCCATCCTTCGCCCCGGCGGCGTAGCGGCCAAGGCGCACCCGCGCCGTTCGCGATGGGTGGAGCACTCCATCCTGCCGGGGTTCGGCGTATCGTTGGGGATCACGCTCGCCTACCTGGGCGCCATCGTGGTCCTGCCGCTGATCGCGCTTGCGATCCGGCCTTGGGAACTCGGCCCCGAGGGCGTGTGGCATGCGCTGGCCGCGCCCAGGGTGGCCGCAGCGCTGAAGCTGTCGTTCGGCCTGTCGGCGCTCGCCGCGCTGCTCAATGCGCCGCTGGGCATGCTCATAGCCTGGACGCTCACCCGCTACGAATTCCTCGGAAAGCGCATCCTGGACGCCCTGGTCGACCTGCCGTTCGCCCTGCCCACGGCGGTGGCCGGCATCGCGCTCACCGCGATCTATGCGCCGAACGGACCGCTGGGATCGCTGGCGGCCAAGATCGGGATCAAGACGGCCTATTCGCCGCTCGGCATCTTCATCGCGCTGGTCTTCATCGGGCTGCCGTTCGTCGTGCGTTCGCTGCAGCCGGTGTTGCAGGACCTCGACCGCGAGGTGGAGGAGGCAGCGACCACCCTGGGCGCCAACAGCCTGCAGCGGGCGGTGATGGTGATCCTGCCCGCGCTGGCGCCCTCGCTGATCTCGGGGGTCAGCCTGGCCTTCGCGCGCGCGGTCGGCGAGTACGGCTCGGTGGTGTTCATCGCCGGGAACCTGCCGGGCAAGACGGAAATCGCGCCGCTGCTGATCGTCATCAAGCTCGAGCAGTACGACTACGCCGGCGCCGCGGCGATCGGCCTGGCCATGGTGGCGATCTCGTTCGGCAGCCTGATCCTGATCAACCTCCTGCAGCTGTTCCTCGCCCGGCGAGGCAAGGCATGACGGTGGAAGCGCGCCCGATCCCTCGAACGCGGCTGCCCGGGTTCGCCCCGCTGCTGGTGCTCGCCTCGGCGGTGGTGATGGCGGCGCTCGTGCTGATGCCATTGTTCGTGGTGTTCGGGGACGCCTTCTCCAAGGGGTTCGGCAAGTACCTGGCATCGATCCGCGACCCCGATGCGGTCTCGGCGATCAAGCTGACCCTGTTGGTGGCGGCGATCGCGGTGCCGCTGAACGCCGCCTTCGGGATCGCGGCGGCCTGGTGCATCGCCAAGTTCGAGTTCCGCGGCAAGAGCGCGCTGCTCACCCTGATCGACCTGCCGTTCTCGATGTCGCCGGTGGTGTCCGGCCTCGTGTGGGTGCTGCTGTTCGGCGCGCAGGGCTGGTTCGGGACGTGGCTGATCGACCACGACGTCAGGATCATCTTCGCGACCACGGGCCTGGTGCTCGCCACCATCCTGGTGACCTTCCCCTTCGTGGCGCGCGAACTGATTCCGCTGATGCAGGACCAGGGCGCGGACGAAGAGGCGGCGGCGCTGACGCTGGGCGCAAGCGGCCTCACCACCTTCTGGAAGATCACGCTGCCGAACATCCGCTGGGCGCTGCTTTACGGCGTGCTTCTGTGCAACGCGCGGGCGATGGGCGAATTCGGCGCCGTCTCCGTCGTTTCCGGCCATATCCGCGGCCTGACCACCACGCTCCCGCTTCACGTCGAGGTGCTCTACAATGACTATGACTTCGTCGGCGCCTTTGCGGCGGCCAGCCTCCTGGCCTCCCTCGGGCTCGTCACCCTGGTCCTCAAGACCACCCTCGAATGGCGCCATGCCGGTGAACTCTCAGCCAACCGACGACACTGACGGACCCCGCCTTGGGGCCAAGTCGGCCCTGTCGCTGGAGATCAGCGGCATTTCGAAGTCCTTCGGCCGCTTTCCGGCGCTGAACGACGTCTCGCTGCAGGCCAGGGACAAGGAGTTCCTGGCGCTGCTCGGGCCGTCGGGCTCGGGCAAGACGACGCTGCTGCGCGTGTTGGCGGGGCTGGAGCGGCCGGACGCCGGCGAGGTGCGCTTTGGCGGAGAAGACTTCCTGTCGCTTCCGGTGCGGCAGCGGCGGGTCGGCATGGTCTTCCAGCACTACGCGCTCTTCCGACACATGACGGTGGCCCAGAACATCGCCTTCGGCCTGAAGGTGCGCCGCCGCAGGGAGCGGCCTTCGCGTTCCGAGGTCGACGATCGGGTTGCCGACCTCTTGTCCCTGGTGCAGCTCGAGGACCTGGGCAAGCGCTTTCCCGCCCAGCTTTCCGGCGGGCAGCGCCAGCGGGTGGCGCTGGCGCGCGCGCTCGCCATCGAGCCGCGCATGCTGCTGCTCGACGAGCCGTTCGGGGCGCTTGACGCCCAGGTACGCCGGGAGCTTCGCCGCTGGCTGCGCGAAGTGCACGATCGGGCAGGCGTGACCACGGTCTTCGTCACCCATGACCAGGAGGAGGCTCTGGACCTCGCCGACCGGGTGGCGATCCTGAAGGGCGGGGAGCTGATCCAGCTCGGCACGCCCAACGAGGTCTACGAGGATCCCGCCGATCCGTTCGTCTACGACTTCCTGGGCGCGGCCTGCCGCCTGCCGGGAACGGTGGACGGTGCGCGTTTGACGGTCGCGGACTGGGAAGCCAAGGCCCCGAAGGACGCGCCGCAGGGGCCCGTCGAGGTGTTCTTCCGCCCTGATGAGGTGAGCTTCGCGCCCGCCGACGGCGCCGGCCTTGCGGGAGAGGTGAAGGCCGTGGCGTCGCGAGGGCCCGACGTGCGGATCGAGTGCCTGATCGAAGGGCGGCTCTTCGAGCTGGAAGCCCACGGGCCGAACGTGCCGGCGGGCGTGGCGCCGGGGCTGTCGCTGAGGATCAAGCCCATGCGGCCGAAGGTCTATCCGGCCCGGGCCTAACGCCTGCGACGCGCCACAACGGGTTCTTCATTGACCGCGTCGAACCTGCGGATTTCGCGATCCAGCGTCCAAAGCGCCATGGGCCGGCCGTTGCCTTGCGATGTCGCATAGGCCGTCGCGGCCTCGTCGTTTTCGCATGTGAGCATGGTCACGCCGCGGATATGGCCGGACCGATCGAAAACATACAGCCGATAGTCCATCATTTTCCTGGTCCCAACATCAGGCGCCTAAACCATAGAGTTCCTTAGAGGTCACCGAAACGAGCGGTTTCGAAATGGGGGAATCTTTTTCGCCCTTCAAGCGTTTGAACCTCGTCAGGAGCTTTTTCATGGCGGCGACGGGCGACCTCCGACTGCAGCGCCGATTCTCCGTCCACGGGGTCGAGGAGGTCCCGAGCCGGGCGCGTCTGGTCGAGGGCGCGAATTTCGAGGACGCCGCGCTGCACTACCTGGAAAACCAACACGTCGAGGCCGCTGACGCGGAAATCTCCCTGATGGTCGAGGATTGCGTCACCGGCGAGCGGCAGTGCTTTCGCATCGACCTGGAAACCGGCGAAACCGCGCCTTGCGACTGATCCGCTAGCCTGGATGAGCCGCCAGCCAGCGGTCAACCGCGGGCAGCCGCTTGGCGATCACCTCGCGACGATAGGCGATGGAGGCCAGAGCCTTGGTGACTTCGCCGCGCGCCGACGGAGGAACGGTCGCGGCGAACGCCGTCAGCTTGCCGGTCATCGCGGGGTCGCGCGAGCCCCCGGCGATGGCGGCGAAGAAGCTTGTTCGGCTGGAGGGCTCGACCATGGCGTCCACCGCGGCGCGATGGGCCATAGCGAAGTCGAACGCCTTATCGGGGAAGTTCGCCGAGACCGAGCTGATCAGTTCAGGCGCATCGGTGGCGGGCGGCTCCGCGGTCAACGACAAGGCCAGCGCCCGATCGGCCAGCGCTGGGTCGTTGCTGGCCCCGAGGTCTCGATAGAGGCGGGTCTTGTCGGTCGGGTCGGTGGCTTGCCGGGCCAGGCTGTGGAGCTGATCCCAGGTCCTGGCGTCGGCGTGCTTCGCGACGATCCGAAGCACCGCCTGTCGGGTCGAGCCCGTCAGGCTGTCGGGGGCGGCCAGCCAGGCGGTGAAGCGGCGGCGCGCCTCGGCGATCACGGCGGGGTCGTCGAACTGTCCGAGCGCGGACAGCAAGGCGGTGCGAAGGATCGCGGCATTGTCCGGCTCTCCGGCCTTGGGGTCCCATCCCAGGCCAGAGAAGGCGGGCGCCAGGCGCGCGCGGGCGAAAGCGCGGAAGGCGCCCTGGCCCGGCTGATGGTCATAGAGGCTGTCCACGGCGCGGAGCTGCTGGGCCAGGGCCTTCAGGACCACCGGATCCTGGGCGGCCTGGGCGCTGACCGCCATGGCCAGGAAGCCGTCCATCGGCGCATAGCCCGCCTGGCCGAGCGCCAGGCTGTCGTAGATCAGGCCGAGCTGATCTTCCGCCGCCAGCTTGGGGAACGCGCCGGCGATGCGGGCTGCGAGCTCGCCCTCATAGCGGCTGCGGAAATAGCCGGTCTGGCCGGCGTTCACGAGCGGCGTCGCACCCGCCGCCGCGGCCCGGGCCCGGGGCTGCTTATTGCTGACGACCGTGCGCCAGGGCTCGCCGAGGCCGGTCACCGTCACCGGCGTGCGCCAGGTGCGGGGCGCAGTTGAGGCCTCGTCAGCGCCATAGCGTCCCTGCGTCAGCCGATAGCCGTCGGCCGTGGCCGCCACCGAGATCAGCGGCACGCCGGCCTGCAGGGTGAAGTCGTGCGCGATCCCCGTGATTTTCTTGGGCGAGACCTTGTCGATCTCGTTCCAGAGGTCGTCGGTGACCGTGTTCCCATAGGCATGGTGGGCGATGTAGTTGCGCACCCCCGCGCGGAAGACGTCCTCGCCCACGTAGGCCTCCAGCATGTGGATGACCGCGTGGCCCTTCTGGTAGGTGATCGCGTCGAATGCGTTGCCGGCGGCGAAGACGTCGTGGATCGGGGTGATCACCGGGTGAGAGCCGCCCTTGGCGTCCGTGGCCATGGCCGACTGCTCGCCGGCCTTGGTCTGCAGCCAGATCTTCCATTCCGGGTGGAAGTGGTCGGTGGCCTTGTTCTCCATCCAGGAGGCAAAGCCCTCATTGAGCCACAGGTCGTCCCACCAGGCCATGGTGACCAGGTCGCCAAACCACTGGTGGGCCATCTCGTGGGCGATATCGACGTAGATGTTCTGCTTTTCAGCCTCGGTGGTGAGCTTCGGATCCACCAGCAGCGCGTAGTCGAAGTAGTAGATAGCCCCCCAGTTCTCCATCGCCGCGAAGAACTGACTGCGGCCGGGTCCGGCGATGAAGTCGAGCTTGGGCAGCGGGTAGGGCGTGGCGAAGTAGTCGTTGTAGTAGGGCAGGAGTTCGGCGGCCGCATCGAGCGCGAACTGCGCCTTGGCCGTGTCGCCACGGCGCACGACCACGCCGACGTCGGTCTTGCCGACCATGCGATGCAGGCGCTCGAAGTCGCCGAGCGCCAGGAACAGCAGGTACGAGCTCATCTTCGGGGTGTCGGCGAAGCGGGTGATGCGGCGCGCGCCGCCATGACCGGGGGCCGTCATGACCTCGGCCACCGGCATGTTAGAGACCGCCATCTCGCCTTCGGGCGTATCGACGCTCAGCGCGAACACCGACTTTATCCCCGGCTCGTCCCACATGGGCGCGAAGCGGCGCGCGTCGGAGTTCTCGAACTGGGTGAAGAGGGCGCGCTGCTGGCCCTTCTGCCCAGCGTAGTCGAGGGCGAAAAAGCCGGAGGCCTGCTTGTAGATCACCCCCGTGTAGTCGATGGCCAACGTGTAGCGGCCAGGCGCGATCGGCTTGGCGAAGGTGAAGGTGGCGGTCTGCTGGGTCTTGTCCAGGCTGATCTTCGGCGCCTCGGGACGGCAGGAGATCGTCACCTTCTGGAACGCGATGTCGGCGGCGTTGAGCGTGATCGAACGGGTCGCGCGCTTGACCCGGATCGTCACCGCCTCGTGGCCCGCGAAGCTGAGGTCCCTGGCGTTGGGCGAGATCGCGATGTCGTAACGTTCGGGAACGACGTCGGTGGGCAAGGCCACGTGGGCCGCCGGGGCCGGCGTGGCGGCCTTTGCCGGCGGGGCTTTGGCCGGGGCGGCGCAGGCAGGAGCGCCGACCGCCAGCAGGGCGGCCACGACGGCGACGACGAATTTCATGGGGGAGGACGGCTCTGACGCTGTGGGGAACTGCGCGCACATTAAGGCATTGCGCCTGGCTTCCGCTAGGGCGCCGGCGGGCGTGCTAGAGCTTGACCAAGGAGGCTCACCATGGATCAGCGCAAGGATGCGACGGCGGCCACGAAGGCGGCTCACGAGGCGCTGACGGCGCGATTGCCGGTCGACACCGGCGAGGATTTCGCCAACGCCAGGCGAGGCTTCCTGGGAACGATCCCCAACGCCGAGGTTCCCGGCGCCTGGAGCATGGCGCCCTTCGCCTTCCTGGATGACGAGCGGCCGGACACCGTGAACCCCAGCCTCTGGCGCCAGGCGAAGCTCAACAAGCTGCATGGCCTGTTCGAGGTCACCAAGGGCGTCTACCAGGTGCGCGGCTTCGACCTGTCGAACATCACCTTCATCGAAGGCGAGCGCGGCTATGTGGTCATCGACCCGCTGATTTCCGCCGAGCCGGCCGCGGCGGCGCTGAAGCTGATGCGCGAGCATCGCGGCGACAAGCCGGTCACCGGCGTCATCTATACCCACAGCCACGTCGACCACTACGGCGGGATCCGCGGGGTGCTCTCGCAGGCCGACATCGACGGCGGGATGCAGATCGTGGCCCCCGAAGGCTTCCTGCACGCGGCCGTGAGCGAGAACGTCCTGGCCGGCAACGCCATGGGCCGGCGCGCGACCTACATGTACGGCGCGCTGCTGCCGCGCGACGCCAGGGGCCATGTGGACTCAGGGTTGGGCAAGACCGTCTCGATGGGCTCGGTGAGCCTGGTCCCGCCCACGGTCAGCATCCGGGAAACCGGCGAGCGCCTCACGCTGGACGGCGTCGAGATCATCTTCCAGGTGACGCCCGACACCGAAGCGCCGGCCGAGATGAACTTCTTCTTCCCGCAGTTCGGCGCGCTGTGCATGGCGGAGAACTGCACCTGCCAACTGCACAACCTCTACACGCCGCGCGGGGCGCAGGTTCGCGACGCGCGGGCCTGGAGTCACTACATCGACGAGGCTGCGCGCCTGTTCGCCGGCGACACCGAGGTGCTGTTCGCGAGCCACCACTGGCCGCGCTGGGGCTCCGGCGAGGCGGAGCGGTTTCTGAGGCTGCAGCGCGACCTCTACAAGTTCATCCACGACCAGACGCTGCGGATGGCGAACCATGGCCTGACGCCGCTGGAGATCGCCGAGCGGCTGGAGCTGCCGCCTACGCTGGCGGCCGAGTGGCACACCCGCAGCTACTACGGGACGCTGAGCCACAATGCGAAGGCGGTCTACCAGCGCTACCTCGGCTGGTTCGACGGCAATCCGGCCAACCTGCACCGCCTGCCGCCGGAAGACGCCGGGCGGCGCTATGTCGAGCTCGCGGGCGGCGCGGAAGCGTTGCTGGACAAGGCGCGGCATGCGTTCGAGCGGGGCGAGTACCGCTGGGTGGCCGAGCTGGTGAATCACCTGGTGTTCGCCGAGCCGGGCAACGCCGAGGCGCGGGGCCTGCAGGCCGACGCCCTGGAGCAGATGGGCTACCAGGCCGAGAGCGGGCCCTGGCGCGCCTTCTATCTCAGCGGGGCGCTGGAGCTGCGCAACCCGCGCGCGCGCTCGGAGACGCCGCGCCAGGGCGCGGCCGGTCAGCTTCGGGCGCTGCCGGCCGACGCGCTGCTGGAGAGCCTGTCGGTGCGGTTGAACGGGGGGCGGGCCGGTGCGGCGTCGATCGCCCTGACGCTCAGCTTCACCGACACCGGCGAGCGCTTCGCAGTCAGCGTGGAGAACGCGGTGCTGCACCACCGCGCAGGCGAAGGCGGGCCGGAGGCCGCGCTGACGCGAGCCGTGCTGATCGGGCTGGTCATCGGCGAGACGACGCTTGAAAAGGCCTTGGCGGGCGGCGCCGTGGCGGGCGAGGGGACAGAGGCCCTGGGCCGGCTTCTGCCGCTGCTCGACCGCTTCGACTTCTGGTTCGAGATTGTCGCGCCCTGAGGCAGGGGCCATGTTGACCACAGCGTCACCGGAGCCTTCGAGATGAGCCACATCACCTACAAGATCGTCCGGCACGACACCGGCTGGGCCTATACGGCCGACGGCACCTATTCGGAGACCTTCCCGAGCCACGACGCGGCGCTGAAGGCCGCCAGGCGCGCGGCCGGCGAGCAGCGGGTCAGCGGCGACACCGCCGGCATTTCCTGGGAGGACGAGGGCGGCGGCTGGCACGAGGAGCTGTCGGAGGGCCTCGATCGGCCGGAAACCGACGTGCAAGGCTAGCGGCTTCTAAGCGCGGAGGCGGTTGTTCATCTCGTCGCCGGCGTCGCGAGGCAGGCGCGCGAACCAGAACAGCGAGATGAGGGTCATCGCGCCCAAGATCGCGAAGGCCGGGGCGACGGTGACGCCGGTCAGATGCGTCTCGCCGCGCCACTTCATCAGGAAGTGCAGCAGGGTGGCTGCGAGCCCGATGCTGACCGACTGCATGAACTGCTGGGCCATGGAGGCGGTGGTGGTGCCGCGGCTCATCTGCGCCTGTTCGAGGTCGGCATAGGCCATGCCGTTCAGGCTGGTGAATTGCAGAGAGCGGAAGAAGCCGCCGACGGCGAGCGCGATCATGATCAGCCAGTGCGGGGTGTCGATCTTGAAGAGCGCGTAGACCATGAAGGTCGCCGCGCAGATGACGCCGTTGACCATCAGCACCGTGCGGAATCCGAAGCGGCGCAGGATCGGCGGGGCTGTGGTCTTCATGACCAGGGCGCCCACCGCCGAGACGAAGGTCATCAGGCCGGCGGCGAAGGCGGTCATGCCGAAGCCCACCTGCAGCAGCATGGCCAGCAGGAACGGAGTCGCGCCGGATATCAGGCGGAAGAAGGCGCCCCCCAGGACCGAGGCCCGGTATGTCGGGATGCGGAAGATCGACAGGTCGATGATGGCGTTCGAAACCTTGCGCGCGTGTCCCCAGTAGAGGCCGAGGCATACCAGGCCCGCGGCGAACAGCCCCACGACTGCGAGCGGCGGCAGGACGTCTCGTCCGAGGTTCTCGAAGCCCAGGATCAGGCAGGCAAGCCCGCCGCCGGTCAGGAAGATTCCCGGCCAGTCGATCGGCAGCACCGCCTGCTCCTTCACGTTCGGCACGAAGGCGCGCACGAGCAGGACGCCGGCCACGGCGATCGGCAGGTTCAGGAAGAAGATCCAGCGCCAACTCACGAAAGTGACGATGGCGCCTCCCAGCACAGGCCCTACGACCGGCCCCAGCAGCGCCGGCATGGTCACCACCGACATCGCGCCGACCAGCTCGTTCTTCGGCGTGGTGCGCAGCAGGACCAGGCGGCCGACCGGCCCCATCATGGCCCCCGCGCAGCCCTGGGCCAGGCGGAAGGCGACAAGCTGCGCCAGGCTGTCGGCGAAGCCGCAGGCGGCCGAGGCGCTGGCGTAGAGCACCATGGCGATCATGAGGATGCGCCGCGCCCCGAAGCGGTCGGCCATCCAGCCTGAGATCGGCAGGAACACCGCCGAGGCCAGCAGGTACATGGTGATGGCGAGGTTGAGCCGCAGGGGCTCGACGTGCAGCGCCTGCGCCATGGCGGGCAAGGCGTTGTTGATCGACGTCGCGTTCAACGTCTGCATCAGCAGCGCCGAGCCGATGATCGCCGGGACGACCCAGCCGCGGAAGGTTGCGTCGCGGCCCTCGTTGAGGATCGCTGCGGCATCGGCGCCGCCTTCGTCCAGCACGTCGGTCTCAAGGACCTCTTCGGCGCGCGTCGTGCTCATGCCTCGAGGCTCACCAGCTTCAGCAGCGGCCCGGCGGCGGCCAGCAGCCGGTCCCGCTCGGCCGGCGATAAAAGGGCGAGGCGGCGGGCCAGCCAGCCGGCGCGGTGGCGCTGGATCGCTTCATGCGTCCGGGCGCCAGCGGCGGTGAGGCTCAGGCCCTGGCGGCGGCCGTCCTCGGCGTCGCTCGCTCGCGAGACCCAGCCGGCGGCCTCCAGCCGCTTGACGTGACTGGACATGGTGGGACGCGAGATCTGCTCGAAGTCGGCGAGTTCGGAAACGCCTGCGCCGGGGTTCTTCTTCAGGTAGCCGAGGATCAGCGCGTCCTGCGCAGACAGGCCGGCCTTGTGGCTCTCCTGCCGCAGCTTGCGGGAGACGCGCAGCAGCGGGCCGCGCAGGGCCTCGGCGAGCGCCAGGATGTCGTCGGTCTGCGCAGGCGCGGCCGCCATGAGGTCCGTCCAGATAGTTAGGTTGACGAACTATCTATAGGGAGCGGAGATCGCGATCAAGGATTGTCTGTGGGCATGGGAGGCGCCGGCTCCTCGGCGGCGCCCGATCCGGCTTTCGGCTCGCTCGCCAGAGGCCGGGCGTCCCAGACGGAGGGCTCCTCGGGGGCTACGGCGACATCCTCGACCGGCGGCGCGGCGCCGGCGACCTCGCCGGCCTCGACGCGGCCGGTCGCCATGTCCGGCGGCAGGGGACCCGGCGGCTTCACGAGGAAGTCGGCGCGGACGATCTGGTCAGGGTCGGGCTCATAGTGGACGTCGCGCCGGTCGCCGGTCGCGACGGGTTCATCAGGGCTCATGACTTCGCCTCCGCCCAGGACAAGTCGCCGGGCGGAAGCGAAGTTCCGTCAGGCGCTCAGAGAACGCCCAGCATCTCGGCCACGAGCGGGTGGCGGACGATGTCGCGGTCGGCCAGGCGAACGACGGCGATGTTGCCGACCGCTTCCAGCTTGTCGGCGACAGGGTTCAGGCCGGAGAGTTCCGGCAGCAGGTCGGACTGGTTCGGGTCGCCGGTGACCACCATGGTCGAATGCCAGCCCAGGCGGGTGAGCAGCATCTTGAGCTGCACGTAGGTGCAGTTCTGCGCCTCGTCGATGACCACGAAGGCGTTGTTCAACGTGCGCCCGCGCATGAAGCCCACAGGCGCGATCTCGATGGCGCCCTCGGCCATGAGCGCACGGACGCGCTTCATGGAGAGCCGGTCGGAGAGGGCGTCGTAGAGCGGGCGCAGGTAGGGGGCGAGCTTGTCCTCGGCGTCGCCCGGCAGGTAGCCGATGCTCTCGCCGGCCTCGACCGCGGGGCGCGAGAGCACGATGCGCCCGACACTGCCGCTCTCCAGCGCCTCGACAGCCTTGGCGATGGCCAGATAGGTCTTGCCGGTGCCGGCAGGCCCCAGGGCCATGACCAGGTTCTTGGCGTCGATCGCCTTGATCAGCTCTTCCTGGCCCGGAGACTTGGCCTTGATGGTCTTGAGGTAGCCCTGATCGCGCTCGTCGTTGGAGTTGTGATGCGCGAGCGGCGACCAGCCCCTGTCGAGCGGAAGCCGGCGGATCTTGTCATCCCCCGCAAACTGGCCGGCGTCGAACGCGCCTTCGCGCAGCTGTCGCTTCTGGGCTCGCTTGGTCATCAAAAGCCTCCGTTGGACCCGCCGAATGGCGGGCAAGAAAAAAGGGCGTCTCCGCGATGGAGCGCCCTTGGGTGGTCGGGTGAGAATCGAAGCAGGCGGCGTGCGCGGCGGCCTTCGGGCTTGCCCGGGGGTCCTTCCCCGGAGGCCGGTCCGGATCCGAGGATCCGGGGAGACAACACACTCGGCGCCATCAACTCCGTCCAGCGCGAGACACGGGACCGAATGCTCGACCCGCAGCGGGTTCGGAAGGGGTATCGCCCTCTCGAATCGCCCGACTACAATGATCCTAGCGCGGTTTAGAAACCGTTAAATGGGCGGATTGTCGCAAGAAACGGGATATGCGGATGAGTGTTTACAACTTAGGAAATGTGACACCTGAATTACCAAACGATGACGAATACTGGATAGCGCCGACCGCCGCGGTTATGGGCCGAGTGATTCTCAAGAAAAACGCATCGATCTGGTGGGGCGCCACCCTGCGTGGCGACAACGATCCCATCACGGTCGGCGAGAACTCCAACGTCCAGGATGGCTCGGTGCTGCACACCGACACCGGCTCGCCCCTGACCATCGGGGCCAATGTGACGGTGGGCCACATGGTGATGCTGCACGGCTGCACGATCGGCGACAATTCGCTGGTCGGCATCGGCTCGATCGTCCTGAACGGGGCCGTGATCGGGAAGAACTGCCTGATCGGCGCCAACTGCCTGATCACCGAGGGCAAGGAGATCCCCGACAATTCGCTGGTCATGGGTGCGCCCGGCAAGGTGATGCGCGAGATCTCGCCGGAGCAGGCGATGATGCTAGCCGGCGGGGCGGCGCACTATGTCGCCAACTGGAAGCGCTATCGCCGGGAGCTGAAGGAGGTCTAGCTTTCCCTCCCTTTATGGGGAGGGTGGCCGAGGCGAAGCCGAGGTCGGGTGGGGAAGTCGCGTTCAGGCGCTGACTCAGCACTCCGGCCCACGCTTCCCCACCCGTCTCGCTGACGCTCGACACCCTCCCCATGAAGGGGAGGAAAAGAAAGGAAACGCCATGGCTTATGAGTTCATCAAGGTGGAGCGTGAGGGGCCGGTCACTGTCGTCACGCTGAACCGGCCGGAGGTGATGAACGCGCTGCATTCGCCGGCGCACTTCGAACTGGACGAGGCGTTCAACACCTTCGCCGCCGACCCCGAGCAGTGGGTCGGCATCGTCACCGGGGCCGGCGAGCGGGCGTTCTCGGCGGGCAACGACCTCAAGCACCAGGCCGGCGGCGGCAAGATGGAGAGCCCGCCGTCGGGCTTCGCCGGGCTGACGTCGCGCTTCGACCTGACCAAGCCCCTGATTGCGGCGGTGAACGGCGTGGCCATGGGCGGCGGCTTCGAGATCGCGCTGGCCTGCGACATCATCCTGGCCTCGGAGGCTGCCGTTTTCGCCCTGCCAGAGCCGCGGGTGGGGCTGGCGGCGCTGGCCGGCGGCCTGCACCGCCTGCCGCGCGCCATCGGGACCAAGCGGGCGATGAGCATGATCCTGACCGCGCGGCGCGTCTCGGCGGCCGAGGGCAAGGAACTGGGCTTCGTCGCCGAGGTGACCAAGCCGGAGAATCTGATGTCGACGGCGCGGGCTTGGGCGAAGGGCATCTGCGAACTGGGGCCGATGTCGATCCGCGCATCCAAGGAGGCGGTCTACAAGGGCCTGGACGAGCCCAGCCTGGAGGCGGCGATCAAGGGCCAGAACCGCTATCCAGCGATCGCGGCGCTCTACCGCTCGGAGGATTTCGTGGAGGGGCCGCTGGCGTTCGCGCAGAAGCGCGCGCCGGCCTGGAAGGGGCGGTGAGCCGGCAGCAG
>Ga0070680_100000325_pt1 | contig 32066 bp, 20 predicted proteins | sample KBSC73BmetaG_FD_64672 | JGI IMG/M metagenome (GOLD analysis project Ga0070680, IMG submission 64672) | Corn rhizosphere microbial communities from Kellogg Biological Station, Michigan, USA - KBS C7-3B metaG | ecosystem: Host-associated > Plants > Roots > Rhizosphere | place: USA: Michigan...
CGATCCGGTGATCGTAATGTGCGGCGGCAGCTCGCGCACCATCCGCGGATCGAATCGTTCCTGAATCGCCCGCAGATGCTCGGCCGCGGCACCGTGAAGCTCGGAGAGAATGACGATTCCAGGCTTCATGAACGCTTGAACGGGCGCTTCGCTTGAACGGTTGAACGGATGAACGCAACGGCGGCACGAGGTCGGATCGGTGTGCAGTCGCGTTCCACCGTTCCACCGTTCCACCGTTCCACCGTTCCACCGTTCCACCGTTCCACCGTCATCATTGCCCCGGAGCCGTCACTTCCCTCGACTCCTCCAGATCCGCCAGAAACATGTGCTCCGCTGCGCTCCCGAGCACCGCGTCCTCGATCACCGCATCCAGCTCGTAGTTGATCGCCACGCCGAGCGGGTTGAAGTCGGTCGAACCGACACGCACCCAGCGGCCGTCGATCACGCTCCACTTGCCGTGCATCATCTCGCCCTGCCACTCCCAGATGCGCACGCCGTTCGTCAACAGCCGGCGATAGTACCGCCGCGCGATCAGCGACATCCACGGATGATCGTTCCGGCTCGGCAGGAGAATTCTCACGTCGACGCCATCGCGCGCCGCGCCGGTCAGCGCTTCCACTTCCGACGGTGACGGCGTGAAGTACGCCGTGGCCAGCCAGATCGAGCGCCTGGCCGAGATGGCCTGGATCTGCAGTGCGCGCGACACCCGCAGCCGCAGCGGCTCGCCCTCGATGATGCCGACCAGCGCTGGCGTGTCCGTCGCCGGATCGAGGTGCGCGCCCCGCGCCGGACGTCGCAGAAATCGATGGGAGCCGCGGCGCTCGTGGCCTTCGGTGCGCCGCCACATGTGGTCGAACGCGTTCTTCATGTCCTGCGCCGCCGGACCGTCGATCATCACCGCCGTGTCGCGCCAGCGTGAACGGTGCTTCTTCAGGATGCCCGTCGTCCATTCGCGTCCGACACCGACGCCGCCAGTGATCCCGACAGCGCCATCGACGACGAGCAGCTTGCGATGGTCGCGAGGCACCACGCCAAGCCACGGACGAAAGCCGAGCGGATTGAAGAGGGCGATCTCCACGCCGGCGCGGTGGATCTCCTTCAGGAACTTCCGCGACGTACCGCGGCCGCCGATCCAGTCGCGGAGCAGTCGCACGCTCACGCCACGCTGCGCGGCGCGGATGAGCGCTTCGCTGAACCGCTGGCCCACTTCGTCCGATCGGAAGATGTAGCTCTCGAGCGAGACGTTCTCCTTGGCGCCGTCGATCAGGCCGATCATCGCGTCGAACGTCGCCGGTCCGTCGCGCAGCAGATTGACCCGGTTGCCGCTCGACACGTCGGCCGCCGCGATTCGCCACAACCCGCGGGCGAACGACGGGCCGGGCGCGGCGGAGACGTCTCCACCGCCCCGTTGAAGGGCTATTTCACGGACCGGGGAAGTCACAGTCGAGTCAGGATTACAGGATGCGTGCCGGGTGCTGCGTCCGGTCAATCGACCGGAGCGGGGGCCCTCCGTCAAGCTGGCCCGCCCGGGCTATTATATCCCAATGCTCAACATCGACCTGACCGGACGCCGGGCGCTCGTCGCCGGTGTCGCGGACGACGCGGGCTTCGGATTCGCCATCGCCAAGTCCCTCGCCGAAGCCGGCGCGAGCGTGTGCGTCGGCACCTGGCCGCCGGCGCTCAACATCTTTCTCAATCTGCTCGAGCGCGGCAAGATGGACGAGTCGCGCCGGCTTTCGTCCGGCAGGCTGCTCGAGTTCGAGAAGATCTATCCGCTCGACGCCATCTACGATCGGTACGACGAAATTCCGGACGACGTTCGCACGAGCAAGCGGTACAAGGACGTCGGCGACTGCTCGATCAACGGTGTGGCCGAACGCATCATCGCCGATTTCGGCGCGCAGCCGCTCGATATCGTCGTGCATTCGCTGGCCAACGGCCCCGAAGTGAAAAAGCCGCTGCTCGAGGTGAGTCGCTCCGGCTACCTGGGCGCGGTGAGCGCCAGCGCGTATTCGCTCGTGTCGATGGTGCAGCGATTCGGTCCGCTCCTTCGCGAAGGCGGCGCGTTCGTCTCGCTCACCTATCTCGCCAGCGAGCGGGTGATCCCCGGCTACGGCGGCGGCATGTCGTCGGCGAAAGCGGCGCTGGAGAGCGACACGCGCACGCTCGCCTTCGAAGCGGGCCGCAAGTTCGGTTGTCGCGTCAACACCATCTCGGCCGGCCCGCTCGCGTCGCGCGCGGCGAGCGCCATCGGCATCATCGAGAAGATGGTGGAGTACGTATCGGCCAACGCACCCCTCACCGACAAGCTGCGCGCCGAGGAAGTGGGACAAGTCGCCGCGTTCCTCTGCTCGCCGCTGGCCAGCGCGATCACGGGCAACACCGTGTACGTCGACAAAGGCTATCACGCGATGGGAATGGGGCTGGTGGGCTGAGGCTCGCTACGCGCGCTACGCCTCCACTTCCACCAGCTCGTCTTCCATCTCGTTCTGTTTTCGCACCGCTCTGATCGCGATGCCGCCGGCCGCCAGCGCGCCGAAGATCACGTATATATAGAAAGTATAAAAACGCCACCACAGCAGCGCGGCGGCAAACAACGATTTGCCGATCACGCCGGACAGCGCCGCGGCGAACCCGAGCTCCACGGCCCCGCCGCCGCCGGGCGCCGGCACGAGGGTCGCACCGTACAACAATCCGAGTGGCCAGAGCGTGAGCGGAGCGAGCGGCATGTGCACTCCGGCGCCCAGGATGAGCGCCGGCAGCACGCACAATCGCGCCGCGATGTGCAGCACCGACATCACGTACGCCGCCGCCGCCCAGCTGAGATGGATGCGCTTCACGCTGTCCACCGTCGTGCGGATCTGCGCGAACCAGCGCTGAATCAGATCCCAGCGGCGCCCGCCGAGCCCGATGCGCCGTGCCCAGCGCGGCGCGGCGTCGCCCACGTGCCGGCGCGCCATCAGCACGCCGAACGCGGCCACCCCGATCACGAATGCAGCGTACGCTCCGACGACGCCGACCAGCGCGCCGAGCACGATGCCGGCGTGCCGGAACAGGATCGCGATGACGAGCACCACCGTCGCCAGCGAGCAGGCTTCGAGAAAGATTTCGGCGTACAGCACGACGAGCACGTTCGACGCCGCGACGCCCGACTCCTTGAGAACGAGATACCTCGCCGGTTCAGCGCCCGACCGCGCCGGCGTGATCGACGCGCCGAAGTCGCCGGCGAGAATCGTCCGCATCGCCGTACGGAAGTCGAGCTCGATCTCGGCCGCCTTGGCGCTGAACGTGATCTTCCAGGTGCGCGTCAGCAGCTCGATGGTGACGGCGCCGAGCGCGAGGAGGTGGGCCCGCCACGGGAGCGACACCGCGCTGCCGGCGTGCCACCAGTGCAGGATGAAGTAGACGGAAACGCCGACGACCAGCGCGAACGAAATCGCCGTGAACGTCCACCGCTTCCACGTCACGCCGTTACCGGCGGCGGAGCACTGGGCGGGCGCGGGCCGGACCGGCGCCCGAAGCGGTGTCGTCGTTGAAACGGCATCGTGCGAATTTCCCTGCTTGCCCGGGCCCCGTCAACCGCGGCTGGCGTACAGCTCGAACCACGGCGCCCGATCCACGTTGCGCCGGGCCACGACCCGCATCACTCCTTTGATGAGTCTTTCCTCGAATCGTGCCCACGCGCGGGTCCATTCGTCGCCGATCGGAACCAGCACGTCGCCGCGAAGGCGGCGCACCGTGAAGCCGCCGTCGCTCACCAATCGAGTCAGCGATCGCGGCGTGAACCCATATCGATACGGAAACGTGAGCAGATTGTTTTGCGCCAAGGCACCGAGCGCCGCGGCGCGCGAGCGGCCGTCGCCCTCGAACAGCGCGCGCCGTCGCGCCGCGTAGTACCCGCCGTTCGGAACTCGAATCGCCAGTATGCCGCCGGGACGCAGCCGCTTCCACGCTTCGTTCACCGCGCCGCGCGGGTCGGCCAGCTGATCGAACGTGTTCCAGATCGCGATCGCGTCGAAGGTGCGATCCGTCTCGACCGACCCGAGCGTGCCGTCGTGCACGACGAAGCCGTGCGCTCGCGTGAACGCGTTCGCGACGGCGTTGACGTCGACGCCCTCGAATTGAAGCCCTTCGTCGCGCGCCGCGGCGAGAAAGCCGCCGAAGTAGCTGCCGACCTCGAGACCCGAGCCGCGCCGGCCGAGCACATGGTGCAGCACGCGCGCCTGATCGCGGTAGGCGGCCCGCTGGGTTTCGTGCAGCGCGCCGAGCACCGTCGGGTCGGCCGGCTCGCGAGCGTAGATCTGCTCGAGCTCCACCGTGCGCTCGATCGGATTGCGATACACCAGCCCGCACTCGTTGCACTGCACGAGACGGAATGGCGGGTGTTCCGAGAACGCCACCCGGTCCATCAACCGCTTGGGTGGCGTGCCGGGCTTCAGTCTCTTTTCATGGTACGCCCACAGCGCCTGTACCTCGAGGCGCATGCTGTCGTCGCCGGCCACCACGTCCGCGTCGGAATGTCCGCAGACTACGCAGGGTGCCAACTGATAGGCAACCGGCACGCAGCGACTAGCTCGCGACCTCCACGAGCGCCGGCGCCGCGTCCGGGAAGTACGCGTTGCGCACGTACTGCTCGACCATGCGTTGCGTGTTGAAGAACGATCCGTTGATGCCGATGGCCGACCGCATCACTTCCGCGTACGCGAACGGCAGGCCGTAGTACAACGGCAGAATCACGCGTTCGAGCTTGAGGTAGATCTCATTCGCGTCCTTCGATTGGTCGCCCTCCGGATCGGATCCGCCGATCGACCAGCCGGTCACGCCTTCCACGTGCCCTTCGATCCACCAGCCATCGAGCACGCTCAAGCTCGGCACGCCGTTCAACGCCGCCTTCATTCCGCTCGTGCCGCTCGCCTCGAGCGGCTTCATCGGATTGTTCAGCCACAGGTCGACGCCGGCCACCATCTTCGCGGCGATCTCCATCTCGTAATTCTCGACGTACACCACCGTCACGCTGTTCGCGAGCGACGCGGCGGCGGCGTGGATACGCCGGATCAGTTCCTTGCCTCCATTGTCGTTCGGGTGGGCCTTGCCGCCGAACACGATCTGCAGCGGCCCGACGCTCGACGCGATCTCGATCAGCCGCTCCGGCCGGGCGAACAGCAGGTCCGCCCGCTTGTACGGCGTGGCCCGGCGGGCAAAGCCGATCGTGAACACCTTGGGGTCGAGCGCCACGTTGTTCCGGCGCGCGACTTCCTTCACCAGCTCGGCCTTTGCCGTCGCGTGCGCCGAGCGAATCTCCTGCAGCGGAATGCCGACGGCATACCGCAAATACAGATTGTCCATTCGCCATTCGGGTATGCGCTCGTCGAACAGCTCCTTGAACGGCGGCGACGTCCACGTCAGCGCGTGCACGCCGTTCGTGATCGCGTCGATCGGGAAGTTCGGGAACATGCTCTGCGACACTTCGCGGTGCTTCATCGCCACGCCGTTCACGAACCGGGCGAGCCGCAGCGCGCAGTGCGTCATGTTCAGCGTGCCGCCGTCGTTGCAGTGCGCGGCCTCGAGCAGCGTCACCTGTTCCGCGCCGATCACCCGGCGCACCAGCTCGAGCGGGAACTTGTCGTGCCCCGCCGGCACCGGCGTGTGCGTCGTGAACACGCACTTGCGGCGCACCGCTTCGATGTCCGTCTCGTCCAGCTCGAACGGCTTGCGGCCCTCGAGCTGCCAGTCGAGCAGACAGAGCGTGAGCAGCGCCGAATGGCCTTCGTTGAGGTGGTAGATGTCCGCCGGAACGTTGAGCGCACGCAGCATCGATGCGCCGCCCATGCCGAGCACCACTTCCTGGCAGAGCCGGTAATGACTGTCGCCACCGTAGAGGTAGTCGGTGAGCGTGCGATCCCACTCGCTGTTCTCGGGCAGCTGCGTGTCGAGCAGATAGACCGGCACTTCGTGGCCCGACACGCCGCGCACCGGATACTTCCATGCGCGCACGTGAACCGTACGGCCTTCGATCATAACGGTCGTACGAGCGTCGACCGGCTCGAGCTCGTCCTCCGGTCTCCACTGTACGGGCGCTTCCGTCTGATTGCCCTGCGCGTCCAGGTGCTGCTCGAAGTAGCCTTTGCGGTGCAGCAGACTGATGCCGACGACCGGCACGCTCAGGTCTGCGGCCGACCGCAGCGTGTCGCCCGCGAGCACGCCGAGGCCGCCACTATAGGTGGGGACCGCGCTGTCGAGCGCGATCTCCATCGAGAAATAGGCGACGGTGGTGTTCGATGGTGAAAAACTCATTTCGGCAACGTCTTGAGTATTTCGTGCCAGCAGGTCCCCGGGCCGCCGGGGCTGTCGATTCGCAACCTAGTCCCGGTAGACGGCGACTGGAAGCGTGCTGAGCGCTTCGGAGAGCGCGATGCGATGCCCGGGAAATGTCGTCTCGACGCCGCTGAACACGGATCGCAATGCGCGGCCGTGCAGCTCGGCCGGCAGCTCGACGTGCGTGTCGCCCCACCAGGCGGCCGCGCTCTCGTTCGAGGGGACTGACTGAGACAATTGGCAACCGAGCAGCCGCGGCGCAACCGTAATGCACGCCTGACGGCCGCGCATCCGGGCGAACGCCATCGCGTGGCCCGCTCGCGCGCCGCGCACCTCCAGCGGGCGATACTCGCCCGCCGTGAACAACTCGGCCCGCTCTCGCCGCATCGCAAGCAATCGGCTCGTCACCAGCAGCTTGGTGCGATGATCGAACAGGTCCAGCGGCTCCCCGGCGGCGAGTCGCGCCTCGAGCGCCGGCAGCTCGGCCAGCGAGGCGCCACGCAGCTCGTAGTCGACAGGCCGCCGGTTGTCCGGATCGACGAGGGCGAAGTTCCACACCTCGTCGCCCTGATACAGATCCGGCGTGCCTGGCGACGTGAGGTGCACGGCTACGCGCGCCAGCGAGCTCGCCGCGCCGATGGGCGCGGTTCGCCACACCAGCCGCGCCACGTCGGCGAGAAATGGCGCGTCATCCGACGGTTCGAGGATGCCGCCAATGAAGCTCGACAGCGCGGCCTCGTATTCCTGATCGGGATCCGTCCAGCTCGTGCACAACCGGGCTTCCCGGACGGCTTTGAGCATGTACTCATTCAATCGTTCGCGCACCGACGCACGCCAGGCGCGGTCCGGCAGGTCGTCGACCCGCCGGCCCGGGCGCGGCGGAGGCCACAGCGCCACCAGCGTTTGATAGAGCAGATACTCGGCGTTCGTACCGGGCGCGAGTCGGCCGTTCACCACGCGACGATGTCTCGTGTTGAGCTTTCGCCAGCGGCGTACGGTGCGCTCCCACTCCTGCGGCATCTCGCTCAACGCGTCGATGCGCGCCCGCACGTCGGCGCTCCGCTTGGTGTCGTGCGTGTTCGTGCAGATCAATCCAAGCGGCCAGTCCTTTGCCCGGCGCGCGTTTGCCTCGTGCAGCCGACCGACCGCGTCGTCGAGCGGCCGGTCCGGCGCGCCGCCGACTTCGTTGCGCGAGGCAAGCGGTACGTACACGTACAGCGCGTTGTCCTCCACTCCCTTCGCCGCCGCCGGTCCGCTCACCTGCTGCAACCGGGCGACGAACGGCGCCCGATCGGGTTCATTCCCCGCCTCTCCCGTCATCACCCGTGCGACGAGCGACAGGATGTCCGCTCGCTCCGGCTTTCGCGTTCGCGCTTCGGCGAGCGTCCGCTCGATCACCGCCCGATCTTCGGCCTGCACCTGCTCGTTCGCCGCGACGTACGTGCGATACACCGGCATGGACGCCACGAATGCCACCAGTGCTTCGATCGTGTCGGCGTGCGTCCAGCGCTGTCTCGCATCGCGAGCGAGCGGCGCGAGCAATCTCGCCAATCGCTCCACGTCGGCTCGCAACGGTCCGGTGAGCACGCGCTCCTTTCCGGCCCACGCAATGTCGGCGAAGGTCTCGTCGTGCAGATGGCGCAACCGCCGATAGTACCGCTCCACATCGGCGAAGCCGGCCGGATGGATGAACGCGTCCTCGAGATCGTTGAGAAACTCGTAGCCCGTGGTGCCGCGCACCGGCCAGTCGCGCCGCAGCTGCTCGCCGCTCGTGAGAATCTTCTCGACGAATAGCGGGGTGCCGGCGGGCACGTTGTGGCAGAGCAAGCGCAGATACGCCGCCGGATCGAGCAGCCCGTCCACGTGATCGACACGCAAGCCGTCGATCACGCCGTCGCCCACCAGCCGCAGGATCAACGCGTGCGTCTCCTCGAACACTGGCGGATCTTCCATCCGCAGCGCGGCGAGGTCGTTCACGTCGAAAAAGCGCCGATAGTTGATCTCGTCCGGACCGGTTCGCCAGAACGCCAACCGATAGTGCTGCACGTCGAGCAGGCGCCGCAGTCGCTCGCGGCCTTCCGCGCCCGAGAACAGCTTCGTCAGCTCGCTCGTCTCCTCCGCGTCGAATTGCACGAGCTGGAGCTCCGGCGGCAGCGACGCCGAATCGATCGGAAAACTCTGCTCACCGTAGCGCACCCGCGCGTCACCGCCCTCGCGCACGCTCACCGACAGCTCGCCCCGCTCGAGCAGCGTGTCCAGCTCGTCGCCGAGTACCGGCAGCACCACGCGACGGTGGCCGGTATGCATTCCCCAGTCGATGTCGAACCACCGCGCGTACCGCGACCGTTCACCGCGCGCCAGCACGTCGTCCCAGTACGGGTTCTCCGGGCCGATGCCCATGTGGTTCGGCACGATATCGACGATCAGCCCCATGCCGCGCCCGTGCAGATCGGCGGCGAATGCGCGCAGATCGTTCTCGCCGCCGAGCTCCGGGTTGATGCGCGTTGGATCGACGACGTCGTAGCCGTGCTTGCTCCCCTTTCGCGCCGCGAGAATCGGCGAGCAGTAACAGTGCGAGATCCCCAGCCGCTGCAGGTACTCGAGATGCTCGCGCGCCTGCGCGAACGTGAACTCGGAGTTCATCTGCAGCCGGTACGTCGCCGTGAGCGGGATCGTCATTTCTTTCGCTCGCAACGGAGCGCCGTGCGTACGTCGTCACTCGACGTGATCGTCGCCAGATCGAGACGCATCTTGCGCGTCCAGCTCGGATACTTGTCCGGACCAACACCTGGCACGTTCACCGGTTCGACTTCGCCGGCGAGATCGTCGAGCGACAGTCCCACCAGTTGCGCCGGCGTGCGACAGAGAAATGCGTGGACCGCACCGCGCAGCTCGGCCGGCGTATCCGGCGCCTGCTCGCGCGGTATGATCTTCTCCGCCCGCAGCCGCCGCAGCAGCGCGGCGCGATCGCCTTCGCGGTCTTCACGCGCGCGTTCGGCGTCGCCGTCGCTGGCGATCAAGCCGACTTCCCTGCGTACCGCGATGTCGCGCCCCTCCCAGAAGCCGGCGATCGTCGGCATGTCGTGCGTGTTCGCCGTCGCCAGCGCCAGGCGCGGGTAGCGCATCGCCGGCTTGAACGCGCCGCGGCTGTTCCGCTCGAAGTACAACACCTTCGACGACAGCACGCCCCACTTCTCCAACGCGGGCGGCACGTCCTTCGGTACGGTGCCCAGATCTTCGCCGACGACGAGCGCGTTGTGTCGAGCGCTTTCCAGCGCGACGATGCCGAGCAGGTCCTCGGCCGGATAACGGACGTACGCACCATCCACGCCCGTCTTGCCTTGCGGAATCCAGAACAGGCGGAACAGTCCCATCACGTGATCGATGCGCAGCGCACCGGCATGCCGAAATCCGCTTCGTACCAGATCTATGAAGTACTGGTATCGATTCGAGCGCATCGCACGAGGATCGAGCGGCGGCAGCCCCCAATTCTGGCCGGTCGCCGAATACGGGTCCGGCGGCGCGCCGATGCTCGCGCCCTGCACGAACAGCTCGGGAAACGCCCACGTGTCCGCGCCGGCCGGCGACGTGCCGATCGCCAGATCCTGGTACAACCCGATGCGCATTCCCGCATCCGCCGCGCGCGTCGCCGCAATCTCCAGCTGCCGATCGGCCTCGAACTGCAGCCACTGGTGATAGTCGACGCGCTGCGCGTGCTCGGCGGCGAACCGCCGAACGGCCTCGCTGCCGTGCTCCCGCAGCTCGGCCGGCCACTTTCGCCAGTCGGCGCCGTCGGCATTCTGCTCGGCGATCGCCATCCACGTGGCAAATCGCATCAGCGGTTCGCCGCGCCGCGCCACGAACTCGCGATAGGCTCGATCGCGTACGTCGCCCGATCCGTGAACCCGCTCGGCGAATACACGGTGCAGCGCGTCGAGCGCGAGTCCCTTCACGCCCATCACCTGCTCGTACCGCACCGACGCTGCGGCGCGCAGTGCGTCAAGCTGCGACTTCAATTCCGTCGACCGGATGCGTTCGGCCAGCTCCGGCACCAGCTCCAGCTCGGGCACGGCCGCTACATCTATATATATGGGATTTCGAAACAACCGGCTCACCGGGCTGTACGGACTCACATCGCTCCCGCGATTCAGCAGCGCGTGCAGCGGGTTCACGCCCACGAACTCCGCCCCAACCGACGCGCCCCACTCGGCGAGTGTTCCGAGATCGCTGAAGTCGCCGATCCCCCAGTTGTCCGCGCTGCGCACGGTATAGAGGTTCGCCACCAGCCCGAACGCCGACTCGCCGCCGAGCAGATCGTCCGGCGTCACGCAGCGGCGGGGCACGATGATGAGCCGCTGTTCCTTCACCCATTCGCTGCCGCCGGCGCTGAACGTCAGCCGCGCGGTGTGATATCCCAATGGCAGATCGGCCGGCAGCGCCAGCTCGAGCATCGTATCGCCGCGCCACGGACCTTCGCTCACGCGCCGCTCGCCATGCTCCAGCTCGAGCTCCAATCGCCATGGTCCGCTGCGTCCGCGCGACGGGGGCGCCGACGCTTCCAACACCCGCGCTGCCGACGTGCCCTGCTCGACCACGCGCACCGGGGCGATCAGTTCCTCGCGGGTCGCGGCACGCATCGCCTCGAGCGACTCGCGCGCCGCCGCATCCGTCGACGCATCGATGCCCAGCGCGGCGAGCAGCGCGCGACGCGTTTCGTCGGACGTCTTCCGCTTTTCCTTGCCCGTCTGGTCCACGTAGCCGGGCAGGATCCCGGCGTGCGCGGCGAGGCGAACGAGCGGCGACGAACGCGTCTGCGTGCCGGGCATCAGCGACTCGGCGTGAGCACCAGCGCAGCGAGTGGCGGCAAATTCACTTCGATCGACTGATCGTATCCATGGAATGGTGAGGGATCGCTGTTCACCGATTCGAACGCGTCGAATCCGCTGCCGCCCCACTCGCGATCGTCAGTCGAGAGCACCCGCGTGTACGTTCCGGAGTGCGGCACGCCAATGCGATACCGCTCGCGCGGCACCGGCGTGAGGTTGAGGAGCACGATCGCGTGCGAGTCGCCGGAGCGACGCGCGTACGACACCACCGAGTTGTCGCGATCGGCGACGTCGATCCAGGCGAAGCCGTCCCAGCTCGCGTCCTCGCGCCAGAGCGCCGGCGTCTCCCGGTAGACGTGCGCCAGGCGCGTCACGTAGCGCTCCATCGCCGCGTGCGCCGCGTTGTCGCGCAGGTGCCAGTCGAGACTCGTGTCGTGATTCCATTCCGTGTACGGCGCCAGCTCGGTGCCCATGAACATCAGCTTCTTGCCCGGCCGCGTGAACATGTACGCCAGCAGCAGCCGCAGATTCGCCAGCTTCTGCCATTCGTCGCCCGGCATCTTGCTGAGCAGCGAGCCCTTGAGGTGCACAACCTCGTCGTGCGACAGCGGCATGATGAACCGTTCGCTGTACTCGTACAGCATGGCGAACGTGAGCTGGTCCTGATGGTAGCGGCGGTGGATCGGGTTGAACGCGAAGTAGCTCAGCGTGTCGTGCATCCACCCCATGTTCCACTTGAACGTGAAACCGAGCCCGCCGTCGCTCACCGGCGTCGTTACGCCCGGCCACGCGGTCGACTCCTCGGCGATGGTCATCGCGCCCGGGCACTCGAGGCGCACTGCCTCGTTGAATTGCTTGATGAACTCGATCGCGTCGAGGTTTTCGCGGCCGCCGTGCTTGTTGCGCAGCCACTGCCCCGCCTTGCGGCTGTAGTCGAGGTACAGCATGGAGGCGACGGCGTCCACACGTAGGCCGTCGGCGTGGAACTCGTCCACCCAGTACAGCGCGTTGGCGACGAGGAAGTTCCGCACCTCGTTGCGTGAGTAGTTGAAGATGAGCGTTCCCCAATCGGGATGCTCGCCCATCCGCGGGTCCTCGTGCTCGTACAGCGCCGTACCGTCGAACCGGCGCAGCGCGTAGTCGTCCTTCGGAAAGTGCGCCGGCACCCAGTCGAGGATCACGCCGATGCCCGCCTGGTGCATCGTGTCGACGAAATGACGGAAGTCGTCCGGCGTGCCATAGCGGGAGCTCGGCGCGTAGTACCCGCTCACCTGGTAGCCCCACGATCCGTAGAACGGATGTTCCATCACCGGCATCAGTTCCACGTGCGTGAAGCCGAGCTGCTTCACGTGCTCGCAGAGCCGGGGCGCGATCTCGCGGTAGGTGAACGTGCGATTCCCCTCTTCCGGCACTCGCGCCCACGACCCGAGGTGCACTTCATAGATGCTGATCGGAGCATGCACCGGATCGGCGGCGGCGCGCTGCTTCATCCACGCCTTGTCGCCCCAGTCGTATGTGTCCTCCCGCTCGACGATGCTCGCCGTGCCCGGCGACTGCTCCATCTTCGCGGCGAACGGGTCGGTCTTCACGCGAATCGCGCCTTCGTTCGTCAGCATCTCGAACTTGTACAGCGAGCCCGCGTCGATGTCGGGCAGGAACAGCTCCCACACGCCCGAGCTGCCCATCATCCGCATTGGAAATACGCGGCCGTCCCAGCCGCAGAAGTCGCCGACCACGCTCACCCGCCGCGCATTCGGCGCCCACACCGCGAAGCTCGTCCCCGGCACGCCGTCTTCGGTTCGAACGTGCGCGCCGAGCTTCTTCCACAGCTCGCGATGCGTGCCTTCGTTGAACAGGTGCAGATCGACGTCGCCCAACGTCGGCAGAAAGCGGTACGGATCGCCGCGATTCCACGTCGCGCCGTCGGCATACGTGAAGATGAACCGATAGGCGAGCGGCAGCGTCGCGTTGGGAATGAACGCGCTGTACAGATCGGTGAGGCCGCGCGCTTCGCGCTCCATCTCGTACACTTCACCGTCGTCGAGCAGACACTCGGTGCGCACCGCATTTGGAATGAGCGCGCGCACGATTACGCCCTCGCGTCCGTTCACCGTCGCCGCGTGCGCTCCGAGGTATTCGTGCGGATTCGCGAATTCGCCGGCCAGCAGCCGATCGAGATCGCCGCGCGGCACGCGCGGCAGCTCGCTCTCGCTGCGCGGCGCCGGCGCGACGACCGCCTCCTTCTTGGGGGCACGCTTCCGTGGAGCGCGCTTCTTGGGTGTTGCGTTCTTCTTCTCAGCCATTCGACTCTCGTTCTCCACCATTGCCGCCGCGGTCGCTCGGCTCGACGTTGGCCATGCGGCGGTTCTCTCCGTAGCGCAACAGCACCAGCGAATATGGTGCGAGCGTTACCGAGCCCGTCGTCACGACGCGCAGCTCCCGGTACGCCGTGTCGATCATCTCCGCCCAGATCCCGTTGCCTTCCACCGTCGGCAGACTGAAGTGCACTGCCGCGTCGCCGCCGTTGAGGATGAGCAGCAGCGTCTCTCCCTTGATCGGCCGTCCGCGGTCGTCGATCTCGTCCGTCGCGTCGCCGTAGATGAGCATGCCGATGGCGTGGGCGCTTTCGTTGTGCCAGTCGCCGTCAGTCATCTCCTGCCCGTCCGGGCGAATCCAGCACAGGTCCTTGGGCCCGCCCTTGTACGCCGGTTCGCCGCGAAAGAAGTGCCGCCGCCGCAGAACCGCGTGGGTATGCCGAATGTTGAAGCACTTGCGCGTGAACGCCAGCAGTTGGCGCCGCCGGTCGTCGAGATCCCATTTCATCCAGGTGATCTCGTTGTCCTGCGCGTAGGCGTTGTTGTTTCCACCCTGCGTCCGTCCCACTTCGTCGCCGTGCGACAGCATCGGCACGCCCTGCGAGAACGCCAGCGTGGCAATGAAGTCGCGCATCAGCCGAAAGCGCATGTCGAGGATCTTCAGATCGTCCGTCTCGCCTTCGGCGCCCCAGTTGCGGCTGATGTTGTCGTTGTGGCCGTCCTGATTGTTCTCGCCGTTCGCCTCGTTGTGCTTCTGCTCGTAGCTCACGAGGTCGTACATCGTGTAGCCGTCGTGCGCGGTGATGAAGTTGATGCTCGCGTACGCGCCGCGTCCGCTCGGCTCGTAGATGTCGCTGGAGCCGGCGAGTCGCGACGCCAGCTCCGGCACCTGGCCCGCATCTCCCTTCCAGTAGTGTCGCACGCGGTCGCGATACCGCCCGTTCCACTCGGCCCAGCGAATCGGAAAGTTGCCGACCTGATAGCCGCCGGGCCCCACGTCCCACGGCTCGGCGATCAGCTTCACGTTCGCCAGCGTCGGGTCCTGGTGGATGATGTCGAAGAACGCCGACAGCTTGTCGACGTCGTGCAGCTCGCGCGCGAGCACCGGCGCCAGATCGAACCGAAAGCCGTCGACGTGCATGTCGTCGACCCAGTAGCGCAGCGAATCCATGATGAGCTGGATCGTGCGCGGGTGCTGCATGTTGAGACTGTTCCCCGTGCCGGTGAAGTCCGTATAGAAACGCTGATTGGGCTCGAGCCGGTAGTAGGCGCGATTGTCGATGCCGCGCAGCGACAGGGTGGGCCCGAGGTGATTGCCTTCGCCGGTGTGGTTGTACACGACGTCGAGAATGACTTCGATGCCCGCCGAGTGCAGCGTCTTCACCATGCTCTTGAACTCGTACACCTGGTTGCCGAGTCCGCGAGCGGCATAACGCACGTCGGGCGCAAAGAAGCCGATCGAGTTGTAGCCCCAGTAGTTCGTCAGCCCTCGTTCAGCGAGATGCCGGTCGACGACGAACTGGTGCACCGGCAGCAGCTCGACGGCGGTGATCCCGAGCGCGAGGAAGTACTCGATCATCGCGTCGCTGCACAACCCGAGATACGTGCCGCGCAGGTTCTCCGGCACGTCGGGGTTGAGCTTCGTCATTCCCTTCACGTGACATTCGTAGATGATCGTGCGATTCCACGGAATGTGCAGCGGCCGGTCCTCTTCCCACGTGAACGCCGGATCGATGACGACGGATTTCGGCACGCCGCCGGCGCTGTTGTCCGGTTCCGGTTCGAGATCCTCCTTGGGACCGCCGACCTTGTACGCGAACAGCGCATTGCTCCAGGTGATCGCGCCGGTGATCGCCTTGGCGTACGGGTCGATCAGCAGCTTTGCCGGATTGAAGCGCAAGCCCTGGTTCGGATCGTACGGCCCGTGGACGCGGTACCCGTAGAACTGTCCGGGTCGTACGTCCGGCAGATAGCAGTGCCAGACGTGATCCGTGACTTCGCGAACCATGATCTTCTCGGATTCGATTGCGTCGTCGTGGCGCGCAAAGAGACAGAGCTCGACGCCGGTGGCGCTCTCGGAGAACAGGGCGAAGTTGACGCCTTCGCCGTCCCAGGTGGCGCCGAGTGGGTATGGCTGGCCGGGCCAGACGCGCATTATTATGGTTCTCGAATCATTGAAGTGTAGGGTCCGTCAGGCCGCAACGGACACGAAGACTGCTGCCGACCACGGGTCGAGCGACACGGTTCGTCGCACGGCGTCGGGTCCGGCGTCGGACAACAGCCGCCGCGGCTCGTCGGGCGCAACCGTCGGCGGAATGTCCCCCGCCGCTGCACCCGACCCGCCGTAGCCGGCCGCGTCCGTCGACAGACGCACGCTCCATGCGCGCACGTCTGAGCCCGGCACCGGCACGTCGATCCGCTGGGGTGAACAGTTGAAGCTGGCGAGGATCGCTTCCGTCTCGTTTGTCAGCCGTTGCCCCGGCTCGTCCGCCGGCTCCCTGAGCACCGTGATCCATCCCGGCGCCCCATTCTCGACCGCCAGGCGCGCTGCGTCCGGCCGCAGCATCGGTTCCTCTCGCCGCAGCGACAGCAGATCGCGGTAGAGCGCCAGCAACTGCGAGTGAGGAGCCCGATCCGCCCTTCCCCAATCGAGCTGCGACCGCAGGAAGGTGTCGTCCGCCTTAGGGTCCGGCACGTCCGCACCCCAGCCGAACGACTCGAACTCCTTGCGCCGCCCCTGCCGCACCGCATCGACCAGCCGGTCGTCGCCGTGGTCGACGAAGTAGAGAAACGGATTCGTCTCGCCGTACTCCTCGCCCATGAACATCAACGGTGTGTACGGCGACAACAGCAGCAGCGCGGCGGCCAGCCGAAGTTGCGCGGGTGACGCGAGTGTGGCGAGCCGCTCGCCGGCGGCGCGATTTCCCGTCTGATCGTGGTTCTGCACGGCGACGACGAACCGCTGCCGCGGCAGGCCGACCGACGGTGCGCCATGCCGTCGCTTGCGATACGCCGAATAACGGCCGTCGAACACGAACGGCTCGCGCAATACGTCGGCGACGGTGACCTCCGAGCTCGGTTCGCATGCGTAATCCATATAGTAGCCGGTTCGCTCGCCGGTGAGCATCGCGTGCACGGCGTGATGAAAGTCGTCGCTCCACTGCGCGTCGAGCCCGTAGCCGTGCGCATCCGGCGTGCGGATCAATCGCGGATCGTTCAAGTCGCTCTCGCCGATCACGACCACCGACTTGCCGGCGAGCGCCGCGTGCGCGTGCACTTCGTCGGCGATCTCGCGCAGCAGATGCGTCGCGCTGAAGTCGAAGATGCCATGCACCGCATCCAGCCGCAGGCCGTCGACATGATACTCGGCGATCCAGTGCAGCGCGTTCTCGACGACGAACCGCCGCACCATGTCGGAATGCGCGTCGTCGTAGTTGAGCGCGCGGCCCCACGGCGTCTTGTACTTCTCGGTGAAGTACGGTCCGAACGCGTCGAGGTAATTGCCCTCCGGTCCGACGTGATTGTACACGGCGTCGAGCAGCACACCCATGCCCACCGCATGCGCGGCGTCGACGAGCTTCATCAGCTCGTACGGCCCGCCATAGCTGTTCTGCACGGCGTACAGATCGACGCCGTCGTACCCCCAGTTTCGCGCGCCGGGAAATTGCGCCACCGGCATCAGCTCGATTGCCGTGACACCGAGCGCGCGCAGCGCAGCCAGCCGCGGAACGACGGCGGCGAATGTGCCCTCCGGCGTGAACGTGCCAACGTGCAGCTCGTACACGACGAGCTCCGGCATCGTCACGCCGCGCCAGCCGTCATCCGTCCAGGTCATCGCCGCCGGATCGACGACGCGCGACGGACCGTGCACGCCGTCCGGCTGCCAGCGACTCACCGGATCGGGCAGCGCCCGGCCGTCGGCGAGCACGATGTGATAGTCGGCGCCCGCGCCGACGTCGGCGATCGTCGCGGCAAACACGCCGTCGTGCGCGTCGTCGCGCGTCAGCTCGTGCTCACCCGCCGCCGGACCATTGCAGATCCGTACGCGAACGTACCGTGATCGCGGAGCCCACACGCTGAACCGGACCGCGCCGTCGGACAACAGGCGAGCACCGCGTTCGAGCGACCAGGCTTGCGACATCTGCAGGGAAGGGGTTTCTGGTTGGACGAGGAAGTCGAGCAAGAGGTAGGCCTTTCTGAATCCTGAGAAATCAGACGGGACTCTGAAAGTCTGTGGTCGAGCCGGGCGAGACATCAGATACTCATTTCCCACTGCGCCGAGGCGGCAGTTCGGCCGCGACGGCCAGACCAGTTTCGAGAAGGCAGAATCCGAGACATCAGACGTCAGGACGAACACCAGTCCGATCTGGCTGGAGAGTGCAATAGACGTCAGATGTCCAGACGTCGGATGCTCGATTCTTGGAGTCGTTGGCCAGGCTCAGGATCGAGAGTCAGCGCGTATACCGATGACTTCGGATTACGTCCGATATCCAGGAATCGGCCCGACTCCCATTTCGTCCAAGCAGCACAGCCTTCAATGATGCGGGTCGCGACAACGGACACTGAATCTCAACCGCGCTGCCGACAGACGGACCAGGAACATCTGAAGTCTGACGTCTGACGTCTGTTACACTCTCCAGCCGGCCGGGATTGGTGTTCTTCCTGACGTCTGATGTCTCGGATTCTGCCTTCTCGAAACTGGTCTGGCTGTCGCGGCCGAACTGCCGCCTCGGCGCAGTGGGAAGTGAGTATCTGATGTCTCACCCCCCTCGAGCCCGGCCCCTCGCCACCCAATCTGACATCTGAAGTCTCAAATCTCACAACCCCGTATTGCACGAACGTGGATCTCCGGACTGGTACCCTCGCTTGAACCACGACGATCTCTGCTCCGCGCTTCCATGCGTGAAGCTGTCCGTATTGATCTGTCCCGTCTCGGCCTGCTGAATTCTGTCATCTCCAACAGCCGCCGCCGCATTCAACCCTTCGTCGATGTCCCCGGGCTCGAGGATGTTCTCCTGCTGCGTTGCGTGCGCCCACACCCCTGAGTAGCAATCCGCCTGCAGCTCGAGCTTGACCGACAGCGCGTTCGCTTCGCTCGGATTGGCCTGCTGCTCGCGCCGTACCTTTTCGTCAGTGCCGAGCAGGTGCTGCACGTGGTGTCCCAGCTCGTGCGTGATGACGTACGCCTGCGCGAAATCCCCTGGAGCGCCGAAGCGCGTGCGCAGCTCGTCGTAGAATGCGAGGTCGATGTAGATCTTCTGATCGACCGGGCAGTAGAATGGGCCCATCGCCGTCTGCCCTTCGCCGCATCCCGTCGGCGTCTCGTCGCGGAAGAGCACCAGCTTCGCGTCGTGCCACGGCACCCCGTACGTCTGCGGCAGCAGTTTCGCCCACGTCGCCTGCGCCGTGTCGAGCACGAAGGTGACGAACTGCACTTCCTTCGCCTCTTCCGGACTCTGCTGCACCGGTCCGATGTCGCCGCTCGCGCTCTGCGGCTGCACGACGTCCGTGCCGCTCGTTCCGCTGACGAAGTCGCGGCCGAAGATGAGGCTGAGCACGAGCAGTACGACCGTGCCGCCAATCCCCATCGGCGCCATCCCCATCCGCATTCCCCCGCGTGCCCCGCGGCGATCCTCGATGTTCGAGCTGTTTGCTCCCGGCGTCCAGCGCATGTCGTCGGCTCCGCTCATTGTGATCCGCCGCACCACGCGGCGTTCAGAGCGAAAAAGGCAAGAACTTGGCCGGGGACGGTGGAACGGTGGAACGGTGGAACGGTGGAACGGTGGAACGGTGGAACGCTCGAGCGGCGCACGCGGGTCGATTCCATCTTGCCGAATCGGGTTGGACTGAATTGGGGGACGCGGATTTTGCGAAAACCGGCGAACGAGGCGCGGATTGGCGGCTGCTACTCGCGTACCAAGTCCATCGCGCCACACGCAAAAGAAGCATTTGGTTTCTTTATTCGTCCAATTCGTCCTTTCCGTGTCATCGGTGTTCAACCTGTTGCGGCTGGACCAGCATCATTTCAATGCGGAGAGTCGCGAAGCTGCGGAGAACGGCGGAGAACTGCGGAGCAGGCGCGGAGGGGCGTTGCTGGAGGTGCTGATGATTGAGACCCTCTCAGTCGTTCTCCGCAGTTCTCCGCGGTTCTCCGCGACCTCTTCCCTATCCCTGCGAGGTGGCGAGCGACGCGGCTGCCGTGGCGCAACGGGGCCGCGGATGTTGCGGAGTGCGGAGCGGAGAGTGGATCGGCACGCCACCACCACAAAAGTCTTGCTTGTTGCTAGACCTGGCGCGCGGAGCCCGGTGCGGCACACGGAGCAAATTCGCGCCTCGTTCGCCAGTTTGCGCAAAATCCGCGTTCCCCAATTCAGTCCAACCCGATTCGGCAAGATGGAATCGACCCGCGTGCGCCGCTCGAACGTTCAAGCGTTCAAGCGTTCAAGCGTTCAAGCGTTCAAGCGCTCAAGCGCTCAAGCGCTCAAGCGCTCAAACACTCAAGCGCTTCGCCATCACATGATCGTATTGCAGGCTCGCGCCCAATTGGAACGTCTTCGTGCCAACGCGCGTGAAATGATGCTTCTCATAAAACGCGATCGCCCGCGCGTTGTGCTCCCACACCGCCAGCCACAGCACATCGCACGACCACGCGCGGCCTTGCTCGTAACACTTGTCGAGCAGTTGCGCGCCGAGTCCTCGCCCGTGCCACCGCTGATCCGCATAGATGCGCTGCGCTTCCACCGGCCGCTCGGCCGCGACACTCGGGTGACGACTGCCGCGAATGAGCATCGTGTAGCCGACCGCCGTGTCGTCGTCGAACGCCAGCCACACCGCTCGGTTCGGATCGGCGAGCTGCACGCCCTGAATCTCCGGCGAGAACGCCCCGACGAGATAGTTCCGCATGTCGCCCGGATCCATGAACGGCGAAAACGTCTCACGGAACAGGCGCGAGGCGAGTGTCGAGAGGAGAGTGGCGTCAGACCGGGTGGCAAGGCGGAAGGAGAGCATTTGATGTTGACGATTCTGACTTCTCGAATCTGTTGCACCCTCCGCGCGGGCCGGATTGAGTGTTGGGCTCACGTCTGCCGTCTCGGAGTCTGAATTCTCGACGCTGGTCCCACCTTCACGGGTGCGATGCCACCTCGGGTCTGAGGGAAGTGAGTGTCTCAGATCCCAGTCAGCCCAACCCCTCTCATTCACGTGACCACGGACCACGGACTACGCACTACGTACAAACAGCTTCCCAATCCCCCGCATCGGTATCGCCGCCCACTCCGGCCGGTTGTTCAACTCGTAGCTCAACTCGTAGAACGCCTTCTCCGTCTCGAACAACGTGATCATCTGCCGCACGTGCGCTTCGTTCTCCGGCAGGATCTCCGCCTCGTCCTCTTCCCGCGCGCCGAGGTAGCCGGCGAGAAACGCCGTGCGCACGTCGCGCTCCCAGCGGGCGAGCCTCAGCTCGCGCGTCGCACGCTCCACGCTCCCCGGCATCGCATTCGCCAGCGTCGCCGCCGCGTACGCAAAGCTCCGCAGCATGCCCGCCACGTCGCGCAGCGGCGACGTCTTCTCCCGCCGCTCCGACAGCGGCTTCGACGGCTCGCCCTCGAAGTCGATGATCATGAACCTGCCGTCTTTCGCCCGCAGCACCTGGCCCAGATGATAGTCGCCGTGCGTTCGCGTCCGCATGCCGAGGTCGTCGCCCAGTGTCTCGGCGATCTCGTGCACCCAGCCGACGTAGTGATCGCGCCGGCGCAGCAGCGCGTCCGCTTCGCCGACGTTCGCTTTCGGAAACTTGTTCGCTGATACCTGCCGTCGGAGTAGCGAGAGCGCCTCGTCGATCGTGCGTTCGACACGCGATACCCACCGCGCCAGATCGTCGTCCTCCACCGTCTCCGGCGCGAACGCCGGATCGTCGTCGTCGCTCGCCAGCGCTTCGTGCATCGCGCGCGTCACGACGCCGAGCTCGCGCGCGTCGCCGACGAATGCGTTCTGCGGCTCGCGGTTCGCCGGCGCGTTGAAGTAGCCGCGGCCACGATCGAGTGCGTACGCCCATGCGTCGGTCGAGCCGGGCAGAAAGCGTTGCGCCATTCCCGTCGTCAGCGCTTCGCCTTCGTGCGGCACCAGCTTCATCGTCGCCATCAGCGGCGGCGTGTTCGCGAAGCCGGCGCGCGTCGTCAGAAAGCGTGTGACTTCGGCGTCGGGATGGACACCCGGCTTCACGGTGCGGAACAGCTTCACGATCATGTCGCCGCCGACGATCGACGTATTGCTCTGCTCCGCCTTGCCCACCGTGCTCGTCGTCCGTGTCGGCGCGCTCGGCGATACCGGCTCGGCCAGCCACGTCGCCCGATCGGCGCCGCTCGCCTGTGCGCCGGTGCGCAGCGCGTCGATCAACCCGGCGCGAAACTCCGCGTCGTACACGGCGTCGTACAGCGCGACGTCGTCTTCGCCGGATCGCACTCTTGCCACGAGCGCGTTTGCCGGCTCGAGCGGCGTTCCGCCCTGGCTGGCGCCGAGCATCATCTGATAAAGGTGATCGCTGACCGCCTGCACCGACACGAGCGCCATGGCGTATCGTCCGCCGCCCCACGGCAGCACGACGACGCTCGTCACCCGCGCGGCGCTCGCCTTCGTGCCTTTGATGCCGTACCAGCGCTGCCGCTCGAGGTAGCGCAGCAGCTCGTCCGACCGGAGCTCGGCGATCGCTCCGGCCACGCGCGCGAGTGACGCCGTCACTAGCTCGTCCGCTGAAATTCCTTCGCTCGCTCCGGCGGCAGCACGCGGAACCAGAGAAAGTTGTGCGGCCCGAGCGTGAGCAGATACGGCCAATCGCCGATCGCCGGGAACGCGCTCTTGCTCCACAGCTCGAGCGGAATCATCCCGCTGAACTCGCGCAGGTCCAGCTCGACGAACTGGGCGAAGCGCGAGAGATTGTTGACGCAGAGGATCGTCTCGTCCTTGTACCGCCGGAGAAACACGAGCACGCGCCGGTTGTGCGCCTGCAGCGGCTCCCACGTGCCGCGTCCGAACGCCTGGTGCTCCTGTCGCACGGAGATCAGCCGCCGCATCCAGCGCAATAGCGACGTCGGCACACGCTCTTCCGCCGCCACGTTCACTGTGTGATAGCTGTACGGCGCGTCGACGATCAGCGGCGAGAACAGCGCCGCGGTATCCGCTTCCGAAAAGCCGGCGTTGCGATCGGTGCTCCACTGCATCGGCGTCCGTACGCCGTTCCGATCGCCGAGGTAGATGTTGTCGCCCATGCCGATCTCGTCGCCGTAATAGATGATCGGCGTCCCCGGCATCGACATCAGCAAGGCGTTCATCAGCTCGATCTGCCGCCGCCCGCCTTCGAGGATCGGCGCCAACCGGCGGCGGATGCCGACGTTGATCCGCATCCGCGGATCGCGCGCGTACTCGCGATACATGTAGTCGCGCTCTTCGTCGGTCACCATCTCGAGCGTCAGCTCGTCGTGGTTGCGCAGGAAGATCGCCCACTGGCACTCGTTTGGAATGTCCGGCGTCTGCCGCATGATGTCGACGATCGGCGTCCGGTCCTCCTTGCGCAGCGCCATGTACATGCGCGGCATGACCGGAAAGTGAAACGCCATGTGACACTCGTCCGACTTGCCGAAGTACGACCGCACGTCGCTCGGCCACTGATTTGCTTCGGCGAGAAAGATCCTGTTCGGAAATTCCGCGTCGAGCGTCCGCCGCAGCTCGCGCAGCACGCCGTGCGTCTCGGGCAGGTTCTCGCAGTTCGTTCCCTCGCGCTCGACGAGATACGGAATCGCGTCCAGCCGCAGCCCGTCGACGCCCATCCGCAGCCAGAAGCGCATGACGTTCTTCACCGCCTCGAGCACGTCCGGATTGTCGAAGTTGAGATCGGGCTGGTGGCTGAAGAAGCGGTGCCAGTAGAACTGCTGCGCTTCCGGATCCCACGACCAGTTCGACTTTTCCGTGTCGGTGAAGATGATCCGGGTGCCGGCGTACTTGTTCGGATCGTCGCTCCACACGTACCAGTTGCGTTCCGGAGATCCCTTCGGCGATTTACGCGCGCGCTGGAACCACGGGTGCTGGTCCGACGTGTGGTTGATCACCAGCTCGGTGATCACGCGGATGTGCCGTTCGTGCGCCGCTTCCATGAACGCGCGAAAATCCTCGATCGTCCCGTACGTCGGATTGATCTCCTCGTACGCCGCGATGTCGTAGCCGTCGTCGCGCAGCGGCGAGGGATAGAACGGCAGCACCCAGATCGTGTTCGCGCCGAGCTGTTCGACGTAGTCGAGCTTCTCGATCAGCCCGCGAAAATCGCCGAAGCCGTCGGCATTGGAGTCGCGATAGCTCTTGATGTGCAACTGATAGATGATCGCATCCTTGTACCACAGGCCATCGCCGTCCGTCATCCGACCGTCACCCGTTCAACCTGAAAGACATGTCCCGGCGCCGTGGCCGGGTCGAGCCGCACGTAGTTGCGAACGCCGCGCCACGTGTACCGCGCGTCCGTGAGCAGATCGTGCACCACGTACGATTGCTCGTCGTCGATTCCCATTTCGTGGATCGGCACGTGGACCATCGTCTCCTGCACATGGTGCGGATCGGTGTTCACGATGATCAACAGATCGGGCGCCGGAGTCGGCGCGGTCCCGAGCTTGCCGAGCACGGCGGCCGGCACGATGTCCGGATGCGAGCCCGTCCACTGCACCACCGGCACCACGCCGGCCTTTCGATAGCAGAGAATGGTCGGGTTCTCGCTCGTGTGAAACGTCAGATTCGCGTACTGCTGCAACGCCGGCTGGGCACGACGGATCGCATTCAACCGCGCGATGTCATCGTTGATGTTGCCCGCCGCCTCGTAGTTGCGCGGCCGGATCTGGTACTTCTCCGAATCCAGATACTCCTCGCTTCCCGGCCGCACCGGCACGTTCTCGCACAGCTCGAAGCCGCTGTAGATGCCGTACGCCGGCAGCAGTGTGCCGGCGAGCAGCAGCCGCGCGCGGAAGGCCGGCCGGCCGCCACTCACCAGATACTCATTCAATATGTCTGGCGTGTTGGCGAACAGGTTGCCGCGGAAGTACTCCGTCATCGGCGTCAGCGTCAGCTCGCGGAAATACTGCTCGAGGTCCCACGGCGCGTTCTTCCACGTGAAGTACGTGTACGACATCGTGAAGCCGAGCTTCGCCAGCGCCTTCATGCGCTTGGGCCGCGTGAACGCTTCGGCGAAGAAGATCGTCTCCGGATGTTCGCGCTGCACTTCCTGGATCACCCACTCCCAGAAGGCGAACGCCTTGGTGTGCGGGTTGTCGACGCGGAACGACGTCACGCCGTGTCCGATCCAGAACAGGAAGATGTCTCGGCAGGCGTTCCACAGATTCTGCCGGTCGGCGCACCAGAAGTTCAGCGGGTAGATGTCCTGATACTTCTTCGGCGGATTCTCGGCGTACTGGATCGAGCCGTCGGGGCGGACGTGAAACCAGTCGGGATGCTCCTTCACCCACGGGTGATCGGGCGAGCACTGGAGCGCGTAGTCCAGCGCGACCTCCATCCCCAGCCCCCTGGCCGTATCAACAAACTCATCAAAGTCTTCGAGATTGCCGAGCGCGGGCTCGATCGCCGTGTGACCACCATTCTCGTTGCCGATCGCCCACGGGCTGCCGAGGTCGTCCGGCTCCGGCGTGAGCGAGTTGTTCTTGCCTTTGCGGAACGTGCGGCCGATCGGATGGATCGGCGGCAGGTACACGACGTCGAACCCGAGCTCGGCCAGGTGCGGTAAGCGGCCCGCCGCGTCGGCGAACGTACCGTGTTGCGGTTCGCCTTCGCCGAGCGTTGGCCGCACCTGCGAGCGCGGGAACATCTCGTACCACGAAGCGAAGCGCGCCCGCTCGCGGTCGACGACGACCGTCAGCTCGCGGCGATAGCGTGTGGCGTCGGTTGGGCGGTAGTGCTCCTGCATCAGCGCGAGCAGATCGTCGTCGAGCGCGCGCTGCACGCGCTTTTCCATCGACGTGTCGCGCCGGTCCTCGAGCACCTTGGCCGTCATGAGCAGCGATGCGCGCGTGGCGCCCGACCGCGTGCTGCGCGATGCGGCGCGTGCGAGCTGCGCGCCTTCCATGAGCTCGACTTGCACTTCCTGGCCGGCGTCGACCTTCTTTGCCAGCTCGGAGCGCCAGGTGCCGAAGCGGTCGGTCCACGCTTCGATGGTGAATCGCCAGCGGCCGATGCGGTCGACCTCGAACGCGCCGTACCAGCGGTCGCTGTCGTAGTCGAACACCATCGGCGTCGATCGCCAGTCGTCGTCGCCGGGCGCCTGATACAGCACGCGCGCCGCGAGCTGATCGTGGCCTTCCTTGATGATGTCCGCGCCGACGGAAACGATGTCGCCACAGATGCGCTTCACCGGATAGCGTCCCGCGTCGAGCTCCGGTGTCACACATTCGATGACGACATATTCGAACCGGCGCGTCGTTGCGCGCCGGTCAGTCTTTCTCGTGGCCACGTTTGATTATATCCCGCCTGGTTCGATTCATCCACCGCGGAGTGAGTGAGAGCAATATCAGCAACACGCTGGCAATGACGACGCTGCGGAGCGCGTCGCTGTGGCCATGGCCGACGCGCTCGAGCAGACTGTCGGCGAAGTACGTGTAGATGATCGTCGACGGAATGACGCCGACCGCGGTCGCCGCCATGTATCGCGCGAACGGCGCGCGCGCCAAGCCGCACACGAAGTTCGCCGTGCCGAGTGGGAGCACGGGAATCAGTCGCAGGCGCAGAATGCCGGCGAAATCGCGCGCGTCGTCGATTGCCGCGGACACTTTCCTGTAGCGCGAGAGCCATCGCAGCACGACGTCGTGTCCGACCGTCATCGCGATCCAGTACCCGGCCGCGGCGCTGATCAGCTCCGCGACCCACGCGACCGTGCTGCCGAGCACGGTGCCGAACAACACGCCGGCGGCGACGGTGAACGGCAAGCCCGGCAGACCGATCGACGTCGCCAACCCGTACACGACGACGAACCCGGCACCGAACACGAGCACATTGTGATGCGCGCGCAATCGCGCGATGTGCTCGAGCGTATCGCGATAGTTGAACCAGCCGAGCTCATATCCGATCAGGGAGGCGCCGACGAGCAGCAACACGAGCGCACCGATCCGCACGGCCGCGGCGCGCGTCGACGGCAGCGAGCGAGCGCGAGCGGCGAGCCGGGCACGGGCGGTTGTCGCTGGGACCGGCGCCGTCGTAGTGACATCGAGAGACATGATGCCGGACAATTCAGGGAACGTGCCGTTTTTTTGGTCCGTGGTCCGTGGTCCGTTGTCCGTGGTCGTCGCGCGGGGTGAGACTGTCGCGCCGAGTCGGGTTGGACTGAGGTGGGGACGCGGATGTGGCGGAAGCTGGAACGGCGACGAGGAGCGGATCTGTTCCGAGTGGCGCAACGAGCTCCGTTGGGAAGCGCTTGGCGCGAGAGACCACCGCGCCACGTGGCGGGGCGGGCCACACCGGCAACCTCGCAAGTAGAGGGAAGGAGCTGCGGAGAACTGCGGAGAACTGCGGACAGGCGCGGAGGGGCGTTGCTGGGCGGTGCTGATGAATGATGAGCATCTGCACCGCAGCTGCACCTCGAGGTTCTCGGCGCGTTCTCGGCAGTGCAATCCCTGGGCGCCAATGGCTTCCTCAACCCCTCACAATTAAAGCCCTCTCCGTCGTTCTCCGCCGTTCTCCGCGACGCTCTCCGAAGCAGTGATGCTGATTCAGTCCCAACAGGGTGAACAGCGATGACACGGACGGGACGAATCGAACGGATCAGAACCCAAATGCTTTTGGTGTGTGGCGCGACGGACTCGATGCGCCAGTAGCAGCCACGGACTACGGACCACGGACCACGGACTCACCGACACTCGGTCTTCAACACCACCACCGAGTCCGCCCTCCCCATCACCCCGTCCGCTCCGGCGCGTAGCGTCAGCAGCCGGGTTTGGCCGTTGCTCACCCAGGTGACGTTCGCCGCGACCTGGCTCACCTGTCGCCACTCTCCATTCGGCAACGGCTCCGCTCGGCGCCCATCCGGCTCGATCGGGCGCACGACGTTTTCTGTCGCGCCTGTCGGTGTCGTCGTGTGTTCGAGCGCGAATCGGTCGGGTAGCGGACGCAGCGACGTCGCCGGCGCCTGCTGCACATCGTAGCAACCTTCGAAATTGCCGCCCGTCGCCAGGTCGGTTGCGCGCATCCGCGCGAAACCCGCCGTCGCCGCATTCGCGCGCGCCGGTGCTCGAGCACCAGAATCCAGGGCGCGCCGAACCGGCGCGGCGGCGGCAGAAGAAACCGGTGAAGCCGACGGGGCGATCTTCCCGTTGGTCGCCGTCACGCCAGTGGTGACGATCTCCTGAAGCTGCATCGCCGGCAACCCGCTCTCGCGCGTTGCCACCGGCTTCTCGGTCTTCGCCTCCGCTGGGCCTTCACTGGGCGCAACCCGTTTCGTCGCCGCCGGCTTCTCAGCTCGCGTGCTCGCAGCCGCCCCCGCCGTTGCAGGTGCTTTCGCGGACGGAGCACGCGACACCGCTGCCGCCACAGGGGCCGACGCCGCCAACACCGAATCTGTCCTTCTGCCAACTGGCATCTGACTTCTGAAAACTGGGTTGTTCCCTCTCCCCCCTCCCCTCTCCCCTCTCCCCTCTACAAGAACAATCCCAATCAACACCGCCGCCACGAGCCCCGCCCTCGACGGCGTCAAATGCAACGTCCCCCACACCGACCGCCGGTTCGCTCCCGGGCGTCGCCCCCGTTCCACCGTTCCACCGTTCCACCGTTCCACCGTGTCCGCCGGAATCACTCCCCCGCGCACCACGTCGAGCGACGACACGATGCGGCTCGCCCCGGCGATCAACCCGCGCGCTTCCGCCACCGCCGCCGCGCATTGCTCGCACGCGTCGACGTGCGCCGCCACGCTCGCCGCTTCAGCGGGCGGCAGCGCGTCGTCGAGCCAGGCGTGAATCGTTCCTTCGTCAGGATGCTGCATGTGTTCCTCTGAGTGTCGCTCCGTCGCCGCCCTGCTGGAGCGACTCGTATGCTTCCACCAACCGGCGGCGCGCCCGCGACAGCGTCGTCCCCACCGATCCCACCGACAGCTCGAGCGCCGCGGCGATCTCCGTATAATCCAATCCCTCTTCGCGCATCAGCAACGCCTCGCGATCGCGCTCGGCCAGCATGTCCAGCGCCTTCCGCGCCATCGCCGTCTCCTGCGCCCGCTCGAGCGTCAGCGGCTCCAGTTCAACGGCTTCCGCGGCCCGCGCTTCCGCCTGGAGCAGCTCGAGGTGCTTGCGCCGGCGCGCATCCTTTCTCGCTTCGTCTCGCACGAGATTCGTTGCCACGGCGAACAGCCATGAGCGTTCGCTGGTTATTGAAGTCTGCTTGACAGCCCGCAGAAAGGTCTCCTGCGCGACCTCTTCCGCCCAGTCGCGATCCCCCAGCCGCCGTGTCAGATAGCGCACGAGCGGCTGGTGGTATTCGCGAAACAAACGGTCGATGTCGTTCAATCGGCTCTCCTCACCAATCCCGCGCCAGTTTCGCCAGCTCGGCTGCACTCAGCTCCGATGCGCCGCGCTCGCTCAGTTCGATTGCTTGCCCGCGCCCGGCGACGATCAGCCGGTCGCCGAGCGTGAACACCGGCCGCAGTTCCGGCAGTCGTTCGAGAACGCTGAAGTACGCGGCGCTGTACGGCTTGATGACGACCAGCGGCATCGATTGGTGATACCCCGCGTCCGTCCACACGCCGTCATGCAGCGTCATCATATGTCCGCCGGCCTGCCGCGTGGCGTCAGCCGCCGCGCCCGAAGCCGAGTTCATCGCTACGGACATCGAATCGAGCGCGGCGACCGTCGTCACCTGCCGCTGCACCGCTGCGGTGCGCGCCGACTCGAACCGCATGTCGCGCGACGGCGCCATTGCCGGGGCCGATGCAGGCGCGCCCACGACGCCCGGCGCTACCGACTTCATGCCGCGCCGCACGCCGAGCTGGTTCGAGGCGACCGCCGGCTCGCGCACCAGGTACGACGTCAGCTCCGTCGGAATGCCGTACCGTTCGCCCAACGCACGAATCTCCTCATCGACCTCGGTGGACGAACCGTCCTTGTGCCGCTGCGCCGTGAGAAAGCCGACGCGCTGCGTCGCCCAGAGTCGCGCGACGAACGCATCGCTCCGATCGCGCTCCGGCAGTTGCACGGCCGTCGTCCATTGCACGGATTTGCCGTGCCGCGTTCCGTCGACGACCACGCGCGCGGAACCATGGCCGGTGTAGCGGGCCACGAGCACCAGGTCGCGATCGGCGAACATGTCGGCGGGTTGCGACGGCAGCATCTTCGACAATCGCACGCCGTCACCCTCCACACGCACGCGTACGTCGGTCAGCACTGGATCGACGAGCCGATCGGCGACGATGCCGACCATCCGCTCGACCGACTCCGTCGGCCGGACGAACTGCGCCGTGCCACGGCCGTCCATCGCCAGTTGCTCGAGCAGGCTCACATTCACATCGGACCCCAGCCCGAAGGTGAAGATCCGCCGTTCGGCGTCCGATTCTCCGTCCGGGCCGCCGCTCGCGTCGCGCGCGATTGCCGCGAGGTGATCCGGATTCGAGTCGCCGATCGTCGGCTCGCCGTCGGTGATGAACAAGACGAGCGGCAGCCGGCCTTCGGCGACGTGCGACCGCGCGACTTCGCGCAGCGCGCCTTCGATGTTCGTTCCCCCTTCGGCGCGCAGGTCGTCGAGATAGCGCGCCGCTTCCCGCACGTTCTCCGGCGACGCATTCACGAAATCGTCGCGGAACGTGCGCACGTCGCTGGAGAAGTCGACGAGCCGGAACCGGTCGTTGGGACGCAACGTGCCGAGCAGCTGCTTGCCGGCCTCGCGGGCCTGCTCGATCTTGCGCCCCTGCATCGAGCCCGACACGTCGAGCACCAGCGTCACGTCGCGCGGCGTCGTCTCGCGCTGCGACATCGAGGGCGGCGTCACCGTGATCAGCGCAAACCCGTCTTCGTTGCCTGGCGCGTACGGCAGCAGGCTGATCGCCGCTCCCATGGCGCGCCGCTCGGGCACGAGCACCGTCACGTCGCGCGCGTCACCGCGCACCGACACCTCGCGCTTGCCGTTCGACGAATGCGCGTCGATCTCGTTGGTCGGCGAGTACGCCGTGCCGAACCGCGGATTGTCCGGGTAGGTCAGCGTGAACGACGTCGACCCGCGATCGCTCCGCGCGCGAGCTTCGCCGGCTGCGACGAGATCGGTCGGCGCGTCGCGGAAGTAGTCGACGCGCACCGCATCGCCTTCGCGCTGGGCCACGCTCTGAAAGCGCACGACGACGCGCTTCTCCTCGCCGGGATTGAGCGGAAAGATGCGCGCCCGCAGCAGCCCGTGTCCCATCCATTCGACGAGCGCGGGATCGCGCCGCATGCGCACGATCGATTCATAGATCTCTCGTGCGCGCCCGGCGTCCATGGTTTCGCCCGTCACCAGCTCCCCGTTCACCGAGAGCTGCAGATCCTGGAACGCCGCGCCGGCCGGCAGCGGAAACACATAGTCCGCCTCGCCGAGCCCGGCGCCGCGATTGACGAATCGCTCCTCCACCTCGTAGCGCAGCACGTTGCCGTCGAGCGTCACGTGCACGTCGCTGCGCGTGCGTTCGATGCGGGGCCCGCAGTCGCGCACCGGCTCCGCGCGCACGACGTGCGGCTCACTTCCACCCGGCAACATCCCCATCGGCCGCGGCGTGGGCGACTCGATCGGCATTGCACGAAAGCACGGCCGCGGCACGATCCACCCCTGCGCCGGCAGTACAGCGGCGCCGAGGACCAGGCCTGCGGTTGCGAAAACGACGGCACGCATGACGGCTCCTTGAGCTTTGGATAGGAGACGCCGGGTGGAGTGGAAACTTGCACATGTCGAGGGGAACGGCTCTCTGGCGGGCCGCTGGCGTGGCTTAAGGCCCCGAGCCTGCGCAGCGCGAGCCCCAGTCCAAGGTCGCGAGGCGGGAGCTCGCAGCTGGCAGCGGCAGCGAAGCCGGGAAGTGGAGGAGCGAGCGGTGAGCCCGCGCATCATCGGCGCACCTGGTAGCTCACCGCTCCGCCTGTTCGACGCACGCGCCGCTGCCGACTCCCACGCTCCAACCTCGCGACTCTCGACTGGAGCTCGCGGTGCGCAGGCTCGGAGTCTACCCGCGCGTAGAAGCCGGCCCGAGAGCCTTTAGCTCACGGCTCATGGCACCCAAGATGCCCTTCCCCCCTTTCCACCTTTCTCATTCCGAGCCTTCAAATGTCGACGAACCCCGATTCACCCAAGCAGCACGAACCCTCGAACGGCAAGACCAGCGAAACGCACACCGAAGCCGGCCAGGAAGCAATCCGCGGCCAAAGCCCACACGATCGCGATCGCACGCACCAGAGCAATTACGGCGGCGGCGGCGAGAACGGCGGAGCTGAGAAGAAAGAGGATAGAGGATAGAGAAGCGTTCCACCGTTCCACCGTTCCACCGTTCCACCGTTCCACCGTTCCACCGTTCCACCGTTCCACCGTTCCACCGTTCCACCGTTCCACCGTTCCACCGTCCTCGTCCGCGAACCCC
>Ga0070680_100000326_pt1 | contig 32018 bp, 25 predicted proteins | sample KBSC73BmetaG_FD_64672 | JGI IMG/M metagenome (GOLD analysis project Ga0070680, IMG submission 64672) | Corn rhizosphere microbial communities from Kellogg Biological Station, Michigan, USA - KBS C7-3B metaG | ecosystem: Host-associated > Plants > Roots > Rhizosphere | place: USA: Michigan...
GGCGATGATTCCGGAGAGTCCAGCCTTGCCGCTTCAGGTGCGGTGAGCCAACTCCCTGACGGTTATCGGATGATCTGGGAAAGAGATGCATCTTCTCTTAAAGCCAACGTGCCGTTGTGGTTTCGTTTTCGAATCGAAGACAAGGAAGGCCATCCCGCTGCGGGCATGGAAAATTACATGGGGATGCCCGCGCACGCAGCCATCATCAGCGCTGACGGTACGGTTTTTGCGCACGTACATCCCACCGGCTCGGTATCTATGGCGGCCGAGATGCTGGCCGAAGGCGCGGCGCACCCTATGAACATGGCGGCGCCTGATCCCCCGGGCGCAGAAGTATCTTTCCCTTATGGCTTTCCTCGTGCGGGCGAGTATCGCGTTTTTGTGCAGGTCAAGAGGGCAGGTCGCATCGAGACCGGCGTGTTTACCGCGCATGTGCAATAGGCCAGCGGCTGGCAGGTAGTCGCATCCTTACGCGAACAGGAATCTCCCGTGCAGCGCTTCCGTTGCGTGCTTCCAAATTTGGTAACTTCTTGCAAAAAGCGACTACGGAAATCGGGAAGCATGAAAAAATTGCAGGCAGGGTGGCCTGCGATATTTACAAACCATTTGCATATCAAACTGTTGTACTAGTCCCTCCGTTTCGCCTGCTTGTTCTGGCTTTGTTAAAACTTCGCGAATCAAGAGTTTTATTGACACTCCCGCGAGACTTGGTGGTATAAATAACCGCCGCATTTTCTTAACCAGTAGAGAACGTGTGTTTAATGCAGCCGGGCCCGAGCATATCCGGACGAGGGTCCCGTACCAATCTCGAATTTGCGATGAGTTGAGCGAGGAGACTTCGATGAAAAGCATCCGTACATTCTGCTTGCTTGTTCTGGCGTCGGGAATGGCGCTGGGGCAGGCGAGTCAGCCGAACAATTCGAATGTCGCCGACGATCTGAAGACCTTGCGTGATGCAATTGCGGCGCAGCAGAAACAGATCGCCGAGCAGCAGAAAAAGCTTGAAGAACTGCAGCAGCAACTGAACGCGAAAGCCGCGGCGCCGGCCCCGCACGTTCAGAATGCGACGCTGACGACAACCGCGCCCGCGACGAACGTTTCGATGGTGCAGGCGGACACGGAGAAGCCGAAAGAGTCGCCGCTCTCAATCCGCATCGGCGGCACCGAGTTCACACCCGGCGGCTTTGTGGATTTCAACAATATCTTCCGGACCACGAATACCCAAAATGCAGTTTCAACCACCTTTGGCGGGATTCCCTTCAGCAACACACCGCAGGGACAACTGACTGAATTCCGCTCCAGTGGTCAATACTCGCGTTTCAATCTGAAGGTGAGCGGCAAGTACGGCGAGAACAAGATTGGGGGCTATATTGAAGCCGACTTCAACGGCAACGACGCGGCGAATGTTTTCGTTACTACCAATCCTCACACCTTCCGGCTTCGCCTCTATTATCTGCAGTTGGGGCGTGGCAACTGGGAATTCACCCTGGGCCAGGCCTGGGGCCTGCTGACCCCGAACAAGGTGGGCGTGGGCGCCTCACCCTCTGACCTTGACACCACCATGGCGACGGACGGCAACATCATGACGGGCGTCATGTATTCTCGCGACGCTCAGTTCCGCATCGCCTACAAGCCGAGTGATCACTTCGGGTGGGCTCTTTCGGTCGCCAACCCTCAACAGATTGCTCCTGGCGTGGCTTTCCCCGCTTTTTTGGGCGCAGGTTTCGCCAATACAGTTGATGGCAACGCGAATGCCGGAGTCCCGAACCTGTTTCCGGACGTCTCGACCAAGATTGCGATTGATACGAATCCCACCGGCAGGAACAAGCACCTTGAAATCGGTGGTGTTCTCACCTCGGCACAGATTGCCGTTCCGCGACCTGGTGTAGTCGGCGCCTTTGATAAGGAGAGTGCAATTGGCGGCGGTGTCTTCGGTGGCGTTGGCATTTCTCTTACCAAGAAGTTCCGCGTTGTGGCCCACGGGATGTACGGCAACGGCGACGGCCGTTATTTCATTGGCTCCGGCCCGCAGTTTGTGGTGGTGCCGATCGCCATCGCTCCGACGGTGTTCACGGCTGAGCCCTCCCTGGTCCATGCCGGTTCCGGCTTCGGCGGGGCCGAGTGGCAGGCCACCTCAAGCACGCAGATCGGCGCCTACTATGGCGGTATCTATTATGCCCGGAATGCCTTCACGGACATCACCGCTACCACCCCCGTTCAGCCCATCATCGGTTACGGCGGGGTCGGATCGGCCAACAACCGCGCCATCCAGCAAGGTGAACTGGTAATCGCTCACACCATGTGGAAAAACCCGCAGTACGGCGCTTTTGTGGTGGCCAGCGATTCCAGCTATGTCACGCGCGCCCTGTGGGCTCATCTGGCAACGGCGCCCAAGAACGCGCACATGTTCATGACAAAGATCGATTTCAAGTACGTGCTGCCGTAAGCACACGTCCAACTTCAACCAAGAGCCGCTGATTTCAGGCGGCTCTTCTTTTTTGTGTCCAAGGCCACAGCCCCCGATCCTCAGGCGGCTCTGCCGAAAGCGCGTTCTACAATAATGCCGATGCCCGCTTTCCAAAAGCTGCTCGCGGGCCTGCTGATCGCGATGTGGACAGTGGCTGGCCTTGCGCAATCGCAAGTTCAGGCCAGGCACGCCCGAGTGGAACTTCTCTCCACACAAGTCGCGGGGCACCGGCTTGAGCTTGGGGTTCATTTCACCTTGGAAAGAGGATGGCACATCTACTGGGTGAACCCGGGCGATTCCGGACAGCCGCCCAGCTTGAAGTGGAGTCTTCCCAGTGGAGCAACTGCCGGCGAAATCCTGTGGCCGCTTCCGGAGCGGCTCCAGAGTTCTCCCACGATTGCCGATTATGGCTACAAAGATGACGTTCTGCTGGTGGTGCCAGTCCGTCTTCCACGTACCCAAGAAAAAAGCTCAGCAACTCACATCGGACTCGACGCCAAATGGCTGATCTGTCGCGAGGTCTGCCTGCCGGACCACGCGCAACTCAGGCTTTCTCTTATCGAAGATTCCGGAGGCAGTCCGGGAGCTACTGAACTGTTCGCGAAAACCAAAGCAATGTTGCCACGGCCTTGGCCAAAGGACTGGAAGGCCAGGGCCGAGTCACGCAAAGACGAGTTTGCCTTGACGCTCATCACTGGGCGGCCTCTCGCGCACGTTCAGTTCTTTCCGCTTGACGCCGGCCAAATCGAGAACGCCGCCAAGCAGAGAATCACGCAAACAAGAACCGGAGCAAAACTTATTCTCAAAAAGTCTGACCTTCTGGTTAAGCCGATACAGGAACTCCGTGGCGTGCTTGTGATAGGGGCGAACGCGTATCAGCTTCGCGTACCGGTCATCTCGCCGGGCGCGCTAAAATAGAGCTTTTTCAGGGAGGCAGCTATGAGCAGGCTCGGTCGGCTCGGAATTGTTTCTTCCACCGTTCTGGCGCTTGCAATCAGCGCTTTGGCTGTGAAGGTGGGCGATCCCGCTCCCGGCTTCAGCGCGGTTGACAATCACGGAAAGATGCAAAAGCTGGCCGAATATAAAGGCAAGTACGTGGTGCTGGAATGGCATAACCAGGGCTGCCCTTACACGCGCAAGCATTATGAGAGCGGCAACATGCAGCGCCTGCAAAAAAAGTGGACCGATCAGGGGGTGGTCTGGTTTACCGTGATCTCATCCGGGCCCGGAACGCAGGGCTTCGTCACTCCGAGCCAGGAAAACGAGTATCTGGAAAAAATGCATGCCTCGCCCACGGCGGTGCTCATGGATATCACTGGAACGCTGGGCCATCTCTATGACGCGAAAACCACTCCGGAGATGTATGTCATCTCGCCCAACGGCACGCTGATCTACCAAGGCGCCATCGATGACCAGCCCACCACAGATGAGAAGGACATAGCGGGGGCAAAGAATTATGTGGATGCCGCGCTGAGCGAAGCCATGGGTAACAAGCCCGTCACCGTTGCTGCCACGCGCCCCTACGGATGCTCGGTGAAGTATAAGAGCAAGTTTTGATCCCACACTTGCTTCCCGCAGCGGCGTAGGGTCACAACATGCGTTTGCCCGAGTATCTGGGCAGTGCAGAATCGGGACATGCTTGGCGCAGTTGAGATAAAAATGCGGTTGTGAGCTTCAATCCGGCATTCTCCGCCCGGCGAGCTGTGAAGTTGGCAAGCTATTGGCAGTGTGCGAAACTCAACTGGTGGGGCCTGTAGCTCAACGGTTAGAGCAGCAGACTCATAATCTGTTGGTTGCAGGTTCAAATCCTGCCGGGCCCACCAAAACCAATTCTCCAGACCCTCATCTGTAAATACCTCCCGAAACTCAGGAATAAATTTCTAAATTTCTGTTCCGCAGCGGTGAGGGTCGTGTCTTATCCTGCAGACGGAATTTTAAATCGATTGCGCTCCGGCCGCTGGGATGGCACCCTGGCGGCCAAATTTTTGGGGGCAGCAGTCAGCAATCAGCCGATCAGCCCCCATCGGTATTCGTGCCCCTCGGCAGCCTTTCTCGGACGCGTGGCAAACCGGACACAGTGCGTCTCCGCAGATACAAACTCGTGCTGCTGAATCTATGTAATTGATTGAAAATAAACAGCCTAGTCTTTGGGCGCCGCTGTGCTCTTCCTCATGCCGTGGGGAAAGGAGATTCAGACGATGCGGCGGCTCGTACTCCCGGTAAAAACCTCTGCGGTAGCGGCAATCCTCCTGGCAGGTGCGGTGTATGTGGCGGCGGAAGCCAGACAAGCGGTAGTGAGACGGCAGGAACTTGAACTCGTCAGGCTGGAAGACGGCTTTGACACCATTCCTGTGGCGACGAATCCGGTGATCGGGCGATCCGGTGATCGGGTGATCGGCAGCCACCCCGTGAGTTCACCAGAAAGAAATATCGCGCCATCCCCTTCGCAGCCAGAAAGCAAACTAGATCTGTCCAAACCAGGCCAGAACACTCCGCGAGCCACCGCGAAGGATGACCACTCACGCGAGATTGTCATCAGCATCCCTGACCGGCGACTGGCGCTGCTCCAAGACGGGGAACTGATCAAGACCTACCCCATTGCCGTAGGCACGCGCTGGACGCCGAGCCCGGAAGGCGAGTTCACCATCATCAATCACGCCGTCGATCCGGTGTATCGGCACAAAGGCAAGCAGATACCGCCGGGAGACGACAACCCGCTCGGCGACCGCTGGATGGGACTCAGCCTGAAAGGCTACGGCATTCACGGAACCAATGTGCCGCGATCTGTTGGCAAAGCCGCTTCCCACGGATGCTTCCGCATGGCACGCCAGGACGTAGAAGAGCTGTATGCGCAAGTCAAGGTGGGCGATCGCGTCATCGTTCGTCGCGAGCGCGATGAACTGATCGCCAGGGTTTTCGGGCCGCAGGAAAATGCTCCGCCAGCGTCCTCAGCTACAGAAGTGCAGATGGCGTCAGCCGTGAGGGCGGGAGCTGGAGGTGCGAGTGCGAGCCCATCGGGTACACCGCAATAACAACATGATTCGGAGCCCTCATGAACATTGAGACGAGAAACCACACAGACCAGCAATTATCGCGGAAAGAGACAGAGAACGCACTGGGCGCTTCAAGCAATGTGAATGAGCCGGCCGCAAGCGCGCAGTGAATAAGCCGGGCAGTTTCTCGCCTGGTGGAAGGAGTACCGGAAAAAGATGCAGTCGGTGTTGAGGAGCAGTCCTATGAAGGTGCAAGTACGAGCTTGAGAGAGTTGTCCGGTATCACCGCCGGTTGCTTGGTATAGCCCTTCCAGAGGAGAGCGCGCAAAACAGCGTGGTCTCAATTGTGAGCAACCGGACCCGGACCTCTGCCGTACGGGTGGTCCTGGCAGTCTGGCTGCCGCTCACCTCTAACGCGAGCACGGTGATGCGCGCGCAGAGGATGAGCGGCAATCAGAGCGAGCCAGACTGCAAGGACCAGCCCGGGCAAAAGGTTCCGCCGGAAATCCCCCCGGGTGCGCTGTCTCCGCCGGGACAGCGTGCCCGCTCCGGCGGCGCACTTGGAAAATCGAAAGTTCATGGTACGTTTCCCCGATTGCCAAAGCCATGGTTTTTGAGTTGAATGAGAGCTACTGCGCACCTCCAATTCATGCTGAAGACCGCACTCCAACAGGGTCTGGTGTTTGTGCTGTGCCTCATCCTGCCGCCGCTCATCACGGTGCAGGGGCAGGCGGCAACGGCGCCAGCCCAGGCCTCGCTGAACTCGCTGGCCGCTGATTTCGTGCATGAGATGATCGCGCGCGCGGGACTGCCGCACGCGGCCAGCGTGAGCTTCCAGAACATTTCTGTGCTGCCGCCGGACCTGCAGGAATCAGTGCAGAATGCCATCTTCACAGCGCTGCGCAATGCCGGAATTCAGATGGAGAACGCTGGCCCCTCGCCGGCTCGCATCGAGATCACGTTTTCAGAAGACTGGCAGGGATACGTCTGGATTGCCTCCATCCAACAGGGCGGCAACAGGAAAGTTGTCATGCAAAAAGTGGCGCGCCCAGAACACGTGACCGCCACACGAGCGCCCATGCTGACCATCCGCAAGAGCACGGTGTGGCTGCAGGCGTCACCGATTCTCGACTTCTTCCAGGACGGCCACACGCTGGCGCTGCTGGAACCTGACCAGGTGTCGGTTTATACCAGCGACTCGGGACAGTGGCGCCTTCGCTATGTCTTGGGCATCACGCACGCGCAGCCATGGCCCCGCGACCTGCGGGGGCGGTTGGTGATGAATGGCTCGCAGGTCAGCGTGTTTTTACCCGGCACGCGATGCAGCGGAAGCACATCACCGCCCACGCTCGACTGCCATGCCGGCGATGATCCCTGGCCGGTGGACCAGGGCGGCGTGGTCGGGTTCTACAGCCCGCGCAGAAATTTCTTCACCGGGCTTCTGGCCGGGCCGAGCGCCGGCGCGTCCGTGGTGCCGTTTTTTTCGGCTGCGGCATGGCAGACAGGCGACACGCATCAATGGCTCTTCAGCGGAACCGACGGACGCACGCGGCTGTATCAATATGACCTTTCTGCCCCTGCCGCGGTCTTTAACGGCTGGGGCAGCAACATGGCGGCGGTGCATTCAAGCTGCGGCTCAGGATGGCAGGCCCTGGTGAGCGCGCCCACGGATTCCGTGCGGCCGGATTCGGTGCAGGCCGTGGAGGTTCTGGGCCGTGAAGCGCTGCCAGTGAGCGCGCCAATTGATCTCGCAGGCCCGGTGCAGGCTCTTTGGGCCGCGGGCAAGAACGGCGATGCGGTGAACGGCGTGCTGAAGTCGCCGACAGGACAATATGAGGCTTTCACGCTTACGGTCAATTGCAGCCGCTAGTTTGCTGCTCGCGTTGGCAACGGCGGCGGTCGCGAGTTCGCGCCCCCGCTACGGCGGGACCGTGCGCATCCTTCTGCATGAACGCTTCAACTCGCTTGACCCGCTGGGCGATGATGATCATCCTGCGGCGCGCGACCGGATTGCCGGTCTGCTCTTCGATACCCTGACCGCGACAGACACACAGGGGAACGTTCACCCGCGTCTCGCCTCTTCTTGGCGGTCTGAATCGGGGGATCGTATCTGGTACTTCAATCTGCGTCTGGCAAATTTTCAGGATGGCACTGTCGTGACGGCGCCGGACGTTGTCGCCAGTCTCACGCGCAAAAGCCAGGGATGGCAGGTCAGGGCCGTTGATCAGCAGACGGTCAGAATTGAACTGCCGGTACCGCTTCCGCATATGCCTGACCTGCTGGCCCTGAGCCGGTTTTCCATTGTCAAGCGCACCTCTGACAATACGCTGATCGGCAGCGGGCCGTATAAGGTGAGCGAGTGGCAGGCAGGCGAACGGCTTGTGCTCTCCGCTAACGATGATTACTGGGGCGGGCGCCCATACCCTGACAGCATTGAATTTCAGCTGGGCGCATCTCTTCGCGACCAGTTGCTGCAACGCCAATTGGGGCAGTACTCGGCCGCAGACCTCACCGTGGATCAGTTGCGGTCTCTGGAGGAGACCAAGCAGAACATTGAGCTTTCGCGCGCCAGCGATCTTCTGGTGCTTGTTTTTCTTCAGCCCGATGCTGCACCAGGAGGCGGCAAGCCCGGCAGAACCCCGGTTGATCCCAGAGTGCGAGAAGCACTGGCTGAAGCCATTAATCGCGCGGCGATCAACAATGTGATTCTGCAAAAGCGGGGCACACCGGCATCGGGCATCCTCCCGCAATGGCTGACCGGATATGAGTTTCTCTTCCCCGGGGCCATGAATCTGGAACGGGCCAAAGAGCTGCACGCCGAAGCTGCAGGGCTGGTCATCATTAAGCCCATTGCCCTGGCCTATGACTTTTCCGATCCTGTGGCCAAACTGGTGGCGGAGCGCATCGCCGTAGACGCGCGCGAAGCTGGGATTGTGGTTCAGCCGTTCGGCGAACCGCATGTCGCGAACAAATCCGCGCGCAATGGAATGAATGCGGATGCCGTGCTCCTGCGCGTTCCCGTCGAATCGGTGCAGCCGGCGGTCGCATTGGCCGCTGCGCTTGACGATATGGGCATGGGAGATCCAACTTCCGCTCCGTTGACTGCCACTCGTCTCGAAGATGTGTTTGAATTGGAAAGCAGAGCGCTGGCGGACTTCCGTGTGATTCCAGTGGCGCACGTTTCTGAGGCGGTGTGGCTGAACAGTAATGTTCACAACTGGCTGGAAGGGCCCACGGGACGGTGGAGCCTCGACCAGCTCTGGACAGAAGGAGGAAGATAAGGCGTGTCGCTCAAGACCAAACTGCTACTGCTGATCACGCTGGCGATTGCCGGCACGGTCGGAACGGTGGCGTTTCTCATAGAAGAGCGCGCGCACGAAGCCTTCCGCAAGATCGAACAGGAGCGCACGGCCACGCTGGTGGACCAATTCCATCGTGAGTTCCAGCATGAAGGGGACGAGATCATCCGTGGCGTGGAGAGTATCGCCAACTCGGATTCCATGCTGCGCAGCGCCATTGAGCTCACCAACGGCGCGGACGTGGGCCCGTACATGAACGCAGCCCAGAGTTACGCCCAGGCACGGCAACTAGACTTCCTCGACCTGATTGCGCCGGATGGCACCATCATTTCCTCTGCGCACTGGCCGGCCCGCTTCGGGTATAAGGAACGATGGTTTTTAGACCGCGCAGGTCCTCAGCCCAGGGAAGCTTTCCTGCGCCATGTGGACACAGCGCAAGGAAGTGTGCTGGCCATGTTGTGCCTGCGTCCGGTGAAGACGCACGGCGCCGACTATTACCTGATTGGTGGACGAAAACTGGATTCGGTGGTCCAGAGCTTGACTCCGCCCGCAGGCTTGCGCGTATCGATCTACAGCAATCCCGAACAAGGCCAGGGCGAAATCATCGGACCGGCGAAAGATAACTTGCCGCTCGAGAAGCTGATGCCGTTGGTGCAACTAGCCATGCAGCAGCATGACGCGTCTAAAACGATTGATTGGGGACCCGGACTGCCGCAGGAGGAAATTGTCCACGCCATCGCGCTGCCCGGGTATTCGGCCGACCGCGTACCGGCGGTATTGCTGGTGGGCAACTCGCTGCAGCAGGAGTTGACACTGGAGAAGCGCATCCGCGACATCAGCCTCATGATCGCGGGGCTGGGTATCTTCATTGCCGTGCTGATCAGCGCAATCCTTACGGCGCGAATGAGCCGACCGATTCGCGATCTGGCGGATGCGGCAGCCGAAGTCGGCCATGGCAACTGGGGCGTTCGGGTGGAGTCTTCATCGAAAGATGAAGTCGGGCAACTGGCCAAAGCGTTCAACCAGATGACGGAAGAGCTGATGGCGCAACGCGAGCGTCTGGTGCAGACGGAACGCGTGGCTGCGTGGCGCGAACTGGCCCGCCGCCTGGCCCACGAGCTCAAAAATCCTCTGTTCCCGCTGCAAATCACGGTTGAGAACCTGCTGCGCGCACGGGAGAACACCCCGGAACAATTTGACGAGGTCTTCCACGAGAGCACGGCCACCTTGCTGGCCGAGATCGCCAATCTGAAGAACATCGTCGGGCGCTTCAGTGATTTTTCCAAGATGCCGGCGCCACAATTTCAGTCGGTTGACCTGAATGAGATGGTGCGCGGAGTAGTCCAGCTCTTTCAAGGGCAGCTTACACAGGGCGCGCGCAAGATTGACCCTGAGCTGCAGCTTGGGCAGGCGCCGCTGGTCAAGGCCGATCCGGTTCTCTTGCGCCGGGTGATTGAGAACCTGGTGCTGAATGCCATTGACGCCATGCCGGAGGGCGGCAAGCTGACCTTCCGCACGTCAAAGGATGACAAGTTTGCTATGTTCGAACTTGCCGATACCGGGAAAGGACTCACACCCGAGGAGTGCGAGCGCATCTTTACGCCCTATTACACGAGCAAGCAGCACGGCACGGGCCTGGGCCTGGCAATCGCGCAATCAGTGGTGAGCGATCACCAAGGCCGCATCAGCGTGACCAGCCGAAAAAATCATGGAACGACGTTTCATGTGGAGCTGCCGATCGCCGGGACGACGAGTCTTATTGAGGGTGAAAAAAAAAGTAAAGCCGCAGCCGGTGCAGATTAGCTCTTGGCGCTTGGCTTTTAGCTCTTAGCCTTTAGCACTTAGCCGTTCGTCAACATGCAAGCCCAGGTTCCCGAGGCACCGTGAGGTTATTGTTCCGCGTTGAACCAAAGACTAACTGGCTAAAGGCTAAAGGCTAAAGGCTAAAGGCTAAAGGCTAAAGGCTAAAGGCTAAAGGCTAAAGGCTAAAGGCTAAAGGCTAAAGGCTAAAGGCTCAGTGCTAACGGCGTTTTTTATGAAAGCCCACCTCCTCATCATCGACGACGACGCCAACACCCTGGCGTCACTTTCCCGCGCATTCCGTCTGGCTGGGCATGAGGCGACCGTCTGCGACAATCCGGCCAAAGCGCTGGAGCTGGCCAGGCAGGAAAAGTTTGACTTGATCTTTTCTGACGTGGTGATGCCGGTGATGGACGGGCTGAAGCTGCTGGAGGAGATGCGCGCGGCGGGCGTGACCACGCCGGTGGTAATGATGTCCGGTCAGGCGCATATTGAGATGGCGGTAAAGGCCACGCGGCTGGGCGCGCTCGACTTTCTGGAAAAGCCTCTATCCACTGACAAGCTGCTGCTGACTGTACAGAATGCGCTGCAGATGGAGCGGCTCCGGCAGGAGAACCAGCAGTTGCGCACGCAACTTGGCACCGGAGGAATCGTTCACGCGGGAGAGAAAATGCGCCGCTTATTGGCGCAGGTGGAGCGGGTGGCAGCCAGCGAGAGCCGTGTCTGCATTCTGGGAGAAACCGGCACAGGAAAAGAACTGATTGCGCGCACCGTTCATGACAAGAGCGCGCGTCGCGAAGGTCCATATATTACGCTGAACTGCGCCGCAGTCCCGGCTGAGCTGATTGAATCAGAGCTGTTCGGACACGAGAAGGGATCGTTCACCGGCGCTGGCTCGCGGCACATCGGCAAATTCGAGCAGGCGAACGAAGGCACACTGTTTCTGGATGAAATCGGCGACATGCCATTGGCCATGCAGGCCAAGCTGCTGCGCGTCTTGGAACAGGGCGAGGTAGAGCGCATCGGTGGGGACAAGCCGATTAAGGTAAATGTGCGGGTGATCGTCGCAACGCATCGCAACCTTGAAGAGCAGGTGAAGCAGGGCGCATTCCGCCAGGACCTTTTCCATCGAATCTTTGTGTTTCCCGTTTCACTGCCGCCATTACGCGAACGTACGGAAGACATTCCCGCCCTGGCCACCCATTTTGCCGCGCAGATCACAAAACAGAACGGGTGGAAGCCGGTGACGTTTGCGCCCGAGGCCATTCAAGCCTTGCAGGCGCACTCCTGGCCCGGAAACATCCGCGAGCTGCGCAACGTGGTGGAGCGGCTTCTGCTGTTCGCGGACGGAGAGACGATCACGGCTGATACGGTCCACTCGGCGATGCCGACGGCGGCTCCCAAGAGCGGCAGCTCGGGCTTCGCGAGCGCCGGGTCAGGCGCGCTTGCGGATCGGGTGGAGCAGTTTGAGCGGCAGGTGATCCTTGAAGAAATCAAACGCAACAATCACCACATCACCAACACGGCCAAAGCTCTCGGACTCGAACGGAGCCATCTTTACAAGAAATGCCAGCAGTTGGGAATAGACTTGAAAGCAAGCAAATAACGACAAGCAATTGGCCAGATAGCAGTTGTCGTCCTGCTAATCCATACTGACGGTCCGTAATTAATTGTTGAAACGAAAGAAGCAGCTTCCTAGAATTCCAATTGTGAATCGCCCCCGCAAAGCGAAGAAATGCCGTGACTGCGGCAAGAAGGTTGATGGCGCGGCACGGTGTTCAAGGTGCGCGCATCGTCATCGACTCGAGAAGATGCTCGCTGCTCCCAACGTCAACGCGCAGCAAAGGCGCATCATCGGTCTCGTTCTTGAATGCGGAACCTATGAAGCCGCTGCAGAGCGCGAGGGCATCTCACGGCAGCGTATAGAGCAGATCATTCACACAGAGCGGTTTCTTCAGCGGCAACTTGCACGCTATTATAAGCACCGCGAAAGCGGGATCTGCGTCCGCTGCTCAAAGCCGGCAGCAAAGAGGAGACTCCACTGCCAGGCGTGCCTTGCGATAAAGAAAAGAAGATACCGTGCAGAAAAAAAGCGCCGTAAACGATGACCTGCTTCCCGAAATTCACTCGTAAAACTCTAAGTTCTCACCGCTTGCTGTGATCGTAATATTTCCCAATAATTACGCCCACTTCCACTGCCGAGTCAGGTGTAAGGTCGACGAATTCAAAGCCAACCAGGTTGGGCTCGGAGAAGCGCACGCGCGCGTTGATGTCCGCGCGGATGTCTTCCGTGGGTTCATGGATGGTGAATTCGTAAACCTTGCTGTCGCGGGCATAGGGTTTGTCAGCTTCCATGGCGAAGCCGCCACGGGCAAGTTGGCGCAGAATGCCGGCTTTGCGGCCCTTTTTATCTAGGACCACGATCTGCGCTTCAGGAAGGATCTCGATGCGCTCAAAGCGGCGCCTCTCGTCGGAGGTGGGAACAGCGGGCATCTGCTTGATCATGCTGGTTTTTCGAACCTGATTTACGGCACCTGCTCGCCAAAGGCGCTCACCGGGTCAATATCCACGGGAACGTCTTTGATGGCGGCCAGGGCTGATTTTAAATCCGATGGCATGGAATCATACTTCGTAAACCACTGTTCTGCACGATTCCGGTCGCCCGTGGCCTCGATTTCCAGAAGTTCCTTGGCCAGAGAGGCAATGGCACCGGGCATTTTGGCGTAATCAATGACGTATCGACCGGTCTTGGAGTCTCGGGTGATTGCGCCCTGTTCGCTGAGGTAGTTGAATTCCATCATCTCGGCGCGCCCGTGGGCTTCAGCCACTCCAAAACGCACGGTGCGAAAAATGCCAGCTACATAGGATGCATAAACTTCGGGTGCGTTCGCCTTGTCGAGCGCACCTTTGTTCATGAGCCAGTCGAGCGCGAACAGGCCGACCACATCGGCCTTGGCCTCTTCCAACCCGCCATAAACCGGACCTATGGCCGCGCGGATGTCCTGCTGGCCGGTGGGAGTGCGGGCGAAGGCTGGCCCAAGGCCGTGGCATATTTCATGCATTAGCACTGCCGCCAGATAGCCGTCCATGGAGGCGAGATTTGCCTGGTCCTCGCGCATCAGAAGCTTGCCCAGAGGCAGCACGACGAAGTTGACGCGGGCGTCCATGAAGTTCTTGAAAAAGATCTTTTTGGTGCCCTTCTCCTGGTGGATACGCGCGTCATTGGGCAGGTTGTCGGCGACGGCCTGATAGCCATGGCGCAGATCGCCCGCCCGAAAAGGCGTGACCATAACTTCCATGGGCGTGCTCTTGCCCTGGAGATTAGGTTTGTCTTGTGGGTCCAACGGGAGCGCTTCCTGAATCTGGGGCACGAACTGCATGAACATGGCCAGCTTGGCGCTGTCCGAATCGTCGCGGATCATGACCGCCGCCCCGTAGGAGGTTTTCACGCCGAGAAGATCGTCAAGATAAGTTTCATAGGGTGCGAAGATAATATCGAACTTGGGGTTCTGCAGATCAAGCCAGACGAGATCGCTTTTGTAGTAATCGTCCGTGAGCAGGGCATCGGCCCGCAGTTTCAGGAAGTTGGCAAAGGCAGGATCGGGGCTGAGCGCGGCGGCTTCACGCAGGGCTTTGGCAGCCGGCACGAGCCATTGCCGATATTCCACGTGGTAGGGAACGGTGATTAATTTCGCGCCGCGGCGCTTGACGACCGTATACGGGTTATAAATGGCGGCTTTCTGCTCCGGATGTTTGGCCACATAAGCATCCATCTCCTGGCGCGTCATCCCGGCCGGATAAAGGGCGCGACCGGGCGAAAAGCGCTCCGAGCCGACAAAGGGCTTGTTGCCCTCCAGCAGATCGTAACGGCTGCCGTTGATGGTGAGGAAGCGGCGCAGCTTCTGGTCCTCTACCTGGTTGCATCCGGTGATGCGCTTGAGCAGGGCCAGTCCTTCTGGATCGCTCTGCCGCCAGTAGATGGCTTCAAGGTAGCGCGCAGCCTCCACAAGTTTGTAAACCATCTGCTGTTCCTTGTCACTCAGGCCGACCACGCTGAAGGGCATGGAAACGAGCTTGAATTTTGCCACTTGCTCGGCTACATCTTCGTTGATGGGCTCGTGAATGCCGCATTTGTCGGCGGTCTTGGGCGGAGGCGCGGCACGGCGTCCTGCCTGGGCAAACAAAGACCCCGAAAGTGGCAAGAGGGCAGCAATTAACAAGGAGAATTGCGCGGTTTTCATTGCAGCGATTGTAACAATTCTGGATGCGCTCCAACGCGGCAAACCAAAATTGCACCGCGGGCGCGGGAGCGTGGAGGCAATCGGGTCATCTGGCCATTGGACATCGGGTGATCCGAACCGAATTTGACTTTCCAGAGCACCCGATGGCCCGATGAACCGATCACCCGATCCTCCGCGTCTCTGTGCCTCCGTGGTGAAAAATAGCGGTTATCATATCCACGCTCATGCCCATCCAGACCGCACAGACTCTGCTGATCGATGCCGACGATACCCTATGGGAAAACAATATTTACTTCGAACAGGCGATCGCCGAATTCATTGAGCGGCTGAATCATCAGCACCTTTCGGCTCAGGAAGTGCGCCTTTTCCTGAACGAGGTAGAGCGCGAAACCATCGTGGAGCGGGGATACGGATCACACAGCTTTGCGCATTCGCTGGTGAAATGTTTTGAGCGGCTTACGGAAGGCCCAGTGACGCCTGCGCTGCATAAATTCATTTGGGGCTTCGCCCACAGGGTCTCGAATTATCCCATTGAATTGATTCGCGGCGTGCCGGAGACGCTTGCTTATCTGAATGGACGGCATCACCTGATTCTGATGACCAAGGGCAATATTACCGAGCAGGCAGGCAAGGTGGAACGTTCGGGCGTGAAGGATTATTTTTCCGCCGTGGAGATTGTTACAGAAAAGAATCCAGCGGCGTATCGCGAGATCGTTGGGAAGTACCTGTTGGATCCGGAGATCACCTGGATGGTCGGCAACAGTCCGCGCTCAGACGTGAATCCGGCGATGGCTGCCGGCATCAATGCCGTCTTTGTTCCGCACGACATGACGTGGGTACTGGAGCACGAGACGGTGGATGCTCCGCCGAACGGAGTGCAACTGTTGCAGGTGGAATCTTTCGGCGATTTAAAACGCTATTTCTGACAAAAACCAGTTCGCGTCACCGCGCGTAACTCGTTACTTTCGCAACCCGGAGCACCGGTTCCGCATCTTTTCCAAAGAGCTTATGCCTGAAGAACTGGAAAAAACAGCCTGCCCTGCCTGCGGCGTCAAAAACGCGCCCGGCGCAGAGACGTGCATTTCTTGTGGCGCAGAGATCAATGCCAGTGACGAAGGTGACGGTTTTGCGGACAGCGATCCTGCGCTGGAGCACGTTGACCCGGAACACCGCTTTGAACTTGAGCGCTATGACACAGATACCGGCGCTGAAGCTGAGATTGACTGCGGGCTCTTGCGGGCCAACGGCATCGCGTGCGAGTTGGGCGGACAGGCAATTCCCGGTCTCCCCTCCAACATGATCCTGTGGGTTAACAAAAAGGACGCTGCTGCGGCGCGCGTATTGCTCGACGAAACGGAAATGCCGGAACCGGATGAAGCCGCCTGATGATTCTTCTGGCAGCCTGTTCCCGGTTGGCCCCGAACTGCCGCGAGGATTCATCTACCAAGCGAATTTTTTGAGCGAGCAGGAGGAAGCGAACCTCCTGGATGGGATCCGCGGGCTTCCTTTCCTCGAGTTTGATTTTCACGGCTACACAGCGAAGCGGCGCGTAGTGGAATATGGCCTGCAGTACGACTTCAGCACGAACAAGACCAGTACCACTCAGTCGTTTCCTGACTTTCTTTTGCCCATCCGGGAGCGAGCGGCACAGTTTGCCGAAGTGAAGCCGGAATCGCTGGTGGAAGGTATTGTTCTGGAGTATCCGCCTGGAGCTCCAATCGGCTGGCATCGCGACGCGCCGCAATTCGGAACTGTCGTTGGCATTTCTCTGTTGAGCGCTGCACGCATGCGGCTGAAGCCTTACATCGCCGGAAAACAGAAAAGCGCGGCACGCCTGAAGCCCGCATCGATTCTTCTTGAGCCGCGGTCGATTTATGTGATTAGCGGTCCAGCGCGCTGGCGATTTCAGCACAGCATTCCTGCCGTAACGGCGTTGCGCTACTCTATTACTTTTCGTACGCTGCGTTCCGGAAGCAAAGGGAGCGAGGCAGCTTAGTGCGAAGCAGGAGCCGCCGCGAGCGTCGGGTTCAGGCTCCGGTTTGCGCAGCCGCTGCTGGAGGTTCCTGGCCGAATTGGCGCATGAACAGGAAGCCTGCCGCGGAGATCAGCGCCAGCGCGCCTGCGCTCGCAAGGAACAAGGGGCGGATGCCCAGCCTTTCCGCGAGATATCCGGAGAGCAACAATCCAAGTACCTGGGCCAGAGAGATGAGTGACATGAAAGTGCTGCTGACGCGGCCCATCAGAGCGGGTGGTGTTTCCTGCTGTGACATGGTTTGCGCGGGAATCAACACGAAGGAGATGGCGAAACCCATCATGAATGTGCTTGCCGATGCCATGGGAATGTTGTGGAAGCCGCCCAGCAGCGCCGCTCCAACGCCGAGCGAGAAAAGTCCGCCCAGCACAACGTTGGTTCGCGACATTTTGTGGTGCACCCGGCCAAGCACCTGTGCTCCCACGATCAGGCCAATTCCGACCATGGAACTGATAACGCCGAAGACGAACGGTCCTGCGGAGAGAGAATCGCGGATATAGATGGAAATCAGCGGGCTGAATGAACTCAGAACGAACATGGCAACCCCCATGGCGACAAACACGAATGTCAGGCCGGTGTGCGTAAAAATAAATCGGTTGCCTTCGAGGAAATCTTCGGTCAGCGCGGCAACAGTTTTCTCTGTTTGCCGGCGCGCGTGGAGAATCACAAGGGTGGAGATCATCCCGGCGGAAAAGATGAAACTTGCCGTATCGAGGTAAAAACACACCCTCTCGCCCAGCCATGCAATGAGGGCTCCGGCGGCAAACGGCGAGAGAAGCCTGACCAAATAAAACGCCTGAGTAATCATCGCATTCGCTGCAAGCAGCCCTTCGTGCGGAACAATGGTGCGCACGGTGACGGACTGCGCAGGCGCAAAAAAGCTGGAGACGGTGCTCATGACCGCGAAAATCGCGCAAATCTGTGTGACATCCGTCACGAATACGAGCAGGACGATCAGAATGCCGCGAATCAAGTCACTGGCGATCATCACCCGTTTAACGTTCCAATGGTCGACGAAAACGCCCGCGACTGGGCTGATGATGGCGAGCGGCAGGACGTAAGCGATAGTGACAGCCGTTACCTGAACGGCGTTTCCGTGCAGACGGAAAGTGATAAGGCTGATAACACCGAAAAGTGCGAGAAAGTCACCGAAAATGCTGACAAACTGCGCCAGCCACAAGGTGCGGAACGGCCGGTACTTGAGAATAGTTTTTTGGGTAAATGCAGGTGCTGGATTCGAGTGAGCCATTCGGGGAGTTAGTAGCTTAACCCAAGAACAAACCTTGCAGCTTCCCAGTCACCAGTGAATTTTTTGCGCTCTCATCTTGGGTTCCTCTAATGAGATCATTTTAATGTGAACGTGACGTTCTATAATCCGACTCGTTTGAGAGTTGGAATTTCTAATTTGAAGTCGGGCGGAACAGGTTGTAAGCTGCTGAAAATACAAGACCAAAGCGCTGCCCATTGTCCCAGTGGCCAAGGGAGGGTTAGAATTAGAGCAGTCCCTTAGTAATGGGAAGAGAAAGCTTTTATGGACCCAATCCCAGCAGCCTCCCTCCTGTTGGTCGTGGCCACAGAAGCCGCTTTGCGTCTTCGTGTGGAATGGCTGCAGCGTGCTGGCTATAGAGTAAATCCGGCCTTCAGTCTTAAGGACGTGGAGCAGGCGTGCCATGCGCGCTCGTTCGACATAGTCCTGGTTGCGGATGCGGTTGAGCCCAAAATGAAAAAAGCCATCGGGCTTACTGTCCGTCATTTTTTCCCCGAAGCTCCAATTTTGCAGATGGGTCGCATTCGTCCGGATATAGAAGGCGATTGCTTTGTTACCGGCGAATCTTGTGAGGATCTGCTCTCATCTGTCAAAAGAATCCTGCGTCGAGACGAAATCCGGCCGGCCGCAATTTAGACATCCAAGATGAAGTTGTAAACAAAAGGAGCCCGTTTGGCGGGCTCCTTTCGGCTTTATAGTTCAGGAAGACTATCGTGGCGAAGTAGTCCCGCCAGCGCTCGCTGCGTCCGGTATAGCGGCCGCTGTGTTTGAATTTCCGGTGCCAATGGCGTCTCCCGAGATCACCATCTCAACACGCCTGTTTTGCTGACGGCCTTCCGGTGTGTCATTCGTTGCTACCGGGTTGGACTTGCCCAAACCGCGAGCCACGATTGCGGATTCGGGAATTCCCTGCTCAATCAGATAATTGCGTACTGCATCGGCGCGGCGCTCTGACAGTTGCTGGTTGTAATCATCACTGCCCACGCTGTCGGTGTGGCCTTCTACTTCCAGATGAAGTCCGGGATGGGCAATCACGATGCCGGAAACCTTGGCGAGCCGTTCACGAGCACCCGCCAGGAGCTCAAAACTGCCTGTTTTAAACAGGACATCAGACATGTTGGCAATCAGTCCACGCGCCGTGTCGCGGGTGGCGAGGACGGCGTTGAGCTGCGCCAGCAGTTGTGCGCGTAAATCAGCTTTCTCTTTTTCCGCCTGCTGGCGAAGACGGTCAGCCTCTTCGGCGGCTTTACGTGCCTTGTCAGCTTCAGCTGCTAACTCCTGCTGCTGGGCCACGGCTTGGGCTTTGGCAGCTTCAGCCTCTTTGCGGGCCTGCTCCGCTTCCTGCTGCAAGCGTAAGGCGTCAGCTTTGGCGGCCTCCGCCTGTTGGCGAGCAAGTTCAGCCTCCTGACGTTCCTGCTCGGCTTCAGCGCGTCGACGCGCTTCATCTTCAGCCGCCTGTTTGGCCTGGGCTGCGCGCTCCTCGGCCGCTTTCTTTTCTGCCGTGGCTTTCGCCTGTGCTTCCTCTTCAGCTTTCTTCTTCACCGCCATCACGCGGGCTTCTTCGGCGGTTCCCACTGTGTCGCGCGCCAGGGTGTCAATGGTTCCCTTATCGTTCTTGTGCTGAAACGCTTCCTCGGCAGAGCGCAATTCCTGTTCCGCTTTGGCAAGGATGGATGGAGCGTATTTGTCTGCATCGGCAATACGGGCAATTCGGACAGCGTTGCGGGCTTCAAAGAGAGAGCGCGGCGTCTTGTGGTCGATGCCGAAGATCGCGTCCTGAATGTGAGTATTCGTGGAAGAATAAGTTCCCGCGCCGAGCAGTTCGTACCGCGCGTCAATATTTTCCTGGTGCAGGCCGGCAGGAATCATATTTTCCATCACCACCATATTGCCGGGCTGATTGACCGCAAAATAAGGCTCCGCGGTCACAATCATGCCAAAGGTCTGCATGTCTGTAATGGCTTTAACGTGACTGTGATTGTGGTCGAACACCAATTCGCCCAAGTTGACGGCACGGCCTTCCGGCGAAACCGCCCATAGCACCAAGCTCAGGTATTCCAGTCCGAATTTGGTGGGATCATCCAGGTTTTCAAAGTGGGCATCAATCTCCACGCTGCTTTTCTTGCCGGAGACCTTGGCTTCGCCGACAGCGTTGGCCATCAGCTCAGTGCCGCGAAATTCAATTTTCACGTCATCGCCGCGCAGACGGTAGTTGACCGCTTTTGTGGTGCGCGACACGTTCGCCGGTTTCGAACCGGAAGGCTGGCTCTGGCCAGCCGCGAAAAGGGTGGAACCGAACAAGGCCAAAACAGCCAGGCATTTTTTCATTGCTAAAGCCTCTGATCGCAAAAGTGTTTCTGGGTTTACGCATAACTTTAAGGTCACCGTAACGTAAAGCAAAGGAACGCTTGGCTCAGTCGGCGTATAGTACTTTCGTGTGTTTGCGGGGACTGGAGCCCGCTGATGCTGGCGCCATACCGCTGGCGGATCATAATTCACGTCTAAAACCGGAGAGAATCACCTATGCGTAAAAGACTTCTTGCCTCTGCTGCCGCCCTGCTGTGCTTATATTTCGCAACAGCAGCCACGGCGCAACAGAACAACGAAGATAAGAGCAAGCGTCCCAGCCCTCCTGGAACTGCCGAGGTAACCCTCAAAGGCAAAACCATCACCATTGACTACAGCCGTCCGTCGATGCGGGGCCGGAAGGTTATGGGCGACTTGGTTCCTTACGGCAAAGTGTGGAGAACTGGAGCCAACGAAGCGACCACTCTGACCACCCCTGTCGATTTGAATATTGGTGGAACGAAAGTGCCGGCCGGCAAATATACGCTCTGGACACTTCCTTCCGCCGGGACCTGGAAACTGATCATCAACAAGCAAACTGGACAATGGGGAACAAACTACGATCCCAGCCAGGATCTGGCGCGCGTGGACATGCAGAAAAAGGCGCTCAGTGCTCCCGTGGAGCAGTTCACCATGTCCTTTGCCAAACAGGGTGGGGACAAGGCAGAGCTGAACATGGATTGGGAAAATACCAGAGTGTCAGTTCCGATTAGCGCCGACTAGATACAAATAATCGCGGAAATTAGTTTCCGCAGCCGCCGCCACCGCCGCCAACAGTGAACCGCCCGGTCTGAGCTGCCCCTGGGGAGGTCAAGTTGATCTCCCCGCCCTCGTTGCTGCTGAACGAGCACCGGCCGGAAACGCCCGCCACTGAAGGAACTGCAGTCAAGGTGTATGAGCGAGAGGGTGTCTGACCATCAGAGATGAGTTGAAACATGTACCCGCTTTTGTAGCCGTTAGCCAGGGAATCATCCATGAGCAGGCACGCATTTGTCGGCGTTGGAGAGGCGCAGTTGCCATTGCGGGCACCCATGTCGATCAGAGTTTTGGCATAACCAACGTCGGGATAGGATTGTGAATACATGATCTCAGAGGTCTCGATCATGTGCATCGAGCTTACGGCGGACGCCTCATTCGCTTTCATGCGCGCCTGAAAGAAGCCCGGGATGGCAATGGCAGCGATCACCAGGATCACCATCACCACAACTAGGGTCTCCACAAGCGTGAACCCGGCAGCGTGGGCTTGCCTCGTCTTCGCGGGCTGTGCATGAACTCGCATGGGGAAAAATAGTCGGTTACGAAGGTAACCAGCATACCTCAAAAGTCAGTAGTTTAACCTAATTAATTTTTGCTAAGGACCGCATTCTAGGCGGGTTCCAGCGATAGGTGACCCTCAGAATTGAAGGGGACAAACCCCTCAGACCACCCTCAATCTGTCCCCAAACGACACTCTCCTCGTAAGTGATTGCGGAACCATACCTTACGCCGCAGAAAGATCGTTACCCGAGGCTACAGCCTGGCTTCTGCTCGCGAGGTCGGTCGCCCGGAAATGCGCCGAAGTAGCCGCACTCGCTGACTGCGCGGATATGGGTAGAAAGATGGCAAAGCACGTTCCATGGTGCTGGACGTGCTGGCTGCTGCGCACCCATATCCTGCCTCCGTGCTTTTGCACGATACCCTGGCTGACCCACAGCCCTAAACCCGTGCCCTTCGATTCTTTAGTGGTGAAGAACGGCTCAAAAATGTGGGGCATGTTGTCAGGCGTGATTCCGGCGCCATTGTCCGCCACGGTGATTCGCAGCCCGGGACGATTCTCGCGGTCATGGCAGGACCGTACGCGGATGGACACCCTCCCGTCTTCGCCGACCGCCTCAAGAGCATTCATCAGGAGATTCGAAAAAATTTGGCGTAGTTCGGCTGGAAACGCCGGTAGTGGATCAACGTCCCCGTACCAGCGATGGACATTGACTCTGTTGGTTTCGATTTTGCCTTCGAAAGCAGCCACTGCTTCATCGAGCAACTGCGGGATATCCACCATCACTGGGGAAGCAATTTCGCGGTAGAAGCCCAGCGTCTGGCGCGTGATGTGGACCACGCGGGAGAGTTCCATTTCCGCTGTGCGCACGTATTCCAGCGAACTTGCCGGCATCCCAGGCATGGTGCGCAAGATATATAGCGCGTTTGTGACCGCCGCGAGCGGATTGTTAATTTCATGCGCAATGCTTGCTGCCAGATGACCGGTGGCAGCCATCTTCTCAGACTGTCGCAAAGCCTCCTCTGCGGCCTTGCGCGAACTGATGTCCATGGCCACGCCCAACATTCTTACCGCGGTATCAGCAATCACGATGGTGCGGCCACGCGCCTCCAGCCAGTGGATGCTTCTATCGGAAAAGACTACCCGGTATTGGACTTCATATTCGCCGTTGTGGGCCAGCGCATCGGTGATTGCGCGATGCACCTGCTGCCGGTCTTCAGGATGGATGCTTTCCATCCAACTTTCATACTTGCCGTCGAATCCATCTCCGCTGAAGCCGTGGAGGCCGCGCAACTGCTCGGACCATGCCAGAGCGCCAGTCTGAAGGTCCCATTCCCAGATTCCAATTCCCACATACTGCTGGGCGAGTTCGATACTTTCTTTGCTGCGTTCAAGAGCTTCCTGCGTCCGCTTATTCTCCTCGATTTTCTCCTGAGCCTCACGATACAAGCGCACGTTGTCAACGGCCACGGATGCCATATGCGCCAGTTGCACGAGAATAGCTTCGTCGTCGGAAGAGAATTCACCATCGATCTTGCCCGAGAGCTGGATCAAACCGAGATTTCTGCCATCGCGGGTGAGGAGGGGGGCCGCCAGCCAACCGCTGCTGGTGGCTTCGCCGGCCTTCATCATCAGAGATCGCCATGGGCGGTCCTCTTTGCTGCTTGATCCAAGCCGCAAAGGCGTGTTCAGGTTGCACGCAAGCATGAAGATCTCTGAAGTCTCGCGCGGGAACTGCATCGCCGGCTGCCCTTCCGGGGTGGAGACGCACGTAATGCTCTTGTTCCATGCCCCGCGCGCGAGCAGAGTGGTAAACGCCTGGCGCGCTCCAATCATGTTTCGCGCCTGGTCGGTGATGGCCTGCAGCAGGGAATCGAGCGCCAGAGTGGCATTGATCTGGACGGCGGCTTCAGCCAGGGAACGCAAGACCGCGGTGCGCTGCTGTTCAGCCGCAAGTGTATCCAGCGAGTTGCGGTAGAGGCGCGCGTTATCGAGCGCATTGGCTGCCTGCCGGGCGTAGAGCTCCACCAGACGCGACTGACGGTCACTTGGGGCGGTGGGCTGCCGGAAAAACGTCGCGACCACACCCAGCGGTTCCCCCCGTGTATTGATAATGGGAGTACTGAACACAGCGCGCAGGCCCACTTTCTCAGCCGCATCCATGAACGGGAAATATGTTCCTGGGCCTTCGATGTCTTGCAGCAGCACTCTGTGTTCAAGCGAAAAGAAATCCGCGGGAAGTTCACCAAAAAGCCGGATCTGTTCAGGTGTAAAGCCGATGAACGTTTCCACGCGAAGCCGCTTGCGGCTGTGATCGGGCAAAACCAGCAGCATAGCCAGATCAGTCTTCTGCAGTGTTGCAATGGACGTGAGGACGTCGTTCAGCAACCGCTGCAACTCGAGGCTGCTCGAAAGGCGCACGCTCAGCTCGTGAAAGCGCTTGAGGTCAGTGCGCTGTGACTCCAGTTCGTCGCGGAGCCGCGCCAGGTCCGTGCTCAGACGGCCGGCCAGCATCTCCGCAGACGACCACTTCTGCCTGGCATAGCCGATGATGAGACTCACTCCCACCAACAATGCGGTCCATAGCTCCGCATTGGTGCGCGGATATCCGCGCTGATGAAGGTAGAAGAAAAAATTCAGCGCAGCGCCATTCAACGCGATGGCTGCGAGGGCGGTGGGCATTCCGCCTATGGCCGCGGAAAGACATGCGGCAGCAAGAAAATACACCCCCACGCCGGGATGCAGCCATGTCCAACTATATGCGCTGAAGAGCCATGCGGCAGCAGGCAGGAGCAGGGTGATGGACCATATGACAACACGAAGGCGCAAACTGGGGGAGGGAGCCAAGGTCTATTCTTTCTCCTGAAAATCCAGCCACATTTTTAGACGAGTGGGTAACGCTGAGAATAGCACGGATAGCCTTGATTCAGAGCTCTGTCATTGGGCCTAGTTCGGCAGGACAATATGCAATCTGGCCAGATTTCTCTTGATGCAACGCACGCGGGCCGAGTGGCCTGAGCTGAAAGTTTCCAGGAACGCCTGGTTCAGGGAACGCCACGTTAAGTTTTTCTCATGAATCGGTTTGTTGGAGGATTCGCGTCGCGCAGAGATGAACGGGAAAGGACACGCTTTCGCCTTCGCCGGTGCGCAGTCTTTTTCGGTAAGATAAAAAAGTTTGGCAGCAATGCCCGGATAGCGGCTCCGGCGGGATCAAGTCTAGTCTCATTGCAGAGGATTTACGGAGCCAAGACATGCAGATTGCAACTGAGATGAGCAACAGCAACGATCAGCGCTGGGCACTGGTAATGAATCGGACACTGAAGTCCGATGGAGAGTTTGTGTATGCAGTAAAGTCCACCGGGATTTTTTGCCGGCCATCGTGTCCAAGCCGCAGGCCGCGGCGCGACCTGGTTGAATTCTTCGATTCGCCGCAGCAGGCGCAGAACGCGGGGTATCGCGCCTGCCGCCGCTGCCTGCCGCTTCAGCAGAATCCCCAAATGGAAAAAATTGAAGCCGCCTGCCGCTATCTCGAAGCTCACGCCGAAGACGCGTTGAGCCTCAGCCAGATTGCGGCTCATGCCGGGGTGAGCGCGTTTCATTTTCAAAGGATGTTCAAGCGCGCTTTAGGCATCAGCCCGCGGCAATATCAGCAGGCGCAGCGCGCGGCAAAATTCAAGCAGGCGCTGCACGAAAAAGAACGTATCACTGACGCGATCTATGAGGCTGGATACAGTTCCAGTAGCCGCGCTTACGAGAATGGCACCGAGCAATTAGGTATGACGCCGACGGCCTTTCGTCGCCATGGTGAGGGAGTGAGCATTCACTACACCATCGTAGAGTCAGACCTGGGCAGGCTGTTGGTGGCCGCAACTCCGCGCGGCATCTGCTCAGTGCGCTTCGGCGAAACTGACCGTCTGCTCGAAAACGAACTGCGAGAGGAGTTCAGCGCAGCGGAGATCAGCCGGGATGATAGAAATCTGCGAGGCTTCGCGCAGAGCGTGGTGAAATCGCTGGCGGGAGCGGCGCTCTCCGGAGTGGTCCCGACTGACATTCAGGGCACCGCGTTTCAGCAACGCGTTTGGAATGCCCTGCGGGAGATCCCCCGCGGCCAGACGCGCAGCTACACGGACATTGCAAAGCAGATTGGAAAACCGAAGGCGGTGCGCGCCGTCGCGAATGCCTGCGCTTCAAATCCTGTGGCGGTCGTTATTCCATGCCATCGTGTCGTACAGAAAAACGGAAGCCTGGCCGGATACCGGTGGGGTGTCGAGCGCAAGGAGGCGCTGTTGCGCGCGGAGCAGCAGGCGCGCACCACGCAGTCGCGGCGGCACGGAGAAAGCCTGGCCGACTGAGTTCGATTGCCGAATCTTCTGTCGGTTGGAAAGTCGGGCCGCGACAGAGTTAGCATATACAGGTTATGCCAACGCTGACTCTGCTTGTGAATGGAACGGAGCACAAGGTCGAGACTGAGCCGGGCGAGCTGCTCCTCTGGGTTCTGCGCAATCGTCTTGGCCTAACCGGGACCAAGTACGGTTGTGGTGAAGGCCAGTGCGGCGCGTGTACGGTCCAACTCGATGGACGCTCGATCCGCTCCTGCCGTATGCCGGCGCAATCGGCCACAGGTAAAAAGATTGTCACGATTGAAAGTCTTGCCGAGAATGGGCAGCTTAGCCCCTTGCAGCAGGCGTTCCTTGAAGAAGAAGCCTTTCAATGCGGCTATTGCACGCCGGGCATGATCATGTCCGCACACGCGCTGCTGGAGGCCACCCCGCACCCCACCGAACAGCAGATCATAGAGCACATGAACGGGAACGTCTGCCGCTGCGGAACGTACCCGCGCATCCTGGCCGCCATCCAGCGCGTCGCGGGAGGGAAACGGTCATGAGGCAGTCTTCATCTCAGAACGACGATCGTAATGAAAATCAACAGCATGAAATCGGCCGCCTCGAGCACTTCTTCGAAGTCAGCCGTCGTGACATCTTCAAGCTGCTGGGAGCAGGTATTGTGATCGGCATCTGCGCACCTTCCGTGCTGACCCAGGAATCTGGACGATCGCGCGGCGAGGAAATGCCGCACAACCTTGATGCCTGGATGCACATCAGCGAAGACGGCAAGGTTACTGTCTTCACAGGCAAGGCGGAGATGGGACAGAACATTCGCACTTCGCTAACTCAGCAGGTTGCGGAGGAACTGCGAGTTCCCATGTCCTCCATCACGCTGATCATGGCCGACACGGATTTGACCCCATTCGATATGGGCACATTCGGGAGTCGTACCACGCCGCAGATGGGACCGCAGCTTCGCGAGGTGGCGGCGAACGCGCGCGAGTTGCTCGTACAAATGGCCGCGCAGCACTGGAAATCCGATGCCGCGCAGCTTGTGGCAGAAAACGGCGCGGTGAAGGACAAGAAGACCGGCCAGAGCATCACCTACTCCGAGTTAACGCACGGACAAAAGCTGGTGAAGGTGATGGATGATCCGGCGCTGATGCCCGCAGCGTCCTGGCAGGTGGCGGGAACAGCGGCACCGAAAGTTGACGGCAACGCATTCGTTACCGGCGCGCACCAGTACACCTCAGACATTAAGCGGCCGGGTATGGTGTTCGGCAAAGTTGTGCGTCCATCGGCTTTTCACGCCACCCTGGTTTCGTTCCAGCCGAACGGCGCTGACAAGCAGGCAGGAGTCAAGGTAGTGCGCGACGGCGATTTTGTCGGAGTTACAGCCAATAGCGTCTCTGCCGCCGAGCGCGCCCTGGGATTGTTGAAGGCGGAATGGAAATCGCCAAAGCAGGTATCAGAAAAAGATCTGTTTGATTATTTGCGCAACAATCCTGATCACGAAGAGCGTGGCGGTTTTAGCGGGCGGGCCAGCCATGACGCGGGCTCGATCGAGAAGGGAATGGCATCTGCAGCCAAGACCCTGTCTCAGACCTACACGGTAGCTTACATTCAGCATGCGCCGCTGGAGCCGCGCGCCGCAGTTGCGGAATGGAATGAGGGAAAGCTGACCGTCTGGACGGGAACGCAACGCCCATTCGCGGTGAAGCAGGAATTGGCTGACGCGTTTCATCTAGCCGAAGATCAGGTGCGCGTGATTGTTCCTGACACCGGCTCTGCCTATGGAGGGAAGCACACCGGCGAATGCGCGGTGGAGGCGGCCCGCCTTGCTAAAGGATCAGGCAAACCTGTGAAGCTGGTATGGACGCGCGAAGAGGAATTCACCTGGGCGTACTTCCGTCCAGCGGGAGTGATCGACGTGAAAGCTGGTATCGCGCCCGACGGGACGCTGGTGGCCTGGGAGTTTCACAACTACAACTCCGGCCCGGCGGCGATCGATACTCCATATAACGTCGCCAACAAAAAGATTGAGTTTCATCCCACAGTCAATCCCCCGTTGCGCCAGGGTTCGTATCGAGGACTGGCGGCGACGGCGAACTTCTTCGCCCGCGAAAGCCATATGGACGACATGGCGCATCTTGCCGGCATGGACCCTCTTGATTTTCGACTGAAGAACATCACCGATCCGCGGCTCCGCGCCGTGTTTGAAACGGCAGCGCAGAAATTTGGCTGGGGCAAACAGCGCTCCACCCCGGAACGCGGGTTCGGCATGGGCGGAGGATTCGAGAAAGGCAGCCACGTGGCCGCTTGTGCCGAAGTCGCGCTTGATCCTGCGAGCGGGCACGCACGAATTGTTCGCGTGGTGCAGGCGTTTGACTGCGGCGCAGTGATCAATCCGCAGGGATTGAAGAACCAGATTTCCGGCGCGATCGTGATGGGAATTGGCGGAGCGTTGTTCGAAGCCATTCACTTTGATAATGGCCGCGTGCTGAATGCTCATTTCCGCAATTATCGCGTGCCCCGCTTCCAGGATGCTCCGAAAGTTGAAGTCGAGCTGATTGACCGCAAGGACCAGAAATCAATGGGCGCCGGAGAAACGCCCATCATGGCCCTGGCTCCCGCGTTGGCGAACGCCATCTATGCGGCGAGCGGCAAGAGGCTGCGCAGCTTGCCACTGGGAATCTCCTAGCGATGAAGCCGTCGGAAGCTTCTCAGAAATTCCTGATTCAATAGCGGTGTTGCCGACTGCTTCGGGTGAATGACCCAACGTCATAGGTTCCTATGGGTCGGGTTGCCTCACAATTCGTGCTATTCTGGCCATCAGGTCCCACCCAATGAAGTTTCCATTTTCAGACCTGCCCGGCTTTGAGCTGGCCGGCAGGAGAGTGGTTGGCCGTGTGGTGCTTGTGTTGCTGGTGCTCACGGCGGCCCTTGCCGGCACGCTGGTGGGACTGCTCATTGTTTATTCCACTGATCTCCCGCAGATCAGCGAACTGGAGAAGTACCGCCCCAGCACCATCACCGAGCTGTATGACAGCCGTGGACGCATCATTGGGCAGTTTGCTCTGCAGCGTCGCGTCATAGCCCAGTACAACGATTTTCCAAAAGTGCTGCGCGACGCCATTCTCTCAACGGAAGATAAAAGTTTTGAGAGACACTGGGGCATTAACTTCTGGCGCGTCATGGGCGCTACATGGCGCGATATCCAAAGCAATCGCAAGGCAGAGGGCGCCTCTACCCTCACCATGCAATTGAGCCGCAATCTATTTCTCTCGCCTGAGCGGCACTTCAGCCGGAAAATACAGGAGGCCATGCTGGCCATCCAGATCGAACGCCACTTCACCAAAGAGCAGATCTTCACGCTATACGCCAACCAGATCTTTTTGGGCTCGGGCGTGTACGGCTTTGAGGCAGGCTCCGAGTATTACTTTAGCAAGCCCGCGCGCGAGCTGAAGTTGGAAGAAGCTGCGCTACTTGCGGGGCTGCCCAAGGCGCCGGTGTCGCTCTCTCCCATCAATTTTCCCGAGCGCGCTATCAAACGGCGCAACCTGGTGATCAACAATATGCTGGAAGACGGCAAGATCACGGCGGCAGAGGCCAATCGTGCCAAGGCCGCCCCGCTGCGCCTGAATTTGGCCCCGGAAGTTTCGCCCGCGCCGTACTTTGTAGAGGAAGTCCGGCGTCAACTGGAAAAAAAGTTCGGCCCCGACCAGGTCCACGAAGGCGGGTTGCGCGTCTATACGTCGCTGAATCTTGATTTGCAACGTGCGGCGCAGCAATCGGTGCTGGACGGCTTGGCTGCATATGAACGCCGCCATGGCTGGAAGGGCCATCTGCGCAACGTGGTGCGAGAGGACGAGAAGGTCGACCGCTGGCAGGACCCCGATTGGCAGCAGCCAGTTGCGCCCGGCACCTACATGCATGGACTCGTCGTTAACGTCGAGCCGAAGCTTGCCAGAATCAAACTCGGCCGCCTCAGCGCGCAGATCGGCCCTGCGGAAATCCAGTGGACAAAGGCGAAGCTCCCCCGCATGCTCCTTTCCGTTGGAGATGTGGTTTACGTGAAAGTGCTGGCCGTGAGCAGTAACGGGACCGCGCGCGTTTCGCTCGAACAGGAATCCGGCGTTCAGGGTGCACTGCTGGCCATTGACAATGCAACCGGCGACATCAAAGCCATGGTGGGCGGGCGCGACTACGACGAATCAAAATTCAATCGCGCCATCCAGGCGCAGCGGCAGACGGGCTCTTCCTTCAAGCCGTTTGTGTACACAGCGGCAATCGATCGCGGCGCGCAGCCCGACGACAAAATTCTGGACGAGCCCACCACGTTTGACAGTGCCGGAACGCCCTATACGCCGCATAATTTCGACCATCGCTTTGAAGGGCTCATTACTTTGCGGCATGCGCTGGCAGAATCGCGCAACGTTCCCGCGGTGAAGCTGGCACAACAGCTCGGCATGCCCACCGTAACCGAGTACGCGCGACGGTTTGGCATCACCTCTCAGTTGCCGCCCTTTCTGCCGGTGGCATTGGGCGCAGCCGATCTAACGCTGTATGAGCAGACCGCCGCGTTCACGGTGTTTCCCAATGACGGCATCCGCATTGAGCCACGTCTGATCACGAAGGTGACGGACTATGATGGGCACGTCCTGGAGGAGGACTATCCTGATGCGCGCGATGTAACCAGCTCGCGCACGGCGCGAATCATGGTCTCGCTGCTTCAAGGCGTAGTGCAGCATGGTACGGCGATTGCCGCCCGCAAGTTGAACCATCCTTTGGCGGGGAAGACGGGCACAACAAACGACTACACAGATGCCTGGTTCATCGGCTTTTCGCCGAGCCTGACTTGCGGCGTCTGGGTCGGCTACGATGAAAGGAAGACGCTGGGAGAAAACGAAACTGGAGGCCGCGCCGCTTTGCCGATCTGGATGGATTTCATGCGCGCCGCGCTGGCCGACCCCGCGCTAAGACAGGAGGCCTTTCTGCCTTTGCCCGGAGCCGGAAGAAAAGCAGTGGTGAAAAGCGCCGCGGTGACGCTCCCCAAACCGGCTGGCGACGTGATGCGGCGCTAGTTAAGGACACTGGTGGATCAGGACGTCGATTCAATTCCTGTAACGAAAGGGAAATGGGCCTCAGCGGCTCACTGGCGCAAATTTCTTCAATATCTGCTTCTTGGGCTTGTGCTGCTGCTGGTCTTTATGGCCTCTGCCCTTCTCGCGATGCGCTTTGCCATTCACGGGCGGGAGGTCCACGTGCCAAATCTCGCCGGCCTCACTCCGGCTGAGGCCGAGCGCAGGGCCAACGCCGAGGGCCTGGTGATCTCGATAGAAAATCGCTTTTACTCGGCGGACGTGGCCGCAGGCCATATAGCTTCGCAGTTTCCTGCGCCGGGAACAACCGTTCGCAGGGGATGGAAGGTCCTACTGTCACAAAGCCTTGGCCCGCAGCGGGCGGCCATTCCCAACCTCGTAGGACAAAGCGAGCTGGCGGCCGGCATCAACTTGCGCCGCCGCGGGCTGGAACTGGGCAGCATTGCCAGCATTCATCTCCCCGGTGCCGCGCCGCAAACCGTGGTAGCGCAGAGCCCGCCTCCGGATGCGAAGGCGGTTACTTCGCCGCGCGTGGACTTGATTATGACTGCTCCCGACAACGTACCTCATTACGTGATGCCGAATTTCTCCAACAAGCCGCTGGCCCAGGCCGCTGCTGCAGTGCAGCAGGCAGGATTGAAGCTCGGAGGAAAATGGGGCGCAATGGCTCGTGCAGCTTCCTTGAGCAAAAGCGGCTTACGTACTAGTGCGAACGAGAAGGGCAAACTCGCGCAGACGAAAAACAAACCTCTACCGGTACTCACAGGGATCGTCGTCAACCAGTATCCGCCTGCCGGGCAAAAGGTTGCGTCGGGTACTGAGGTGTATTTCGAGGTGAAGCAGTAACCAGCTTTTTACCACGGAGGGCACAGAGGAACACGGAGGCGCTTT
>Ga0070680_100000329_pt1 | contig 31690 bp, 33 predicted proteins | sample KBSC73BmetaG_FD_64672 | JGI IMG/M metagenome (GOLD analysis project Ga0070680, IMG submission 64672) | Corn rhizosphere microbial communities from Kellogg Biological Station, Michigan, USA - KBS C7-3B metaG | ecosystem: Host-associated > Plants > Roots > Rhizosphere | place: USA: Michigan...
GGACGGGGCCCCGCTATTTCCAGGTAGGCGCGCAGCGCCTCATCTCGCGCCAAGGCACGCTTGGCTTCCTCACGCGATGAGTCCAACCCCGGTTGGGCTATGCCGTCCAACGCTTCGACGACTGACCGCAACAGGACCGCAACGCTCCGGTGGTCGGCGGTGGGATTGGCCAACGACATGACGGCTTTGAGGGCCGTGGCGATGATTGGATCCAACTCGCGTGCAGCCGGGCGCGTCACGCTCATGAGCCTCCAGTTGTGCTGCAAGCCGGTGAGGGCCGAGTGGGCCTCACTTGCATGCTTGAGCGCCGCCCTCCGGCGTTCCTGTTCTAACCCCGAATCCGTCATGCGTTCTCCGCGGCCACTGAGAGTGTCCTACGAAGAATATCCCGAGAGGCACAGACTGCCGCAGTTCACTCTGGGAATTCGCGCGCTGCCGGCGTCGGTGCGGCGGAACGAACTGGAGGCATACCGCCGCGGCCTGCTGAACGGGGGATTGGAAATCGTGCCGTTCGATGAGCGGGCGGCAGACTGGATGGCGAGTGAGCGGGCACGGGAGGAGAGGTTCTACACCAAGAACTTTGAGACACAACCGATTCAGACGGTGACGCATTATATTTAACATAATATACATTATGCGAAGTATCGGGTCCGCGTCATGATGCTGATAACGCGGTGGATTTGTTGACCGGCTAAGCAAATGTAGATGCGCTGGCAAGCAAAAGACGGCGTTTGGCAAGCAACTGACCTGGCGCGCCGACCGGTCGCGACACCAACAACCCCGCTCGCTGTTAGCTGAATTCGAACGCGGCCTCGAAGCGATCAGCAAGGGACGATGGACACGCGCTTCCCGCTGCTCGTGGCAAGGCGGCCAATGTCGTCCGGGTCGCTGGTGACGATCCGGTCTCCCGAACGGGCAACCAGTACTACAGTTGCATCGATGGGATCGTCGGTACGCGCCTTGGCAAGGAGTGCGCCGGCCTCGCGGCCCATTTGCTCGTCGACAGAACGCACGTCTACGGCTCGCAGCAGCCTGGCAAGGCCAGCCTGTTTGCCTCCTTGGCTCCGCCATACCTGTGCGATCACGACGGCGCTCGTCCGCAATTCGTGGCCGTGCAGCTCCGCGACACGCAGGCGCGCGATCATTGATCGATCGTTCCTGTCTACCGCAATGAACGCACCTGCGTCCAGGACGAATGCGCTCACCTGCGGGACTTCTTCGGAGATCCGACCCCAAGCTCACGTTCCGCCTGACTCAGTTCGGCAGCAGTCAGGGTACCGTGCTTCTTTTCCCAGGTCTCGAGGAAGTCCTCCAACGCCTCCGCGCGGAGCCGGGCTGCAGCCGCTCCCGCAAGCCACGAGGACAACCCCGTCCCAGCCTTGCGCGCAGCGTCGCGCACTTGGTCACCTAAACCCGCGTCAAACGAAATGCTGATCTTGTCTACTTTCATGCTGTTACTTTACCACATTGTTTCATACCACGGTAGTTCTTACCACGGTACGAATACATCCCAGCCTTTCGGCGCCGCCTATTCGGCCGACTGGCGCCTGCGGCCCGCGGACCCATCCGAGACTCTCGTGACAGGCCGCTTTGCGGTAGGCAAAATCGCATCTCGCCCAGGTCAGCGAGCGCTAACGTGGCAATAAGAGAACTGAAGGGCCACGGTGGGCAAAACGCCCTGACGGGCTCGCTACGCTAATTCCGCGCAGACGCGCTGGTGGAGTGGCCCGGCACGGCCGCCTCGGCCTGCAGTACGGACGGGGATGGGCGGCCCGAGGTCGCGGGTCCCGCGGGGCTCCCTGAGCTGCCTCGTTGAGCTAAGAATTCCTGGATCACTCGATCCAGGTCCTCGATGTCGAAGGGCTTCGTCAGGTGCCTGGCAAAGCCGGCCTCGTGGCTGCGTTTCACATCCTCAGGCTGCCCGAGACCGGTGAGCGCGATCAGCGGAACCGCCGTGCCTAAGCGGGAAAGCACTTCGCGCGCCACCGCATACCCGTCCATATCCGGCAAGGTGATATCCACCAAGGCGAGATCGGGTCGGTGTTCCACGATGGCCGTCACCCCCGCGGCGCCACTCATCGCAGCAATGACGGCGTGACCGCGCATTTCCAAGAGCGCCCTTGCCATGTCACAGGCATCGGGCTGATCCTCGATGAGCACCACGCGCGCCTGCGAGGCGACCTTCACGGTTTCCCCCAGAGTCTGGGGCACCTCGTAGAGCGGCAACTCCACCACAAATCGAGCCCCTCGCCCTACCCCTTCACTCTGCGCGGATAGGGTGCCCTCATGGCCTGCCACGATGCGACGGGCGATGCCTAAGCCCAATCCGAGACCACTGCTACTGGATCCGCTTTCGCGGGTGCGGCTGAAGAGCTCAAAGAGCGTCTGCAACCGCTCCGGCGCGATCCCATCCCCCTCATCCGTCACCGTAGCGCGCGCCCGCGTACCGTACCGCTCCAAGGCGACCACGATTTTCGTCCCCGCGGGACTGTGCCTGACTGCATTGGTGAGCAAGTTGGTGAACACCTGCTCGAGGCGTGCCGGATCCCCCAGCAGCGGAAAAGGCTCCTCGCCGAGGGAGGCGACGACGCGTACACCAGTCTTGGCACGGGTCGTGACCACCGCATCCATGGCGCTGCGAACCGGCTCGCGTAAGTCCAACGGGACACGCGAAAGCTCGAAGCGGTCGTGGGTGATGAGGGAGACATCCAACAGGTCCCCCAGCAGGCGCGTCATTTGCGCGGCCTGGCGGTTCAACACGTCGATCGCTCGCTGGCGCCGGGTGTCATCGGTCGCCGGATGCGACAGAAGCGCGGTGGCGGAGCGCACGGCATACAGGGGGGTGCGCAGCTCATGCGACACCAAGGCCAGGAAGCGCTCGCGCACACGACTGGCTTCCACCAGCTCCCGCTCCGCCTGACGTCGGAGGGTGACATCGCGCGCCACGCAGCGGCTGCGGACCACGGTACCGCTCTCGTCCCGGTCGCCGGTCGCGCTCAAGGACACTTCCACGGATGTGCCGTCCTTTCGGACCATGGTGATCTCGAAGTCCCGCACGTCACCGCCTTCCCTCAATCGCTCCTCGAAGGTCCGGAGCTTCTCGCGGTCCTCACCCAGGATCAGATGGCTGAAGGGGCTGCTCGAGAGCTCATGCGGCGTGTACCCCAACGTCCGCAGCAGCGTCTCGTTGAACTCCACGATGCGTCCGGAGTGCAAGTCGACGAACACGAACATGTCCGGGGCGTGATCGTACAGGTCGGCGAGGCGTCGCTCGCGCTCGGCGAGCGCTTCCTCGCGCCGCTTGCGCTCGCGGATATCCCGGTCGATGGCGGAGACGCCGATGACGAGCCCTTGCGGATCGCGCACGGCGGATAACGTCGTGGACACGGCGATCGTGGTGCCATCCTGATCGGATCGGACCGTCTCCATGCTCACGACCGAGCCACTCCACGCATCGGCGAAGGCAGCGCTGAACTCCGCGCGCTGGCCGGCGGGGAGGAGTCGCTCGAGCGCCATCCCTGCGGCCTCACTTTCCGAGAAGCCGTACAACCGCACGGCGGCCGGGTTCCAGGCCGTGACTCTTTGATGATGATCGAGCCCGATGATGGCATCCCCGGTGGAATCCACGATCGAGGACAAGAGCTGCCCGCGCTTGCGCTCGGCGGCGAGCGCGGTCAAGTCCGTGATCGAGAGCACCACCCCATAAGCCCCATCGGGTCCCACATAACTGTTGATCCGAATGAGATGGGTGTTCTCGTGATGGTCGATGACCTCATACTCGATGGGTGTCCCCTTGTCGCGGCAAGCGCCGATGTCCGCCATGAGGGAGGCGCGCTTGAAGGGATGCTGGAAGCTGGTGAGCGGTCGGCCCTGATCATGCTCCATGAGCCCGAAGAGCGATCCGGCGCGCGGTGTAAAGCGACGGATGCGCAGTTCATTGTCCAGGAAGATGATCGCGACTTCGATGTTCTCAAACAGCAGGCGCATGTCGTGATTGAGGTCAGAGAGCTCCTGGATCTTCGATTGCAGCTCGGCATTCACCGTGTGCAGCTCTTCGTTGACCGAATGAAGCTCCTCGTTGGTGCTCTGCAGCTCCTCGTTCGAGGCCACCAACTCCTCATTCGTCGCTTGCATCTCCTCGCTGCTGCTCTCCAGTTCCTCCAGCGTCGTCTGCAGGGTCTCGCGTGATTGCTTCAGTTCCTGCTCGAGCGCGCTAAAGCGCTCCGTCGAGAGCTCCCCCATATCCACCCGGGCCGGCTCGGGATCACTCAGCACCCGCTTGCCTTCCGAGACGATGGATACGAGAAAGGCCCGGGGCTTGCCTTCGGCCTCTAGCGGATCCACTCGCAGATCGACGCTAGCCCCGTCTGCCGCATCGGGAGCGGACCACTGAATCGCATCGAAGCGCACCGCGGTGCGCTCGCGCCCGGCACGCGTCAACGCAGCGGCGAGTGCCAGCCGGGCGCTCTCGGGGATGAGATCCAGGATATCGGCCGAGGAGCGCCGGCGGCGCACCCGCAGCAGCCGCTCCGCGCCCCCGAAGCTGTCGATGATGTTGCGCTCCGCATCGACCAGGAACGAAGGGGGCATCACATGATCGAGCACCGCATCGTACAGGCTGAGGAGCGGCGTGTCGGGGGCGGCCGGTCGCGCTCGTTGCAATCCCGCGAGCGGCTTGCTCATGGAGAGCACCGGCGGGCGCCGCGTGAGCCGGCGTTTCAGGTAAATCCGACAAGGCTCATCGACGGCCTCGAATTCGCTCGCGATGTCTCCGGGGGCCTCGCTCGGGCCTAAGAGCATCGCTCCCCCTAAACGTAGTCCGTAGGGCAGGAGCGACAGCGCGTGCTTCTGCGCTGCGGGCCGAAAGTAGATCAAAAGGTTGCGGCAGGAGACAAAGTCCAATTGCGTGAACGGCGCATCCTTCAAAAGGTCATGCCGCGCAAAGACCACCGCATGACGCAGTGGCGGAGCCACCTGGAAGCGCCCATCGGAACGGGCGATGAAATACTGCCGGCGACGGCGCTCATCCACATTGGCGATGGCTTCTGCATCGTAGATGCCCTGCCCCGCACGCTCCAGCGCCTGAGCATGCACGTCGGTGGCAAAGACCTTGACGGAGATGGGCGGGGATCGGCCTGCGACCGCATCCAGCAGCAACATCGCCACCGAATAGGCTTCCTCGCCGGTGGCGCAGCCGGCGACCCAGGCCCGCAAGCCGCTCTCGGCGGTCGAGTCCTCGGCGAGGCGCGGAAATACGCGATGCTCGAGGGATTCCCAGACGGCGGGGTCGCGGAAGAATCGCGTGACGCCGATCAGGAGATCGTGCCCTAGGGCTGAGAGCTCGCGCTCGTCCGTGCGCAGCAGCTCGACGTAGGACTCGAGCCCCGGCAGTTGCCGCAAGGACACGCGACGGCGGATGCGCCGCACCACGGTCGGTAATTTGTATTGCGCGAAGTCGATGCCCAACACGCCCCGCAACTGAATAAAGACATCCGCCAGCAGCGCACTCTCCGGCCCCCCGCGCACCGCATCCCCATCGCTGGCAAACTCCAGCAGGATGCTCGCCAACTCCTCCGCGGGAGCCACGTGATCGGCCACTCCGGCCGCGATGGCCGCCCGCGGCATACCATCAAAGCGCGCGGTATCCGGATCCTCGACCAGCACCAGTCCGCCGGCGGCGTGCAGCCGCTTGACGCCCCGGGACCCATCCGAGCCACTTCCGGAGAGGATCACCGCCGCGGCGCGCTGTCCGCGATCCTGGGCCAGGGAGGTGAGGAAGCGATCGATCGGCAGGGCAAGTCCCGCGTGGGGGTCGCGATCGAAGAGCTCGAAGGCGCCGTCCTTGATCTCCAGTTCCTTGCCCGGTTGCAGCAAATACACATGGTCCGTTTCCGCTTTGACCCCGGCGGCCGCGCGATGAATCGTGAGATCGGTGAAGCGCGAGAGCAGCTCATCCATGAGGCTCTTGAAATCCGGTGACAGGTGCTGAATCACCACGAACGCGGCGCCCGTGCAGGCAGGCAAGGCTCGAAAGAGCTTCTCCAGGGACTCCAGCCCCCCCGCGGAGGCGCCGATCCCGATGATCGGCGCGGCGGTCGGGTCCTGATGGACAGCAGGCTCGGCCTCTATCGGGGGACCTTCGCTCATTCGCGGCTTAGATCTTGATGCGCTCTGCCAGTGACGCCCCTGCAACGCTTCGCCCGCGCAGAGGTTCCTCCGCTTCCCCCCCAGCACGCTCGCGCCTTGGCCCTTGGTCGCGCGTGCATTGAAGGGCGCGGCTCTTAGGATGAGGACTTGGGCGAATTCTGAACCCGCCGTGAATAGGAGGCACTTGAGGCCATCTTTCGGAGGTGCGCGAAGAGGCTGTGCCGCGATGTTTTTTTATGAACCCGATGGCGCAACCACGCGTTGCTCTCTGTGAGCGCTTCAAGTTCGCGTGACATCCGACTCCAACGCTTGCTGAGACCTGAGCCGCAGCCGCGTCACGGCGCGTGTCGTCGTCGCTACCGTTGTACGCACTATCCGAATCGGCTTCGACAATTCGCGCTAGTCGCTCTGGCGTGAGTTCCATCGATTGGGCATATCAAACACCTCAAGTAGTGTTAACACGCCCTGGATTCATTGCCTTTTGGTTGGTAGAGGACTACAAGTCCGCATTGCGACGTGAGAAGCGATCAATCGAACTCTCAGAGACAGATCAGGGAGCGGGCTAGTGAATCACATAGTGAGCGCGCTTGCGTTATTGCTGACTGTCGGCCCCGTCTACGCGGGCGACCTCTGTAAAGAGAATTCATTCACGAAGTCCCAAGCTGAGCAGGGCAGACTGGAATACAACTCTAGCTGTGGGCTCTGTCATCTATACAATTTGAAAGGAAGAGTACCGGGCGAATATCAGAATGAAACGCCTGATATCAGTCTCCTGAACGACAACTACATCAAGACGCTCGACGACAATGGCGATGTGACTCCTCCACTGGTGGGCCAAAAGTTTTTTGGCAAGTGGAAGGACCAGAAGGCCTTCGTGGACCGGATCAGTAATGCCATTCTTGGCTTCCCGCCGAAGAACTACGTCAAGTTTGATTCTGATATGCGAATCGCCGCGTACATTCTTTACAAGAATTGTGGACAGGTGGGTGAGCGATCAGGTCATCACTGATCATACTGTCGGACCGGTCGATCGGTCGTCGGGCCGCTACCCGCGGAGCCAGCCGCTCCAGGCGCGTCACGGTGAGGTTGCGACGCTTGGCTTCGTGCCGTACGCGAGTGATTGAAGGCCGTGGGTTGGATGCTGCGGACATGCCAAAGACGATAGGTCCCTCACTCGCGGGCGTCAATCTCCTGAGAGTCAGCATCTACGGGACCTCAACGGACCGATAGTGCTCCGCGTACGCCTCGCCATTGCAGCCATAGTACGTGACGACCCGCTGCTGCAGATCCACCTCGTAGCGAACCACTCCGGCTCGCCAGGAAGCACTGAGAAATTCCGCAAAGGAGCTCTGTCCGGCTTGATCGGTGCGCAGCGCCGCAATCAGCGCTTGCTGATCGAAGTGCGGCACGTCCGCGGCGCCCGTCAGCAGCGGCGTACCCTGCATGACGACCGGCCCGGCATCCGTCAGGTACAGGCTCTCGCACGCCGGCAGGAACCAGGTATTCCGAGTCACGCCCGCGCGTCTGAGGGTCTCGGCGAGGTAAGGGAATCCGCCCACTTTCGGACGAATCGCGAAGGCGCGCTGTTGCGCGGCTTGCAGGGTTGCTATCGCTTGGCTCACGGGGATTCTCCTTATTTCACGCGACCGGAATGCGAGCGATGTGGTGCGCGGTGGCCAGCTTGCGCAGCAGCTCACTCAACGTGGAGCTCTCTTCGGGGCTGAGAACGGCAAAGAAGTGCTCGTCGTTGCCGTTGGCAATCTCCGTAAGGCTGGGCAGAGTTCGCCTGGCATGGGCCGTCAACGACAGCTCCTGCACGCGGCTGTCCGCCGAACTGGTCGTCCGAACGATGAGTTTCTTCGACTCGAGTTTATCGAGCACCTTCGAGACCGCGCCCCGCGTCATGCCCATCGCCGTAGCCAGTCTGGCTGGCGTCAGATCGGCCCCGGTCGCAAGCTGGTTCAGCGCAACCCACTCCGCGACGGAAATGTGGTGTCGCTCCTCCAGCGCGCGCTGGAAGGCACCGGACACCTCATTGGACACCAGGCGCAGCCAGTAGCCGAGATGGGCTTCCAGACTCGCCGCAGCCCCAGCGCCTGTCGTGCTTCGCGTCTTTGTTTCCATGGAACCTATCATAGTTTCCTTGGAAACCTACTGTCAATGGGTCATCTACCGGGGTGCAGGCCCTTTCCCGGCGCCGGATCCGACGACATCACTCCGGCGACCCCCCGGCGCTCACGAAGTTCAGCTCGACCCCGACGCCCGAGGGGTCCCGCAGGAAAATCTGCACCTGGTTGACGAGCGGCACGCTGTCGATCGAATGCACGACACCGTGTTGGCGCAGCCGCTCGAGTGTGCCCTCGAGGTCTGAGCATCGGAAGGCAATGTGATCGGCTGCCGAGTGACGCTCGGCAACGGCGGGCAAGGACTCCGAAGCCGCAGCGGCGGTGAGATGAAGCACCGGTACGCCATCGGCATACAGCCAGAAGGCCGCCGACCTGAACGGCGGACGGGGGCCGAGGGCCAGACCGATCACGTCGCAATAGAAATCGCGCAGGACGAGCAACTCCACCTGCGAAGAGCGGATATTGAAGTGATGGAGGCAATGGACGGCCATAGCAGGACGCTTCTCCACGAACACACTCAGCGGATCGCACCGGCAACAACGCGACTACGTCGCGGCGCCCTCTTCCCGGCACGAGTTTATTGCGATTTCCGGGTCGGCAGGCGAGAAATCAACCCATTACTGGCCACCGCCCGCGCCCTCCTCGTGTCATGATGGCAGCGCTGGCCCTGCGGCGTGCTATCTGAAGCCTCCGCACCACTGCGCGGCCCAGCAGGGAGAGAGAATGCGTCATTCCCCTCTGATGCTCCTCGCACTGGCATTGGGTGCCTGCAGCAGCTATGCGCCCGATGCCGGCCACGAGGTCGTGCTGGTCGAGAAGCCGTTGATTTTCGGCCACGGCGGAATCGACAGCGAGCCGGTCAGAACCGGCCGCACGTTCGCTGCGCTCACCACCGATGGCATCGATGTCGAGATGCGCCCGCAGCGCTTCGAGGCGAACCTGCCGGATACGATGACCTCCGATGGCGTGCCCATCAGCTTTCACGCCATCGTGACGCTGCAGGTCGTGGACTCCGTGGCTCTCATCAGGAACTTCGGCCAGAACTGGTACGCCAACAATCTCGAGCAGCCCTTCGGCCAGTTCGTCCGCCAGGCCGTGCGCAAACGCGGAATGAACGAGACGGCCATCAGCACCACGGCATTGGACGCCATCGATGCCGAAATCCGCGACGATCTCAGCGCTTTCATCAAAGACAAGCAATTGCCTGTGAAGCTCGTCACCATGACGGTGGGCCGCGCCAACCCGCCCGATGCGATCAAGAACCAACGCATCGAGACAGCCGCCCAGGAACAGCGCGTCCAGACAGAGAAGCAGATCAAGCTCGCAGAGGATCAGCGCAAGGCCGCGGAGGAAGCGCGAGCTGCAGCCGACAACGCCTACCGCCAGGCGTTAGGCCTCTCGCCCGAGCAGTACGTGCAACTGAAGCGGATCGAGATGGAGCGTGCCGTCTGCGCGGAGGGAAAGTGCACCTTCATCGACAACGGGAGCGCGGTGCCGACGCTTGCGGTGAAGTAAGCAGCTGAAAGGTGCGAATCGCGGGAGTCAGCCGAGCAAGCGCGGCAACCCCAGGTGGATTGGGGAGCTTGGCCATTGCACTGCGATCATTCGAACCCGGGCCAGCACGATGACCGCCGAGACTGCCCTGCCGCTCAACAACCACTCGCGGGGACTGATTGCCAAGGAATCCGCCAGGCCGGCCGGAATCTGCGAACCGGCAACCGTAGCAGCCGCCAATCCCACGTTCAGGCACACGGAATGCGAGCGCAGGCGACAGCATGCAGATCGTGCTCTCGTGTGCCTGGCTCGCCGCTGTTGCCTGGCTGATCTTTCGAGCGTTTCGGCAACGGAACGCCCTCGCGCCGCTGGCTCCGCACACCGGCGGGAGCGCCACCGTCGTCGTCATCGTCCCGGCTCGCGACGAAAGTCAGAACATCGGCCGGTGCGTCGAGTCTCTGATGGCGCTGCAATACCGCTCAAACAGCTTGCACCTCATCGTCGTCGATGACGGCTCAGCTGACGGCACAGCGGAAATTGCCGCGGGCCTGGCCGCGAAGCACAGCCCCCGCATCACCCTCCTCCAGGCACCGGCACTCCCGGCGGGCTGGAAAGGCAAACCTCACGCCTGTTGGCTGGGAGCGCAGCAGGCCTTTGGGCAGGATGATGTGCAATGGCTGTGCTTCATCGATGCGGACATGCACGTGGAGCCGTTGCTGCTGAGCAGTGCCGTGGCTGCGACAACCCGCGACCACATCGACCTGCTGACGTTGGCCCCCAGGCATGACCTGCTCAGCCTGGCCGAGAGGCTCATTCTGCCTTGCGGCCATTACCTGCTCGGCTTTTCTCAGAATCTGCGACGCCTGCAGTCACCCGGGAGCACGGATGTCGTGGCGAGCGGCCAGTTCATGCTGGCTCGCCGGTCCACTTACGAACGCACCGGCGGACACGCTGCGGTGCGCGCCAGCATCTGCGAGGACCTCGAATTGGCCCGCCTCTTCAAGCGATCCGGGTATCGGGTGCAACTCCAGGACGGAAGCCGACTGCTCTGCACCCGGATGTACACCGGTTGGCGCACGCTCTGGCCCGGAATCGCCAAAAATCTGACCCAAACTCTCGGCGGCCCCCTCAAGACACTGATGCTCCCCGCCGTGGCCGTCGTGATGGCCTGGACGGCGCTGCTGTTGCCTATAGCGCAGGGCGTTCAGTGTCATCGCGACTCCTCCCTGGCCTGCATCGCGCTCGTGCCCGCTCTGCTGGGTTCCGCGGCGGTGATTGCGTTCCACGTTGCCGGCGCGCTGCACTTTCGCATTCCCGTCTGGTGCGGGCTGCTCTTTCCGCTGGGCTACACCGCGGGGGCGTGCATAGCGCTCGACAGCGTGCGCAGAAGACTGGGCGGCGGACGAGTGTCCTGGAAGGGACGCATCTACGAATGAGCCGTGTTCTCCTGCCATTCGTGACCGCAGGCATCCTGGCGTTGCTGTGCAGCCCCCTCATAGAGCGCGTAGTGGCGCGCACCCGCTGGCCTCGCTGGGTCGTCTGCTGGCTGGTGCTGCTGGTGCTGCTGAGCGCCGTGCTGCTGTTGGGCTGGCTGCTCGTGCCGCCATTGGCCTCGGATCTGCTGCATGTTGGAAGCGACCTGCAGGCAGCGCTGCAGAGCTTGTTCCAGGGATTGCTGGGAGAGCGGATTCTCAACGTCCCGGTCGACCCCGCACAGTTGGCAAGCGCAGCCGTTGCGCGGCTGCGCCAGTGGGCGGGAGGCGACACGGTCCTGCTCCTGGGCGCACTGGGTGCCGCGGGAGTCTTCGCCTTCATCCTCTTCTGGGTCCTGTTGGCGTATTTCCTTTTGGACGAGCCTCGCATTGCCGCCGGGCTGCTGTGGCTCGTGCCGCCCGCACGCCGCTCGTTTGCGCTGCACGTGTGGCGGGATCTGGCGCCGACGCTGCGCCGTTACTTCGCCGGTGTCGGTGTCATTGCCGCTTACACGACCTTGGCCGCCTACCTGGGCCTGGGCGAGATTCTGCGTCTGCACCACGCCCTCCTGCTGGCACTGCTCACTGGGATTCTCGAGCTCCTGCCGGTGCTCGGCCCCCTGGCCGCGGCGGTCATTGCGGGCCTGGTGACGATCGGCCAGTACGGCGGCGGTTCTCACGTGATCGCGTATGTCGGCTACGCGACCGCGTTGCGTGTTTCGATCGATCAACTGGTCGGCCCGATGGTGCTCGGGCGCGCCGGACGCTTACCGCCCGTGCTGGTTATTTTCTGCTTCCTCGTCGGCGGGGTGCTGTTTGGCGTGACGGGCGTCATTGTCAGCGTGCCGGTTGCCCTGGCGGTCAAGTCGCTCCTCACGGCTCGGCATGCAGCGCTCACATCGAGTGCTCTCTGACATCCCACCCTTCCAAGGACAACGAAGCGGCAGCGTCGGAACCCTCGCCCAGGCCCCGAGTTGGTTAGCAGGTGCAACTGCGGGACGCGCAACAAATTGCCGGGCAAGCTGAGCATGACACGCGAGCGAGTGACGACTTGGCCGGAGCAGGCCATCTGGGCTCTCGATCAGTGGCTGCGCGAGCGCCAGGGCATCTATGAATACACGGACCAGGCGGAGTGCCTGTTTCGCATTCAACGCGAGCGCGCGCCGCACTCCTTCGATTTCTCCGATGGCACCCGGGTGCGCGCCGGCGATCCCATCATCGGATTGCACCTGTGGAACGAGCACATCCCGGTCATGGGCCGCTGTGGCCCGACACTGGCCTGGGCTCGGCGCACGCTGCGCGCACTCGATACGTCCTTGCGCGAGCTCGCTTGGTTTCTGCAGCGCCGCGCAGAGTACGCGGACGTCAGGGCGCTGTATGGAAATATGTGCCTCGGAACAGCCGCTCAATGCGAGCAGTTGAGCAGGATCGTGCGGCCCTACGGATTCGAGGTCCTCTCCGACCGCCACAGCGGTCGTTCCGGATCGTTCCATGGGCTCGGGCAGAACATCCTCACGGCCATGCTGGTATTGGTGACCAATCCGGCCACGCTGCGCACAGCTCTGCTGCGACGCTATCGGGAGCTGCTGATCCTGTCGCGCGCCACCCTGGAGTCTCATTACGGCCTGTGCCCCACGCAGTTGGCCGGCAAGCACTCTCCTCAGCGCAGACTCTGGTTCAAGACATAGGCAAGACGCACACCGGCTTTGCTCAACTGCTCGGCGGCGACCGTCACGGCATCATTGATGTAGCTCGCTGACAGCTCATAGTGACCTGCGGAGCTCGCCGCGGGCAGCGAGGCATACGCATGCTGTCGGGCGATCTCGAATGATTCCATGGCCCACTCGGAAGGCTTCCCCGACGACCACGCGATGCGCTCAGCAGGGGTGATCTTCTGGATCAGCCGCTGGGCCACCTGAGCCTCGCCCCTGCCGAGCTTCTCAACGAAGGCGACATCCCAGTCGGCATGCAGATTCCCCGACGGCAAGGCCGGGCCTGCCACGATCTTGAGATTGCCGCCCTCGTCGTGGTTATCGCTGGCGTGCAGCGGTTGATGCACGTCGCCGACCAGGTGCAGCGCGAACTGCAGGGCCAGCAAGCGCTCATTCTTCGAGGTAGCGCGCGAGCCCAGCTCGGCAATGAACTCATCGAGCTTGTCGACGATGCAATCGGCCGCTGGACCGGCGGAGGCCGCCTTCTTCGGCGGCGGCGGCTCCCCGAAACACGCCGTGCTCAGATCCGCTCCGTCGATCTCCAGGTCGACGAAGTGCCAGTTGCGCGTCTGGTTGTAGCGCGCTCGAGTCGTGTCGCGGTCGGAGTCGCGATACCGGTCGGCCCAGGTCGCTTCCGTTTCGATGTCCGTACCGGCGGTCAGCCGCGAGCGGTCGCCGGCAAGAATCGTGGCCACACGCGAGCGCACGGTCGGCTCCAGATAGTGATCCGCGATCCGGGCGATGACCTCATGGCCGAGGTCTCCCCAGGCGAAGACCGGCCCCGGGACGCCGGCGACCCCCGACATCGCAAAGCACCATGCTATTTTAAACAGGCACTTACGATTTATATTTAAAGTCATATATCCCAAAAACGTCCGAAAGTGGGCAATCTTCAGGATCTCGGCTATATTTCGCGCCTAGTCGCTTGACCAGATTACGTTAACAACAATCGACGCTGTCCCGCAGCAACAGCGGCGGCGGCGCCAGGATCTTCGGGGGGTAGTGATGAGCACTACATTCGAACGCCTCCAGGGCGCGACGCTGTCGCTTGCCGGCTCCGCGCCCATCAAAGAGCGTCTCACGGACGCCTTCCGCAATCACCTCGCGCTCATCGAGGAGGAAGAGCTTCCGTGTGAGCTGCGCGAAGAGTTCCGAACACTGCATCATGAGGTGACGCGTGAGCCACCGCTGCTGCGCGGCGAGGACGCATTGCGCGCCACGGTAAGAAAGCTCTCGTGCGACGAAGCCGAGGCGATCGCCTGCCGCGTCGTACATCTGTTCGTGGATCTCACGCGCACACAAACCGCAAGCGTGCGCCAGAAGGTCTCAAAGTCAGCCGCGGTCGTTCCGCTCTTTCTCGCCGAAGCCTGATTTCCCTGGCTAATCGAGCTTGAACTCGATCATATCGAAGCGCGCAGTATCCTCGTGCCGCCCCTGCCGCCGCAAGGCATCCACCAGGGCGCGCTCGTCCCAATCCACGATCTCGTCGGCCAGATCCGTGATCGCCTTGGGGATCGGCTTCTGCGTACCGAAGGGCTTCATGACAACCACGGGCTTGCTGCTCGCCTGTGCGTAGAGCAACTGGAACGTCAGCAGATCCTGGTTCTTCTCGAACAGGCTCGTGAGCCCCACGACGACTTCGACCGGGGCGATCTGCTGCCGCAGGCTCTCGCGCAGCGCCTCCCGGTCACCGGCCGGTGGGTGGTCAGGCGTGCTGAAATTGCGATAGAAAAAGTTCCGTGAGCTCTCCAGGTACTCGAACACCCGCAGGTAGTCGTCGGAGTTCTCCCACAGGTGGGTGACGAAGAGACGGACTGGATTGGCCTGCGACATTGTGACAAACCTGCAGATAGCCTCCAGTCTCGCACAAGCCCAGCCGGCGCGAAACTTCGCCGGACGGCGACAGGGCCAGCGGGGGCCGCGACCCTCCCGCGGGCCCTCCGGCACGCTAGAATGCAACTTTTGGGGCGAGGCCCGACTCAGTTTGCGACTCCTGGTCTACAACATTCGCTACGCTACGGGCACCGGTCCAGCCTTCCACCTCCCCGTCCCTGGCGCGGGGTACCTGCGCAGCAACCGCAAAGTCCTCGCCGGCATCACCGATTTCATCCGTGCCGAGCATCCCGATGTCGTCGGTCTGATCGAGGTGGACACCGGGTCGATCCGCACCGGGATGGTGAACCAGGCCGAGCACATCGCCGGGCAGCTCGGCCACTACTCCACGTTCCAGTGCAAGTACGGTACCGGCTCGATCAACAACCTGATGCCCATCGTGCGCAAGCAGGGCAACGCTTTCCTGTCCGCCCCGCACGTGCACGGCGAGCGCTTCCACTATTTCGATACCGGCATCAAGCGGCTGATCATCGAGCTCGAGCTGGAAGATGTGTGCGTATTCCTGGTGCACCTGTCGCTGAAGTTCCGCCACCGCCAGTACCAGCTGCGCTCGCTCCACGATCTGATCGTGCAGTCGCACAAGCCGGTCATCGTCGCCGGGGATTTCAATACTTTCTGGGGCACGCACGAGATCTACCTCTTCATGCGCGCCGCGGGCTTGCGGAGCGCGAACTCTGCCGGCCTGCCTTCCTTTCCCGCGCGAGTGCCGCGCGTCGAGCTGGACTTCATCCTGGTGAGCGAGGGCATTTCGGTCACGGATTTCCGTGTGCCGGATGTGCGCTTCTCGGATCATCGGCCGCTGGTGTGCGATTTTCACGTGGGCGCAGGCGAGTCTGCGCGCCGTTCCGCCGCGTAACCCGCAGAACCCTCGGGGGCGCGGAAGAGGTTCTCAAGCCATGAACGAGCCCGCCGCATGGAGCCTGGAGCGCGATTCGGAAAAGATCGCGTGGCTCACGCTGGACAAGCCCGGTACCTCCGCCAATGTGCTCTCGAGCGGCGTGCTGCGCGAGCTCGAAGCGCTGTTGCAGCAGCTCGCACAGGATCTGCCGGCCGGCGTCGTCGTGCTCTCGGGGAAGAAGAGCGGCTTCATCGCCGGAGCCGATATCAATGAGTTCACCGCAATCGCCAGCGCGTCGGACGGCTATGGCCTGATCCGCTCCGGGCAGCAGGTCCTGGATCATCTGGAGGCATTGCCCTGTCCCACGGTCGCAGCCATTCAGGGCTTTGCGCTGGGTGGCGGGCTCGAGCTCGCCCTGGCCTGTCGCTACCGCGTGGCCGTCGCCGACGAGCGGCTGTCGCTCGGACTGCCCGAAGTGCAGTTGGGGATCCATCCCGGCTTCGGCGGTACGGTGCGCTCGGTCCGGCTGCTGGGCGTGCGCGCCGCGATGGAGATGATGTTGACCGGCAAGTCCGTGCGCGCCGACAAGGCGCTCAGGATCGGACTCGTCGATCGTCTCGTTCCGGCCGACCAGTTGCGCGCGGCCGCCCGTGAGATCATCCAGCGTTGCCCGGCCCCGCAGCGGGCGCCGTTCATCGAGAAGGTGCTCAGCTGGCCGCTGGTGCGCTTTCTGGTGAAGCCCGCCCTGATCGCCCAGGTGGCTGCGAAGGCCCGCCGTGACCAATACCCTGCCCCGTTTGCGATCCTCGAGCTGTGGGGGCGATACGGGGCGCGCGGTGCGGCCGCCTTCGAAGCCGAAGCGCGCTCGATTGCGCACCTGTTCACGACCGACACCTCACGCAACCTGGTGCGGGTGTTTCTGCTGCAGGACCGGCTGAAGTCCCAGGGAGGCAAGGCAGCCGCGGACGTCCAACATGTGCACGTCGTAGGTGCCGGGGTCATGGGAGGCGACATTGCCGCATGGTCCGCTCTGCGCGGCTTCACCGTGACCCTGCAGGACCGCACCTTGGAGTTGATCACTCCGGCGCTGCAACGCGCCCGCGATCTGTTTGCGAAGCGTCTGAAGGATCCCGCGCAAAGCGCAGCGGCGAGCGAACGGCTCACGGCTGACGTGGAGGGAACGGGGGTGGCGCGCGCCGATGTCATCATCGAGGCCATCTTCGAGAGCCTGGATGCCAAGCGCAGCCTCTACGCGCAACTCGAGCCGCACATGAAGTCCAATGCGCTGCTGGCGACCAACACCTCGAGCCTGGTTCTCGAGCCGCTCGCGCAACGCCTGGCTCGCCCGGAACGGCTCGTGGGACTGCATTTCTTCAATCCCGTGGCACAGATGCCTCTGATCGAGATCGTGCACTCGCGCAGCACCTCGCCCGAGGTGCTGCAATGCGCGACCGCGTTCGCGCGGCGACTGGACAAGCTCCCGGTCCCCTGCAAGAGCTCGCCCGGCTTTCTGGTGAACCGCGTACTCATGCCCTACCTGCACGAGGCCATGTTTGCGGCGCAGGAAGGGGTTCCGCTGGCGGTGATCGATGCAACCGCCGTGCGCTTCGGCATGCCGATGGGTCCGATCGAGCTGGCCGATGTCGTGGGTCTGGATGTGGCGAGCCATGTTGGTGAGATCATCGCCGAGGAGCTGGGACGTGCCGCGCCGGACCTCTCGCGCCTGAAGCAGAAGGTCGCCGCCCGGCAGCTCGGGCGCAAGAGCGGCCAGGGCTTCTACACCTGGAAGGACGGCAAGGCCGTGAAGCCGCCCTCCGAGGCCACGCCTCCCCCGGACCTGATCGATCGGCTGATCCTGGTGCTCGTCAACGAGTGCGTAGCGTGCCTGCGGGAACAGGTCGTCGCAGACCCCGACCTGGTCGATGCTGCAGTGATTTTTGGGACGGGGTTCGCACCGTTTCGCGGCGGCCCGCTGAGGTACGCGCGCAGCCGCGGTTTCGCAACCGTCGAGGCACGCCTGCGAGAGCTGACAACGCGATACGGCTCACGTTTCGAGCCTGATGCGGGATGGACTTCACTGCAGGGTTTGCGGGCCGATCCGGCTTCGCCCGATCAGCGGGCGGCGGCGGGAAAACCGTGAACGGCGTTCCGCAGGACGACGAAAGTCCTGTGCTACCATGAAACATAAGTTGCGACGCACCACTTCTGGATCGATGGCGTCAGGCTCGACTCAATGGCCGAAGAACGCGAAGCCAGCGTTCACTTGCTCAAGACTCTCGCGCCGCTCGATGGGCTGAAGCGCGAAAACCTTGCCGCGCTCGCGAAAAAAGTCGCGGTGCGCACCCTGTCGGCTGGGCGTCCGCTGTTCAAGGAGGGCGACACCGACAAGCGCACGGTGTGGGTCGTGGACGGCATGGTCGAAGTGCGCGAAGGCGAGCGCACGATCGCCATGATCCGTGGCGGCACTCGCGAAGCCCGCACTCCCCTGTATCCTGAGCTGCCCCGGCGTGTGACCGCGCGCGCCGTGGACGAAGTCAGCTATCTGTCGATCGACAGCGAGTTGCTCGATGTGATGATCACGTGGGACCAGACCGGCTCCTACGAAGTCTCGGAGCTGCAGCGGCAGGGTGATGCCGCCGGCGGCGATGACTGGATGACGACGCTGTTGCAGACGAATGCGTTCCACCGCATTCCGCCAGCCAACATCCAGGCGATCTTTCTGCGCCTGCAGCGCGTGCCGTTCCGCGCCGGCGACGTCGTCATCAAGCAAGGCGACGAAGGCGATTTCTTCTACATCATCGTCAGCGGCAAGTGCGTGGTCACGCGCGAGACTCCGCTCAACCGCGACGGCATCAAGCTCGCGGAGCTGGGCGTCGGGGACACCTTCGGCGAGGAGGCACTCATCGCCGAAGCCAAGCGCAATGCAACCGTGACGATGCTGACCGACGGCTCGCTGATGCGGCTGAACAAGAACGATTTCCGCGAGCTGATGAACGAGCCGCTGCTGCAGTGGGTGAGCTCCGAGCGTGCCGAGCAGATCGTCCAGGGCGGCGGGCGCTGGCTGGACGTTCGCCTGCCGAGCGAGTTCCAGAACATGGCGGTCGAGGGCTCGTTCAACATCCCGCTGTACTTCATCCGGCTGAAGCTCTCGACGCTCGATCGCAACACGCCCTATGTCGTGTATTGCGATACCGGCCGGCGCAGCTCCGCGGCGGCCTACATCCTGGTGGAACGCGGTTTCGAGGCCTACGTGTTGAGCGGCGGCCTGACCAACAGCTCCGTCACCCTGCGCCGCACGGCCTGAGGCGAGCTTCCTTCTCAACGGTGCGTCTGCGCGCCGGCTACGCTCACATGGTGTGGGTCGCTTTGTCGCCCGACAGGGCCCCTGCCAGGTAGGTCTCGATCTTCTTCTGTGTCTGCCCGCGGTCCTGCTCGCTGAACTGCACGCCGATGCCGGCGGTGCGCTTGCCCTGGGCACCCTTGGGGGTCACCCAGATGACGCGCCCGGCGACGGGCAGCTTCTCATCCTCACCCATCAGGTTCAGCAGCATGAACACCTCATCTCCGAGGCGATAGTTGCTGTTGGTCGGAATGAACAGCCCGCCGTTGCGCACGAACGGCATGTAGGCCAGATACAAGGCGCTCTTGTCCTTGATCGTCAGAGTCAGCAGACCCGGCTTGTTCCCACCTGGTTTCATGTGGTTCGTATCGTGTTCTTGAAAACCTTCAGCGAGTGACTCCGGCAGGCCCTCGCGCGGCCAGCCGGCGCAACAGGCTCTCCAGCGCCAACCCCCGGTTGAGCGGCGCGTCCAGCGAGGACTTCAGCTCCCGCACCCCGTCCAGCACTTCAAAGAGCTGCCGTATATTCAAATCTGCCCGGCGCGCTGGCAAGTGGGTGCCAGCGCGCACTTCTGTCAAAAGGCTCCCCTGTCCGATGCGCTCTCGAATGCGTTCCGTGAGCCAGTTCTCAAAGCACCTCAAGCGCAGCGGTACCTCCGAGCGCGCCCACTTCTCGGCCGTGGCCAACGGATCGGACGTTCCCGCCGCCGCCTCCTCCAGAGCCTGACCGGTCTCCCTGGCCGTCTGGACGACGGTCTGCGCGTCTACGCCGGCGGCCAACATCGGGGCCTCCCCGAGCACATCGAGCACGGCATCCCAAACGCCCGCTCCACGGGTTGCCTGCAGCCACGCTACGGCTTCGCTGCGGGCAGGGGCGCGGACCCGGATGCGCTGGCAGCGGCTCAGAATCGTCGCCGGTAACCGCGAAGGCTGAGTGGCGACCAGCACCAGCAGAGTGCGCGGCGGCGGCTCCTCCAGGGTTTTCAGCAAGGCGTTCGCCGCGAACCGATTCAGAGCATCGGCGGGCGACACCACGCCGACCTTGTAGCTGCCCTGATGGCTGGTGAGGGACAGCTCCTCGCTCAACTCCCGCACCTGCTCGATGCGGATCTGTTGCGACTCCTCGACCAGGCGCAGCGTGATCAAATCCGGATGCTGCCCGGCCATGACGCGCTGGCAGCTCAGGCACTCACCGCAAGGCGCCCGCTCCCGCTGCGTACACAAAACCAGTCGAGCAGCCCAAAGGGCGAGCCAATCCCCGCCTGCGCCGGGCGCCTCATGAATCAGCAGAGCGTGCGGCAGTCGATCGGCGGCATGAGCCGCCGCCAGCGTCGCCGTCTCGTGGCTGAGCCAGCTGGGCGTCATGCGGCGGCCACCAGCGTTGCGAGCACTTCCCCGACCTGCCGCTCCACCTCGGCAAGGGGGACGGAGGCATCGATCACGCGCACCCTGTTGGGCTCACGGCGCACGATCTCCAGGTAGCCGGCGCGCACACGTTCGAAGAAGGCTTCCGCCTCCGCCTCGAAGCGATCGCTGGCCACGCCCGAACGAGCGCGCGCACGCGCCAGCCCGACAGGCACGGGCAGGTCCAGCAACAGCGTGCAATCCGGCTGCAGATCCGCGTGGACCGCCTTCGCGAGGCCTTCAATCAATGCCGGGTCTACGCCGCGGCCACTCCCCTGGTAGGCGCGCGTGGCATCGGTGAAGCGATCACAAACGACCCACTCTCCGCGCGCGAGTGCGGGACGGATGAGGTTCTCCACGTGAATGCTTCGGGCCGCGAACATCAGCAGCGTCTCAGCGACCGCGCCGAGGGGCTCCTGGCCGTGAGAGAGCGCGATGTTGCGAACGTTCTCGGCCAACGGCGTACCGCCAGGCTCGCGCGTGAGACGAGCTGCAATGGAGCGCTTCGCGAGCCACTCGCATACCAGACGTCCCACGGTCGACTTGCCCGCCCCTTCGATGCCCTCGAGGGAGATGAACCGTGCCCTGCTCACCGTTGCTGCTGGCTCCGAAGGTGCTCGAGGTAGCTCTTCACGGCCGCGTTGTGCTCCTCCAGCGTCCGCGAGAAATGGTGCCCGCCGTCCCCGGTCGCGACGAAGTACAGCTCCCCCGACTCCTGCGGCCGTACCGCCGCTACCAGCGACTCCCGGCCCGGCAGGGCGATGGGGGTCGGCGGCAGACCCGAGCGAGTATAAGTGTTGTACGGCGTATCGGTCGTCAAATCCCGGGTGTGGATCTCTCCGTCATAGCCGCCGCCGAGCCCGTAGATCACCGTCGGGTCGGACTGCAGCCGCATTCCCTTGCGCAGCCGGGAAACGAACACGCCGGCGATCCGCGGACGCTCCGCGGGTATGCCGGTCTCTTTCTCCACGACCGAGGCCAGAATCAGGGCCTGATAGGGGTCGTCGAAGGGTAAGTTGGGGCTGCGTGCCTGCCATGCCGCATCCAGAGCGCGCTGCATCGCGTTGTAGGCGATGGTCAGGATCTCGGTATCCGGAGTGCGTTCGGCGAAGCGGTAGGTATCCGGAAAGAAGCGCCCTTCGGGGAACTCCCCCGGATGGCCGATCGCCGCCATGACCTGCGCGTCGGACTTGCCGAGCAGGGTATGCGTCACGGCCGGATCCTGCTCGAGCGCATGGCGCAGCTCCGCGAAGGTCGTTCCTTCGACGATCGTGAGCTGCTGCAGCAGCACACGCCCCTGGTCGAACATTGAAAGGATCTCCGCGGGAGAGGCTCCCGCGGGAATCTCGTAGGTACCGATCTCAATGCGCGGCCGTAGGCCGGCAAGGCGCATGTAGAGCTTGATGGCTGTCGCGTTCTTCACGACGCCTTCATTCGCAAGTCGGACGAGTGTGCTGCGCACACTGGCCCCCTGCTCTACCTGGATGCGCACCGCCACTGTGGATGGCCCGGGAGAGTTGTAGGCGCTGCGGAGCCAGTAGTAACCGACGCACGCGGTGCCCACGAGCAGCAGCACCAGGACGCCCAGCGCGATCCCGAGTCTGCGCTTGCTACGCATCGCCGGGGTCCTCGAGCAGAGGCCGCAGATGCTCTTGCAGTCGGCGCGTAATGGGTCCGGGAGAGAGCACTCGCGACTCCAGAGCGCGCACCGGCCAGATGCCGATGCGGGCATTGGTCAAAAAGATCTCCTGCGCATCCTGCAGATCCTCTGCGCGAAGAGCGCACTCTTCCACAGGAATGCCCACACGTACCGCCTCACTCAAGACGACGCGTCGCATCACTCCCGCAACGCCGCACAAGTCGATTCGGGGCGTCTGCACGCACGACCCGCGCACGATAAAGAGGTTGGTCATGCTGCCCGACACCAATCGCCCCGAGCTGCTGAACAGCAGGGTTTCCTGTGCAGACTGCGCGCTCGGTGTGTCCATCGACTCCATTTTTGCCAGAACCTGTTCCAGTCGGTTCAGATGCTTCAGTCCCGCCAGCGCCGGGTTCTCCCCCAAACGCAGCGCTGCGATCCGGACCCGGACCCCATCCTGCCGTGCCGCGGGATCTTCTGACGGCCACGCCTGCCGAAATGTGATGCGAGTCGGTTTCTCGCTTCCGGTCGGCGCATAGCCTCGAGCCACCGCCGATCCGCGCGTCAACATGAGCTTGATGATTGCGCTGTCCACCTCTCGCGCCAGCTTCCGCACTTCGTCGCGGACTTCCGACAGATCGTGCAGCGGGATGCGCAGCCGTTCGCAACCGAGCGACAGTCTCTCGAGATGCCACTCGAGGAAGCGGGCGACGCCGCGCCGGCAGGCGATTGTCTCGAACAGTCCGTCGCCGTAGTGCAGGCCGCGGTCAAACCAGGAAATGCCCGCGCCTGCAGCCTGTCCGTTGACGAGCACGAGCTCGGAAGCGCCTGCCGGCTGCGGCGGCTTCACCCCGGCTCCCCGGCCGGTGTCGAGAACGTCTTCAGCAACCCGCGCGCCTTCGCGCGAGTCTCCTCGAGCTCGCGTTGCGGGTCGGAGTCCGCGACGATTCCCGCACCGGCACGCAGCTCGACCTTGCGGCCCATGACCGTCATCGTGCGAATGAGGATGTTCGTGTCCATCGTGCCATCGCGACCGAGAAATCCCATGGAGCCCGTGTAGGCCCCACGCCCCATCCCCTCGAGCTCGGCGATGATCTGCATGCAGCGGAATTTCGGAACGCCGGTGATCGTTCCTCCGGGAAACACGGCGCGCAGCGCGCCGACGGGAGTGACCTCCGCACGCAGCCGTCCACTGACGTTCGATACGATGTGATGGACGTGCGCGTAAGACTCGATCGTCATCAACTCATCGACCCGTACGCTTCCCGGCTCGCAGACACGGCCGAGGTCGTTGCGCTCGAGGTCGATCAGCATCACATGCTCCGCGCGCTCCTTCGGGTGTGCCGCCAGCTCCGTCATCTCCGCTACGTCTCCGCCAGGGCGAAGGCTGCGCGGCCGGGTCCCGGCAATCGGACGCGTATCGATGCGCCGCCCGTCCACGCGCGCCAAGCGCTCGGGTGATGAGCTCAAGATAGTCACTCCCCGCCACTGCGCAAGGGCGGCAAACGGTGCCGGATTGACCGTGCACAATCGATTGTAGAGCGTGGCGATCTCAGGGTCCCGCCCCAGCTGCACCCGCCACAACCGGGACAGGTTCGCCTGGTAGATGTCCCCCGCACGGATGTACTCCTTCGCCCTGCCGACGCTGTGCAGATAGATCGAAGGATCCTCTTCGTGGATGGCTTCCACGGGAATGCTTTCTGAGGATCCTTCGGCCTGCCCCGCCGCAAGCTCGGCGTCGGCGGCGATCCGCTCGAGCAACTCGGCCGCATCGGGCTCGGCAACGGCGAGTACACGGTCTGAGGCACGGTCATGAATCAGCCCGCAGGGAACCCGCAGGGCGAACGCACGCCAGGGAAGGCTTGCGCGTGGCAGCGCGAGCCGCGGCTCGACTTCCTGAGCCATCTCATAGCTCAAGAACACTGCCCAGCCGCCGGCGAAAGGCAGACCGGCGCCGGCCGGCTCAGTGCGCTCGGCCAACCACCAGTTCTCCAGCGCCTCCAGAAACGTGGCGCCGCGGGGTACCCACCCATCGCCACCGAGCTCGCCATTGGCATTGAGCCACAGTGCCGCGCGCGGGCCGGCGACGAGGATGCTGGTGCGGCTCAGCGGACCCTCGGCTGCACTGTCGAAGAGGAATGGATAGCGCTGGGGATCGCGTGCGGCAAGGCGCCGGAGCACCGCGCCGGGGACGCGCAACTCGCGGACGATGGGACTCACGGGGACCGTCGTAGGGAGCAAAGGCTCCTAGCCGTCGAAGCGTCGGAAAATGACCGAGCCATTGGTGCCGCCGAAGCCGAAGGAGTTGGACAGCGCGACGTCGATCTTCATACGGCGCGCGCTGTTGGGCACATAGTCCAGATCGCAATCCGGATCGGGCGTGTGGTAGTTGATCGTCGGAGGCGCTACGCCGTCGCGGATCGCGAGAATCGAGAAAATCGCCTCGATCACCCCGGCCGCTCCCAGCAGGTGCCCGGTCATGGACTTGGTCGAGCTGATGGCGAGGCGCTGCGCGTGGTCGCCGAACGCGCGCTTCATTGCGATGGTCTCGGCCTTGTCGCCGAGGCCTGTCGAAGTCGCGTGAGCGTTGATGTACTGCAGATCTTGCGGATTGAGCTTGGCATCGGCGAGCGCATTCACCATCGCGAGCCTCGCACCGTCGCCATCCTCAGGGGGCGCGGTGATGTGGTAGGCGTCGCCGCTCATGCCGAACCCGACGATCTCCGCATAGATGCGCGCGCCGCGGCGCCGGGCGTGCTCGAGCTCTTCCAGGACGACCGCCCCGCCGCCGTCGCTGAGCACGAAACCGTCGCGATCCTTGTCCCAGGGTCGGCTCGCCTCCTTGGGCGCATCGTTGCGGGTCGACAGCGCCTTGGCCTGACCGAAGCCTCCAAGGCCGCACTTCGTGGTGGCCATCTCGCCGCCTCCGGCGACGATCATGTCCGCATCCCCATACTGAATCGTGCGCATCCCCAGACCGATGGCATGCGTGGAGGTCGTGCACGCAGTGACGACGCCCAGATTCGGGCCCTTCAGCCCGTACTTGATGGACAGGTGGCCGGCGATCATGTTGATGATGCTGGCCGGAACGAAGAACGGGGAAATCTTGCGAGGATTGTCGCCGGCCTTCAGGTACGCCCCGTATTCCTGCTCGATCGTATCCAGGCCACCGATCCCGGCGCCGCACACCGCCCCGCAGCGCGTCGGATCGACCTTGCTGAAGTCGATGCCGCTGTCGGTGACGGCCTGGATGCCCGCGGCCACCCCGTAGTGCATGAACTCATCCATGCGCCGGGCATCCTTCGAGGAGATGTACTGCTCGACATCGAAGTCGCGCACCTGTCCGCCGAAGCGCACCGGAAAGGCGGACACATCGAAGCGGGTAATCGGCCCGATGCCGCTCTCGCCGCGCAGGATGGTGTCCCAGGCGGAGGCCACGCTGCTGCCGACCGGGGAGATGATCCCTAAGCCCGTGATGACGACACGACGCTTGCTCACACGCTTGCCTGTATGAAGAACCTGAATGGAGGGGGCGCGAACGGACTGGAATCCCGCCGCGGCGGCGCTAGCCGCGAACGACGCGCGGGATCAGGCCTTGGTGCGCCGCTCGTTGATGTACTCGATAGCCTGGTGAACCGTCGTGATCTTCTCGGCGTCCTCATCGGGAATCTCGATCTCGAACTCCTCCTCGAGAGCCATGACGAGCTCGACGGTGTCGAGCGAATCGGCTCCAAGATCGTCCACGAACGAGGCATCGTTCGTGACCTGTTCCTGTTTGACGCCCAGCTGCTCGGCAACGATGGCTTTGACCTGCTGCTCAACTGTGCTCATTAGCGGATTGTCCTTTTGTAGGCTTTGGAAATCTTCGCCCTCACCGCTCCGCGCCATTCTGGTCATGCAGCGCTTTCCGGCCGTCTCCACGACGACCGGCGGCTGCAGCGGACGGCTGCGGCAGGCAAGGGCGCGGTATTGTAGGGGAACACCCCTGCAGGTGCCACTCGCTCGCGCTGGGAGTGATTGTTTTTGCTGGCGAATCCGCCCACCGGTGTTCCCTCTTCGGGGCACCTGGTGCGCACGGTCCGTGGCCACCGCTGTGGCGCTGAGCCAACGAGCAGCCGCGAGCGTCGCTCACGGCATGAACATTCCGCCGTTCACGTGCAGGGTCTCGCCCGTGATGTAGGCGGCTTGCGGGGAAACGAGGAACAGCGCGGCCGCGGCGATGTCGGCGGCCGTGCCGAGCCGCCCCATCGGGATCTGACCGAGGAGCGCCGTGCGTTGCTCCTCGGTGAGCACGCGTGTCATGTCGGTGTCGATGAAACCCGGAGCGATCGAATTCACCGTGATACCGCGCGAGGCAACTTCCTTTGCGAGGGACTTCGTGAATCCGAGGACGCCGGCTTTCGCAGCCGCGTAATTCACCTGTCCGGGATTGCCTGTGAGGCCGACGATGGAGGTGAGGTTGACGATCCGGCCGCGCCGCTCCTTCATCATCCGGCGCAGACAGGCCTTGGAGAGACGGAACACCGAGGTCAGGTCGGTTGCGATCACCCGATCCCAGTCCTCCTGCTTCATCCGCAGCAGCAACCCGTCGCGCGTGATGGCTGCATTGTTGACCAGAATCGTGGGCATCTCGTCCGCGGCATCCAGCTGGGCCAGCAGCGCCTCGATGGAAGCCGGATCACCGACATCGAGCACCGCGCCACGACCGTTGTACGCATGCGACGCGAACGAAGCGGTGAGCGCCTCCGCCCCTTCCGCAGTCGTGGCGGTGCCGATCACCTTCGCGCCGGCAGCCGCCAGGGCGAGGGCGATCGCGTTACCGATATTCCGCGAAGCCCCGGTCACCAGCGCTACGTCATTCTTAAGCATTGGCAGCTCCTTGCACCGCCGCGAGCGCGGCGGTGAGCGTGGCGGAGTCCTCGAGCGCCAGGAAATCCAGGCCCGGCCGCTTCTCGATGCGGCGGTTCAGGCCGGTCAGCACCTTGCCGGGACCACACTCGATGATCTGGGCGGCCCCCGCAGCGGCCAGCGCGCGCACGGTGTCCGTCCAGCGCACAGGGCTGGCCAATTGGCGCACCAGGAGCTGGCGGATGTCCTCCGGGTCCTCGTGCCTCGTGGCATCCACCGCGCTCAGGTACCCGATCCGGGGAGCCTTGACCGACACGCTCGCCAGGCGTTCTTCCAAGCGGCGCGCCGCCGGCCGCATGAGACTGCTGTGGGAGGGAACGCTCACGGCGAGCAGCACTGCACGCTTGGCCCCTCGTGTCTTGGCAGCTTCCATGGCGCGCTGCACAGCCTCCGCCTGTCCCGCGATCACGACCTGTCCGGGGGAATTGAAGTTGACCGGCTCGACGATGCCCCCCTGCGCCGCTTGCTGGCAGGCGGCCTCGACCTGGGCATCCTCGAGGCCGAGAATCGCGGCCATCGCGCCAGTGCCGCGCGGCACCGCTTCCTGCATGGCCTTGCCCCGGAAGGCCACCAGCTCCAGGGCAGGCGCCAGCTCGAGCGCTTCCGCACACACCAGGGCGGTGAATTCCCCGAGGCTGTGGCCGGCCACCCAGCCTGGGGCGGGCCCGCCCCGCCGGTGCCACAGGCGCCAGGTCGCCACGCCCGCCGTGAGCATCGCCGGCTGAGTGAATTCGGTAGCGTTGAGGCGTTCCTCCGGCCCCTGCTGAATGAGCTCCCACAGGTCGTACCCGAGCACCGCCGAGGCGTCCTCGAACGTCGCTTGGACGATCGGATCGGTGGCGGCCAGCTCTGCGAGCATGCCGACCGACTGTGAATTCTGGCCGGGGAAAACAAAGGCGAAGTTCATGAGGCGCAACGCTTCGGTAACGCAAACGGGCGCGGATTATAGCGGCGATTGACCGCGCGCCCGCTAGAGGGGAGTCCCACCGCCACCGCCTCCCTCGCGTGGCGGACCGGCGGAGGTCCGCGACGTCCGCGGGCACAGGGCGGAGAGTCGAGCGCTAAGGCGCTGGTGCCGGCCGGAGCCAGCAGGCTACGGCGGCTCCCCCGAGTGCGCCGTAGAGGTGGGCATCCACCACGACGACGGACCCTTCGGCAAACGGGAGCTGCCCGCTCCATTGCTCGTAGCCGAGCTTCACGATCAGAAAGACGGCCAGGACCCATCCATCCAGGTCCCGCCTCCGCACATGGGCAAGCGTCCCCGCCGCCATGACCCCATGCAGCAGGCCCGAGGAACCGACATACCAGGCGATTGTCGAATCGCGCATCCACAGCCCGGCATCGATGGCGAGAATCGCCCCGAGCACGATGGGCAGCCACTGGCGCGGCGTGTAGTCACGTGCGAAGAGCGCCCACATCAGCACCAGGCCGAGACAGTTGAGGGCGGCATGTTCGAGGCCCAGATGAACGAAGTGTCCCGTGAGCAGCCGCCACAGCTGGCCGTCTGCGAGCCCGATGCGCTCATAGCGCAGAGCCGCGCGCCCGGCATCGCCGGTGAGTACGGGCAGCAGCAGCAGCGCGCAGGCACCCAGCAGGGCAAGACCGTAGCGCCCGTCGCCGTTGAGAGACGCCAGCAGGCGCCCCAGCCCCGTGCGGCCGTGCTTCACAGGTTCCAGAGAGGCCATTTGTTATGATCCGCGCACGCTTCAGCCCCTCACAACGCCTTTGAAATCCTTCAGGCCAGAGCCCAAGCATATGAACAGCACTCGGGACGTTCAGGTTAGCAGAGTCCACTGCCCGCACCGGGCGCGCGGCTTCACCCTCATCGAGATCATGGTCGTCGTGGTGATCATCGGCCTGCTCGCGGCGGTGATCGTGCCGACGGTCATCAGCAAGGTGGACGAGGCGCGCGTCTCCAAGGCGAAGCAGGACATCCAGGCGCTGGAGGCGGCGCTGCTGGAATTCCGGCTCGACAACTCGAAGTATCCGACCACCGAACAGGGGCTGGCCGCCCTCACCACCCAGCCCACCGATCCGAGCATCCGGCACTGGCGGCCCGGCGGCTACATCCAGCGCATCAGCAAGGACCCCTGGGGGTTCGACTACCACTACGAGAACCCGGGCACGCACGGCAAGGACTTCGACCTCTACACCCTCGGCGCCGACGATCAGCAAGGCGGTGACGGCACCAACGCCGACATCGGCAACTGGAACATGACGGATTGACCGGCCCGCGCGACCGGAGGAGGAATGCCGTGCACCGCACCCGCAGCTCTGGCTTCACGCTCGTGGAGATGCTGGTGGTGGTCGTCATCATCGGCATCGTCTCCGCGGGAATCATTCTGTCGGCGAACCTGGCCGGGGGTCGCGACCGGGAGCTGACCAAGGAAGGCGATCGCCTGCTCGCCCTGATGCAGTACGCGCGGGAGCAGGCCGAGCTGCAGACGCGCGACTACGGAATCCTCTTCCGCGACGACGGCTACGAGTTCCTCACCTACGACGTGCGCCGGCAACTGTGGCGGGAGGTGTTCGAGGATGACGCGCTGCGCGATCGCAACCTGCCCGCAGGGCTGGGCATCAAGCTGTCGGTCGAAGCACGGCCGGTGGTGTTGACCAAGCCCAAGGACGAGAAGGACAAGTCGCCCCAGGTGATCATCTTCGCCAACGGCGATCTCACGACGTTCGAGGCAACGGTCGAGCGCGATGGGGACGAGCACGGGCACGACATCACGATCTCCCAGGACAAGTCCGGACAGGTCGTGGAGAAATCGACAGTCGAGGAGCAGGAGAACAAGACGTGAGAGTGCGCTCGGCGGGTTTCACTCTCATCGAGGTGCTGGTCGCGCTCGCGATCGTCGCCATCGGCATGGCGGCGGTGCTGGAATCGCTCACCGCTTCCGCCAACACTGTGCTGTATCTGAAGGACAAGACGATCGCCGAATGGGTCGGACTGAACCAGATCGCCAACACCCGACTGCAGTTGCAACCCGGCCAGGTCCCGATGACCGGCAACACCACCGGCGATATGGACTACGCCGGCCGCAGCTGGCATTGGCGCCAGGAGGTCACCCCGACCCAGGTGGCCGGCATCGTGCGCATCGACGTCAAGGTCCGCCCGGCCGACGTCAAGGCGGGCGATGACAACGGGTGGTTCTCAACGGTGAGCGGCATTGCCGGGGACGCGCTGGCGGCCTCTCAGGGCACGACACCGACCTGGGGTAACGGGGGCATGGGAGCGCCGTGCCAGCCCGGCATCACTCAGAACTGCAACCAGCAATGCCCGCCGGGAACGGCTGGTTGCAATACACCGACCAATCAGCAGCCGCCTTGTCCTGCCGGCACGGTCTGCCCCCAGACTCCCACCAACTCCGCGCCCACCGCTCCGGAGCCGCTGCCCCCCTCCAGCGGCCTGCGCAGCGGCGGGACCGATGACTTCGGCGGCGGCGGCTTCGGGGGCAACAGCGGCGGTCTGGGAGGCAACGACTCCAACAGCGGCGGCCTCGGGGGCGACGACTCCAACGGTGGGCTCGGGGGCAACGACTCCAACGGCGGCGGACTCGGGAGCGACACCCATTGAGAGCCCGGGGCTTCACGCTGATCGAGTTGCTCGTGGCGTTGTTCATCGCCGCGGTGATGTTTGCAATGGGCTACGGCGCCATCCACCAGGCACTGGTGGGACACGAGACGATCAAGCAGCAGCAGGACCGGATGGTGGAGATCCAGACCGCGATGCGGGTCATCGAGCAGGACTTCGTGCAGCTCGCACCGCGCCCGATCCGGGCACCGACCGGATACACCTGGCTCCCGGCATTGGCCGCCACGGGTACCACGCAACCGGTGGTGACGCTGACGCGCGACGGTTGGACCAATCCCAACGGCCTGCAGCGCACCGACTTGCAGCGGGTCGCCTATTTCTTCGATGACGGGACCCTGCGGCGGGAGTACTGGCCGGTGCTGGACGCAACGCAGACGACCACCACTTTGAAGCGCGACCTGTTGACGCACCTCAAATCCGTTACGTTCCGCTACATGGATCAGAGCCACACGTGGCAGACCCAGTGGCCCCCGGCCACCGTGGCAGGGGCCTTCGCACAGCAGATGATGCTCATCGAGCGGCCCATCGCGGTGGAGATCACTCTGGAGACCGACGACTGGGGCAAGCTGGTGCGCATCCTGGAGATCACCGGATGAGCGGGCGCTCGTTCGCCGGCCGTGTGCCGAAGCCCGCTTACCGGGCAGCCTCCTGGACAACCTCCCGGGCAGCCAGCCGCGCGACCTCGCGGGCGCGCCGTCCGCCGGTCCCACCGTCGCGGCAGCGGGGCATCGCACTGCTGGTGGCCATCCTGCTCGTGGCCATGGGAACCATCATCGCGGCCACCATTGGCTATGAGAACGCGATGGCGGCACGGCGCAGCACCGCAACGTTCGCCTTCGATCAGACTCTTCTGATCGCCGAAGGCGGCGAAGCGCTGGCGGCGTATGGCCTGCGCGAGGTCAAGCGCGCGACGCCGCAGACGACGGACCTGACCCAAGCCTGGGCCAAGCCCTTCGGCCCGGTGGAGATCGTTCCGGGGGTGATGCTGGATCTGACGCTGGAGGATGTGTCGGGCCGCTTCAACATCAACCGTCTGTACGATGAGCAGTCCGGCAAGCCCAACCCGGCCGCCATGGCGGCCTTCACCAATCTGCTGGAGATTCTGCAGATCGAGCCGAAGTGG
>Ga0070680_100000330_pt1 | contig 31672 bp, 38 predicted proteins | sample KBSC73BmetaG_FD_64672 | JGI IMG/M metagenome (GOLD analysis project Ga0070680, IMG submission 64672) | Corn rhizosphere microbial communities from Kellogg Biological Station, Michigan, USA - KBS C7-3B metaG | ecosystem: Host-associated > Plants > Roots > Rhizosphere | place: USA: Michigan...
CGCGGCCGTGGTGGGACGTTCATCGCCACCGGATTGCGCCTGAGGTCGGCGCGACGGTTGCGCGGCTGATTGGCGAGGGACGCCTGGAGATCATGGCCGGGCGCATTGTCGCGGCCGCCCAAGGCAACGACTCGATTGAGGTCGAGCTACGGCGGCGGTCCAGCGACAGCACGGAGCGGCGGACATTCGCTTACGCCTTCAACTGCACTGGGCCGCTTCATTCGATGGAACACACGCGCGACCCGCTGCTGCGTTCGCTGCTGAGCGGCGGCCAGGCGCGGCCCGATCACCTGGGGATGGGCCTCGAGGTCGACGAGAAATCACGTGCCGGGGAACGTTTGTGGGCGCTCGGGCCTCTAACCAAGGGTCGGTATTGGGAGATCATCGCGGTCCCCGATATCCGCGAGCAGGCGGCAGCCGTCGCCGAGGATATTGAGCGGGAGCTTCACGAATGAACGGTGGTGACGAGCATGGCGATCCTGAGAACGGCGATCTGGTCGAGCCCGCGCCGAAAATCGAAGTGCCTGCGGAGGTGGCCGACGCCGTCCGGACGCTGATCCGCTGGACCGGCGACGATCCCGACCGCGAAGGCTTGCTCGACACGCCGCGCCGGGTGGCGCGCGCATGGCGCGAATATGCCCGCGGCTATGAGGAAGACCCGGCCGTCCACCTCAGCCGCACCTTCGAGGAGGTCGGTGGCTACGACGAGATCGTCCTCCTGAAGGACATTCCGTTCCAGTCGCACTGCGAGCACCACATGGCGCCGATCATCGGCAAGGCGGCGATCGCCTATCTGCCAAACGAACGCGTCGTCGGGATCAGCAAGCTCGCCCGGGTGCTTCACGGCTTCTCAAGACGGCTCCAGGTGCAGGAGCGGCTGACGGCTCAGGTTGCCGACGCGATCTGGCAGCATCTCCAGCCCAAGGGCGTCGCGGTCGTCATCGAGGCGAGCCACGCCTGCATGACGGCTCGGGGCGTGCAAACGCCCGGCGTCATGATGACGACCAGTCGGATGATGGGCACCTTCCGCGAGGACGAACGAAGCCGCCGCGAAGTGCTCGCGCTGATGGGCTACTAGAGGAATTGGAGGCAGTCCGATGGGACTGCCCCTTCTTCTTGTCAGGCGTTGCTGTGCGATTCCATGCCGTGCTTGAGCTGGCTCATCTGGTCGTGCCCGGAGCGGACAGACTGATAGCAGCGCTCGACGACTGAGCGGGCTTCGCCGCTGAGCGTGTCGGAATTGAGGGCCGCTTCGAATTTCTCCTTGAGATAATCCTCGCCGCGCTCGACTTCGTTGATGACCGCTTTTTCGTCCTGGCCCGTGATCGCGGCCTTCAGGTCCTCGAAGCGCTGGTGGGTCTTGCCCAGGAACGATCCGCTGTCCTCGGGATCGCCGCCCAGGCGCCGCACTTCGTTGCGAAGCTCCTCGACGACCTGCTGACGCTCGTTGGCGCGCTGGCGGAAAATCTCGGCAAAGCGCTGGTTGTCGATGTCCTTCGCCGAGTTCTCGTAGCCGGTGATGCTGTCGATGGTTGTGGCGATCAGCGTGTTCAGCGTGCTGATCTCTTCGGAATGCTCGTGGTCGGTCATGCGATTACTCCCGCTGGTGAATGGTTCGGCTGTTGAACGCTTGAGCGAGCGAGCCGATGCCGACCGAATCTCAGAAATTTCTGGTTAGCGGCCCCGAATTGCTGTCAGTCTGCCGCTCGCGCGGCCAAGAGAGCGACTCGCCGAAGGCGATTCGCGAGGGAGGATGAATGAAAGTCTCACGCGTCCTGACGAGATCCACGACTGTAGCAGCTGCCCTGTTGGCGGCCGCGAATGCCCCTGCGAAGACATATGATCTTCCCGCAACGCCGGCGACGGTCGCTTGGGGACATTATGACGCGACCGCGAAGCCCGTCCTCACGGTCAAGTCGGGCGACCTGGTCGTGGTCCACACGTTGCTGACCAACAGCCCGACCGGTCTCGAAAAAGCCGGAGTCGCCCCCGCCGATGTCGAGAAGAGCCTTCGTGCGGTGTTCGACGGCGTACCGCAGAGCGAGCGCGGTCCCGGCGGCCACATCCTCACCGGACCGATTGCGGTCGAGGGCGCTGAACCCGGCGACACGCTCGAGGTGCGGATCCTCAAGATCGATCTCGCCATTCCCTACGCCTACAACGGCTTCCGCTACGGTGTCGGGTTCCTGACCGACGATTTCCCTTATTCGCGCGTCAAGATCGTGCCGCTCGACCGCCAGCGGATGGTCGGGCGTTTCGCGCCGGGGATCGAGGTTCCGCTCCATCCCTTCTTCGGAAGCATGGGCGTCGCGCCGCCGGCGTCGTTCGGCCGCTATGACTCCACCGCGCCGACGATCAGCGGCGGCAATATGGACGACAAATCGCAGGTCGCCGGGACTACGATCTTCTTTCCGGTCTATGCCCCCGGAGCTCTGCTCGAAGTGGGCGACGGCCATGCCGCGCAAGGCAATGGCGAAGTGGACATCACCGCGCTGGAAACGTCTCTGACGGGCACGCTCCAGCTCATCCTTCACAAGGGGATGGCGTCGACATATCCGCGCGCCGAGACTCCGACCGCCTACATTTCGATGGGCTTCGACGACGACCTCAGCCGGGCGACGCGCAAGGCGCTGACGAACATGCTCGACTTCCTCGTGACGCAGAAGGGGATGAGCCGCGACGACGCGTACATGCTGATGAGCGTCGCCGGCGACGTTGAGGAAACCGAGCTCGTCGACCGCAACAAGGGCGTCCACGTGGTTCTTCCGAAGGCGCTGTTCACCACGGCTCGCTGATGGCGCTGACCCGCCGCGCCTTGATCGAGCAGATCGGCAGGGTGGGCGGCGCAGGCGCAGCTTACGCGGCGATGGAGATGCTAGGCCTCGCCGCGGCGACTCCGGCCGGAGCCGAAAATTTCGCGCTCGCTCGTGTACCCCGCGCGCCTTCGGTGATCGTGCTCGGCGCGGGCATTGCCGGCCTGGTCGCGGCTTATGAGCTGCAGACGGCCGGCTACCGAGTTACGGTTCTTGAGGCGGCGGATCGGGTCGGCGGTCGCGTTTGGACGATCCGCGGCGGCGACCGAATCGTCCAGGTCGGGCGCCCAGATCAGCGCGCGACGTTCGATCCTGGCCTCACCTTCGAAGCGGGCGCGACCCGCATCCCCTCCACGCATCGCGTGATGCTCGGCTATGCGCGCCGCTTCGGCGTGCCGATGGAGGCCTTCGTCAACGCCAACCGAAGCGCCGGCTGGGATTTCGGAGGCAAGGTCAGGCCGGAGCGGCGGATGGTCGCCGACCTGCGTGGGCGACTCGGCGAGCTGCTCGCGAAAGCAATCGACCGCCACGCGCTCGACGGCGAGGCATCGGGCGATGAGCTCGCCGCCGTCCGCCGGTTCCTCGCCGATTATGCCGACGTGGGTGGCGATGGCGTCTACCGGCCTCGCGGAAGCTCGGGCTATTCGGTCGATCCGGGCGGCTACGACCAGGCGCCCGTCGCGCTTCCGCCGCTGCCGCTCCACGAGTTGATGTCGGGCGCTTCGCGCTCGCCCACGCCGTTCCTGTTCGAGCACAAGCTGAACATGCAGCCGGCAATGCTTCAACCCGTCGGCGGAATGGATCGGCTCCCGCGCGCGATCTTCGATCAGGTGAAAGGAGCGGTGCGGCTCGGAACGCCTGTCACCGCGATCCGCCGCAGCGGCAATCGAGTGCGGATCGAGCATCGCGGCGGCGCCAGCGAAGCGGATTATTGCGTCTGCACGCTCCCCGCGCCGCTTCTTTCAGCCATTCCCAACGACTTCTCGCCCGCGAAGAAAGCCGCGCTCGCGAGCCTCACTTATTTGGACGCGGTGAAGGTGGCGTTCGAAGCGCCGCGTTTCTGGGAAACCGACGATTCCATCTACGGCGGCCTCGCCTGGACCGATCGGCTGAACGAGAATGTGGTCTATCCGTCGGATGGTTTCGGCTCGCCCAAGGGCGTTTTAGTCGGCGCTTATGCTTTCGGCTGGACTCGCCCTGAAAACCCGGAAGCCTACGCAGCCCTGAGCTTCGCCGAACGCTTCCGCATCGCGCGTGAATCGATCGAGGCGCTGCACCCCGGGCGATCGCACCTGTTGGGGAAAGGCGTGACCGTCGGCTGGAATCAGACGCCCTGGTCGAGCGGCGCCGGCGCGCTGTGGAGCGACGAGCTCGGCAACGGCAGCCGCGGCCCCCGCTATGCCGAGCTGCTCCGCCCCGAAGGGCCGATCGTCTTCGCCGGAGAGCATCTAAGCTACCTCGGCCAATGGCAGGAAGGCGCGGCGCTCTCGGCGCACGAAGCGCTGAAGCTGGTCGCGGCGATGGCGAAAGGGCGGGGGGCTTAGGCGCCGACCCCCGGCAAGTGCGCTGCCACTTTCGCCCACGGCAGGTTGAGCCAGAAGACCGCCAGCGGGAAGATCACCCACAGCGCCGCCATTCCGATCCCGAACTTGGTCGCCGGATGGACCTGGCCGACGGTCCTGCGGTCCCACAGGATCAGCGGGACGAACAGCAGGAAGCCGGCCAGCATCTGGATGGTGAAGCCGAGCACCGTCGGCGGCGCGATCGGCAGCCGGCCGAAGCTCGGGCCCATCACCACCAGGATCGCAGCGCTCAGCATCAGGCGCTTGTGCGTCTGGACGTCGCGGCGCTTGCCCCACCCGTTCCAGACGAGCAAAGCGAACGGAATGATGGTGGCGAGCGGGACGATGGTCCAGGTCAGCGGGTCCGTGAACGGGGCCTGATTGGCGCGCGACACCTGCCACACCGCGGTCAGGTACATGACAGGGATCATCAGGATCGCGAACAGCATGCCCAATTTGCCGAGCTGCATATGGAGCGCGTGCTGGCGGCCGGCGATCAGCTGCGTCTGCGCGATGATCAACCCCATCCAGGTCGTGAAGACGAGTCCGTGGAAGACCACCCATGGCGTCAGCGTCGGGTTCGGCCGCGGATAGGCCGGGACGACGCCTCTGAGATAGAAGCTCGGGGCGAACCCAAGCAGCACGACAAACACCAGGAACAGCGCCATTCGTGAATAGAATTTGCGCTCGGACGCTTTGCGGTCCGTTGCCGACGCGACGACAGTTGCCATTATTCCCCCCAGATAAACGGCTGATGTCGGTACCTTGATCGAAAAAGCGTGGCCGATCAACGATGGGAGCGTGACGCTGGCGTAACTTGTTTCGGATCAATAGAACGGCTCAACTCTGCCGAGAGGAGACGGACAATGCGCCACCTGAAAATGCTTGCTGTCGCGCTCACGCTTTCAACTGCAGTCGTTCCGGCCATCGCCGCGCCCAAGCCGCCGACGATCGCCGCCGCCGTCGCAGCGTCTGATCGCAACGCTGACAACGTCAAGTTGGACGAGGGCCGCAAGCCGGCACAAGTGCTCCAGTTCCTCGGCCTCAAACCGGGCATGCACGTCCTCGATCTGTTCGGCGGCAATGCCTATTGGGCGGAGGTCATGGCGCCCGTGGTCGGCCCGAAGGGCCACGACACCGTCTGGGAACCGACGCAATTCTACAGCGACAAGACGAAAGCCTCATTCGCGGCATTCATGGCCAAGCACCCGAACGTCTCGATCGTCTCCTCGCCGTTCGAGGATCCGGCAGCGGCGCTGCCGAAAAACTACGCCGACTTCGTCATCCTCAATGACAACTACCACGACACCTATTGGCAGAATGCGAAATACAAGATCCCGCAGATGGATCCGAACGCGTTCCTGAAGGCGGTCTATAACGCGATGAAGCCGGGCGCCGAGATCGCGGTGATCGACCATATCGCCAATCCAAACAGCGACACCCGGGCGACGGTCGACAAGCTTCACCGGATCGATCCGAACGTGGTCAAGGCCGACTTCAAGCGGGCCGGCTTCGTGTTCGTGAAGAGCAGCGATCTGCTGCGCAATCCCGCGGACGATCACACGCTTCTGGTCTTCGACCCGAAGGTGCGCGGACATACCGACCGGTTCATCTACGAGTTCCGGAAGCCGCGTTGAGCAAGAAAGAGGCGACCGCGTCGCCGGAGATCCGCGGTCCGAAGCCGTGGCTGGTTCTCGGCGCGCTCGTGGTCGGCCTCCTGCTCGGTATCTTGAGCCCCCGCTGGCCAGAGGGGTTCGGGTCGGGCGCTGCGGCCACGGCCTCCATCGTCGGCGGACTGTGGCTGAAGGCGCTCGAGATGACCGTCGTGCCGCTCATCATCGGTCTGCTCGTCACCGGAATCGCCGAGAGCGCGGAGGCGGCGCGGGGCGGCCGCATCGCCGGTCGCGCGGTGCTGTGGATTGTGATTTTCTCGACGGCGTCGGCGGTGATCGGAGCCGCATTGATCCTGCTTTTGCTACGAGTGGTGCCGTTGTCGGGCTCGTCGGTGCAGGCTCTTCGCTCGGCCATCGCCAGCGCCCAGCCGATCCACGCGCAGGCGGCAAGCGGCAGCGTTACCGGTTTCTTCAAGGGTCTCGTCCCGGAAAATATCGTCTCGGCCGCGGCGAACTCCGACATCCTTCCGCTGGTCGTCGCAACCTTGCTGTTCGCGCTCGCAGTGTCCCGCATTGCTCCGGGGCGCCGGGCGAGCATGGTCGACTTCTTTGCAGCACTGACCGACGCGTTCCTCGTGATCATCGGCTGGATCCTGTTGCTCGCGCCCATCGGTGTGCTGGCACTCGCGTTCGGCCTTGGCGCTGCTGCGGGCGGCGCGGCTTTCGCGGCGCTCGTCCACTATATCGTTCTGGTCTCCGCGGTCGGGCTCGTGATCACGATCGCAGCCTATCCGGTGGCGGTGATCGGCGGGCGTATCCCGCTGGCACGCTTTTCGCGCGCGCTGCTGCCTCCAGAAGGGATCGCTATTTCGACGCGATCGTCGCTCGCCTGCCTCCCGGCGATGCTCACCAGCGCGCGGCAGATCGGGGTGCGCGACGAGGTGGTCGATGTGACGCTTCCCATCGCGGTCGCGCTCTTCCGCGCGACCGGACCGGCAATGAACACGGCGGTCGCGATTTACGTGGCTTATGCGGTGGGTCTTCATCCCGGCCCGGGCGCCATCATCGCCGCCACCCTGGTCGGCGCGGTCATGAGCTATCCGGCGATCAGCCTTCCGGGAGAGATCAGCTACATCAGTTCCATCGCTCCGATCGCGCTTGCGCTCGGCGCGCCGATTGCGCCGCTCGGTCTTCTCGTGGCGGTCGAGATGATCCCCGACATCATTCGAACGCTCGGAAACGTCTGTGCGGACGTGGCGCTGACGGCCGTGGTGGATCGCAGCGAAGGAACCGGCGTCAAAGGCTGAACGCCAGCTGACCGCCGTTCGTCGATTCAGCGCCCGCGCAAGCTCCTTTGTCGGACTAACGACATTCGCTGATCGATCATCGAGTCCCGCGCGACATTGCCGCGGCCTGCGCTCATCTCGAGACTGCGACGCGGGCCCGATCTCCCCTCGACCGTAACCGGTCCGCGTCGCAACAAGGGAGACGCGACATGCTGAAGACCCTGTTCGTGCTCGCCGCTTTGATTGCCACCTCGATGCTGTTCATCCCGACGGCGTCGCTTGCCTTGTCGCAGGTTGCAGCCGGCGCCGCGATCGTCGCCTAGCGTCCGGCGATGGCTCGCACGCGGTCAGAGTAGAGCCTTCCGACCGGTTGCTCGGTCCCGTCGGACAGGCGCGCGATCCACCGGCCCGACTGGTTGCGGGTGAAGCCCGCGATGAAGTCCTTGCGCACGATCGCGGACCGGTGCAGCCTCACGAACAGCTCCGGGTCGAGGCCTTCCTCCAGCGCAGCCATCGAATGATGGATGAGCCAGCTCCGTCGTCCGACGTGAAGCCGCATGTAGTCCCGTTCTGCCGACACCCGATCGACATCCTGGGCTGCGATCCGCACCAGCCCTGACAAATCGGAAGCCCAGAATTCTTCCAGCCAGCGGGAGGTCTTTTCCGATTGGGGTTGCCCGGTTCGCGAGCGCAGGTAGGCGCGCGCGCGGTCGAGCGCCCGCTGGAGCCGGCGCGGTTCCACCGGCTTCATCAGATAGTCGACGGCTTCGACCTCGAACGCGGCCACCGCGAAATGATCGAAAGCAGTAACGAACACGACCGCGGGCGAGGGGTTCTGCGCGGCGAGCGCCCGAGCCACTCCGATGCCGTCGAGACCGGGCATCGCGATATCGAGCAGAAGAACGTCGGGATGGAGCGCTTCGGTCAGGTTGATCGCGGAATCGCCGTCGCTTGCAGTGCCGACCAGCTGAGCGCCGTCTGCGCGCGCAAGGAGGAGCTGCAGCCGCTCGGCGGCGAGCGGCTCATCGTCGGCAATCAGTACTCGAAGCGGCCTGTCCTCAACCATTGGTCTCGACCGGCAGGGTAAGCGAAACCTTGAAGCCGCCCCCGGTCATCGCGCCGAAGCGGCAGCTCGCGCGCGAGCCGAAACGCATGTCGAGCCGCTGAGAGACATTGGCGAGCCCGAGCCCGGTCCCTTCGTGGGTCGCCGCGGGAAGCTCATCGCGGCCGCCGTTCTTCAGGCGGTTGCTGACTTCGAGGACCATCCGGTGATCGTCGAGGTGCCGCGCTTCGATCCGGAGCACGACCGCCTTGCGGCTCTTCGACACGCCATATTTGATCGCATTCTCGACGATGGGCTGGAGGAGCAGCGCCGGAAGGCGCGCCTGCTCAAGCTCCTGCGGGACGTCGATCTCGACGTGCAGTCGGTCAGGGAAACGCGCTTTTTCAATGTCGAGATAGAGCCGCTGCAGGTCGATCTCCTCGGCGAGCGTGACGTTTGCGGCCGGGTCGAGCGACAGGCTACTGCGGAAGAAAGTTGAAAGCGCGAGCAGCATCGCCTCGGCGCGGTCGGAGCGCCCCGTCATCACCAGCGAGGAGAGCGAGTTCAGCGTGTTGAACAGGAAGTGCGGATTGATCTGGTAGCGAAGGGCCTGGAGCTGGGCCGCCTGCGCTGCGCTCTCGGCTTCGGCCGCGCGACGTTGCGCCGTAAGTACCTGTGCCTGCGCCTCGGTCGCGAGATAGTAAGCGCTCCATGCGGCGAAGAAGAATAGCCATACGACCGTCGCATCGGCGGCGATGCGGAATTGCTCGTAGGCGGGCAGCTGGCCCGCGTTCGGGTAACTGACGACGAGTGGCGGGGAGTCGGGCCGCTCGATCTGCGTCTGATCGCCGATTTCGGTGACCTGATAGCCCTCTTTCGAGACGTACTGGAACTCGTCGTGCGGCTTTTCCTGATACCGGTCCACGGCGATTAGGAAGCCGGCAAGCGCGCCAGCGGCGATGAACGAGGACAGGCCCGCGACGAGCGCCTGACGCCGCAAACTTGCCCCACCCGCAAGCAGCTTGATCGCGCCGTAGATCGCGAAGGTCAGCACCACGCCCGCGCCGATGGTCACTGCGCGGTTCGCAAGCACCGTCAGGGGATCGTGCCCGAGGAAGGCCCGAGCGACCACGGTCAGCAGGTAAAAGAACCAAAATCCGAGGATGGATTTGACCGCTTGCGGCCAGTCCTCGAACCGGCTGCGGGCCACGGGCGCGGGTGACATGAACATTGTCATCTTCATGTCCTAAAAGACCAATCGGGCAAACCGCCCTCTGCCCGTTGGCAGAAGCGCCGCCGCTGCCGGTCGAAACGGGTGCAGCTGCGGAACGCCACCGGCAAGCTGCTCGTTACGGGCGCAATCGTAGGCCAGGGAGACGCTGCTGTGAATGAGGGGAAAAAGGACAATCCGCCTCCTGCAGTTCATTCGGCGCCGCCCGAGCGTGACCTCGAGCACAAGCTGAAGCGCAACCCGAACGATCCGAACCTCAAGGCCGACGTCGGCAGTGATGAATCGATGGACGCCTCCGATCCGCCATCGGCCGCGCAACCGGGCGGCTCCGACGATCCCGCGCCTTCTTCGGGGTTTCCCGAATAAATTCCGGCGGCGTTACAAAAACATCGCGCGGTTGCAATAAATCAACAATCCACAGTTTTCCCGGCTCGCGTGAATTTCTGCCCTAGACGCGCTGACTCCCCTCTGATTCAATCTGAACGGGGGGTGGGACTGTGGTTAAGTTTCTCGAAACCATATCAGCCGCATGATCCCGCCTGGGCAAGAGGAGTCGGGTTCATGATTACGCGGACCAGCCAGCCGGCCAGCGGCGCGATGCTGATCTCGGAGATGAAGGAGTTTGCGAGCTTCCCGAAAGCGACGCAGCGCTACATCCGCCGGGCGCTCGATGTGGCTTATGGTCGGCGTGACGCGATCGAATGCTGGGCCCGCGACGAAGGCGAGGCTGCGTCGATCCGGGCCCAGGCCCGCCTTTACAAGCAGCTCGATCATCTCCGCCTTCAGGTACCGGACGACAGCGGACTCGACATGATCGAGCCCTTCATCGGCATGCTGATCACTTTGTCGGCCTTCGACCTCGGGCAGGACCGCCTGCCGAACTTCGCCGCCTACCGTTTCCTGTACGAGCGCCTGATCGGCGCGGCGTCGCGGCCTTGGCTGCCGGCGGCGTTTTGCTCGGCAGCGGCGCTTCCGCACCTTCACCCGGACCGACGCCGCATCCTGCTCCAGTCGATCAGCGAGAGCGCGGCGACCGCGCCGGGCTGGTCGAGCCGCGAGCCGGTCTTCTGGCCCGAGTGGGTCGAGAAGGTCGACCTCAAGGCTGCCGCCTAAGCCGGCACTTTCACCGACGGAAAAATCGCCGCGAGCTGCCTGAGGCTGTCCTCGGCGCTCTTGTGATGGAGGAAGATGACTCCGGCCGCTTCGTAAGCGGCGCGGTGGTTTTCCCGATCGTCGACCAGCACGTCGCCTGCATGCATGTGCTTGTGCTTGTCGCGCGCCATGCACGTGATGATCGGCACTCCGGGGAAGTGCTCGGCCGCCCATTCGACCTTCTGCGCCGCCGCCCAGTTGCCGAGCGGAAGGCCGGTCAGGATCGTCGGCTCGAGATGCTTCACCGCCTCGAACAGCAGCTGCGCGTCCGGCATCTCCGGAAGTGTGCCGTAAAAGTTCTTGGCCTGCGCCAAGCGCTTCCAGAAGGCGCCGCGGCCGTGCTTCCGTTCATATTCCCGCGGGCTCATGCCGAGCAACTGCCGGGCGCCGTCGTCGAAGTCGGCGAGCACGCCGTCCGCATCCAGGAACAGCCTCGGCTTCGTCATTAGAAGCGCGCGGGCTCCAGCTCGACCGCAATCGGCGCCTCGAGCGGATGGAAGCCCTTGTCGCGCAGGACGTCATTGCTCTCTCGCGCGCGTCGGCCGGGGCCGAGCGACCAGGTGATATGATAGGTCGAGCCGTCCGGCCGGTCGAACGTCCCGTCCATCTCGACGACCAGGCATTGCACGCCCTTGCCGTCGTCGGCCCAGCCGATCACGCGGGCGTCGGCGGGTTTCTTCGGAAGCGGAGTTTCCGGCGTCGCGCCGACGCGCAGAGTCACATGATCGGCGACGACATTCTCATATTCCGGTGGGAATTGCCGTAGCAGCAGCTCGCGCTCGACCTCTGGCAGCTTCCAGCCGGTCACCGTTCCTGGCTTGGCCATGCGTGTCTGACGCGGCAGCGCGCGTTCAGTTCCGAACCGAGAGCCGCTCCACTAGCTCGCGCGCGAAGTCGATCAGCGTGTCGTCGCGCGCGCCCATGATCAGGATTCGGTCGCCGGACTTCGCCTCGCCGGCGAGCGCGTCGGCGATCTTCGCGCGTTCCGGGATGTGCTCGGCGCCCCGACCGACCTGGTCGGCAAGCCAGTCGCTGCCGCGTGTCCGCTCGACGGTCCCGCCCTGATAAACGGGATCAGGCAGGTACAGCCGGTCCCCCGGCGCCATGCCATTCACGAATGCCTCGGCGAGCGGCTCGCCCATCTTCGCAAGAGGCCCGTAGCCGTGCGGCTGGAACATGATCAGCAGCCGTCCGGGGTGCGCGCGAAGAGTCGCCAGTGACGCGGCGATCTTGTCGGGATTGTGCGCGAAATCGTCGATGACCGTAACGCCGCCTGCAGTGCCGACCGTCTCGAGCCGGCGCCTCAGGCCTTCAAAACGACCGATCGCCGCGGCAGCATCTGCAACCGGCACGCCGATCACACGCGTCGCCGCGATCGCCGCCAGCGCATTCGAGGCGTTGTGACGGCCGGGAACGTGCAGGCGCACCTCGTGGCGCTCGCCCTCGGCCTCGACGGCGAAGCTCGCCCCGGCGGCTTCGAGGTTCAGATCCTTGCCCATGAAGTCGGCGCCAGGGCTGTCGAAGCCGTAACCGATCACCTTGTCCTCGGGCACTGTCGCAGACAGTGCGCGCGTTTCCGGATCGTCGAGGTTCAGCACCGCCTTGCGCGAGGCATTGAGGAAATGTGCGAACAGCTGCCGAAGCTCGTCCATCTCCTTATGGTCGAGGCTGATGTTGGTCAGCACCGCGACCTCCGGCCGGTAGAGAGCAATCGAGCCGTCGCTCTCGTCCACCTCGCTGACGAACAGCTCCGGGTCGCCGACCAGCGCGCTTGCGAACGGCGCGGAAGGTGTGACGAAATTCTTCATCACCGCGCCATTCATCACCGTCGGTTGCCGATGGCATGCGTGGAGGATCCAGCCAATCATCCCGGTCACGGTCGACTTGCCGCTGGTCCCGCCGATGGCGATGCTGCGGTGGGCCGAATTCAGCAGCTTTGCGAGGAACTCCGGCCGCCTTAAGTGGGTCAGCCCGAGCTCCTTCGCGCGGACGACGTCTGGGACGGTCTCCTCGACGGCGGCCGAAGTCACCAATGTCATCCCGGGCTGAAGCCCCGAACCGTCCTGTGCAAAGAGCTGGATTCCGAGGGAGCGCAGGTAATCGAACTTGTGCGGCGTCCGCCCCGCGTCGAGCGAACGGTCGGAACCGGCGACCTTGGCGCCCGATGCGCGCACGATTGAGGCCAACGGCAACATGCCGCTGCCCCCGATGCCACTGAAGAAAACCGGAGAATCGATCATCGCGGCGGCCCTAAACGGCGCCGGGATCGAACGCTAGCCGGGCTTGTCGCGTGATTGCTTTATCGTGCGAGGCCGTTGGCCCAGTCCGCCATCGCCTGCAATTCGTCCGGCGTAATTCCCGCCTGCTCGGCGCAAACGGAGGCCTTTTGGAGTGCGACGAGCTCCGACGTGCTGATCGGAGCATCGAACTGGATTCCGCGCCGGTTTCCGGTTGCCCAGATGATCGTTCCAAACGCATCGACCGGGCCGCAGCGAAGGACCACGTCTTTCCTGCTCGGGGGCAGGTCGATTCCATCGAGACGTGCACCTTCGAGCGACACTTCGAGCAGGCTCACGCGCCTGCGACCGGTAATCGCGTCGACGGAGCCGGACAGCAGGATCGCTGCTCGCGGTTGCCCTCTTCGGCCCCGAAGCTGCGGGTCGTCCCGTCGAGGCACATTGCGGCGGTCTGACTGAACGGTCGCCATGCGATATTCCTCGCACGGGCCTGTTAAAAACGCATTAATTGATTATCCGCAGCGGAGACGTCGGCCTCGTCAATCCGCGCTTGGCGGGCCGCCATTGCCGACATAGCAGCGATCGCGCCATAACCGCCTTCCATGCGCATTGCCGTCGTCGCTCCGAGCTGTCCGTTGAACCCCGACGCCGCCGAACGAGTCCAGGCGATCGTCGAGGAGCGCGGCGACTGCGAGCTCGTCATCCACCCGCAATGCTTTCTCTCGGACGGCCATTTTGCCGGCCCTGACGAAGCGCGTCTTTCGGCGCTTCGCGAGGTCATGGCCGATCCGGCGATCGACGCGGTCTGGTTCGCGCGCGGCGGCTACGGCTCCAACCGCATCGCCGAAGCGGCGGTCGCCGACCTGCCGAACGACGCGCAGGGCAAGATCTACATGGGCTATAGCGATGCCGGCTTCCTACTCGCCGGCTTCCATAAAGCGGGGCTGGAGGTCGCCTGGGGCCCGATGCCGCAGGATGCGATTCGCGGCGATCACGGCCTCGGTGACGGAGTGGCGGCCGTTCACCGCGCGCTCGACTGGCTCATCCGCCGCGAGCCCACCGCGCTTGAGCCGGCGCTCGGAGCCGCCGCGATGGCGTTCAACCTTACGGTGCTTTCCAGTCTCCTGGGGACTCCGCTCGAGCCCGACTTTGGCGGTGTCGACCTGCTGGTCGAAGAAGTCAGCGAGCAGCTCTATCGGATCGACCGGACGATGTTCCATGTCACGGCGAGCGCGAACGTCCGCCGAGCGTCGAGAATCCGTCTCGGCAGAGTCAGCGACATCCTCGCGAACGACCCCGAATTCGGCCGCGACGAGGCGGCGATTGTCGAGGAATGGTGCGCCCGCGCGGGCATTACCTATGACGGAAGAGCCGACATCGGCCATGACGTTCGTAATCGCGTCGTACCGTTTGGGCGCCGATTTCGCTGATTCCCCCTCTGCAACGGCATTGCAAAGAGCATCGACTTGCGCTCTACCAAGTGAGGAACAACAGGAGGGCCTGATGGCACAAGGAACTGGTCGTAAAGCAGGGGGCGGGTTGGCCCGTCCGGTTCAACCGTCGGCGGATCTCGCCAAGATTTGCGGCAGCCAGCCGCTGCCGCGCAGCCAGGTGGTGTCGAAGGTGTGGGATCACATCCGCAAGAACAACCTGCAAAACCCACAGAATAAACGGGAAATCATGGCGGATTCGACGCTGAAGCCGATCTTCGGGGGCAAGGATCGCGTCAGCATGTTCGAGATGAACAAGCATCTTTCGAACCACCTGAAATAGCCATCCTTCCTCTAAAGGGGGCGAGAAGGGGATCCGCTTCGGCGGGTCCCCTTTTTCATGTGGTGAAGTGCGACTCGCCGGTGGTTTTCAGCCGCGCCAGAGGCCGTCGAGCCTCTCCTGCGTCACCGGAAACCCGAGATCGGAGGGAATCGTGATGAATTTCTCACCGTCCCGCTCATCGACCCAGGGTGAAATCGGCTCGATGCGGTGAGCTAGCGCGTCGGCCCGGATCGCCTCGAAGCTCGCATGCTGCGCGAGGCGCTCGAGCGTCCGCCGAGTGGGAAAGATCAGCCGCGCCTCGCCCCGCCGCTCACTCTCCAGGACGTCGGCGGCTGTGAGCCATTCGGCTCTGGTGCATTCGCCTTCGATGACTTGCGGCGTCCATTGCCCTGCGGGGCAGCGCGCGACGAAGAACAAAGTGTCGAAGCGTCGGACCGCATGGAATTTCGGGACCCAGCGGGCGAAGGGGGTCAGCGCCTCAACGTCGATGGTGAGGCTGGCCGGCCCGATCAGCTCGCGGAAAGGTTCGTCGGCGACGAGGGCGCGCTGGAGCTCGGCGGCGACGCTCTGCGGCGGAGCCGGGGTCAGTCCGACCGGTACCGCGGTCTCCTCGATGGTTTCGCGGACGGCGGCGATCGCCGCAGCATCGACGCCGATCTCGCCGGCAAGCTCGCGGTCGGCGCCGTCGATGCGGCCGCCCGGGAAGACGAGCGCTCCAGCAGCGAACGCCATGCCTTTCGCCCGTTCCACCATCAGCAGCTCGGGCGGCCCGAGCGTAGGCTCGCGCACGACGATCAGCGTGGCCGCGGGGATCGCCTCGTCCGACATGGGACCGACCTAGGCGCGGCGCCGGCAAAGAAAAAGCCGCCGGACTTGGCCCGGCGGCTCTCTTGCTCACATCGAGCGGTGGCTACATCGCGTCGACGTTCTTCTCTTGCGCCTCGCTCGGGTTCGGCCCGTTGTCAGGCGCGGCGGCGTTCTCGTCGTTCAGCTGCTGATTGCCCAGCGCCTGGTCTTCGGCGTTGGTCGCCGCGTCGTTGGCGAGGCCGTTCAGGTCCTCGGCCGCCGGCTGGTTGAGCTCGGCATTGTTGACCGCGTCCTGGTTGCTTCCGCTGCATCCGCCAAGCGCCAGCGCGGCCGCGCCGCCGATCACAAAAGCCAATATTTTCATGTCGTTGAGTCCCCAAGATCCCAAGAGTGCAAGTTCGCCATATCAGGTGTCCGCTCGGGATTTCCAGCCCCTTTGCTTGAGATTGTGGTGGAAAATCCTTATCTTGGGCGGGCCGGGTAACCGGCTATGTCGGTAGAATGCCGCGTGGAATAGGCACTTCGGACCCGGGGGGCAGTACCCCGGCGCCTCCACCATCAAGGGCGCAGCCACGCGCCATTGTTGACGGGGGCGAAATAGGATCGACGAGTGCAATAAAGGCGGGGTTGCCGATCGGATTGAGCCACCGTGACGGTTCATTCACACAAGTGCCAACGATAACGAGGCGCTCGCTCTTGCTGCGTAACTGACGTCCTAACGGACTGAAGTTACAAGGCTAAAGCGCGGTTGGACCCCACCGGGCAACAGAAGGGGATTCCAGCGGCACGGGAGGCGCCGGGCAACAGAAGCCTCCCACCTTCCTCCCTGCCAAGCAATGCGATAAATTCCCGCGAGGGGATTGCCATGCATCATTGGACCAAGCGCCTGCTGGCGCTCGCCGCGCCGCTGCTTCTGACCGGTTGCCTGTGGGGCCCGGGCAAGTTCACCTCCGACCTCGCGCTGCGCAAGGACGGCAGCTTCGTCCTCGATTACCGCGGCGAGATCGTTCTCGAGACGGCCGAGGGCATGGCGAAGCCGCCGTGGCAGGACAGCATGGCGCATTGCTTCGCCGCCGGCACGACCACCGCGCGCCCGTGCTCGGCAAGTGAAATCGCCGCGCAGAAAGAAACGTACCAGAAGAAGCAGAAGAGCGACGAGGAAGCGGCCAAGGCGTTCGGGCTGCCGGGAAGTGACGAAGAATCGAACCGGGCTTTCGCGGCCAAGCTGATGAAATATGCCGGCTGGCGGTCCGTCACCTACCGCGGGAAAGGCGTCTTCCAAGTCGACTATCATATGGAGGGCCGGCTGACGCAGGACTTCGCCTTCCCGCTGATGCCGGACAGCAGCTTCGTCATTCCCTTCGTCGCAATTCGTCGTCGCGCCGACGGCGCAGTCCTCGTCGACGCTCCCGGCCTGACCGGGGGGCCCAACGTCTTCGGCCCAATGGCGCAGCAGATGGGTAGCGGCGCAGGCAACACGCCGCCGTCGCGCGCTGAGGGACGCTTCACCATTCACACGAACGGCGAAATCGTCACCAACAACAGCGAGGATGGGCCGGTTGCCGATCCGCTCGGCCACCAAGTCCACTGGGATATCTCGCCAGGGTCGAACAAGATCCCGGAAACACTCGTCCGCTTCTAACGCCGCCGAAGCTCATCCCGGATCTCCGTCAGCAGTTCGACCTCGGTCGGCCCGGTCGACGCGGCGGGCTCTTCGCGTCTACGCATCAGCCTGGTCGCCCAGCGGACCATCAGGAAGATGATGAAGGCGAGGATCAGGAAGCTCACGACCTGCGTGATGAACTCGCCCCAGCCCAGCACCGGCGCGCCGGCTTTCTTCAGCGCCGCATAATCCTTGAGCGACCCGTGATAATCGGCAGGCACCGGTCCCATCAGAAGGAAGTGGCTCGAAAAATCGAGTCCGCCGAAAATCTTGCCGACGATCGGCATGATGATGTCGTCGGTGAGGCTGGTGACGATCTTTGCAAAGGCGGCGCCGATGATCACGGCGACGGCGAGGTCGAGAACATTTCCCTTGGCAATGAAAGTGCGGAAATCCTGGAGCATGGCGTCCCCTTCTGTCGGCCACGCCGCCATAGCCCAATCTCACGCCGACGGCAGTAGCATAGCTGTGTTGCTATCGTAAGACAGCATATTGAATCCGAACAGCCGTGCGTCTACCTATCGCGCCACGTGACGCGATCTCTAGGGGACATCAAATGACCGCGCTTGCCCGTTCCGCTCCCGCCTTTCCACTGAAACGAGCCTTTCTCGCCGTCCTTGCCGCGCTCAGCCTTGCAAGCTGCGGAATCAACAGCGTCCCAACCGCCGATGAGCAGGTCAAGGCGGCGTGGGGCAATCTGCAGGCCGATTACCAACGCCGTGCGGACCTCATCCCGAACCTGGTCAACACGGTGAAGGGCTATGCGCAGCAGGAGAAGACGGTCCTGACGCAGGTGACCGAGGCGCGGGCCAAGGCGAGCAGCATCCAGCTCAACGCCGGCGACCTAAGCGATCCTGCGAAGGTCCAGGCATTCCAGAATGCGCAGGCGCAGCTCGGTGGCTCGCTCGGGCGTCTGCTCGCGACCTTCGAAGCCTATCCGGACCTCAAGTCCAACCAGAATTTCCTCGCGCTCCAGGACCAGCTCGAAGGCACGGAGAACCGCATCGAGGTCTCGCGCCGCGACTATAACGAGGCGGTACGGCAATATAATACGCTGATCCGGACCTTCCCGACCGCGATCGGCGCGAAGGTCTTCTACGGCGCCAAGCCGAAGGTCCCGTTCGAGGCCGCGGCCGCTGCGCAGACGGCGCCGTCGGTCAATTTCAATACCGCCGGCTAAGGTGAAGCAGCTCCTCGCGGCTCTGTGGCTGGCGCTTTTCGCGCTGGCCATGCCGGCGGCGGCGCAGACCTTCCCGCCGAACAACGGCTCGTCCGTTGTCGATCAGGCCGGGATCCTCACTCCCGAGCAGCAGCTCGACCTCAAGTCCAAATCCGCAGCGCTCTACGCCCAAACGGGCCGCGCCTTCGCGGTCGCGACGGTGAAGAGCCTCGAGGGCTATCCGGTCGAGGATTATGCATACCGCCTCGGGCGTGCCTGGGGCCTCGGCCAGAAGGGCAAGGACAATGGTGTCCTGCTCCTCGTCGCGCCCAATGACCACAAGGTGGACATCGCGACCGGCTACGGTGCTGGCGCCTACATGACCGACGCCATGTCGGGCGTGATCATCCGCGAGGACATCCTGCCGCACTTCAAGCAGAACCCGCCGGATTACGGCGGCGGGATCGAAGCCGGCGCCGACGCCATCATCAAGCAGATGTCGCTCTCGCCTGACCAGGCGGAGAAGAATCTCGCCCAAGCCCAGCAGGCGCAACAGCAGCGGCAACATTCGAGCGGCGGCGGTCTGCCCATCTTCTTCTGGCTGATGATCTTCGGCTTCATCGGGCTGTCGCACTTCCGCCGGCGCTATGGGCGACGCTATCGCGGCCGCTCCGGACGTCTCAATCCGTGGGTCACGCTCTGGGCGCTGAACTCGCTCAGCCGCGGCTCACGGGGATGGGGCGGCGGTCGCTTTGGCGGTGGCGGTGGCTTCGGCGGAGGTGGCGGCGGAGGCTTTGGCGGCTTCGGCGGCGGCTCGTTCGGCGGCGGAGGAGCGTCGGGCTCATGGTGACCCAGCTTTCGGACACCGACCGTGAAAAGGTGGCTGCGGCCATCGCCGCTGCCGAGGCGAACAGCAGCGGCGAGATAGTTGCAGTCGCAACGCCGATCAGCGACGCCTACCACGACGTCGCGCTGCACTGGGCGCTGGTCCCGCTGTTCGCGGTGCTCGCCTGGGCGGCGTGGCGGCCGAGCGCGCTCGCCTGGTGGTATAATTTCCTGTTCGGCGGCTGGCACCCCGATCCGACCCAGAGCGAGCTACTGACGCTGCTGATGGTTTTCGCCGCGCTGAAGTTCACCATCGCGCTGTTGATCCTCAAATGGATGCCTTTGCGGCTGTTCCTGACGCCCGGGGCGACCAAGCACCGCCGCGTCCGCCGCCGCGCAATCGCGATCTTCCAGGCCGCCGCCGCAAAGCGGACAACCGGAAGGACCGGCATCCTCATCTATCTTTCGCTCGCGGAGCGCCGCGCCGAGATCATTGCCGACGAAGCGATCCTGACCGTCACCGACGATCAGACCTGGGGCGAAGCGATGCACGCGCTACTCGAGGAGGTGCGCAAAGGCGACGTGAGCGACGGAATTTGCGCCGCGATCGAACGCGTCGGCGCCGTGCTTTCCGAGCACTTCCCGCATTCGGCCGACGACTGCAACGAGATACCGGACCGACTAATCGAGCTATGAACCTCGACGACCTGCCGCCGCCCGAGGAGATGTGGGCGGGCCAATATGTGCGCGTGCTGAGGCGCGACAAATGGGAATATGCGAGCCGCACGAACAACATCAGCGCGGTCGCGATCCTCGCGGAAATCGACGGCAAGGTGATCCTGGTCGAACAGCCGCGAGTGCCGCCGGACTGCCGATGCATCGAGCTGCCCGCCGGCCTCGTCGGCGACGAGGACCCGAACGCGACGCCCGAATCCACCGCGATCAAGGAGCTGGAGGAAGAGACCGGCTACACCGCCGAGCGGATCGAGCGTCTGGGCGAATTTTACGCGTCACCCGGCATGCTCTCGGAGGGCTTCACGCTCGTGCGCGCGCACGGCGTGCGCAGGATCGGCGAGGGCGGCGGCGACGAGAACGAGGACATCAACGTCCACCTCGTCCCGCGCGCCGACATGCCCAACTTCGTCGAACAGAAGCGCGCCGAAGGGTTCGGCGTCGACGTCAAGCTGCTGCTGTTCATGAACTACTGAACCCCTGCGCCGGAGCGGCGTTCACTCGGCATGCCCCGGCTCGTGCATCTTTCCGACCTTCATTTCGGCGCCCATGACGACGAGCTGGTCGAGGCGGTCGAGCGTCAGGTCGACGATCTCAAGCCCGACCTGGTCGTCGTCAGCGGCGATTTCACCCAGCGCGCCAAGACCGAACAGTTCCGCGAAGCGTGTCAGTTCCTCGAGCGCCTCCAGCACTCGGGCCACGAGGTCCTCGGCGTTCCGGGCAACCACGACGTTCCGCTCTACGACGTGCTTCGCCGTTTTCTCTCGCCGCTGGCGCGGTATCGCCGCTTCATCGACGACAGCCTGTGTCCCTTTGTCGAGCTTCCCGGTCTCGCGGTGCTCGGAATCAACACCGCGCGTTCGCTGACCTTCAAGGACGGGCGGATCAATCAGGACCAAGTTGCCTTCATCCGCGAAACCTTCTCGAGGACGCCGCGCGACTCATTCCGGGTGCTCGTCACGCACCATCCCCTGTTCGCGCTAGAGGTCGGCGACGAGATCACGCCCGCGATCGGTCGGCAGGAGCTCGCGCTCGACGCGATCCAGGAGGCCGGTGTCGACATGCTGCTCGCGGGCCACAACCATCACGCATCGACCCACAGCGCGAGCGATCTAGTCACCCGCGCCGGCTCGGCGCTCGTGGTTCAGGCGGGCACCGCAACCTCGACTCGGCTGCGGGAGCAGGAGCAGAGCTTCAACACGATCGACGTCGCCGACGCGGACGTGACGATCACCGTAAACGCGTGGCAGGACGACCGCTTCGTGCCGCTCGATGCGCAGCGGTACGCCTGGGAGCAGGGGCGGTGGCGGATCCTGCCGACCGCCGAACCGGCGCACTGAGCTTGTCGGCGGGCGCGAACGCCGACTAGAGCGCTCGAATGCCGCTGCCCGAAGGTTTCGATCTTTCCGAATTCGTCGATCGTGTCCTCGCCGAGGATTTGGGCAGGAGCGGCGACGTCACATCGAAAGCCACGATCGCGAGCGACGCGCGCTTCACCGCCCAGATGAATTGCCGGCAAGCGATTGTCGTCGCTGGCGTTGAAATAGCCGCCGCATTCTTCCGCCAGCTGGATCCAGAAGTGCAGGTCGAACAGCTCGAAACGGACGGCGACAAAGCCGAACATGGCACGACGCTGATGCGGCTGACGGGGAATGCGCAGGCCATGCTCGCCGCCGAGCGGCCGGCACTCAACACCCTCCAACACCTCTCGGGGATCGCGACCCTGACTCGTGCCTATGTCGACGCGATCGCGGGCACCGGCGCAATCCTGATCGATACGCGCAAGACCATCCCTGGGCTCCGCATCCTTGAGAAATATGCCGTCCGCATGGGCGGTGCGCAGAACCACCGGATGCGGCTCGATGACGGCATACTGATCAAGGACAATCATGTCGCGGTCTGCGGCGGCGTTGCAGAGGCGGTGCGCCGCGCGAAGGCGGCGAACACCGGGCTCGAGGTGCAAGTCGAGGTGGACCGGATCGACCAGATCGAGCCGGCTCTTGCCGCCGGCGCGGATCGACTGCTGCTGGACAACATGGATCCGGCGATGCTCCGCGAAGCCGTGGGCGTCGTTCACGGGCGCGTGCCGCTCGAGGCTTCAGGCGGCGTGACGCTCGAGACGATCCGCTTCCTTGCGGAGACCGGGGTCAACTACATTTCGGTCGGCAGGATCACGCAATCGGCCCCCGCCGTCGACATCGGACTGGATTACCAGCTTAGTCGTTGACGCGACGGAACGACATTCATCGTCGGGACAGCAAGAAGGGCGCAGCAGCAATGGCGAGTCGGCTTGCGCGTGGCTGTGAGCCGACGCGTTTGTCGAGGAGTGTTCCGATGAAAAAACTGATCGCTCTTGCCGTCGCTTCCGCAGCACTCGTCGTGGCGCCGACAGCCGCGAATGCGCGCGTCTTTGTGAGTTACGGCTACGGGGGCTACAGCCCTTATTTCGGCTACGGCTATCCCGCCTACGGCTACGGCTACAGCCCGTACGGTTATGCCTATAGCCCCTACGCTTATGGTTATGCCCCGTACGGCTATTACGGCAGCCCGTACCGCGGCTATGGCTACGGTTACGGCAATGGGGGTGCGGCTGTGGCCGGCGCCGTCGTCGGTGCCGTGATCGCCAGCGCGATTACCAGCAACCACCATCATCGCCATCACCGCTATTACCGTTACTATCGCTACTAGCGCTGATCCGCGTAGGGATTTGGCTTGGTTTGGAAGGGCCGGGGAGCGATCCTCGGCCCTTTGAGTTAAAATTAGCGAGCAATTCGCAAGTTCGCGCTTATATAGCCGCGAACTGGGAGAGAGAGATTGTTCAAGGGGCTCAAGCCCATCCTCTACGGCGGACGCGAGGTCTGGCCGCTGATCGAAGGCGGTAAGGGCGTCTCCGCGACCAATCATGCGAGCTCTGGGGCCTGGGCGGCCGCGGGCGGCATCGGAACCGTCTCGGCCGTCAACGCCGACAGCTACGACGCCGAAGGCCGCATCATCCCGCAGGTCTATGAGGCGCTGACCCGCCGCGACCGGCACGAAGAGCTGATCAAATATGCCATCGACGGCGCGGTCGCGCAGGTCCAGCGCGCCTACGACATCGCGTCGGGCAAGGGCGCGATCAACATCAACGTGCTGTGGGAAATGGGTGGCGCACAGCGCGTGCTCCACGGCGTGCTCGAGCGCACCAAGGGCCTCGTCAGCGGCGTCACCTGCGGCGCCGGGATGCCCTACAAGCTTTCTGAGATCGCTGCCTCCTACGGCGTCAATTACCTGCCCATCATCAGTTCGGCGCGAGCGTTCAGCGCCTTGTGGAAACGCGCCTATCACAAGGCTGCAGAGTGGCTCGCCGCTGTCGTCTACGAAGACCCGTGGCTCGCCGGCGGCCACAACGGTCTTTCCAACGCGGAGGATCCGCGCAAGCCGCAGGATCCATATCCCCGCGTGAAGGCGCTTCGCGAGACGATGCGCGAGAACGGCATCGCTGACACCGTCCCGATCGTCATGGCCGGGGGAGTTTGGCGCCTCGACGAATGGGCCAACTGGATAGACAATCCCGAACTCGGGCAGATCGTCTTCCAGTTCGGAACCCGTCCGCTGCTCACCCAGGAAAGCCCGATCCCGCCCGAGTGGAAGGCCCGGCTGCTGACGCTCGAGGAAGGCGACGTGCTTCTGCACCGCTTCTCGCCGACGGGGTTCTATTCGTCGGCCGTGCGCAACCCGTTCCTGCGTGAGCTCGAAGCGCGCAGCGAGCGCCAGATCGCTTACACGAAGGAGCCGATCGGCGATCACCATTTCGAGCTCGACGTCGGCATCGGAACCAAGAAGAATTACTGGGTCACCAAGGGCGACCTCCAGCATGCGCGCGAATGGTATGCGCGCGGCTTCACCAATGCGATGAAGACGCCCGACGATACGCTGATCTTCGTCACGCCCGAGGGCGAGAAGACGATCCGCAAGGACCAGGCCGAGTGCATGGGCTGTCTCAGCCAGTGCGCCTTCTCCTCATGGGCGGACAATGAGAAGAACACGACCGGCCGGCTCGCCGACCCGCGCAGCTTCTGCATCCAGAAGACGCTTCAGGACATCGCCCATGGCGGGCCCGTCGATCAGAACCTGATGTTCGCCGGCCACTCGGCGTTCCGGTTCAAGAGTGACCCCTTCTATTCCAACGGCTTCATCCCGACGGTGAAGCAGCTCGTTGATAGGATCCTGACCGGCGCGTGATGGTTGCTCGGGGGCTGTTCACCGCATTCCTGATCATCGCAGCAGCCGCTCCCGCGCTCGCGCAGGAAAAGCAGCCGCCATATTGGGCGTCGATCGCGTCAGGCCAGGCGATGACCCACACTGGGCCGGGCCGCAATTACCCGAATGTCTGGCTGTACCAGCGCCGCGATTTGCCAGTCCGCGTCGTCAAGAAATACGAGACGTGGCGGCTGATCCAGGACCCCGACGGCGCGCAGGGCTGGATGCTGGTGACCCTCCTCAGCGACCACCGAACCGCGATGGTGAAGCCCGGCGATCCACGCCCGATCCGCGGCGATCGGAATGACTCGGCGAAGATCCGCTACATGGCCGAGCCCGGCGTCGTCGGCCGCATCGACAAGTGCAACGGCGACGGCTGGTGCCGCATCGAGATCGGCAAGAAGGACGGGTATATCCGGACGTCGGACGTATGGGGCGTCGCGGACACTGAGGTGGTGGATTGACGACACGCGCGAGTGCATCAAATTCTTGCCGCAGGGGGCAGCGATGATCCGCAATTCTATTTTCATATTGTCAGCATTTTCGATCGCGCCGGCGCTTCATGCTGCGCCGGCTTCGACGCCGTCCGATTGGGTTCAGGTGCCGAATCTCGACGGAAACTTCTGCGTCGATCGAGCTTCGATCCAACGCGGCGAATCGGTCACTTTCGCCTGGAAACGGTGCGATGCCGGCGCGGAAGAGACCGAGCAGGACAAGCTCGATTGCTCACAGGACCGCAGCAAAGACATCGTCATGTACTATCGCACGGATGAAACCGAGGACTGGAAGAGCGACACTTTCCACCTGGAAGAGCCCGGCGCCGTGATTGCCGCTTACGTCTGCGGGCTCGCAGCCAACGCGTCCTAAACCAGTTCCACCGCGATCGCCGTCGCTTCGCCGCCGCCGATGCACAGGCTCGCGACGCCGCGCTTGAGGCCGCGGTCCTGGAGGGCAGCGATGAGCGTCGTAGTGATCCGAGCGCCGCTTGCGCCGATCGGGTGGCCGAGCGCGGTCGCTCCGCCGTTGACGTTGATCTTGTCGTGCGGAATTCCGATGTCGCGCATCGCGATCATCGCGACGCAGGCGAACGCCTCGTTGATTTCCCACAGGTCGACGTCGCCGACGCTCCAGCCGGCCTTCTGAAGCACCCTCTCGATCGCCGGCACCGGCGCGGAAGTGAACTTTGAGGGCTCCTGCGCAGCAGCCGCATGGGCGACCACGCGCGCGATCGGCTTCTTGCCGAGCTTCTCGGCGACGCTCTCGCGCGTCAGCACCAGCGCCGCAGCGCCGTCGCTGATCGAGGAGCTGGTCGCCGCGGTGATCGTGCCGTCCTTGGCGAAGGCGGCCTTCAATTGCGGGATCTTTTCCGGATTGCCCTTGCCCGGCTGCTCGTCGCGGTCGACCGTGACTTCGCCCTTGCGCGTGGTGACGGTCACCGGGACCACTTCCTTGTCGAACTTGCCGTCGTTGATTGCTGCATTGGCGCGCCTCAGGCTTTCGATCGCATATTCGTCCTGGTCCTGGCGCGTGAACTGATATTCGCGCGCAGCATCCTCGGCGAATGTGCCCATCGCGCGGCCCTTGTCATAAGCGTCCTCGAGCCCGTCGAGCATCATATGGTCGTAGACGGTGTCATGGCCGATCCGCGCACCGGCGCGATACTTCTTCGAGAGGTAGGGCGCGTTGGACATGCTCTCCATGCCGCCGGCGACGATCACGTCTGCCGACCCGGCTTTCAGCATGTCGGTGGCGAAGATCGCCGCCTGCATTCCCGATCCGCAGACCTTGTTGACAGTCACGGCCTCGGCCGACTTCGGCAAGCCCGCGCCGATCGCCGCCTGTCGTGCCGGAGCCTGGCCGAGACCCGCGGAAAGCACATTGCCCATGAACACCTTGTCGACCTGGTCGCCGGAAATCCCCGCACGCTCGACAGCGGCCTTCACGGCGGTCGCACCGAGCTCGGTGGCCGAGAGCGGCGACAGCGCGCCCTGAAAACTGCCCATCGGCGTGCGTGCGTAAGATAGAATGACGATCGGGTCGGATTCGGTGGTGGCCATTAGTTGCTGCCTTCAGGGGAAGATTTTGCTGCGGTGCACATAATCACCGCGGCCGCCTTCTTCAAATGCGCGCTTGACGGCCCGTGTCCAAAGTTCATGATGCCTGAATCACGAACAAGGGGTTCCTCATGAAGTTCGGAATTCCACAAATCGCGCTAGCTTCTGCTGCCGCCGTCTTCGCCGTTTCCGTCGCCTTCGCGCAGACCGGAGCGCCGCCCGCCAACACGCCCGCTTTCGCGAATCCGCCGCACAAGAATCTGAAGGTCCTGCCGCAGGATATCACCGCTCCGCAGCTCCTCGGAACGATGAAATTCTTCGCGCAGTCGCTCGGCGTGCGCTGCACTTTCTGCCATGTCGGCACCGATGGACAGCCGCTGTCCACCTTCGATTTCGCGTCCGACGCCAAGCCCAACAAGGACGTCGCCCGCGGGATGATTCGCATGGTCAAAGAGATCAATGGCAACCTGCCCGCGATCACCGGCGAGGCCGATTCCAAGATCACCTGCTTCACCTGCCATCGCGGGTCGCAGCACCCCGCCACGGCACCGACGCCCGCGGCTGCGCCGGCGCCGGCGGCTCCGGCCGCTTCAGCCAATCAGGAGCGCGGCGCCGCCTGACGCGTCGCGCTTTTCAATCCTTCCCCCCCTCTGCTAGCGCCAGCTACGGAAGAGGAATGACGCATGTCCGATACCGGGCTCGATTTCGACCTCGGCGAAATGGCCGACACAATCCGCGAAACGACCGAGCGTTTCGCTCGGGAGAAGATCGCGCCGATTGCCGCCGAGATCGACGAGAGCGATGAATTCCCGCGCCAGCTCTGGCCGCAGATGGGCGAGCTCGGGCTCCACGGGATCACGGTCGAGGAGGAATATGGCGGCCTCGGCCTGGGCTATCTCGAGCATGTCGTCGCGCAGGAGGAGGTTGCCCGGGCTTCGGCGTCCGTCGGGCTTAGCTACGGCGCCCACTCGAACCTCTGCGTCAACCAGATCCGTCGCTGGGGCAACGACGAGCAGAAGCGGAAATATCTGCCGAAGCTGATTAGCGGCGATCATGTGGGCGCACTGGCGATGAGCGAGGCCGGGGCGGGCAGCGACGTCGTTGGAATGAAGCTCAAGGCCGAAAAGAGCGGCAACGGCTATCGTCTCAACGGCACCAAGTTCTGGATCACCAACGGCGGCTACGCCGACACGCTGGTCGTCTATGCGAAGACCGGAGAAGGCAGCCGGGGCATCACTGCGTTCCTGATCGAGAAGGGAATGGACGGCTTCTCCATCGGGCAGAAAATGGACAAGCTGGGCATGCGCGGCTCACCCACCAATGAGCTGGTGTTCGACGATTGCTTCGTCCCGCCGGAGAATATCCTCGGCCAAGAGAATGAAGGCGTCGCCGTGCTGATGAGCGGCCTCGATTACGAGCGGACGGTGCTCGCAGGAATCCAGATCGGCATCATGCAGGCGTGCCTGGACACGGTACTGCCCTATGTCCGCGAGAGGAAGCAGTTCGGAAAGCCGATCGGGTCCTTCCAGCTGATGCAGGCGAAAATTGCCGACATGTATGTCGCCCTCAACAGCTCACGCGCGTACGTCTACAACGTCGCCAAGGCGTGCGACGCGGGGAAGACGACGCGCTTCGATGCCGCCGGAGCCATCCTGCTCGCCAGCGAGAACGCCGTGCGTGTCGCCAACGAAGCGGTGCAGGCCCTGGGCGGCGCCGGCTACACCAAGGACTGGCCGGTCGAGCGCTATTACCGCGATGCCAAGCTGCTCGACATCGGTGCCGGCACGAACGAGATCCGGCGGATGCTGATCGGCCGCGAGGTGATCGGAATTTAGTAGCCGGCGAGCTTTGCAATTCCCCAGGCGGCGAACGCAACGCCTGCGACTTTGCCGATGATCACCCCCCTCGGCGCCAGCTTCTCCGCTGCGACGATCAGCGTCAGTCCGACGATCCACACGAAATTCATGACTCCGCCGACGAACAGCAGCGTCATCAAGGTCCAGCAGCAGCCGAGGCAGTAGAGGCCGTGCCGCACCCCGAGCAGGACCGCACCGCGCGCACCTGGGCGCCAATGCCGACTGATGAACTCGGCCGGTGAGCGGCACTCGGCGAGGCAGGCATTTTTGAGTGGCGAGAGCTGGTAGAACCCGGCGGCGAGCAGAAGTGCGCCCTCCGCAATGCGATTCTCGACCACCATCGACGAGTTTGCCGCCAGCCGCTGGGCAAGAGCTGCTGCAACGGAAAAAACCAGCCATACGCCGACGTATCCGGCCAGGAACACCCAGGTGTCTGCAATGCCGGGATCGCGGCGGCGAATCTGCCGAACACGTCCGTAGAGCAGGATCGCAGGCGATGCGGAGGGAAGCATCATCGCGACCATCATCAGCCACCACATGAGAACCAGTGCGCTGAACGGCGGTCCATTCATCGCCGCCATGCCGGAGCCATCGGCCTTGGCCGCAAGCAGGTACCACCAGCAGAGCAGCGCCAGCAGCGCGATCCCGCCGGTTACGACCAGCCGCTCGCGGCGGACCAATCGGCTCGTCAGGTCACGCGCGGGCGCGGACGACACCGTGGGTGGACAAATGGAGGTTCGCGAACTGGGCGTACTTGTTGCTTATCTCGATGTTCATCGGGCCGCCGGTCGTCCGGCTCGAAGCGCTGCCGACGTCGGCGACCTCATATTCGAAGCCCGCGGGAAGCACGATCTGGGCGCGCGTTTCCTGTCCCGTCACATTGTTGCGAAGGGGCTCGCCCATCATTTCCACATAGCCGGGGATGTTGAGCCGGCCATGGCGGCCGTCGACATCCACTTCGAACTCGATGTCAACGACGGCAGGCTCGTGCATCGTCTCGATCGTCGTTGCGAAGACGGCAAACACCGTCGCGAAGGGATCGGTGTCCTGTCCGGTCATGATCTTGAGCAAGGCATCGCGCTGCGCCTCGTTCGCACGCGAGTCGAGGAACGGCAGCACTTCGCCATGGCCCTCGTGGATCGGGCCCGGCCACTTGAACAGGGCCGCGATCACCAGTCCGTCGAGGACCGTGTCGCCGTGGCGTCCTTCGTCGATCTGCACCGCCGCGACGGCGTGGCAGTGCCCCTTGTCCGGAAGCGCCGTGAACTGGCAGTTGCAGCCATAATCGCAGGTGCAATTGACGAGTTCGCGCCCCTTGAACTCCCAATAGGTCATGCGTTCGACTCCCGCTCGAAAGGAAGCCGCCGCATAGCATGGTCCGCGCCGGCCGGGCAGCCGACGCGCGTCAATTATCCTAGCCCCAGATCTTCACCCGCTGATCGGGCGCAAGGTACAGCTTCTGTCCGGGCTTCACGTTGAACGCAGGGTACCAGGCGTCGATGTTGCGCGCCGTCTGCGCTCGGAATTGTCCGGGCGCGTGCCCATTGGTGAGCACGAGTTGCCGAAGGGCCTCGGGCCGCGACTTCGTCGCCCACGCCTGGGCATAAGCGATGAAGAAGCGCTGGTCGGCGGTGATCCCGTTGATGACCGGCGCAGGTTTGCCATTTAGCGACGCCTTGTACGCGTCATACGCCGCGCCAAGGCCCGCGACGTCCGCGATATTCTCATTGATCGTCAGCTTACCGTTCAGGTGCAGCCCCGGCAGCGCTTCGTAGGCGTCGAACTGCTTGGCAAGCAGGTCCGCCTGCGCCTGGAAGTTCTTGAAGTCCGCGGGAGTCCACCAATTTCGCATCGCGCCCGAAGCGTCGAAGAGCGCGCCGCCGGTGTCGAAGCTGTGGCTGATCTCATGCCCGATGACCGCGCCGATTGCGCCATAGTTGAATGCCGCTTCGGCATTCGGGTCGAAGAACGGCTTGACCAGGATTGCGGCTGGGAAGTTCAGCGCATTCTGAACCGGCAGGTTGACCGCGTTGACCAATTGCGGCGGCATCCACCATTCGTGGGGGTCCATCGGCTTGCCGATCTTCGCGATCTGGTGCCGGTACTCCCATAGCGATGCGTTCTTCTGGTTCGCGTAGGCGTTGTCGGCGACGATCTGCAGCCCGGAATAATCGCGCCAGCTGTCCGGGTAGCCGACCCCCACGACGATGTTCTGGACCTTCTTGAGCGCCTCCTCCTTGGTTGACGGCGACATCCAGCCGATGGCCTTCACGCGGCGCGCAAAGGCCGCCTTGAGATTCTTCACCATGTCTTCGATCTCGGCCTTGGACGAAGCCGGGAAATATTTGTCGACATAGGCTTTGCCGACGGCGTCCTGCAGCGTGTTGCTGGTGGCGTTCAGCGCCAGGATGTCGCGGGGGCGCTGCTGCGGCGTTCCCTGCAGCACCGTACCGAAGAAAGCGAAGTGCGCATCGCGGAACGGCTTGGGAAGCACGTTCGCCTGCTGGTTGAGCGTATGGAAGGTCAGCCAGTCTTTCCAGTTCTGCAGCGGCTCCGATGCGACCAGCGCCGAAAGCCCCGGAATCGCCGCGTAATGATAGGCATCGAACTTCTGCACGCTGCCGAGCTGCGCCGCATTGAGCAGCGCGGTCCAGTCGATGCCCGGCGCCTTCTGCTCCAGCTGCGCGCGAGTCCACACCTGCGCGCCCTTGCCGGTATCCTCGCTGATCGCGCGCGGCTCGTGCGCCTTGGCAATCTTGGTCTCGAGATCGAGAATGCGTCCGGCGGCCCCGGCCGCATCGGGATAATTTGCGTCCTGCAGGATCGTCTGAACATAGGCCCGGTACTTGTTCCGGGTTTCGGTCATCTTCGGATCGGCTGACAAATAGTAATCACGCTCGGGCAAACCGATCCCGCCCTGCATCAGGTACGGCAATTGCTCACCGGGCGTCGCCAGTCCTTGGGTGACGAAAATGCCGAACAGGTTGTCGGTCTGAAAGTTGGTGTTGTTCAAGGGGTCCGTGTCCGCCCGCAGCGTGCCTCCAATGGCGGCGCTCAGCTGATGCTTGTCGGCGATACGCGAAATTGCATCGAGGTCGGCCTTGGCGGGGTTCAGGCCCGCGCGATCGATGGCGTCGGTGTCGGCATAGGCATGATAATAATTCGCGATCATTCCGTCGGTGCCGCTGGTCGGGTTCGACTTGAGGATCTGGTCGAACAGGGCGCGCGTGTTCTTCTCGCGTTGCTGATCGGCGATCCAGCCGGCGCCGATGCTGGCGCGGTCGGCCGGAATTGCGGTGTTCCTGGCCCAGGAGCCGTCGGCGTAACTGAAGAAATCATCGCCGGGCACGACGCTCTTGTCCATCCAGGTCGGCTGGATGCCGATGTCGGTCCCCCGGGGTTGCTCCTGCGCCGCGTTCTGGCTCGTGCTCGTGTTGCACGCCGCGAGCGCGAATGCCGAGGCGACGACAAACAAAAGTGCTCGCTTCACTGTGGACCCTCCTTGCCTGGCTGCTTTGCCATTGCCTGACGTTGCGGCTAGGCGAGCGGCAGGGCTTTTCGACCAACGGATTGACGAGCGGCATGAGCGCACCGCGCATCGACAGCAAAATCGCTACGGAGAGCGAAG
>Ga0070680_100000337_pt1 | contig 31413 bp, 24 predicted proteins | sample KBSC73BmetaG_FD_64672 | JGI IMG/M metagenome (GOLD analysis project Ga0070680, IMG submission 64672) | Corn rhizosphere microbial communities from Kellogg Biological Station, Michigan, USA - KBS C7-3B metaG | ecosystem: Host-associated > Plants > Roots > Rhizosphere | place: USA: Michigan...
CGATCCGGCCGTAGCCCTGGCGCGTCATGTAAGGGGCAACGGCCTGGTTGCAGTAGAAGAGGCCGTTGACGTTGACGTCGAGAACGCGGCGCCACTCCTCGGCGGGATACTCGACGACGGTCATGTTGGGACCGGTGATCCCGGCACTCACCACCAGGATGTCGATGCGGCCGAGGTCGTTGCCGGTTTTCTCGGCCGCTGCGGCTACCGCCGGCTGGTCCGATTGGTCGAGATGAAGCCGATGGGCAGCGAAGCTGCAGGTCGCCAAGCCGTCGTCCGACAAGTCCCAGATGCTGACGCGGGCGCCTTCCTGCGCGAGCCGTTCGGCCGTGGCCCGTCCGATGCCGGAAGCGCCCCCGGTCACCACCGCAACCTGGCCTTCGAAACGCCCCTCGCTCATCCGCTCGTCTCCAAACTCAGCATGCTGCGCCGCTGGGTTCGCGCGGCCAAACCGAGCGCGCCCTCGAGCAGACGCCATTGTAGGAACGCCCCCTGCCCAGCCTGACCAGGCCGGACGGGAAAGCTGCCGCCCCCCGCGACTCTTTCACAGGCGCAGGTCGTTTATCTTACAAAATGGTACAAATCACCAACAAATGAAACTGTCGTTGGGCGTCATTTCCAGCAAGGAGCCGGCCAGACGGCGCCGTCCTTCGCGTCAGGCGCCGCCTGGCCTCTCCTGGGGCCCGCCAAGGGAGGAGGGCGGGCCCGCAGCCCTCGCCCCGCCAGCGGCCGGAGCCGCCTGAGGAGCTTGGGGTTCGGCTGCAGTCTCAAGCGCCGGGGTCAGGCGTGCGCACGCCACGCGACAACGCTCTGCCGCTGCTCGCCAAGCTTCTCGATCCCAAGGCGCATCTCGTCGCCGGCCTTCAGGTAGAATGGGGGTTTCTGGCCCAGGCCCACTCCCGGCGGCGTGCCCGTCGTGATGATGTCACCTGGTTCGAGCGTCATGAACTCGCTCACATAGCTCACGAGGTGAGCGACGCCGAAGATCATGGTCCGTGTGCTGCCGTCCTGCATGCGCCGGCCGTTCAGGTCGAGCCACATGCCGAGGTCCTGCGGATCGCCCACTTCGTCGGCGGTGACCAGCCAGGGTCCCACGGGCCCGAAGGTGTCACAGCCTTTGCCCTTGTCCCAGGTGCCGCCCCGCTCGATCTGATATTCACGTTCGGAGAGATCGTTGACGATCACGTAGCCGGCCACGTGCGATAGCGCATCTTCCCTGGCCACGTAGCTCGCCGTCTTGCCGATGACGGCGCCGAGCTCGACCTCCCAGTCCGTCTTCACCGAACCGCGTGGGATCACGACCGGATCGTTCGGCCCTTGCAGGCAGCTAGTCGCCTTCATGAACACCACCGGCTCGTCGGGGATCGGCAGATTCGACTCGGCGGCGTGATCGGCGAAGTTAAGGCCGATCGCCGGGAACTTGCGGGTCCCCGCCACCGGCGGCCCGAGGCGCGGATCGCCCTCGACGCGCGGCAGACTCTCGGGGTCGATGGCCGCCAACCGGGCGAGCCCCGCGGGCGAGATCTCGTCGGGCCCGATATCGGCGACGTGGCCGGCGAGGTCGCGGATGAAGCCCGCCGCGTCACACAGACCGGGCCGTTCCTGGCCCGCCGGGCCGTAGCGCAGGAGTTTCATCGTCTTGACCTTCCGACGCCTGAGAAGAGACGCGACCGCAGCCCCCGTTCCGCCGACCGCCGCATGCCACCGACCAGAGCCCCAGACCATTAGATCGGTTCTATGATGTGGTATTGCGAGCTATATTATGAAAATCGAACGGTCAATAGCACAGCGGATGATCTCGATGGCCGAGCATCCGCTGCAGATCCCGGGTCGGTGGGAGGCTTGGTGGATAAGGATTGCGCCGGCGCCGCCGGCCCGAAGGTCGTGCTGCGCACCGCCTGGCCGCCGGCGGCGCTGAAGCGGCTGGCCGGGGCCTTTCCGGATGCCCGGATCATCGCCTGCCCGGATGATCAGGGGCTGGAGGCCGAGCTCGGGGACGCCGAGGTCCTGATTGGCGGCGCTGGGCTCGCGGTCGAGACCGCCGCCGGCGCGCCGAACCTTCGCTGGGTGCAGGCGCTGAGCGTCGGGGTGGAAGGCTTCCTCGACCTCGCCCGCGCCCGCCCGAAGATCGTGGTCGCCAACGGCCGCGGTGTGAACGTCACGCCGATCGCCGAGCATGCCGTGATGCTGATGCTGAGCTTCGCCCGGGGGATGCCCGAGCTCGCGCGCCGGCAGGCCGACCGCCACTGGCTTCCGCCGACCCGGGACCACGCCCCCGAGGTGTTCGAGCTTGCCGGCGCTACCCTCGGGTTGATCGGTTACGGACGGATCGGCCGCGCCATTGCTGCCCGCGCCAAGGCGTTCGGCATGACCATCTGGGCGATGCGGCGAAGCGGAGAGGCGGCGGGCGAGGACATCGCAGACCGGATCCTCGGCCCCACGGACTTCGGCGAGATGCTCGGCGCTGTCGATCACCTCGTGGCGACCGCTCCCCTGACGCCCGGGACCGCGCGCCTCATGGACGCCGCCGCCTTCGCGCGGATGAAGCCCGGCGCCTTCTTTTACAACCTCGGGCGCGGCGGCGTAGTCGACCACGCGGCGCTGATCGCGGCGCTCGAGGCAGGACGGCTGGGTGGCGCCGGCCTAGACGTGGTCGAACCCGAGCCGCTGCCGTCCGAATCGCCCTTCTGGGCCATGCCCAATGTGATCGTCACCGGCCACACGGCCGGTTTCACGCCGAATCTCATGGCGCGCAACCTCGACTTTCTCGTGGCCCAGTTCGGCCGCTACCGGCGCGGCGAGCCGCTCGAGAACCGCATCGACGGGGTGGCCGGCTACTAGACTCAGGCCACCCGGTTCGGCGGTGCGCCGCCCGCGAAGAAGGCATCGAGGTTGTCAGCCATCTCCAAGCCCATGCTGATCCTCGCCTCCAGGGTGGCGCTGCCCTGGTGAGGCAGAAGGACCACGTTGTCCAGGCTGATCAGCTCTGGGGTCACCACGGGCTCCTGCTCATAGACGTCCAGGCCCGCGCTGATGAGGCCGCGGGCCAGAGCCGCCGCGAGGGCCGCCTCGTCCACCACCGGCCCGCGCGCCGTGTTGATCAGGACCGCGCCCGGCTTCATCAGCGCCAGCCGCCGTGCGTCGATCATATGGTGTGTCTCCGGTCCGCCCGGACAGTGTAGGGAGAGGATGTCCGCCTCGGCCGCCAACGCGTCGAGCGAGCTGTAGTAGTCGGCCCCGAACGCCTGCTCGACCTGCGGCGTCGCGCGGGTGCGGCTGAAGTAGCCGATGCGCAGACCGAAGGCCCGGGCGCGCGCCGCGGTCGCCTGGGCGATCCGGCCGAACCCCACGAGGCCCAGCAGCTTGCCCGAGAGGCTGCGACCCAGCATGTGGCCGGGCTTGAGCCCGGTCCAGCGACCGGCGCGCAGCTCGCGTTCGCCCTCGGCCGCCCGTCGGGTGACCATCAGCATCAGGAGGATGGCGAGATCGGCGGTGGGCTCAGTGACTGCCGCCGGCGTATTGGTCACCGCGACTCCCGCCCGGCGGGCGGCCGCCAGATCGATGTGCTCGAAGCCGACGCCATAGTTCGCGACGATCCGCGAGCGCAGCCCGGGGGCTGCGAAAACATGAGCGTCGAACCGCTCGCTCGGATTGGGGCAGATCGCGTCGTAGGCGACCATGGCGTCGCGCAGCTCGCCCCGTGCGAGCGGCCGGTCGTGCGGACTGATCGCCAGGTCGTAGTTCGCGGCGAGCCGCGCCTCCACGGGCTCCGGCATGACGCGGGTCAGGAGGATTTTCGGTTTCGCCACGGAGCCCCCCGTTGCCGTCGAAGTCATTGAGATGTGGCATGACATCGCGAGATGTGGGATTCAATAGTCGCCTCCGACGGAGGCTGATACGGAGGCCCGCATGAGGTTGGACGTGCAATGGAGCGCGCCGCACACGACCTCGCGCCTCCATGGCTCGCTGCAGATGGGGCCGGGATTTGGGTTCGGCGACTGGAAGCTGGCGCAGGAGAAGCCGTGGTACGCCGAAGGCCTGAGCGCGCTCCGCGAGCTCGGCGCCGATCTCGTCCGCTATCAGGGGTGGCGCAACCGCCCGGACCTGGTCGTCGCGGAGCCGGATCCGCCCAAGGGCGGCCGCACCTCCTGGGACTTCTCCCGCGTCGATCCGCCGTTCTCCGATTTCCTCCAGGCGAACGGCGGCCGTCCCTTCATCATGAACTTCAGCACCCCGCCCGAGTGGCTCGCCCAGGACGGCGATCCGCAGGCCGTGGCGGATTATTTCGGCCGTTTCGTGAGCTGGTACGCGCAAGGCGGGTTCGTCGACGAGGCCGGCGTCCGCCACGCATCGGGCCATCGGGCGCGCTTCCCCTACTGGGAGGTGCTGAACGAGCCGGATCTGGAAGGCGAGAACGATCCGGCGGGGTATGTGGCGCTCTACGACGCGATCGTCGAGCGCATCCACCGGATCTCGCCGGAGACGCGTTTCGTAGGCCTGGCGCTCGCCTCGACCCTCTCCGATCCCGCGTTCTCGACCCACTTCCTGAACCCCCGCAACCACCGGGCGGGCGTGCCCCTCGACTACGTTTCCTATCACTTCTACGCCCAGTACCGGCCCGACCAGTCCGCGGCTGAGCAAGCCGCCGCTGTGTTCGACCAGGCGGACCAGTTCGTGGCCACGCTCCGCTACATCGCGGCCATCCGCGACGAGCTGTCCCCCTCCACCGGCATACTGGTCACCGAGATCGGCGCGATGAACCAGGGTGCGCGTCAGCGCCGAGCCGGGGCGCTGGCCGATGAAATCCAGCTCTCGGCCGCCATGTACGCCTACCTCTACGCCCGCATGGCGGCGCTCGGCGTCGAGAGCGCCCACGTGTCCGGTCTCGTGGCCGTCCAGCCCGACCAGATGTGGCAGGAGTTGGCGATGATCGAGTGGGCCAGCGGCCGACCGAACGCCCGCTACTGGGTGCTGAAGCTGCTCATCCACCACATAGGCCCGGGCGCCCGGCTGGCGCTCACCCGCAACTTCGCCCCGCCGCCCTACCCGCCGCCCGGCCCCGTCCTGGAGATGATGGCGCGGCGCGAGCCGGTGTTCGGCCAGGCGTTCGTGGGCGCCGACGGCAATCGGAAGGTGCTGCTGGTCAATCGCGGAGCCGAGCCCGCCGAGGTCGTCGTGCCCGGCCTGGCCGGAGGGCGGCTGGAGATCGTCGAGGCGGCCCGGCCCACCGACCCCGCTCAGACCGGGCCGACGGCCTCGGAAGGCCTCACGCTGAATCCCTTCGCCGTCGCCATCGCCGCCCTGCCCCGCTGAAGATCACCCCCCGTGCCCGCGTTCCTCCCGATCGACCCCTTCCTCAAGAACCGCCGCGCGTACCGGCTGACGAACCTGGCGATCGGCGGAGCGGTCGCAGCCGCCCTCGCCTGCGCGGCCCTGGCCGAGCCTGCAGCCGCACCCGGCGATCCCGCGGCCGCGCTCGACGCCCGGCTCGCCAGTGGCCAGGCGCACCTCGAATACCGGACCGGCTCCGGCTATCTCTCGAGCCTCCTGGAGAGGCTGCACATCCCGGTGGATTCGCAGGTGCTGGTATTCAGCAAGACCAGCCTGCAGGTGGAGCACATCAGCCCCAAGACGCCGCGCGCCATCTACTTCAACGACAACGTGGCCGTGGGCGCGGCGCAGGGCGGGCGCATCTTCGAGATCCTGGCCTACGATCCGAAGGAGGGCCTGGCGTTCTACACGCTCGACACCACCAAGGCCGCTGCGCCGCGCCTGCAGCGGGACGGGCCGGAATGCCTGAGCTGCCACGGCCAGCTCAACCCCTGGGCGCCCGGCATGATCGTCGCCAATGTGGTCCCCGAAGCCGACGGGACGCCCCTGCCGATCACCACCGGCAAGCTGTTCGACATCACCGACACCCGCACGCCTTACGACCAGCGCTGGGGCGGCTGGTACGTCACCGGCACGCACGGAACGATGCATCACAACGGCAATGTGACGCTCAAGCCCGACGCCGACGGGCTCGATCCCCACGCCGGCCTGAACGTGACCGACCTGTCGGGCCGCTTGGATCTCAGCAAGTACCTGGCGTCCAGCAGCGACATCACGGCGCTGATGACGCTGGAGCATCAGGTCGGCGCGACCAACTTGATCGGCCAGATCATCGCCCAGATGAAGTCGCTGGAGGAGGGCGCGCCGGCGGGCGGGCAGCGGGCCACCCAGGCCGACGTGGACGCCTCGATCGAGATCCTGGTACGCTATCTCGTCTATGCCGACGAACCGGCCCTGCCGAGCCCGGTCAAGGGCATTTCGCAGTTCGCCGACACCTTCTCGGCCCAGGGCCCGCGCGACGCCAAGGGTCGCGGGCTGCACGATCTCGACCTGAAGACGCGCCTGGCGCGCTATCCCTTGAGTTGGATGATCTACAGCGACGCGTTCGCGAGCCTGGACCCGAAGGCGAAGGCAAAGGTCTATCAGCGGCTGTTCGACATCCTGAGCGGCGCCGACCGCTCCGCCGCCTTCGCGAAGATCAGCGCAGCCGACAAGCGCGCCGCCCTGGAGATCGCCGCAGCCACCAAGCTCGACCTGCCCGCCTACTGGCGGGGGGCGGCGCGGGCCTCGCCATGAACCGCGCTCAGGACTTGCGCCTCACGCAGGCGTAGCTCGCCGCCTGCTTGGGGTCGCCCCGGCGGTCATAGCGGGCCACCTTGGGATAGGCGCAGATGAGGCCTGTGCGGACGACCCCGCGGTCCGGCCCCCCAAGCAGGGCGGACATGGGCTGGCGCGGCTGCTCGGCCAGGATCTGCTCAGGGGCGACGCCTGTCTCGACCCAGCGCTGCAGCGCTGCGGCGAGATCGCGCTCCGGCTGGGCGGGCGTCCGCGCCGCGATGGGATTGAACCACCAGGGGCTCTCGCCGAACCAGCAGTGCTGCATGCCCGGGACCATGAAGAGGCGCAGGAAGCCGTCCGTCGCCGCTCCCATCGTCGCGCGCACCTGGCCGGCGAACCTGATGCTGGCGCGCGGCGGGATCGCGGGGTCCGACCACCCATGATAGATGATCAGCTTGCCGCCGCGGCGCGCGAAGGCGCTCAGGTCGGGGTTGTCCGCGTCGAGCACCGCCCCATACCTCGCCTTGGCGGCGCGGTCGTGTGCAAGCGCGTCGAAACCCGCGGCCGTCCAGGTCGGGGCGCCCATGAAGCCTTGCTCGAAGCCGGAGACGAAGCCCTGCTGGATCGCGGGCTTGCCGGGCGCGCTGAATATCCACATGCCCCAGCCCTGGCTCGGCGCGACCTCCGTCTCGCCGCCCACGGAGAAGCCCAGCATCAGGGCTCGCCCGTCACGTGTCGTCGGGCCCGCGTAGATTTTCCGCAGCGCCGCGATCTGGTCGGCAGTCAGGCACTGGTCTGTCTCGGACCCGCGGCATCGCAGGACGTCCGGATCGAAGCGGCAGGCCGGCGGATCGGCGACGACCCCGTCGACCACCCCATCCAGCGCGTCGCACTGCTTGAGTACGGCCGCGGCGATCGCCGGCGTCTTGGCCGACGGGATGGGTGTGCGCGCGAGCACGGCTGCATTCCAGCCGAAGCTCCCCTCCACCAGACCGATGAAGTCGGCCGCCGGGGCGCCGGCGATGATCCCGTCGTAGTCGCCCGGGAAGCGCTCGGCCTCCATCAGCGCCTGACGACCGCCGTTGGAGCAGGAGGAGAAGTAGGCGAATTTCGGCGGAGCGCCGAAGTAGCGGGCGGTCAGCTGCTTGCCGACGACCGACATCAGGTGGATGGCGCGATAGCCGTAATCCCTGATCCGCTCCGGGTGCCCCTTGGCCCACACCGTGGGCGGGACAAGTCCATGCCCGGTATCCGTGGTGGCCGCCGCATAGCCGCGGCTGACGGCGAGGGCGAGGTCGCCTGTGTTGAGATTGCCCGCGAACCCACCGTTGCCGACGCCCTGGAAACGACCGTTCCAATCGGCCAGCGGCAGCCAGACCAGCACCACGATGTTCGAGTCTGGCGTCGGACGAAGGACGAGCCTCACCTCACAGTGGGCAGGCTGCGGCGGAGCCTGCGGATTTCTCGGCTTCTCGCCCACGACGTCCGCGCTTTCGATCTTGCCGTTGGCGATCGGGACCGCAGCCACGGCCCGGCAGCGGACCGTACTGTCCGCGGACGGCTCAGTTGCTGCGACAGCAGCGGTCGCTGCGGCCCAGAACGCGAGCCCCGCGACGGCGGCGTGGGTCAGACGCATGCGCTCCCTCCTCAGGCTAGACGAGGCTGATCGGGCGTACGCGGCCGCCATCCGTAGGCCTTGGCGGAGTTGCGCCAGAAGAACTTCTCCGCCGCGGCGCGCCCCTTGGGCGCCAGGAACGCCTTGAAGAGCGGGATGGTCTTTTCCGAATAGGTGCCGCCGATGACGCGGTCCTCGCCAAAGGCGTCGTAGAAGGCTTCGAGGCGCTCGCCGTTGGCTTCGAGCGTGAGCGGCGGCGGATTGTTCGGCATGCCGAGGCCGAAGGCCGTGAGCTTGCCGTAGATCAGCGGCCGCTGGCGGAACTCGCGAAGCACGGCCGCCCCCGCCGCCTGTTCCTGCGGCGCGGGATAGAAGCCCGCAAGGTGATCGACGACGATCTTCAGGTTCGGCGCGACGTCGTTCACGCGGACGGCGGCCTGCAGCAGCTCGAGATTGGGATTGGCGAGGTCCAGCACCAGCCCAGCCTCGCCGAGCAGCCGCAGGCCCGCCACGAACCTGGCATCGTTGAGCTGCTTGGGGAGATCGTAACCCCAGAGGTTGCCGTGGCGGATGCCGACGTACATCGGGTTCTTGTGGTAGCGCTCGAGGTAGTCGCCGAATTCCTTCGCCTCCGGCCTGAGATTGCCGATGGCGCCGACCATGAAGGGATCCTTGGCGCAGGCTTCCAGGAGCCAGAGATTGTCCTCGATCCAGGGGCTGCACTCGGTCGCGACCGCGGCCACCACGCCCGGCGCGGCGTGGGCCTGGTACTTCGCCGCGCTCATCCCCGTCGGGTCCGGCGCATAGGGCGCGCCCTGCGGTCGGGTCGGGTCGTAGAGGTGCACCGTGGTCTCGACCATCGGAATGCCCCCGAGCCCGTCGGCCGACCGCGCCGCGCCCGCCGCGAGGCTCGCCGCCGCCGAGGCCGCCAGGAAGGCGCGCCGGTCGGGACCCGCTGCGTGTCTTGCGTCCGACATGAAGCTTCACCTCCTCGCCGACCGGCGCGCGGCCGGGACTTCGGGCAGGGCGAAGGCGATGATGTTCGCGCCCGCCGCAACCGCCACGTACTGGCGTCCGTCCACCTCGTAGGTCATCGGCCCCGCGCGCGGGAACTCGTTGGTCGAGAAGGTCCAGAGCGTCTTGCCGGTCTTTGCGTCCACCGCGGCGAAGCGGCCGCCCGTCTCGCCGTGGAAGACCAGGCCGCCGGCGGTCGAGAGCACGCCGGTGTAGTTGGCCTCCTGGGCGCCCACCATCGGCTTCTCCCAGACGATCTTGCCCGTCTGGATGTCCAGCGCCCGCAGGTAGCGCAGGCCCGGGTCCTTCGGATTGTGGTACGGCCCGAAGCCGAGCGCGCCGATCGTGTAGGTCGAGCAGTCCTCCGCGGCCATGACGTAGAACAGCTTCGTGCCCGGATTGTAGGAGGTGGCGTACCAATTGGTGGCCCCGCGCACGCTCGGGCAGGTCACCGTGCCCTCTTTGGTGGGATAGTTGTTGGCGGTCAGGATCGGCACGCCGTGCGCGTCGATGCCGCTCGCCCAGGTGAGCTTGTGCACGAACGGCTTGCCCAGCAGGAACTCGCCGGTCGTGCGGTCGAGCACATAGAAGAACCCGTTGCGGTCCGCCTGCAGCAGCAGGTTGCGCGGCTTGCCGCGCCAGACAGCGTCGACCAGCACCAGGGGCTCGCTCGCGTCCCAGTCGTGCAGATCGTGCGGGGTGAACTGGAAGGACCAGCGGGGTTTCCCGGTCTTCGGGTCCAGCGCCACGACCGAGTTGGACCAGAGGTTCTTGCCCGGCCGGTCGGCGCTGTCGGTGTCTGGATAGGGGTTGCCGACGGCCCAGTAGAGAAGGCCGGTTTCAGGATCGTACGAGCCCGTGGTCCAGGTGGCTCCGCCGCCGGTGGGCAGCGCACGGCCGGGCCAGGTTTCCGAGCCCGGCTCGCCGGGACCCGGGATCGTCCAGAAGCGCCAGGCGAGCTGGCCGGTGTCGACGTGGAAGGCGGCCAGGAACCCGCGCAGTGGCGAGTCGCCGCCCGCCACGCCGGAGATCACCAGGTCTCCGATCACCAGCGGGGCCGAGGAGTTGTAGTAGCGGCCCTTGTACATCGGGTCCGGCAGCGGCTGCTTCCACATCACCGCGCCTGTCAACCGGTTCAGGCAGACGAGATAGGCGTCGTCGCTGACGAAGAACAAGCGATCTCCGGAGAGCGCCACGCCGCGGTTGGGGCCGCTGGCATGGGAAAGGTCGCCCGAGGGTGGCGGCGCGCCATTGGCGGCCTCGGCCGCAGCCTTGGCTGACGGCGGCTGCGGCGCGGCCGCCTGGGTCGGAACTGACTGACCGGAAATCCGCGGCGCGCACCAGACCCGCTGACCCGTCTTGCCGTCGAGCGCGCAGACCCGGGCCGCGCCGGTGACATACATGACGCCATCCACCACGATAGGGGTGTCCTGCAGCCCCGAACCGCCGGGGACGAACACCCACTGGGCCTGAAGCTTGGCGACGTTGGCGGTGTTGATCTGCGACAGCGCGCTGTAGCGATTGCCGCGCGGCCGACCGTCGTAGGACGGCCAGTCCTGCCAGCGCTCCGAATACGGCGGATTGGCGGCCGGAGCCACCGGCCCCGGCGTCGGTCCCAGCGGCACGCCCGCCAGAGCCCCCAGATAGGCGAGGAGGTCCCGCCGCTGGGTGGCCGTGCCCATGAACGGCGGCATGTAGGACGCGGTCTGGTGCTTGACGGAGACGTAGTCGCGGTCGGTCAGCAGATGCAACTTGCCGTCGAAGGTCTGCAGCTGGAGGTCGTGCTCGCCCTCGTTCCGCGCAAAGCCGCGCAGGCTCGCGCCGGACTTCAGCTTCACGTCCACCACACCCCATTCGACATCGGGACAGAAGGCCCAGCCCGGACACCAGCTCGTGGTCTTGGCCCCCATCTGGGCGGTGGGGTTGTCGAGGATCGCCTCGATTTCGGGCAGGGTCGAGCGTTGGGCGACGGCCGAGAGGTCCGGCCCGTTCGTCCCGCCGCGGCCGCGGACCATGTGACATTGCGAGCATCCGCCGGCCCCGAAGAAGTACTGTTCGCCCGCGGCGACCTGCTCGGGCGGGGCGGTGCGCACCGCCGACTGGTTCTTGGAGCGGATGTAGGCGACGAGCTGGTCGAGTTGGGCGTCGGCCAGGGCGAAAGGCGGCATGCCGCCGGAGGTCCCGCCGCGGATGATCGCGCGGATCTGGCTGTCCGGCATGGTCCGAAGGTTCGCATTGTCGACCAGCGCAGGAGCCCGATCGCCGCCCTTGAGGCCGTCGCCGTGGCAGCCGGCGCAGGTGGTGGCGACGAGCGCCTCGACGGGCTTTGCGGGCGCGGGCTCCGCCGTCGCCGCACGCGTGGCCAGGAAGCCCGCCAGCGAGACGATCACGCCTGCGAGCGCGGCGCCGACCACTCCCGAACGCGAAACGCCCATACGCCTCCCCCCTTCGTTCTTCTGTCTTGTTCAGCGGGCCTGGGTCACGCGGCCTCCGCCGCCGGCGCGGTCCGCGCCAGGATCTCCGGGCTCAGGTCCTCGATGCGCGTGACGCCCGTCAGCGCCATAGCGACCGTCATCTCCGCCCGGACCAGCTTCAGCACATGTGCCACGCCCGACTGCCCTGCGCCGGCGAGCGCATAGGCCCAAGCGCGGCCGAGCAGCACGCCCTTGGCGCCCATGGCCAGCATCCGCACGACGTCCAGCCCCGAGCGGACGCCGCCGTCGGCCAGGACGGTCACGCGGTCGCCCACGGCCTGGGCGATCGGCGGCAAGGCGACGGCCGTGGAAAGCACGCCATCGAGCTGCCGCCCGCCATGGTTCGACACGATCAGCCCGTCGAGGCCGAGATCGGCCGCCTGGCGCGCGTCGGCCGGATCGAGCACGCCTTTGAGCACGATGGGCCCGGACCAGCGTTCGCGCACCCAGTCCAGGTCGCGCCAGGTCACGCGCGGATCGAAATTGACGGACATCCAGGCGAAGAAGTCCTCGAGGCCGCTCTTCTTCCCGAGCACGGGGGCGACATTGCCGAGGCTGTGCGGCCGCCCCATCAGGCCCACGTCATAGGCCCAGGCGGGGCGGAGCAGCGCCTGGCCCGCTCGCCGCACCGCGCCTTTCAATCCGGGCGCGCCCGCGAGACCCGAGCGGTAGTCGCGATAGCGCGTGCCGGGCACGGGCATGTCGACGGTGAAGATCAAGGTGGTGATCCCCGCCTCGCGCGCCTGCGCCAGCATGTCCGCCAGGAAGCCGCGGTCGCGGACCATATAGAGTTGGAACCAGAAGGGCCTTTCGACGCCTGCCCGCACCTCCTTCAAGGAGCAGGCCGACACAGTCGAGAGGCAGAACGGCGCGCCGGCCGCTTCGGCCGCGCGCGCAGCCTGCACCTCGCCGCGACGGGCGTTCATGCCGGCGAGGCCGATAGGGCCCAATCCCACAGGGAGCGCGAGCTTCTGCCCGAACAAGGTCGTGGACAGGTCGATGTCGGACACGTCGCGCAGCACGCGCTGGCGCAGGGCCGCACGTTGAAGATCCGCCACGTTGTTCCGCAGCGTCGCCTCGTCGTAGGCGCCGCCGTCGATATATTCGAACAAGAACCGCGGTAGCCTGCGGCGGGCGAGCTCGCGGTAATCGCTGATGGATGCGGCCCTCATCCTCGGCGCTCAGTCCTTTAGCGTGGCCAGATAGTCGACCACCGCCTTGGCGGTCGTCGGGTCGGAAATCCCCGGATAGTCCATGGCCGTGCCCGGTACGACCGTGGCCGGAGCCTGGATGAAGGCCAGCAGGATCTCCGGCGTCCACGTCTGGCCGTAGGCTTTCATGGCCGCCGAATAGGGATAGTTCGTGGATCCGGCCTGCCGCCCCACGACACCCCAGAGATTGGGCCCGATGGAAGGGGGCGCATCCTTGGACATGCCGTGGCAGGCCGCGCAGTCCTGGACGGCGTCGGGCGGCGTGGCGGCGGCCGAGGCGGACGACGCCGACGGAACTGCAGGCGCCTGTCCCGGCGCGACGGGTTGGATGCCCGCGGCCGGCTGAGAGGTCTGCGGCGGAGTGGTTGGAGGCTGCGCCGGCGCGGGCGTCTCGGGGCTCGCGGGCGGCTCCGAGCTGGAGGGCGCAGGCCGGTCCTGGGCCACCGAAGCCGCCGCGGCGGCCAAGGCGGCGGCGCCGAGAAGGCCCGCTACGCCAATCCGGACCGCCGGACGTGCGCCATCAGACTTGTCGACTGAGCTCATTGTTCCCCCCTCGGACCTTTTGGCGAGTCTCGGGTGCGTTCTTTCGATCGACTTATCCCACTTTTTGTTGTCAATCACCAGAAAATGGAAACACTCACATTGGCAACGAGCCGCCGAAGCGGCCCAAAACCATGCCGTTCGAAAGAGGCCAGGCCCATGTTCCGCGCCATCCGGAGCTTCAGCGCTCCCGTCATCGTCGCCTCGCTCGTGGCCATGCCCGCGTGGGCGAACGCCCAGGCCACCCCCGATGCCCTGCCCCCGATCGGCGGCCCCGGCGTCTACCGCGATGGCGGGCAGCTGACCGCCGCGCTACGCGCCGCCGCCGAGTCTTCGCCCGCGCTCGCCACCTCGCGCATTCTCATCACCGACCGCTATTCCATTCAGGAGGTCCACCGCGGCGCAGCGGCGGGGCCAGCGATCCACGAGACCTGGTCGGAGCTGCACTACATCCTGAGCGGGTCGGGCGAGCTCACGACCGGGGGCAAGATCGTTGGGAAGGGGCCTGCGGCCCATATCGAGGGCGGGGTCTCCCGGGCGGTCAAGACGGGCGACGCCATGGTCGTGCCGCCGGGCACGCCGCACGCCTACACCAAAGTGAACGGCGCCCTGACCTATCTCGAGGTCCGCTTCGCCGACCCAGGTCTTGCGCCAATGCGCAAGCCCTAGGCTACCGCTTGGCGCCGGTGATCTCGTCGTAGGCGATCTCTGAAAACATGAAATCGAAGTGGCGGCCCTTGAGATTGGCCGCAGGTCCCAGCGAGGCGCGGATCTCGTCGTGCGATCTGCCGGCGGCCACCATCTCACGGATTTGGCGGACGACCGCCTCCTGGGCCTCCAGCCGGCGCCTGAGATCGGCCTTGGTCCAGAGCTCTCCCTTGCCCAGCACGTAGGTGTCCGCGTCAAGCGCCAGGAGACCCTTCGTGAAGGTGATCCAGCCGAGCGCCGAACCGCCCATGTTGAAGTCGCCGCCACCGTCCTTGGCATGGATGATCGGGAAGTCGGGCTGCGCCTGCACGACCCACCCCGCGAACACCACTTTCCGCTGCGGCAGATAGATGGCCATCTCGGTGTCGGTGTGGGCCGCGGCGAGGTGGAGGAACTCCATCTTGACACCGTCCAAGGTCCGCGTGCTGCGGGCGCCGTGGATGAGTTCCGTCGGCATTCGCGCTTCGGGCGGGGCGAAGCGGGCGCGTTGGTCGATCCAGAGCCTCAGGCGCCTGGCGGTGCTCTCGTGGGCGATGATTGGCAAACCCGGTGGGACGGCGGCGAGGCCCTGGATCGCCTCGCCCGCAGCGCCGGTCAGGATCACATACTTGACGGGTTTCGACGTCAGCTTCGCCGCGTCCGCCAGCAGCGCTTCGCCGGCCGCCTTCGACGCCATCACATCGATGAGGATGACGCCGGTCTTGCCGACGACCACGCCGGAGTTGCCGTTCCGGCCCTCCCCGGGCGCCCAATAGATGTTGTCGCGGATCGGCTTGATCTGGACGCGCGGGGCGGCCGGCTCGGCCGGGGGTATCGGGGCAGGAGCCTGCGCGCAGGCAGGCGCGACCGCCAACGCCACGGCCGCGCCAAGCATGGCTGCAGCGACAATCTTCATCTTCGCTCCCGAAGGGCTGGGTCGGCCGCCGCACGCGGCGGTCACCCTCGCCTCACCACTTCTTGTGCAGGCCGACCCAGACCATCCGGCCCAGCGGATTGGCGGCGCCGGAAAAGCCGCCGGACGCGAGCAGCAGCGGCGGCTTCTGGTCGAAGAGATTGTTGACGTTGATCGAGACCGTCGTTCCCTCGACCCATCGCGTGCCGCCCAGGTCATAGGAGGCGTGCAGGTCGGTGGTGACGAACGGACGGACGATCTGGTTCAGCGACTGCCCGCTCACTGTCGAGTAGGTCTGCTGGTAGTGGCCGCTGTAGTTGACGGCCGCGTCCAGTGTCGCCGGGCCCATGGCCCAGGACAACTCCCCGCGCACGCGTGTTTTGATGATGTTGGCCTGCGGTACGAACGGCGCGTTCGGAGCCCCGGAGAGGTCGAAGCTCAGGGTTCGACTTCCTGTGATCCCTGCGGCGAAGCGGCCGTAGTCGGTATCCCAAGTGTAGTCGGCCGCGAAATCGATGCCGTCGGTGTCGGTCGCGCCCAGGTTATGCCGTCGCAGATCGATGATGTAGGCAATGGATTGTGTGATGGGGGCGGTGATCCCCACGAGGCGGAACGTCGAGGCGAGCTCGTCGAGCTGAGCCTGGGTGGGCGCGGTCACGACAAACTGGGTGTAGGCCGGATTGACATAGATTTCCGGACTGATGGGGGCGACCTTGATGAGTCCTGCGTACTTGATGTTCCAGTAGGTCACCGAGGCGCGGAATCCGCTCAGCCAGGCCGGCGCATATTCCGCGCCCACGGAGTAGGTCTTGGCCTTCTCCGGTTGCAGGCCGGGATTGCCGCCGGCGAGCGCAATGACGTTGGCGGGCGGCGTGCCGGGCGGAACGAGGCCGGTGTTCGCCAGGAAGATCGCCCGCGTGTCCACGGCGTGTTCGTCGCCCATGTCCGGCGCGTGAAACGACGTGCCGTAGCTGGCGCGTAGCGTCAAATTGTCGATCGGCTGCCAAGTGATGCCGTATTTGGGGTTCGTGGTCGATCCGAAGTCGCTGTAATGGTCGTGGCGCAGCGCCAGAGAGAGATTCAACGATCGCACGAACGGCATGGCGTTGCCGGTCCCGACCAAGGGGACCAACAGCTCGGCGAACTCGGCGGCGATGTTCCGCATCCCGTCGACGTGCGCGGCGTTCTGGTTTTGCCCGATCGCCCCCACCGTGTTGTCGGCGATGTAGTGGTACTTTCTGTAATCGAGGCCCACCGCTAGCTTCATCTGGCCGCCGGGGAGGTCGAACAGCGGGCCGTCCGCCTTGACCTGGTAGTCGTACATGGTCTGGTCGGACGCGAAGAAGTTTTCGAAATTCGCCACGGCGGTCGCAACCGATGCACTCGTTCCGCCGCCGAACGGATCGAGCGCCGTGGCGGTGGAGGTTCCCGCCGCCGCCGCAGCGAGCGCGCCGGCATCGAAGGTGGGCTGGTGTGCGGCGTTCTCGCCTTTGCCGAAGTTGAAGGTGCCCGTGGCGACCCAGTCAAATGGTAGCTTGTAGTCGCCGCCGGCTATGACGTCGTATGACTTGGAGTAGGCGTGGATTACAGGGGAGCCCACCAGGGGGGCGACATTGTAGAAGAGGGTCTCGCTCGTGGCGCCCGATCCCGGGGGGGCCTGGAAGAACGGGTTCGCGGTCGTGATCGTCACATTCGCTCCGCCCGGACCGGTGTGGTTCGTGGCGTAAGTCGAGGTGTACTTCACGTCACCGAACACACTGAGGTTGTCGGTGACCTGCTGGCGGGCGTTGGCCAGCAGACTATAGCGGCGGAACGCCCCGACGGCATCGGAGAGCCCGCCGTAGTCGCAATGCGCCGCGGCGCCCGCGGCATAGTTCGGCGGCGCATAAGTCGTCGATCCGATCCGGATGTTGGGCGGCGCGCAGTTGATCGGCCGTAGGTCGACGCCGCCGTAGGGCCGCAGGTCATTCGTGTAGAACGGCAGCTTATAGTTCGGCAGGTCATTGTTGTGGTTGTAGCCCAGCACGATCATCGCCGAGCCGCCGCTCCACACCTTCCCGAACGCTTGGCTGAAGTCCTGGGCCTGGTAGCCGTGGCGCGCCCACCCGCCCCGGATGTTCGTCTCGGCGCCATCCAGGTTGTGACGGGTGATGACATTGATCACGCCCGCCACCGCATCGGAACCGTAGATGGCGGAGGCGCCGTCGGGGACGATCTCGACCCGCTGGATGGCCGCGGGCGGGATTGAACTGGGGTCGGGCGTGGTCTGCAGCGGATTATCTGCGATCAACCGCTGGCCGTCCATCAGCACCAGGGTCGCCGTCGAGTTCAGGCCGCGCAGGGCCGGCGGCTCTCCCGTGCCCACCGAAGCGGAAAGGCCCGGCAGCGGCTGGGTGTTGAACGAGTTGAGCTGAGGCACCTTGGCCAGCAGTTCGGCCGTGTTCGACGCGCCGATCTTCTGGATGTCCTGCGGACCGATGGAGACGAGATCCGAGCCGACAGGCTGCTCTCCGCGGATGCTGGTGCCCGTGACCACCACCTCCTCGACCTGGTTGACCTTATCGGGCTTGGTCTCGGCATTCGCGATCTGCGCCTGGGCGGACTCCGCCATCAGGCAACCCACCGCGACCGTGGCCATGAGCCAGCCACAGCGACCGAGCGCCGGCGTCACCGTCCGACCGTTGTTGTCGACGTTCATTCGTCTCCCCCGTGATGTTGCGCTTGGCCCGCGCCAGCGCCCTTGTTCTTCAAGCTGAATTCGATTGCGGGCTGGGGCGCCCGCCCGGCCCGGCGCCTGCGCATGACGCGGCGACCTTGATCGTTCGGATTCCCCCGCAGCAGCTCCACATGGCGTAACGCAGTTCATTGATGGCGGAGCCGGATGAGCTTAGCAAGTAAAATTCCAAATCCAACGACAATCTCCCACATGCTGGTTCATTGTGGCCATTTGGACGCACGTACTAGAAGAAAATCCTACCCTTTCGCGCTTCGATGGCGGCTCGGCCGACCCCCGGCACGGATTCGAGGTCGGCGAGATCCCGGAACGGGCGTACCTGCCGCCGCGCGACCATGGACTCGGCGACCTCCTGCGGGAGTCCCAGAGTGACGATGAGCTCGTCGGCGGAGGCCTCGTTGACGTTTATCGCCGTCAGGTGCGTGCGCAGGTAATGGACGATCGCGTCGTACTGCTCGTCGGTGCCACGGGCGCCGAGATCGGCCATCTTCTGCAGGATACCCATCCACTCGGTCTCCGAGCGGGGCTGGGCGACGACGAGCTCGAGCGTATGACAACGGCTGCAAACGGTTTTCAGCGCTGCGAAATCCGCGTCCGTGTGGCCCTGCGCGCGCGAGGCGGCGGGCGTCGCGGCAACCGCCGCGGCGAGCGTCAGCGAGACGGCGCCTCCGCAAGCGAACAGCCGCCTCCTCACTCGCGACCCTGACCGCCGTTCCCGAACTGGTTGTCCGTTTGGATCAGGTGACCGTCGTCGAAGGTCATGTCGAGAAGCTTCTCGCTGCGCATCTGATGCCCGTACTCGTCGTCCAGGTGTGCGACGACCTTCCGCGTCTGGATGTCGATAACGTCTCCCGACGAGACGTAAGCGTACTTGCCGTCGATGCTGATCGTGATCCAAGCCGGCGGTAGGCTGGTCTTGATGCTGTCGATCAGTTCCGGCGTCTGCTTCGTATTATCGAAAATGTGAATGTAGTTGTTGATGCCGTCGGCGATCCACACTTCCTTCTCGCTCTTCACGAGCGCGATGCCGTGGCTCGGGCAACCGTGCGGGATGTAGACCTTCTTGGCCAGCGCCTCGCGCCAGGGGAAGGCGTTGATCTCGACGTGCTTGATGACCTTGCCGGTCTTTACGTCGGCGACCTCGAAGCCCAGCAGATTGTTCGTGTTCGCGTAGATCAGTGAGCCATCGTGATTGACGACGAACGGGCGCACATTGTCCCCGAAGCGGATCGTCTTGATCGTCTTCATGGTGGCGATGTCGCCGATCGAGAGCACCGGCCCGTTCGGCGACATGAAGGCGAGCTTGCCATCCGGGCTGAGGTTCAGATTGTGGGAGTTCGGGCTCTCCGGCGCTTGGATCTTGCCCCTGAGTTTCCCGGTCTTCGCGTCGACGACGTACCAGTAGTCTTGGAGATCGCCGCCCACGACGATCGTCCTGCCGTCAGGTGTGACCTGCGGCCGCTCGCAGCACTTCCCGTCATAGGCATTCACCCAAACGACCTTGTCGGTGGCGAGGTCCACCGCCGCAAGCCGGCCGCGCGCGGCCATGTAGAACATGTTGGTCTGGGGATTGGCCGCGACGCCAGAGATCTGCTCCGGGCTGATGCTTGCCGGCGTATCGAACACGTTGATGCGCTTGACGAAGCTGTAGCCGTTGTTGACGTCCAGCACGACAATCCCGAGCCCATTGCGGTAAGCGGGAGCCTCGAGGGTGCCCGGCAGGGCCACGTAGAGCAGCTCTCGGTGCCGCGGCCGGAACGGATTGTCCTTCTCCTTCGGCGGCTGCTGAGCCGAGGCGGCGGGCGCCAGCACAGTGAAGAGGCTCGCAAGCGCAGCTGCGCAGGTCAGGGCCAGTTTGGAAGACACGTTTCTCTCCCCAAAATCATGTTTCTGTTTCAACCTCGATCGCGATCGGGCCCTCCAGCTACGCCTTCAGGTACGGCCGCAGATATTCGTCCAGCACCCGCTTGATCTCGTCGGCGGTGTTGGCCCGCATCGCTGAAGCGTTGGCGCCGAGCGGCGGCGTCGCGAGCCGCGAGCCAGCGCCGGGCTTCAAGACGCCGCGCGCCACCAGCACGTTGATGTTGCTCTGCGAGAACATCGAGCTCGCCGCCATGATGCGGCCGAAGGTGTCGAACGCCTGACGCTTCTGCCCGGCGTGGAACTGGTCGTACGCGGTGGCGTAGAGGTCGGCGAGGCTCGTGAACGGCACGTGGCCGGCGAAGCCGAGCTCCATCTCGCTGATCATGGTGTAGACGCCGCGGCCGGCGAACGACTTCATCTGCCCGTGCGTGCGGCGCGTGATCTCACCCACGCGCTTCAGGGGGTCGCCAGCCTCGTCCTTCACGTACCGGACCGTGGGGATGGTCTCGTACATCTTCACCAGGACGTCGACGCTCATGTCGCCCACCGCCTGGACCATGATCGGCAGGCTCGTGGTCTTGCCCAGGCGCTGGTAGAGCGCAAGCACGTCGTCCGGGCTGACGTGTTCGGGCGGAATGCAGATCAGCGCGTCGGCCCCGATCTTCGCGGCATGACGGGCGTAGCGTTCGATCTCGCGGAAGTCGCCGGTCTTGCTCTGCACGCCGACGACGATCGCGGTGCGCCCGCCACGGCCTGCGTCGACTAGCGCCTCCGCCCCGTGGATCCGCTCGTCTTCGGTCAACGTGGTCCAGCCGCTGGCGATCTGCGGCCACGCCACGCCCTGGACGCCGCCGCGCCGCAGGAAGGTCACCTGATTGGCCAGGCCTTCGAAGTCGACCTTGTCGCCGGGACGGGTGGGCGTGAAGGCGATCGGGAAGATGCCGGCGATCTTCTTGTGGGCGCTGGTCGTCTTGGCCAGCGCCGGGGCGGCCGCGATCGCCGCGCCTGCCGAAAGCGCCGCCAGCAGGGCGCGCCGGTCGAGCCTCGCCTGGTCAGTCATGTCTCCCCCCGTTCGTACGCTGTCGCGGACGTGGTCGAACGCGCACGTTCCCCCCGCGACATATCACGTAGCCGCGCCGCTGTCCCGCCGAACTTCACGATATGTGGACGTTCGTCTCAGATTGTGCGTAGCTGAACCGGACGATTGAAGGGGGTCAAGATGGTGCAGGGGACTTCGGGCCGCTTCAGCCGACGAGCGGTCCTGGGCGCCGGCGCCGCGGCGCTTGCTGCGATTCCGGCGGACGCCGCGGCCGCGCCGATCCCGATCATCGACACGCACATCCACCTATTCGACGGCAATCGACCGCAGGGCGCGCCCTACGCCGGACCCCCGAATTCGCCCACCCACAGGACGGGCGCCTACCCCTCGATCTATGCGAAGCTCGCCCGGCCGCTGGGCATCGTGGGCGCAATCGAGGTGGAGGCGAGCCCCTGGGTTGAGGACAACCTCTGGGTCCTCGAGGTCGCCCAGGCCAACGACATCATGGTGGGCACGGTCGGCAACCTGAAGCCCGAGGTCGCCGACTTCGGCGAACTCCTGGGCCGCTTCCACAAGAACCCGCTGTTCCGCGGCATCCGCCATGGCAACCTGTGGGGCTACGACATGCCGGCGCAGGCGAAGGACCCGGCCTTCATCGCCGGCATGAAGCTGCTCGCCCAGGCCGACCTGGTGCTCGACACCGCCAACCAGAACCTCGCCCTTCTACAGGCGACCGTGCGGGTGAGCGACGCGGTCCCGGATCTGCGGATCGTCATCGACCACCTGCCGTCATACGATCCCACGCCGGAGGAGATGGGCGCCTACGAGGCCGTGCTGCGCGAGCTGAAAGACCGGCCGAAGATCTATTCGAAGATCTCCGAGGTCATCCACACGACCGGCGGGAAGACGCCGCTGGACCTGCCGGCCTACCGCGGACGCCTCGACCAACTCTACGAAACCTTCAGCGAGGACCGCATCCTGTTCGGCAGCGACTGGCCGAACAGCGACGGCGTGGCGCCGGTTTCCAAAGTCGTGGGCCTGGTGAAGACCTATTTCGCCGGAAAGCCCCGGGCAGTCCGGGAAAAGTACTTCTGGAAGAACTCGGTGCACGCCTACAAGTGGGTGCGCCGGGCGGCCGACCAGCCGAAGCTCGCCTGAGGCGGCGCTCAGGCGGTCGCCCGCGCGGAACGGCCATTCACCGCCAACTCGTGGGTCGGATCGATGAACACCCACAGCACCCCGCCCAGCGCGCAGATCGCGGCCGCGAAGACGAAAGACGGAGTCCAGCCGAATTGCGCCGCCACGAGCGGCGTCAGCGAAGCGGTGACCATGCCGCCGATCTGGCTGCCCATGTTCATCACGCCCGAGACGGCGCCGGCCGAAGCCCCGCCGATGTCGGCGCTCAGCGCCCAAAAGGAGGATTGCGCCAGGTACAGAGCCCCCGCCCCGCCCGCGAGCACGATCGCCGCGAGACGCGCATCGGCGACCTGGGTCGCCCACCAGACGAAGCCGCTCGCCGCCAGCATCGCGACACCCGCCAGCCCGCAGCGGGCGATCCGCTGTCCGTAGGGGGGGATCAGCTTGTCGGAGACGTAGCCGCCCAGCGACGAGGCCACAGCCATGGCGATGAACGGCAGGGTGGCATAGAGGGCCGAGGACTTGAGGTTCAGGCCCCGCACGTCCGAGAGGTATTTGAAGAACCAAGTGAAGAAGATGTAAGCGACGTAGCCGTAGCAGAAGTAGCTCGCCGTCAAGAGCGCCACCTGGCCGTCCAGGATCATGTCACGCCAGCGTCTCAGGCCGCCGCCCGTCTTCTGCAGCGGCAGGCCCGCTTCGATGTAGGCGGCCTCGTCCTGGCTCATCCACTTATGCCTGCGCGGCTGGTCACGGACTAGGAACAGCCAGACCACCCCGACCACCACACCCAGGGCGGCGCAGGCCCAGAACGAGGCGCGCCAGGTGGCGGTCAGGATGAAATAGGTGATGATCGGCGGCGCAAGGCCGCCGCCGACGCCAACGCCGGCGAAGATCAGCCCGTTCGCGAAGCCCCGCTCGTGGGTAGGCACCCAGCTCGCGATCAGGCGGTTGCTGGCCGGGAAGATCACCGCCTCGCCCACGCCGAGCAGCACGCGCACCGCCAGGAGCAGGGCGAAGGAATAGGCGAACCCGGCCGGCACGAGCGTGACGCTGACTGTGAGCAGGCTCCACCACAGGATCGCGAACGCGATCAACTTGTAGGGGCCGAAGCGGTCCGCGAGACGGCCGGCGAACGGCTGGGTGAAGGCGTAGCCGAACACGAAGGCGGAAAACACCGTGCCGAGCTGCACGTTGGAAAGCCCGAATTCCTTCTGGATGGAGGATATCGCGATCGAGATGTTGTTCCGGTCGAGATAAGAGACCGCGGCGATCACGAAGACCCAGAAGACGATAATCCAGCGTACGAAGCCGCCGGGTGCACGCGCGCCGCCTCCGGCGGTCTGAGCTCGCTCCATCGATCTCCCCCTTTATTAGCTTCGGGCGGCGGCGAGCGAGTTCGTCCATAACGACGCCGTCGCAGGATGAGAGGCAGGATTAGCCGGGCCGCAGTCCGGTGCAAGCGCAAACGCAAATAGTGGTATAGTATCCCATATACGGAAGCCTGGCCTGAAGAGCCAGGCCGGGAGGCGAACATGGATTGCTCGAACAGACGTACGTTCCTGACGAGAGCCGCAGCAGGCAGCGCATTGGTGGCCGCAGCGCCCGTGCTGGCGGCCCCGCCCACGGCGGCCGGCCAACTCTTCTGCGCGCCATTGATTCCGTTCCGCACCTCGCTGTCGGTTAGCCCCTTCACGGAAGCCGTACTGAGCCAGGTCGCCCTGAGCGACGGGCCCTTCACCGCCCGGACGGTGCGCCAGGTCCAGGATCTCTATCTCCGCCACGGGGCAACCGAGATCTACGCGCGCATCGCCACCCGCAAAGTCGCGCCGCAGGGCGCGGTCGCCGACCACGGCTGGGCGCGCGGGCTGGAGCGCGCGCGGCTCGCCCGCGACATGGACCTGCCGTTCAATCCGGAGATTGGGCTCTGGGCCGAGTACGGCGATGGCGGCAACTACCAGCAGCCGCCGGACTTCCGCGACTATCCGCAGATCCGGCTGCCCGGGCCGTGGACCTCGCTGAGCCTCGAGCAGATGCTGCCGCCCATCCGCCAGTACGCCGCGCTCGTCGCCAAGCAGATCCTCGCCACCGGCGCGCGCGTGCCGATCTGGGATATCGGCAACGAGGTGGAATCCGGGATCGCAGCGGTCACCGTGCATCCGCTGACCCCGAACGGGCCTTATTTGCCGCCCGACAAGGTCGACCCGGTGATCGGTCGGATGAGTACGGCGCAACTGATGAAGATGCCCGAGAAAGACCGGATCGCCTGGTCGCGGGCGCACCTTTGGCCCTACATCGGCCGGATCATCGGGGCGGCGGCCGAAGGAATCCGCTCCGTCGCCCCGGGCGCGAAGTTCTCGACCCACATCTCGCCGCTCGGCGCGAAGACCTCGGCGGTGCACCTGGCCTTCTTCGAGACGCTGAAGGAGGCGGGCTTCATGCCCGACCAGTTCGGGTTCAGCTACTATCCGGGCTTGGGCAAGTCGAAAGGCGGCCCCGCCGACACCTTCGCCTGGTTCAAGGAGACGGCGAGCGCGCTGAAGGCCCGATACGGCCGGCCGGTCTTCATCGCCGAAGGCGGCGTCGCCTCGAGCGTCATGCCGCCGCCCTTCACCTTCAATGACCCCATCGAGAAGTACGGCTTGAACGAAGCCGACCAGTACGCCTTCAATCGCGACCTGATCGCCTGGGGCGCGCAGGCAGGATGTCTTGCGGGCTATCGGCCCTGGGCGCCGGACCTCTGCGTCGGAGCCGTCTGGGCGCCGATGAGCTGGTTTGACCAGCAGGGGAAGCTGGCCATGGCCAAGCCGGTGATGCGGGCCTTCGAGGACGGCCTGCCCAGCCTTTATCTCCAGGTCGGCAAGCCTGCGGGCGGCGCGCTCCCCATCTCCGCTCGCGTAAACCGCGGCGATCTGAACCACGCCGTGGTCGAACTGCTGCGGGATGGGCGAGCGGTCGCCACCGCGCCCTTGCCTCGTCTTGGGACCAACTGGATGCGCACCGAGCTGAACGCCGGGCGGGGTGGCGATGTGATCGCGGTACGGAATCGCGGCCGGACGATTCTCGAACGCCGGATAGGGCTGCAGCGGCCTGGCTAGGAAAACGGACATGGATGTTTCGAGCCGGCGGACTTTCCTGGCCCAGGCTGCGGCCGGCGCAGCTCTGGCCGCGAGGCCCGCCATGGCGGCCGAAGGCCACCCGGCCGCGGACGCTGAGCTCTTCTGCGCGCCGCTGATCCCGTTCCGCACGTCGCTTTCGGTGATGCCGTCCAGCGAAGAGGTCCTCGCGAGCTGCGCGCTGACGGACGGCGTCTACACCGCCCGCACCGTGGCCGAGCTGCAGAAGCTCTACATGCGCCACGGCGCAACCGAGGTCTATCAACGGATCGCCACCCTACGCGGCGGCCCCAAACCGCCCTTGAAGGACCTCGGCTGGAGCCATGGCCTCGAGCGCGCCCGCCTCGCCCGCGACCTGGGCCTGCCGTTCAACCCGGAGCTGATGGTCAGCGCCATCTACGGCGACGGCGCAACGTATCAGATCCCGCCCGACTTCCGCGATTACCCCGATATCCAACTGCCGGGGCCCTGGCTGTCGCTCACCCTGGAGCAGATGCTGCCGCCGCTGCGGCAGTACGGCGCTGAGGTCGCCCAGCAGATCCTCGCGACTGGTGTGCGGGTGAACGTCTGGGACATCGGCAACGAGGTGGAATCCGGCGTCGCCGGGGTGGCGCTGAGGACGCGTCCGCCGAACGGCGGCAAGCCGCCGGGCACGCCCAGGTCCCTCGATGCGGTCCTCCCGCCCACGCCGGACTATCAGCCGCCGGACCGCGTCGATCCGGCCATCGGCGAGATGAGCATCATGCAGCTGGTGATGCTCCCCGAAGCCGAGCGCATCGCCTGGTGTCGCGCCCACCTGTGGCCGCACGTGGGCCGCATCCTCGCCGCCTTGGCGGAGGGAATCCACTCCGTTGTTCCGGGCGCCAAGGTCTCTACGCACATTTCGCCGCTGGGTCAGAAGACGCCGGCCGTGCACCTGGCCTTCTGGCAAGCTGTGAAGGAGGCAGGCTTCACCCCCCACCAGTTCGGGTTCAGCTACTATCCATCAGGCAACCACGGCGACGGGCCGCCCGATTCCCTCCAGTGGTTCAAGGACACGACTACCGCGCTCAAACATCGTTTCGGCTTGCCGACGTTTATCGCCGAGGGTGGATATGCTTCGGGCCCGATGCCGCCGCCCTACCTGTTCGATAACCAGGTGGAGACCTATCCGATTTCGCCGGCGGGTCAGTACGCCTTCAATCGCGACCTGATCGCCTGGGGCGTCCGGTCCGGGGTCCTCGCGGGCTACCGGCCGTGGGACCCCGACTTCTGCAATGCGCCGATCTGGGCCTCCATGGCGTGGTTCCAGCAGCAGGGGAAGGTCGCCCGCGCCCGGCCGGTGCTGGACGCCTTCGAGGCCGTTCTGCCGAGCATCTACCTCACCGTGGGAAGGCGGCGTGGGGACGAATTGCCCATTTCGGCGCGCGTCAGCCAAGGGGCGCTCGCCGGGGCCATGATTGAACTGACGGACGCCGGCCGCGTGATCGCCCGCCAGCCGCTCCCCGCCCTCAGCCGGGTGTGGACGCAGGTCAACCTCTCGGCCGAACGCGTTCGGGGCGGCGGGACCTACGCCATCGCCGCCCGGCGCGGCGGACGCACGCTGATGGAGCGGCGAATCGAACTCTAGCCTACTCGGCCGCGGCGGGTGTCGGCTGCGCGCGCGGCCGCGACCGGCGCGGATTGGCGCGCGCCACCACGTCAGGGTCGTAGCCCAGCTCCTGGCTGATCGCGTCGGCCGCGGTCTTCACATCGAACGCCAGCCCGCGCATGCGCGTGTCGTCCATGTACTGGGCCGCGCTGGAGACGCTGATGGCGCCGGCGATCGAGCCGGTCACGTCGCGCACCGGCGCCGCCACGCAACGGATGCGGTCCTCGTTCTCCTCGAGGTCGAGCGCGTAGCCGCTCTTGGCGTAGTCGCGCATGCGCTTCAGCCACAGATCGAGATTTACGGCGTAGCCATGCCCCAGCCGCGCCTCGTAGTCGTAAAACTCGCGCCAGTCGTCTTCGGTGGCGTCGAGGATCAGCGCCTTGCCGAGGCCCGTCGAGCGCAGTGGCTGCCGCTCGCCGATCCGCGAGCTCACCTCTACCCGGCGCGTGCCGGAAATCTTGTCGAGGTAGAGCGCCCGCGCGCCATCGAGCACGCCCAGATGGACGGTGTCGCCGGTCTCGGCCGCGAGCTGCTCCAGATGCTCGCGCGCGACGCGCGGCAGGCTGGTCTGCCGGCCGGCCAGATAACCGAGCTCCAGGAGACGCGGGCCGAGCGAATAGCCCGCGCCGCGCTGGAAGTTCAGGTAGCGATGCTCCACCAGCGTGCCCGCCAGGCGGTGGGTCGTGCTGCGGGTAAGGCCGATCCGATCGGCGAGCTCGGCCAGCGTAAGTGAGCTCTCCGCGACAGCATCGATGACCTCCAGTCCCCGCACTAGGGTTTGGGTGCCCGCAAGACCGCGCCCCTTCTCCTTCTGGTCCGCAGGCGCCGCACCCGCTTCGGCTGCTGAATCCTTCTTCTTCATACTGATCTGTCCAAGCCTAAGATAAGACGCCCGCCACGTCCCCGGAGGGATCGCCATCAGCCGGCCAAGAATGCGTTAGGTAGACCGCCGAAGCGGCTCACATCCCAAATAGTGGAATAACGGCGCCCCGTGGGAAGTCAAGACGGTAGCGCGCCTGGGTTGCAATCTAAGCAGCACGCCGACCCTAGATGAGCGCGCCGCAATCGCCTGACAAGGCATGCCCCGGCCCATACGGCCCCGAAGCGGCCGAACGCCGCGGGAAGCTGCAGGCGCGCAGAGCCCGGGGCGCGGGCGGCGGGCGACGAGGCCCTGAGTCGGCTTTCGATGACGTCCGCGGCGAGCGACAGCGCCAGTCGCGCCTGATCGCGCCGGACCTCGTCCAGCATCTCGATCCCATCGACGAGCGACAGGGCTGCGAGGGTCGCACCGCGCTCGTCGCGGACCGGCACGGCGACGCAGCAGAGGTGGGCATGCGTCTCGCCGGTGTCGAGCGCGAAGTTGTCTTCCCGCGCGCGTCGGATCTCTTCACGGAATGCCGCCGGATCAGTGATCGTGCGGTCGGTGAGCGGCACGAGGTCGCCCTGCTTCAAGAACCGCTCGAGACCCTGGGCCGTGAGCCCCGCCAGCAGCACCTTGCCGATCGCCGAGCAATAGGCCTCCTGCTGGGCGCCGACTCGCGTCGGCACCGGAACGCTGCGCGCGCCGGCCGCCTTGCCGATGTAGGTCACCATCTCCTGCTCGAGGATGCCGAGGTGCACGGTCGCGTCGAATCGCTCTGCGATCTCCTCCAGCACGCCCCGCGCCGCGTCGGTCAGCAGCTCGGCCATAGAAGTCTTGCGGCTGAGCGCGGTCAGCAGGAATCCCGGGCGATAGCGGCTGCGGGAGACGCGCACCACCGCGCCCACGGCTTCGAGCGTCTGGATCAGACGATAGCCCGATGCCTCGGGAAGGCCGGCGCGGCGGCTAAGCTCGGCGCTGGTCAGCTCCTGGTCCGGCCCGCCGAATGCGCGCAGCAGGGCGAAGGCCTTCAGGACGGATCTGTTCTTCGGCGTTGCCAAGTCCGCGCGTCCCGCTGGCGAGACCTCGTCGTGGGCGGTCCGGCGCGATGCGCACCATCCCTATTTATGATTCACGATTGCAATTTATGGGATGCGGCGCAACCCCAGGCGATCAGTAGGTCGTGCGGCCGCCAGAGGTGTCGAAGGTCGAGGCCGTCGTGAAGCTGCACTCCTCACTGGCCATGAAGCAGATCATGGCGGCGCTCTCCTGCACGTCGCCGAGCCGCTCCATGGGGATCTTGGAGCGCATATAGTCGATATGGTTCTGCGGCACCTGGCTGAGGATCGGGCTCTCGAAGGTCGCGGGCGTCAGTGCGTTGACCAGCACGCCACGGGTGGCGAGCTCCTTGCCCAGCGATTTGGTGAAGCCAAGGACGCCGGCCTTGGCCGCCGAATAGGCCGCCGCGTTCGGATTGCCCTCCTTGCCCGCGACCGACGACACGTTGACGATGCGCCCGTAGCCATTCGCCAGCATGTAGGGGACAATGGCGCGGCAGCAGTAGAAGACCCCGTTCAGGTCGATGTCGATCGTGCGCCGCCAGCTGTCGAGAGGGTAGGTCTCGACGGGGCCGGTGGCCCCCGTGATCCCGGCGGAATTGACGAGTATGTCGATTCTCCCGAGGGCGTCGTGCGAGCGCGCGGCCGCCACGGCGACCGCATCCCAGTCCGAGACGTCGACCTCGATCGTGAGCTCCGCGCCCACGTCCTTGCCGCCCTCCCCGAGCGTCGGGCCGTCGAAGTCCCAGAGCGCCACGCGGGCGCCTTCGGCGATCAACCGCCGGGCCGTTTCGCGTCCGAGCCCCGAAGCACCGCCCGTCACCACCGCCGTGCGGCCGGAAAAGCGGCCTGCGAAGGGGCTCATGCGCCGCATCCCAAGCGAACCGGGCGCCCGCCTTCGACCCCGCCCGCCGCCCTGGACCACCGATCGCGCCTGTTCACACTATAATCCCCCGCGCAGTCCGACTTTCATTATATGGGATATATCGATACGAACTGAGACAACGTCCGTCAACGGCTTCGCCGTGGCGGCGCGCAGGTCATTGTTGGATGCAAGGCGCCGCGGGCGGTTCCCGTCAGGCGGCCGGCCGGTGGTGACGGGGCGCCTTGGCCGAGGCCAGCGCTGGGGCGGAGACCTTCTTCAGCGCGTCCGTCGTCTGGGTCTCGCGGAAGACCTTCTCCTTGCCAATACCGCCGCCGAGCGGACCTTCGCTGTCCTTGGCGTAGCGGAATCGCTCCTGCTCGTCGGCGAGCTGCAGGGGGGTCTCGCCCAGGCTGTTCTTGGCGTCGAGGGGCGCGCCGTGGGCGGCCAGGAAGGGGACAACCCAGTCCGCCGCCGAGACGCCGGCGATGTGCAGGATGGTCTCACGGCTCCGCGGCTCGGTCTTGGGCTGCACGGGGTCGGAGAGCTCATCGATGGGGTCGTAGCGCTTCTTCAGGTCCGCGCCGTGCGCGGTCATGATCTGCACCACCGGCAGGTCGTTGTTCATCACCGCCACGGAGAACGGCGTGTGGCCGTCCGAGCGGACCAGGTTGGCGTCCGCGCCGTGCGCCGCCAGCAGGTCTACGAGCTTCGGAGAATGCGAGGCTGCGGCGATATGATAGGCCGAGGATCCCGGCGGCGCCGGATTGATCCGCACGACGGCCTCCGGCCCGGGCGTCGGGAGGCGCGTCGGCCGGTTCGGGTCGGCGCCGGCCTCCAGCAGCCGCTTCACGAGCGCGATCACCTCGGCGTTGTCATCCGGCTTCGGGTGTGGCCGGTCGGGCTCCGACTTCAGACCCGGATTGAAGGCGAGCGACGCGGCGCCCTGCGGCTCGCTCAAGACCTGACTCAGCACCGCCCCGTCCAGCGGGGTATAGCCCGCCTGGTCGGCCACGTTCACCTTCGCGCCGCGGTCGAGCAGCAGGTTGGCGAGCTTTAGGTCGGCGGCGTACTTGGGCGCTCCCCGCGGGCTGGCCTTCCAATTATAGAGCGAAGCCAGCAGCGGCGTCGTGCCGTCGGCGGAGGCTTGGTTCACGTCCAGGCCGGCGTCCAGCAGCATCTTCACCGAAGCGAGGTCGTGCTTGCGGACCGCGAACAGCAGCGCGCCCTCGCCGCCGGCGCGCAGCTTGTATTCGCCGTTATTGTTCCACGGGATGCCGGTGACCCCCAAGGTGAAGGTGATCGGCGTATAGTTGGTGGCGGTGATCTCCCAGGCCTTGGTGACGGCATGGACGTCGGCGCCCTTGGCCAGCAGCAGGCCCACGATGTCCGGATGCCCGCTCGCCCACATCAGCGCGGTCTGGTCGAACTTGGCCTCGCGCGCATTCACGGCCGCACCCTTGGCCAGCAGCATCTGAACGATCTGCGCCGAGCCCACCCGGCAGGCCGTCATCAGCGGCGTCTCCCCGGTCCCCCGCGCGGCGTTCGGGTCGGCGCCCTTCTCCAGCAGCAGGCGGACGATCTCGGGATTGTTGTCGGCGACCGCCAGACCCAGCGGACCGACCCCGTCGACGTCCACCAGGTTGGGGTCGGCGCCGGCGGCCAGCAGCATCTTCACCACCGGCAGGTTGTTGCGCACCACCGCCCAGGCCAGCGGCGTCGCGCCCATCTGATCGCGCGCGTTGACCTCGGCGCGCCCATGCAGCCGGGCCGCCACCTCGGCCGGAACGTCGTCGCGCACCGCCTCCAGCAGCCCGCCGCCCCGACCCCCCGCCGCCGCGAACGCGACCTGCCCAGAGAGCGCCAGCGACACGCCCGCTAGGAACGCAGCCAGACGACGCGGCGGGGGGCGGCGCGACATGGTCAAGCCTCCAGGCTCAAAGGTCCCGTGCTGTCGCCGAGCTTCGCGGTCGGCACGTCCACGAGTTCGAGCAGCTTCAGGTGCATATTGGTCATGGGCGTCGGCGTCTTCGGCGCCCATTTCGCGGCGAACGG
>Ga0070680_100000338_pt1 | contig 31396 bp, 23 predicted proteins | sample KBSC73BmetaG_FD_64672 | JGI IMG/M metagenome (GOLD analysis project Ga0070680, IMG submission 64672) | Corn rhizosphere microbial communities from Kellogg Biological Station, Michigan, USA - KBS C7-3B metaG | ecosystem: Host-associated > Plants > Roots > Rhizosphere | place: USA: Michigan...
GTGCTCGGCACGCCGAACCGTCTCGAGTACGATCAGGGCTTCTTCGTCAAGGGCGGCGACGGACTCGCCGACGTAAAGCCCATCGCGCATCTCTACAAGACTCAGGTCTATCAGCTCGCGGAATATCTCGGCGTGCCACCTTCGATCACTTCGCGGCCGCCGACGACCGACACGTTCTCGCTCCCGCAGTCGCAGGAAGAATTCTTCTACAGCATGCCCACCCACGTGCTGGATGTGGTGCTGCACGCGCGCAACCAGGGTCGCACGGCTGAAGAGGCCGCCGAGGAAGTCGGCCTCAGCGTCGACCAGATGACGCGGGCGTATGCAGACATCGATCAGAAGCGGAAGACGACTCGGTACCTCCATCTCGGGCCACAGCTCGTCGAGCCGGTGGACCTCTCACAGCCGGTGGTAAACGTCTAATGTGCGGCATCGCGGGAATTGCGCGGAGGACGCCGAGCACCGGCGACGTCGAGTCGCTGGGAAGAATGGCGGCTGCGATCCGCCATCGTGGTCCGGACGGCTATGGCTTTTACGTCGGCCAGAGAGTCGGGCTCGCTCACGTCCGCCTCAGCATCGTTGACATCGACGGCGGATCGCAACCGATGACCAACGAGGATGGTCAGGTCGTCATCACTTACAACGGCGAGATCTACAACCACCCGGAGTTGCGGCGCGAACTGGAACAGCTCGGCCACGTGTTCAGAACGCGATCGGACACCGAGGTTCTCGTACATGGTTACGAGCAGTGGGGAGTGAACGTTCTTCAGCGTCTCAACGGCCAGTTCGCATTCGCGATCTATGACCGCAACAACGAGACTGTGTTCATCGCGCGCGACCGCTTCGGTGTCCGGCCGCTTTTCTATGCGCAGCCTGGCGGGGCGTTCTTCTTCGGATCCGAGGTCAAGGCGATCCTCGCCAGTGGGGAAGTAACCGCGAGCGTCGATCCACGGGGTGTGGACGAAGTATTCACGTTCTGGGCGGCGCGCGCCCCGCGCACGCCATTCGCCGGCATCGCTTCGCTCGAGCCCGGCTCCTACGGCATCTGGAAGGACGGTGCGCTTTGGCTGCACCGTTACTACGAGCTCGATTATCCGGAGACCACGGAGGAGCCGGCGGATGTCATCGAGCGTCTCGACGAGCTGATGCTGCGGAGCGTCGGGATGCGTCTTCGCGCCGATGTGCCCGTGGGCGCGTATTTGAGCGGCGGCCTCGATTCCTCGATCACCGCCTCGCTCGCAGCAAGTGCGTCGCCGCACCAGCTGCGCAGCTTCTCGATCTCGTTCGATGACCCTCGATTCGATGAGAGCGACTTTCAGCGTGAGGTGGCCGACGATGTCGGGAGCCTGCACGCAATCACCAGAATCGGGCAGAACAGCATCGCGGAAAGTTTTCCAGAGGTGCTGTGGCATACCGAGACACCCGTCCTCCGTACCGCCTCTGTTCCGATGTATCACCTCGCGAAGCTGACGAAGCAATCGGGAATCAAGGTCGTTCTGACCGGTGAGGGAGCCGACGAGCTGTTTCTCGGCTACGACCTGTTCAAGGAGACCAAGGTTCGTGAGTTCTGTCTGCGCCGCCCGGGATCGGCGTGGCGCGAGCGGCTGCTCGATCGGCTTTATCCGGATCTCATCTCGCAAGGGCGGGGTGGGGAATTCTGGCGTCGCTTCTTCCTCGACGCGGGGAATCCGAACGAGCCGCTATTCTCGCACATGCCGAGGTTCCTGCTCAGCGCCCGGGTCAAGGACTTCTATTCATCCGAGTTCAAATCGGCGCTCGGTCGAATCGACGTCCTGGCCGAATTGCGCGCATCGCTGCCGGCGCGGTTCTTCGGCTGGTCCTCGCTCAACAAGGCGGCGTATCTGGAGATGACTACGCTGCTGGCACCGTATCTCCTCAGCTCTCAGGGCGACCGCATGACGATGGCGCATGGAGTCGAGGGGCGCTTTCCGTTCCTCGACCACAGGCTCTACGAGTTTGCTTCGGCCCTTCCGTCGGGGTCGCGAATCCGCGGACTCCGCGAGAAGGAAGTCCTGCGCCGCTGGGCCGCGCGGATCCTGCCGCCGCGGATCAAGGCACGCACCAAGCAGCCGTATCGCGCTCCGGATGCGCCGAGCTTTTTTGGTCCGCAGGCACCGTCGTGGATCGCGGATCAGCTCGGAACTGATGCTCTTCAACGCGTCGGGATCTTCTCCCCGAAAGCGGTGCAGGGACTCATTCGCCGCTGCAATGCGGGCCTCGTCACCGGCTTCCGCGAAAACCAGGCGCTGGTTGGCGTCCTGTCCACCCAACTCTGGCACGAGCGCTTCATTCAGCGCGCGGTATCCGTAAATCCGCTCCCAGTTCGCGGAGCGTCGGTATTGCTCGACGACAGCACCTCCGTCTTTTCCCAATCAACCCTGTCACCCATCTAGGATATGCTGACGCAAGAATCCGAAATCATCTCCCGGGTCCGCGGCTTCATTCAGGACAACTTCCTTTACATGCACTCCGACTTCAAGCTCGCCGATGACGACCTTCTCCTCGAGAAAGGCGTCATGGACTCGATGTCGATCGTTGAGATGATCATGTTCATCGAGACCGAGTTCGGCGTTCAGGCCAAGGAAGACGAGATCAGTGAGACAAACTTCGGCTCGTTGACGGGAATCGCGCGCTTCATTGGTGAGAAGCGCGGCGTGCTCGCCAGCTAGACATCGAGTTTGGTGCGATCGTTTGCGAGTCCGTCCCATGATGCGTGAGCCGGGCGCAGTGGCAGTGCGCGATTCGATGCCCCCATCGGGGCGGCGCGCGGTGCGTGCGGCTCGTCTCTCCTCCTTGAATCGCGGGGCTGAACTCAAGTTCGTGACGGATCCGTTGCGGGTGTTGTTGTTCCTGCTGATGATCGTGACCATCAGCCGCGTCCACCTGCACTATCCGATTCTATCCGCGCTTCGTCCGGTATTGCTGCTCAGCGTGGGCACCGTGGGCTACGCATTCCTTCACCCGCGTTCACTCACATCCAACAACGTCCTGTCGTCGGGGCCGATGCGGATGGTGGCACTCATTGCGCTGCTCGGGTGTCTGTCCGCTCCATTCGGAATCTCGCTGGGCAACTCCGCGTTGTTCATCCTCGACTCGTTCAGCAAGACTCTGGCATTCGCATTTCTGATTGCGCTGGCGATCCGGAACGTGCGTGATCTCTACACGATGGTGTGGTCGTTCGTGCTGAGCGCCGGGATCCTGAGCTTTTTCGCAGTCTTCGTCTTCAAGCTCGAGCCCTCGTTTGGCGACTACAGCCGCCTCGCTGAGCTCTACACCTACGATTCGAACGACCTTGGCGTACTCCTGATGATTGGCCTGCCGCTGACACTGCTGCTGCTGATCGTCGACCGCGGGATCAAGAGGTGGTTGCTCGCCGCGAATCTGATTCTCATCTCGGCCGCGATGGCGCGGTCGGGCTCCCGCGGTGGGTTCCTCGGGCTGGTTGCCGTTGCAATCGCCGGACTCGTGCTCGTCAACGGAGTTTCGGTCGCGAAGCGGACTTCCGTTCTGATCGTCGCGATGATCGCGCTCGCCTTCGCTGCTCCGCCCGGCTACTGGAAGCAGATGGGAACCATCCTCGCGCCAAAGGCCGACTACAACTATTCGAGCGTCGATGGCCGGACCGCGCTCATCAAGCGTGGACTAGGCTACATGGCCGGTCGGCCCATCTTCGGCATCGGCATCTGGAATTTCGCCAAGGCCGAATGCACCATCTCGCCGAAGATCGAGGACCCGTCGATTGGCGTAAAGTGTATCGCGCCGCACAACTCGGTCATTCAGGCTGCGGCGGAGCTGGGCGTCCCCGGATTGATTGCGTGGCCTTCGCTTCTCATCGGGCTGCTCATCGGCCCGTTGCGGTTGCGGAGGAAGCTACCGCCCGCCTGGCGACGCAGCACCAACGATCTGCGCTTTCTTTACGCATCGACGACGTTTTTCCCGATCGCGATGTGCGGCTTTGCCGTTACCTCGTTCTTTGTGACGTTCGCCTTCGCCGACCCGATCTACCTGATGGCTGGTCTCACGACCGGCCTTTACGCGGTGGTTCGTGCCCAGCTGGCTGCTGAATCGGGCGCGACTCCTGTCGCCGCTGTTGCGTCGCGACGCGGCAGGTTCGAGGGCTGGCGCGTCAAGCGCAGTGAGCAGCGCCTCATACCGGCTGGACACCCGGGAGGGGGCGCGTAGCCGATGCACACCCTTCTCAAGAGACCGATCGAGCGCGCGCTATCTTCGGCTTGGATCGGCTCCGTCACCCGGCAGCGAGTGCGTGGAAAGCGTTTGATTCTCGCCTACCACGGCATCATCCCCGACGGCGAGCGTGTCGCGGGGGAGCGATCGCTGTTCATCTCACAGCGGGAGTTCGCCGCGCATCTCGATCTTGTTGCCGAAATCGCGGACGTGGCACCTCTCAACAGGCTGGACGATGAAGGCGATGGCCGCCCGCGGATCGCCATCACGATTGACGATGCCTACCTCGGGGCCGTGCGCGAGGGCGTTGCGGAGCTTGCCAAGCGATCGCTGCCGGCAACCATCTTCGTTGCGCCGGCGCGACTCGGGGGACACGTCTTCTGGTGGGATGCGCTTTCGTCGGAACGTGGCGAGATGGATCCGGCGCTGCGAACCTTTGCGCTATCCTCTCTGGTCGGATCCGACGAAAAAGTGCGCTCCTGGGCCGCCGCTGCGGCGCTTCCCAAAACGGACGATCTTCCGGGGTACGCCCGGTCGGCAACTCGCGAAGATCTCAGGGCTGCGGTGCGCAACCCGGGAATCACCGTCGGATCGCACTCCCACACCCACCGCAATCTTTCGCGACTGGACATCCATGAAGTCATGTCCGAGGTCGGCCGCTCGCGCTCTGCGCTCAGGGCGGAGTTCGGAGCGCGGGCAATCGATTGGCTGGCGTATCCGTATGGGCTGGACTCGGTGGCGGCTCAACAGGCCGTCGCGGCATCCTCGTACAAGGGCGCGGTCCTCATTTCCGGCGGGTGGCACAATCCGGCGCGCACGCCGGCGTTTGCGCGTCCGCGCCTGAACATCCCGTCAGGGCTCAGCGTCGAGCGACTCCGCATCCATGTTCTCGGCGGGCTGCTCTCATGATCGGCAATCTGTCGACTCGCAGTTCGCGGAAGCCTGTGTCAGCGGCAGCGCAGTCGGGGCTCCCTCGCCTCCGCATTGCAATGATGCTGGAATCCGACGAGCCGGGGGGCGCCGAGATGATGGTCTTCCGGCTGTCCGACGAGCTCCGCCGGCGCGGTCACACCATCGTTCCGGTTGGACCGGAGAACGGGGTCGGCTGGCTCGGAGATCTGTTCAGGCGCGGGGGCTTCGTGCCGGAAGTCTATCGACTGAAGAGTGCGATCGATGCAGGCTGCGTGAAGGGCCTCGTTCGCCTGTTCAGGGAGCACCGCATCGACGCGGTACACAGTCACGAATTCACCATGGGTGTATATGGCGTAGCTGCGGCACGCATTCTCGGACTTCCGCACTTGATCACCATGCACGGCGGGCTGACTGTATGCAAAGCCCTGCGTCGGCGCATCGCATTGCGTTGGGCAATGCGCGCCTCCGACCACAGCGTGATGGTCTCTCGCGCGACGCAGACGCAATTTGCAACCGATCTGGGGGTCGATCCGGCACTCTTCACCGTTGTCCCGAACGGCGTACCGATCATCGACGGCGACCCGTCGCTTGTCCGAGCCGAGTTCGGCGTGCGCGATGGTGAGTGCGTCATCGTCGCTGTCGGTGTGCTCGAGCGTCACAAGGGCCACCGCTTCCTGCTCGAAGCGCTCGCGAAACTGGACGCAGAATCATTGAACCGGCCGTGGCGGCTGATCATCGCCGGCGGAGCCGGCGGCGAAGAGCACAGCGGACTCATGCAGTACATCGCCGAACATGGACTTGGTGATCGTGTCCACATCGCGCTGAACAGAAACGACGTCTCCGATCTGCTGGCGCTTTCCGACGTTTTCGTGATGCCTTCATTGTGGGAAGGTCTGCCGATGGCGGTTCTCGAGGCGATGGTCGCCGGCAAGGCAATAATTGCGTCGCGGATTGCCGGGATACCCGAAGCCGTCGTGGACGGCCAGGACGGATTGCTCGTTCCGCCCGGTGAGACTGCGCCGCTTGCGGACGCGTTGCGATTGCTGATCGAGGATCCCTCGCGGCGAGCCGCGCTCGGTGCGCGGGCCCAGGAGCGTGCCTTTCGCGAATTCACGGTGCAAGTGATGGCTGACCGGTATGAGCGCCTCTACGAGAGCGCCCTGGGCAGCCGACGCAGACTCAGAAGCCGTGCTGTCAGCGCCTGAGACTCGAAACGTGATCAAACGTCGCCTGCTGGTGATCAGCTTCCACTACCCGCCCGATGGATCTATAGGGGGGCAGCGTTGGGCTGGTCTCTCGAAGTATCTCGCCCGCGCGGGGTGGGAAGTGCACGTGGTGACGGCGTCGGCGCCGAAGGGCTACGCAATGCCATCCGGAGTACACCGCCATTTCAGACCCCGGCGGCGGACGCTCAACGAATGGTACAGGGCGAGAGTGTCCGCTCGCGCCGCCGACGCTGGAAGCGACGGAGCTTCGTTGCCTCAGTCAGGGAAGCGGCCGGGTGGAAGGCTCACCCGCGCTTTGATTCTTGCGAGGCGAATCGCGGGCAGCGCCGCCGGGCTTCCCGACCAGGGACGCGGATGGATCATTCGCGCGTCCGGCGCAGCACTCTCGCTGATGCGCAGCCGCGAGTTCGACTGCGTGATAAGCAGCGGACCGCCGCATTCGGCCCATTTTGCGGCGCTCATCGCGACGCTCGGTCGCAGGACCGAATTCTGGATCGACATGCGCGATCCGTGGTCGACGACGCACGAGATGAACTCGGTTGCCGACCGGTTCGTGCGCGCCGAGCGATACGTGCTCCACAAACTGGAGCGCATGGTATTCCCGCGTGCATCGAAGGTCCTGGTCAACACCAGCGAGTTCGCCGCAATGCTGCGTGAGACCCAGCCTGACCTCAACGTTCTGCATTTTCCTAACGGTGTGGACACCGAGCTGCTTCCGCCGCGCGATCTCTCGGCCGTGAGACCCGGCTCGATCGCGTATGTGGGGACGCTTTATGCCGGCCGCGATCTGTCATCGATTCTCGTTGCAATGCGATCGGTCGCCGAGGAGAGCGAGGGATCGCGATCTGCGCTCACGCTCAACGTTGCCGGCCCGCTGGAATCTCCCCACCGCGAGCGCATGCATTCTCAGATCGAAGCGTCGGGTCTCGCCGATGCCGTCAAAGTGCTCGGGGTGTTGCCGCGCGATTCGGCGCTCCAGCTTCTCAGCCGGTCGCATTTGGCTCTGGTTCTGGCGCAGGATCAGCCAATGTGTGTGCCGGCGAAGCTCTACGAGTCTGTCGGCTTGGGGATACCAACCCTCGTGATCGCTGAGAGAGACAGCGCGGCTGCGCGCGAGGCGCGCCGGATCGGCGCGTTCACCGCTGAAAGTCACGACGTCAACGCGATCAAGGGCGTGCTCGCCGATCTGGCAAGCGGCCGCATCCCGATGAAGATCGATCCGACCACGCCCATCTCGTACGAGGCCCTGGCCGTAAGAATGGATCGTTTGCTCAGCGGCGCTCCCGTCCAACAGCTCGAAATGTCGGTAAGCAGCTCGCTTCCACATCCCGCCTGATGACCTTCGAATTTCAGCGGGTAGATCCTCTCGAGGTCCGCGACGAAGTCGTGGACTTCTTCTTCAAGCATCGCAGATGGCCGGGCGAAACGCGCGGCGATTACGAGGCAATCTGGAACTGGCGTCATCGCGCGCTCTCCGAGGGCCCTCCGCTCGCGTATATCGCCCGCCTGCAATCCACCGGTGAGATCGTCGGACACGTTGGCGTGTACCGGCGCGAGTTCAGAATCGGCGACGCGAGAATCTCGGCCTGCGTTCCCGGGAATTTGTTCGTCCATCCGGGCTGGAAGCAGAACATCATTGGCGTCCGACTGGTCATGTTTTTCCGGTCCCTGATCCAGAATGGTGAATTCGATCTCTTTCTCGGATTCGGAAATGAGGCAGCCAACGCAATGCTTGCGCGGCTCGGCTTCGCCCAGCTCGGCTCGATGCACACCTACGCCGATGTTCGGAATGCCGGAGCGGTACTGCGCAGACGCCACCGCGCGCTGGCGGCTGTTGGGCCGCTGGTAAACCTCGGATTCGCCGCCCGCCGGCGCTTCTCGAGCGGTCGCCGCGAAGCCGTTTCCACCCTCGATGTAAGGAGGCTCGGCGCAGCGGAGTTCCTCGAGTTGGATCGTTCCCACTGGAGCGCTCCAACCAGACTCGTTGCGTGGGAAAGCAATGAGTTTATCGCCGAGCGCTATCTGAATGAGCCCGGTGTAGAGCGGACTCTGTATGGCTTGTTCGCTCGGGAGAAGGGGACGCTGGAGGGTTTTGTCGTCACGGAGCCGACCGCGCGAGTCAAAGTCTGGGACTGCCAGACGAATCCCGCATCCATCGATTCACAGTCGGCAATAGCGGCAGTCGCGGGCAAGATTCGGAATGCGGAGACGCTTCTCGTTCCAACGCTGCCGCAGTCTGCCCTGGCTGGGGAATTCACGCGCGCGGGGTTTCTCGACCGCGAAGCCGTGGACGACGTCGAAGCGAATACCTTCGTGTCGGCATTGTTCCTTCCCGACAACCCCCATGCGCACGTTCTCAAGGACCCAACCCAGTGGAATATCTGGATGGGAAGTCGGCATTACTGATATGGCCCCTCTCAATCCGCCAACCTGAACCGGGTGCTCACTTTGGCAAACTCGCATTTCATGACAGGCTCCGGCGTCCCTGGTCTCGTGAGCGTTATCATCCCCTGCTTTAACAGGGCGGATATCGTCGGAGAGACTATCGAGAGCGTCCTGGCCCAGTCGCACAAGCTGCTCGAGGTCATCATCGTCGACGACGGCTCGACGGATGACACCCGCGAAGTCGTGGCGCGCTACGGCGATCCTCGCATCAGATATTTCTATAAGGCGAACGGCGGACTCTCGTCAGCGCGAAACGCGGGTCTCGAGGAGGCGCGCGGGGAATACATTGCGTTTCTGGACTCGGACGACGTCTGGCATCCGTGGAAGCTGAGCGCACAGGTGGAAATTTTTGCCCGATACGCCTCCGTGGGACTCGTGTGGTCTGATATGAGCACCTTCGAGACTGCGGGCCGGGTGATCGCCGAGCGACACCTCCGCGATTATTACTCCGCGTACTCTCTCGTCAATCTCGAAGCCAGGCACGCACCGGCCGGCCAGCTCCGCGAGCTGATCGATGCCGCGCCATCAAAGATGGCGTCATCTCCGTTTTACATCTTCGATGTGTTCCACGAGATGTTCAGCGGCAACCTCGTTCATCCTTCGACGGCCGTGGTTACTAGGGATCGCCTGCGGGAATCGGGTCCGTTCGAGCCAGAGGTGACTGGTCACGGAGCCGAGGACTATCATTTCTATTTTCGGATTTGCGCGCTGGGCCCCGTCGCGTTTCTCGATGCGCCGACTACGCTCTACCGTGTGCACCCGTCGCAGCTCAGCACCTGCAACCGACTTCACGAAGCGAGGGGAAATCTCAAGGTGGTCACCCACTGGCTGAGCCGGCGGCCATCGACGTTGCCGCAGCCGGTCGTCCAGAAAAGTCTGGCCAACTCGCACGCATGGCTCGGAGCAGAGGAGCTGAACGCGGGCGATTCGCGCGCAGCAGCGCGCCACCTCTGGCGGAGTCTCCTGCTGGATGGCAGGCAGCCATCGACCCTCTTTCTCTTGATGGTCAGCTTGTTCCCCACGAACGCGACGGCACTGTTGCGTGCGCTGAAGCGCGCGCTTCGTAGCGCCCTCGCTCGTCCCGTCGCTGGACTCGCACTGGCGCTGCTTGACGATTCATTCCTGCCCGAGCTCCTGAACTGCGTTCAGGCCGGCATCGCCTCCTTCGCCTGATGCCTGTACATCATTTCATCAGCCGACTGACGCTGCTCGTCATGGGACTGTGGGCGAGCGGCGGTGTTGTCGCCGTGAGCCTCGTGAAGGCCCGTTGGGCGAAGCATCACGAGCATCGGAGCGCATCCGAGGCCGCGCGCGCAGGCGAGGTCACACGGGTGCGAGCGGCATCATCGATTGCGTTCTTCCAGCGGTCGGAAGATGGGCTCGTCAGCGTCGTTATCCCGACTCACAACCGCCGGCAGATCATCGGCAAAGCCGTGCGCAGCGCTCTGGCGCAGACGTACCCGCATCTGGAAGTCGTGGTAGCGGACGATGGTTCGACCGACGACACCCGTACGGTGATCGAGTCCTTCGGGCCGCGAGTGAGATACGTTCGCCAGGCGAACGCCGGCGTTTCTGCCGCCAGGAATTTCGGGATGCGTCACGCGCGCGGAGAGTTCATCGCGTTCCTCGACTCCGACGACGCCTGGCACCCGTGGAAGATCGAGGCTCAGGTGGCGGCGCTTCGCCGCTATCGCGACACGGGCCTCGCGTGGACGGACATGGCCGCGATCGACGGCGCCGACAAGGTCGTCGAGGAGCGCTACCTCCGCCGGATGTATTCGGTTTACCAGGACATTGATATCACCCGCTTGCTGACAAAGGGTGTTGCACTGTCGGAGCTGAGTGAGGCCGTACCCGATGCTCTCCAGTCGGCGCCCGTTCTCTACGGCGACCTGTCATCGGCGATACTGCTGGGAAACCTGATTCACACCTCGACGGTTCTTTTTCGCCGCTCCTGGTGCCAGCGAACGGGCGGATTCGATGAATCCTACGAGAGGGCAGGGGAAGATTACGAGTTCTACATCCGCCTCACCTCCGCCGGTCCAGTGGTGTTCATCGATGCTCCGTCGACTTTGTATCGCATTGGTGTCGCTGACCAGCTCACTGCGCCGGCGATGATGCTCGAGATCGCGCGTAACAACTTGCGGGCGATCCAGACGTGGCTGCCCCGCACGGTCCAGTCGACCGATCTGCCGCTACGTCTCGTGAGACGCCGCTTCTCCGAATCGTTCGCGTGGCTCGGCCAAGCGGAGCTCGACGCTGGACACCGGTTGATCGCCGCCCGACAGTTGTCGAGAAGCATTCTCCTCGAGCCGGCATTCGACAAGCGATCCCTGTTGCTTGCGAGCTGCGCACTTCCTGCGACCGTTCGCGATCGCGCCAATGCTGTGCGCCGAACGATGTCGGGCGCACGACCCCACCGCTCCTCGTCATCTGGATGATCTGACGACACCGCGGGCGGCGACGTCTGCCGACGCGAAGCGATCTCAGCGGTCGTTGCTGGCTGGTGTGGCACTCGGCGCGACGGCCGGCATAGCGCTCTGGTGCATTCTGTTCTCGTTCCAGCTCGTCGCGGGAGTAGTCGCAGACACCTGGGGCGTTCTTATCTTCGCAATCGGTGGGGCGATCGCCGGCGCAACCCGGCTCCGTTTAGCGTTGATGGGGTCGCTCGTTGGGGCAGCGGCGATTGTTTTGGTCGCCACTCTTTCCCCGATCTCGAGCCTGCTTGCGCACCACTGGCTTCGGGAAGATTCCTTTCCCGGCCAACCAGTCTCCGCGGTCGTCGCACTGAGTGGCGGCGTCAATCCGGATGGGACGATGACGAGTGGCGCGCTCGACAATCTGCTTTCCGCGATCGAGCTCGTTCACGACGGGAAGGCGCGCACCGTCGTAACAACAACCGTCGAACGCGAGTTTCCGCGAGCAAAGGTCTCCTCCACCAGCGATCAGCTTCGGCTGATCTCACTCGCCGGTGACACCGCGCGCTGGCTGCGCACGGGGCCGACCGGGTCTACGCGAGACGAAGCGGTCGAGTCCGCCCGCCTGCTGTTGCCGAGAAAAATGCGAGACATAGCAGTGGTGGCGAACCCGATGCATACGCGCCGAGCCTGCGCGACGTTCGAAGCGGTCGGATTCTCGGTGACCTGTGTTCCGGCGCTCTCCAGATTGCCCGGCGGCCGCAGCCCGGCTCCGTGGCCGGAGGACCGGCTGCGCGTCTTCGGGGAATGGATCTACGAGCTGGCGGGGACCCTCAAGTATCGCGCTGCCGGGTGGCTGCCCAGATGAACCTTACCCTTGCCTTAAAAGGAGCCCGTCGCTCACGGAGCCATTTCCCCCATCGCGACAACTCCCTGTTGCGACGCTGCAACACACCGGGAGCGCGTGCCAGGGCAGCTACTTTTGGCCGCCCTGGCGAACGGGCGTAACTCTATGTCCTACAGCGAGTTAGGCGCCACCACTTAGCGCGTCTGCAGCCCCCTCGGGAAGGCGTCGCACTTGCACTCGCCGACCCCGTCACGCCGATGCCCATTCAGGTCGAGCGACGTCGGCGGTGCCTAACCCATTCTGTGACAATCAAGCGCATGCAAAACGATCCCTCGGCTCGGCTTCCGGGAATAGATAAGGGCGGTGCACCCGAATGCTGAGAATGAGTCTTGGTCTGGTACTGGTTTTTTGCACAACCCTGTTATGGCTACCGGCGGTGTCCGAAGCGCTGTCTCTGTTGCTGCGTCGCCGCCGCTCTGATGTTCCGGCTCACGGTGTCCGCCCCCGCATTCTCTTCGTCGTCCCCGCGCACGACGAAGAGCTCATGATCCAGGACTGTGTCCGTTCGCTGCTGGCGATGGATTACCCTGCGGATGCGCAGCGGATCGTCGTCGTTGCGGACAACTGCTCCGATTCTACGGCGCGGCTGGTACGCGAGCTTGGCGTCGAATGCCTGGAGCGCTTCGATCCACGGTATCCGGGAAAGCCACGCGCAATCGCCTGGGCGCTGACGGCGATCGACTTGGCGCGTTGGGACGCGTGCGTGATCGTCGATGCCGACAGTGTAGTGGCTCGTGATTTCGCGCTTGGTCTCGCGAGGCTGGCGCCGCTCAACGACATCGTCTTTCAACCCAACAATCTCGTTCTCAACGAATTCGAGACCTGGCTTACCCGGCTCGGGGGATTGCTCGGTCGCTGCCGTTTCGAGGTTACGTTCCCGCTCAAGGAAGCGGCAGGTCTCAATTTCCCGATCGGCAACGGAATGGGAATCGGGACTAAGCTCCTTCTTCGCGACGGCTGGCGCTCTTACTCGATCGCCGAAGACTCAGCGCTCTATGCGATCTACACCGAGGCCGGAACCCGCATTCGACTTGCGAGACATGCCAACATCTATTCGCAGGAATCGCGTTCACTGGGTGAAGGCGCGACTCAGCGGCGACGTTGGCTGGGCGGCCGAATCCAGATTCTCCGAGAGATGGGCGGAAAGATTCTGCGCAGCTCGAATATCGGCCCGCGGCAGAAGCTGGACATCTTCATCGAGCTTGGTCTTACCAGCCCGGTACTGAACCTCATGATCGCGGCCGCGATCGCCGTGTTGGCACTCGTCGGTGTGGGCGGCGCCGGAGGACGGCTGATTGCGATTGCAGCGACAATGTCGCTCAGTGGGATCGTTCTCACGACACTGGTGGCGATCGCCCGGCATCCGCAGCCCGGACGCACTGTGCTCGCATTCGTCATGCTCCCCACCTACGCGGTGTGGCGCTTCGCCGTGTTCGTCTCGACCATCCTCACGCTCAAGGACACCACGTGGCGCCGCAGCTCGCGCAGCGCAACGCCCACTCCGCTCGCGCACCCGCAGCCGTGAGCGCCTAGCATGTGCGGCCTGACCGGATTCTTTGCGCGCGCCGGATCGAGCGGCGACGAGATGCGTGCCGTTGCCCGCCGCATGGCGGACACTCTGACGCATCGAGGTCCAGATGACAGCGGCGTGTGGACCGATGAAAGTGCGGGCGTCGCTCTCGCATTCCGCCGGTTGTCGATCGTCGACCTTTCCGTCGAGGGTCATCAGCCAATGCGATCAGGTGGCGGCCGTTTCACGATGGTATTCAATGGCGAGGTGTACAACCATCGGGAGCTCGCCCGCGAGCTGGCGGCAAAGGGATATCACTTTCGGGGTCACTCCGACAGCGAAGTGATACTCGCCGCGTTCGAGGAGTGGGGAATCGAACGCAGCGTTCGTCGATTCGTTGGGATGTTTGCAATCGCCGTCTGGGACTCGCGTCGTCGTGAGCTTTCGTTGATTCGCGACCGGCTCGGAATCAAGCCGCTCTTCGTCTATCACAATCGGGGAGTCGTCAGTTTCGGATCTGAGATCAAGGCACTGCTTGCCGGACCGGAATTCGACAGCACGCTCGACGTCGGGAGCCTGACCTCGTATCTGCGGTATCTCTACGTCCCGGCTCCCCGCAGCATCTACAAGCACGTATTCAAGCTGCAGCCGGGACATATCCTGACGATCGCGGAGCCTGGCGCACGGCTGCCGGCGTCGACCGAATTCTGGTCCGCGGAAAAAGCGGCTCTTGCCGGCCACGCGAATCTCTTTGCCGGCGACGACACCGAAGCGGTGGCGGAGCTCGAGCGTCTGCTGACTGACGCGGTGCGCTTGCGGATGCAGGCGGACGTTCCGCTCGGCGCTCTGCTTTCCGGCGGGGTCGATTCGTCGACGGTAGTCGCGCTCATGCAGCGCTCGGCCGACAGACCCGTCAAGACATTCACCATCGGCTTCGACCGCCGCGAATTTGACGAGGCTCAACACGCTCGTGCCATCGCGGGACATTTGGGGACGGATCACACCGAGCTGAACCTGCGCGGAGAAGACGCGCTGGCAGTCATTCCCCGTCTGCCGGCGATGTTCGATGAGCCGCTCGCTGATCCATCCCAGATTCCCACCTTTCTCGTTTCCGAGCTCGCGCGCCAGCAGGTGACGGTGGCCCTGACGGGTGATGGCGGTGACGAGCTCTTTGGTGGTTACAACCGATACGTTCTTGGTGAGCGCGTCATCCCGGAGTTTCAGAAATACCCCTTGCTGCTGCGACGCTTCTCCGCGGCGGGGGTTCGCACCATTTCGCCAAAGGCATGGAATCAGGTCGGAGACTTCTTCCGGCCGGCATTTCCTGTCGGTCCGGGCACGCGACTGCTCGGCGACCGCCTTTACAAGGTCGCTGAACTCCTTGGCGGCGGGTCGAGTGCGACGATGTACCGGTCACTGCTCTCGGCGTGGCAGGATCCGCAATCGCTGGTTCTTGGCGGAAGGGAGACCGCTTCGCCGCGCACGATCCGGACGGATCGGCTTGGGCTGATCGATGAAATGATGCTGTGGGATCAGCAGTCATACCTCGCCGATGATCTGCTGGCGAAAGTGGACCGCGCCAGCATGGCCGTCGGCCTCGAGGCCCGAGTGCCGATTCTCGATCACCGCGTGGTCGAGTTTGCCTGGCGACTCGGCCGCCACCATAAGGTTAGAGATGGCCGCGGCAAATGGATCCTTCGTCAGGTCCTCTACAAGCACGTGCCTCGCGCGATGGTGGATCGCGAGAAAATGGGCTTTTCCGTGCCGCTGACACACTGGCTGACCGGTCCACTGCGGAGTTGGGCCGGGGACATGCTTTCGTCCGCATCGAGGGGAGAGTTTTTGCAGCAGTCCGTCGTCCGTCGTGAGTGGAATTCATTCCTGCAGGGGAAATCGTCAAACGCTGCAGGCATCTGGGCGCTGGTGATGTTTTGTGCATGGCAGGACCAGTGGTTGAATCCGGCGCGGAACGAAGTGCCGAGGGCGGTGGTGTCGTGAGCGTCAGCGATTCGGGCGTGCTCGACATACCCGTCGTCGAAGTTCCGGTTGCGGAAGCCGTAGGCTCCGACATTCCCTCCTCGGCTGCCGGCACCGACAAGCTGGACAGATCGTTTGCCCGCGGAATTGCCTGGCTCGGCAGCGTGAAGTGGCTGGTGCAGCTGGCGACCTGGGGCACGACGATCATTGTCGCGAGAATCCTCACGCCGGCTGACTACGGCTTGCTGACGATGGCGACGGTGTTGCTCGAAGTGCTTTCGCTGCTCAGCGAGTCCGGGCTCGGGCTGACTGTCGTGACCGTTCGTGAAATCACCCGAGAGCAGACCGGCCAGCTCAATGGCGCTGCGATCGCGCTTGGGGTAGTGAGCTTCGCGGTGACGTGTCTTGCCGCCTGGCCGGTGAGCTGGTTCTACAAGGCACCGGCACTGCCGCTCGTCATCGTCGCTCTCGGATTCAGCCTGGTGGTGGTCGGCTTTCGCGTCATTCCCGGGGCTTTGCTGCAGCGCGACTTGCGGTTCCGCCGTCTCGCTGCAATCGATGCAGCGCAGGGAGTAGCCCAGGCGGTCACGACGATCGTCCTGGCAGTCCTCGGCTTCCGATACTGGTCGCTGGTGTTCGGCGCACTGGTGGGCTCGGCGGTTGGCACGATCGGGACAGTGGCAGCGCGTCCTTACATGATGCGCTGGCCGCACTGGAAGACGCTCCGTCCTCTCATCCCCTTTACGCGAAACGTTCTCGTCGGGCGGCTTTTCTGGTTCACCTACCAGAACTCGGACTTCATCGTTGCCGGCAAGCGGCTCGGCACCGTTGCTCTCGGCGCGTACAGCTACGCGTGGACTTTGGCGAGCATGCCCGTTGACAAGATCAGCGCTCTAATGAATTCGGTGACGCCGCCCATCTTCGCTGCAATTCAGCACGACATCCCGGGTCTGCGACGCTACTTCCTGACCGTCAACGAAGGCCTCGCGGTCTTTGCATTTCCGCTGACCGTAGGCATCGCCCTGGTAGCGCAGGATCTCGTGCCCGTGGTCTTCGGCAGTCGCTGGCTCTTCATGATCGCACCGCTTCAGATCCTCGCTATCTACTCCACCATTCGGGTCATTACTCCCACAGCTTCGCAAGCGTTGGTCGTAACCGGCGACACGCGGTACCTCATGTATCTCGGTGCAGTTGCAGCTGTCGCACTGCCGACCGCCTTCTACATTGGTAGTCGCTGGGGAACCATCGGAATCGCACTCGCCTGGACGGTCGCCCATCCCGTTGCGGTCTATTTTCCGCTCTACACGAGATTGCTGCGCCGGCTCGAGCTGAGTATTCCGCGCTATTTCCGCGCGTTGTGGCCCGCCCTGTCAGGATGTCTGGTGATGAGCGCGGCGGTCATCTCCACTCGTGAGCTGGTGCAGGGTCACGTGATTCAGGGAATCACGCTCGCGGCGGAGATTGCAGCGGGTGCCATTGCCTATTCCGCATGCCTCTTACTCTTCCACCGCGCGCGGGTGAAGGCGTTCATCGCCCTGTGGCGCAATCCGACGGTCGAGTCGGAGATTAGCGCCGGACCAACTACCGCCAGCTAAACGCTACGCCGTCGGGTGAGCGCGGCGATGATGCGCTCGCCCGCATGACCGTCCCACCCTTCGGGGCGCGGAGGGGTGGCGGGACGGACGACCTCTCGCAGCAGCGACACCAGTTCTTCGGGTTCGGGAACGAGGCGATTGGTGCCTTCCGTAATAGTGATCGGCCGCTCGGTGTTGGGGCGAACAGTCAGGCAAGGGATACCCAGAGCGGTCGTCTCTTCCTGGAGCCCGCCGGAATCAGTGACCACGGCAAAGGCGTGCTCGACCAGATCGAGCATCTGAAGGTAGCCAACCGGCTCCAGCATTTGGACGCGATCGATCTTCAGTCCAGCATCTTCGAGACGACGCCGCGTGCGCGGGTGGGCAGGGAAGACCACGTCCCGGTCCTTGGCGATCTCACTCAGTACCGCAGCGATCGTCCGAATTCGGACCGGATCGTCGACGTTTGAAGGGCGGTGAAGCGTCACGACTACAGCGGACCCGTTGACACCAATACTCTTTCTGAATCCCGTCGCGCGGGCCGCGGGCAGCGCAAAAAAGAGGCTGTCGATCATGACATTGCCGACGAATTCGATTTCTTCGTCGGGCTCGCCTTCCGCGCGCAGCTGGGCGTCGGCATCCCGCGATGGGGTAAGTAGCAGATTGGCCAGGCGATCGGTGACCAGCCGATTGATTTCCTCGGGCATTGTGCGATCGAAGCTGCGCAGTCCGGCTTCGACGTGAGCGACGCGTATTCCCAGCTTCGACGCGACGATGGCTGCTGCCATCGTCGAGTTGACATCACCATACACGACGACCCAATCGGGCCGTTGCGCCGCGAGCACGGGCTCGATTCGCTCCATGATGCGCGCCGTCTGAACTGCGTGGGTGTCAGAGCCGACGCCGAGATTCACATCTGGCGCGGTGATCCCGAGATCACGAAAAAACCCCTCGGACATCGCTTCATCGTAGTGCTGACCGGTGTGAACCACTACCTGCGTCACCCCGGCAGCCCTGGCGGCGCGGAGCACAGGTGCCAGCTTCGGGAAATTGGGTCGCGCCCCGACGACGTGGAGCAGCTTCATGTGGAGGCAACCTCCAGTTCGGCCAGAGCGGACTGCGACTGGTGCGAGAAGCTACGCTTCTGAGTCGCGAGTTTCCGCTCGAGGAGCGCTCGGAGCTCGGCATGCATCTCGAAGTACTGGCGGCCTTCGCGGGCCGACTGAGATCGCGCCGGTGGCAAGGCCCCGGATTCGACGATCCATCGCACGACCTTCCCCAGCAGCGAAATCTGAGCATCGTCGACCAGTGCACGGAGGCTGAGGATGCTGTCAGCAGAGCCGCTGTCGATTTCGGCCACGGCGATGATGTCGCCGGTATCGATGCCTTCGTTGATCAAATGCACGGTGCAACCAACCTTGCTACGTTCGAGTCCAGCCCATTCGGCGACATTCATTCCCCGATACCGGGGCAGTATTCCCATATGGGCATTGAGCGTTCCCAGCTTCGGGGTGCTGAGGACACCGCGACGCAGGATCCCGGCGCCAGCATGTATCAATATATCCGCCTCGAGGCGGCTGACGGCGTCGACCGACTTGGGGTCGGAGAGCGGCCCGACATGGATAACCGGTATGTCTTCCTGCTCGCAGAACGATGCGACATCGGTCGTGGATCCACCGCCGCCGGCATTCGTGGCGAAGGCCTGACGCGATCTCTGGATGATTGAAGCGCGCAGAGGGCCGAAGAATCCATCCTGCGCGAGTCGCGCTTTGATTCGATCGCGAGCGGGAGTTTCATTCCGGTGCTCGATGACGACGGCTGCCGGACGGAAGCCCCAGTCAGCCCATACTCGCATCATCTGCGGCACTTTGTGCGAGTCGGGACTCGACAGCATTACCACGCGCAGTGGGTGCGCGGCGCGGCTCGATGCCGGTGGTAGCGAGCGCGCGACCTCCGGCGGAGCGGTCCAGCCGCTTCCCTCGAACGTCTCCAGCCACTCGAGCGCGCGCTGTTTCGCCATCATCGCATCGATGAAATACTTCGCTGACCAGTTGGGCATAGCCATGTACAAGTAGTCGCCCCACGTCGGCGCCGATCCCGGAATGCCACCACGGATTCCCGGATCGGAGTTGTCCATCGGCTGGGATGCCTTCACCTGGTCGAGCGCCTTGAGGGCAGCGTTGACCAGTCGCAGGTCTCCATCTCGCATTCCGAGTCGGAACCAGATGAGCGCCATTTGCGCATTGCCGGTGAGGCACGAGTATGCCGGGTTCGCGGCTCTCCACCGCTGATCGAGAACTCCCGGCAACCGACCACTTAGCTCCAGCCTGCGCGCGACCGCCTCCGCCGCCCGGCGGGCGACAGCAATCCCATCTTCGCGGCCGAGGGTTTCAGAGAGGTGCAACACTCCCCAGATCGTATACGCGATGGTGTGGGTGACGCCTCTTCGCTTTTCGTGATCGTCGGCCGAGAAGCCCACTTTGTCGATCCACCCGGTTTCTTGATCGACATTCGTGAGTACCCAGTCGAGATGGCGCTCCGCGGCGCTCGTCCAATCGGTGATTCCAAAATGCTTGCCGGCCTCGGCGAGCCAACACGAAGCGTGCGCCGAGTACGCGGTGATGGTGTTGTAGATGTGCTTGCGCCAGCAGCCATCCGAATCCTGTTGCGCGACGAGCCAGTTGGCGGCGCGGCTGGCGGCTTCTGCCGCGTCGATGTCACCCGTCGCTGCGTGCCACGCCACAAGTCCGTGCAGGATCTGCGCTGTGTTGAACACTGACGGGCGGGTCCGATTCTCGTGGAGCTCACCCCCGGGGAAAGCGCCGTCACTCAGCTGAATCGAGAGGAGAAATCTGACGCAGTCGGCTGCGCGCTTATGGTACGAAGGGTCTACGCCTTCTGAGAGCGCGATGAAGGTCGGGATGATGTAACCGGTCGTCTCGGGGTACGACGAGGACCAGCCGGACTTGAGGTTGTACCTGCCGCTGACACCGCCGTCTCCCGTGACGTCCTGCGCGCGCGCCAGCCATTGTGCCGCGGCGAGGAGATGGTCACGGTCCGAGTAGCCCTGCTCGCTGTTTCTGGCCCGGTGAAAGAACTGATCCCGCATGAATGCGGCGTGGGACGGGCGCCAAAGCGCGGCGTCGAGCGACCGGCCGGCAAACCAGCGTAAGGAGCGTTTCGGCATAAGACTCGTTTGATGCGGTTGGAGTTCGCGGCCGCTGAACGAATCGGCCGCGCAGGTTGGCGCGCAGAAGTGCAAACCGGACGCCGAGGCCTTTGAATCGGACCATCATGGTACGGTTACGCGTATGTCATTGTCAATTGGGCACTTACGCACATACGGTCAACCCTGATAGTCGCTGGGCAGTGGCACATCTGGGAGGGGGTGTCGCTCCCGTGCAACAGCCTGGCCGACGAGCGCCATGGACAGTTCCGCGCACGGCAATAACGAAGCGCCCAGGCCAGACTCTTGGGTCTGACCTGGGCGCTCTATCGTGCGTTTTGGTTTTTAATTCTTGCCGCTGAAGTACAGGTGGTCGAAGTACATGTACATGGTATTGGCAACCGTTCCGCCGCCGCCGCCCCAGACCGGCGCGTAGTGGAGTGATCTCCACGACGGCGAGCTGTTCTGGAACTTGATGCCGCCCACATGGGTGATGTGGACACCATCCAGCCAGAGATCGAGATAGCCATCGGCGTTACCGACCGTATTCATCGCCGCCACAAGCTCGATGTGGAACCACTGGCCGCGCGTTACCTGCGTCTTTGAAGCCGCCACTCCGAGGTTCGGACCCCAATCGGGATTCTGGGGATCCGCCGACCCCTGACCGCCCTGGACGATGTTTTGTCCTTCGATGAACGGAACCAGCGGATCGGCGTTCGCGCCGTGCAGCACGATTACGATGCTGGGCACGTCCGTCGACGTATACAAGTAATACTGTTTGTTGATCAGTGAGCCAGGATGACCCTGCCAGTTGTCCGAGACCTTCGACCAGTGCGAGACGTACACGGTCTTATAGAGGAAATTCGGTGAGTCACCATCCCAGGGTGCACCGCCGCCCTGGAAGCCGGCTGGATACGTGACCTGGAGTATGTTCACAGGCGATTTCGGCGCGGTTGCATCCTGAATGATCTTTCCGCCCGTCCCGCCGTTGGATGGCTCGTCCCAGCCGAGCTCGTGCAGCGCATTGAACGGCCGGTCGGACACCACTGTCATTCCCGATGGCTCATTCGACGAACCCTGCGCCTGCACCGACAGATTGGCACCACCGGTTATCGTCTCGCTGGTCGCACTGATGCTTGCGCTGCCGACGGCAACTGCGGTGACGAGGCCGGAGCCCGAAACAGTAGCCACTGCCTCGTTCGAGGAGTTCCAGGAGATTGCGCGGCCCGTGAGCACGTTGTTGCTCGCGTCACGTGTCGTCGCGGTTGCTTGAGTTGTCTGTCCCGGTGTGAGTGAGCCGTTTGCCAGCGAGACCGTCACCGATGCGACCGGCGCGGGCGCGGCAGAAGCCACCGTCAGCACACTGCTGCCGGTCTTGCCTTCACACGACGCAAGAATCTGAACCGTGCCTATTGCAATTGCGGTGACGACGCCCGACGATGACACTGTCGCAACTCCTGGGTCGCTTGTGGTCCACGCGATCACACGTCCGGTGAGCACGTTGTTGTTTGCATCTCGTGTCGTCGCAGTCGCCTGAGTCGTTTGACCCGGATTCAGCAAGCTCGATGCGAGAGAAACGGTGACAGAAGCTACTGGTACCGGCGGGGGCGCGGCAACAGTCAGAGTTGCGTTTCCACTTTGACCCTCGCTGGTGGCCGTGATTTGCGCGGTACCGACTGCAACGGCAGTGACCAATCCGGATCCCGATACGGTCGCAACAGCGGAATTACTCGAGCTCCAGTTGATCGACCGACCGGTGAGAATGTTGTTGTTGGCGTCGCGAGTGACCGCGGTAGCCTGCGTAGTCTGGCCGGGGTTGCGCGAGCTGTTCGCCAGCGAGACGCTGACGGAAGCGACGGGAACCGGCGGCGCTGTCGTGACACTCAGGCCGGCACTACCGCTTTGGCCTTCACTGGTCGCGGTGATTTGCACTGTTCCGACGGCGACCGCCGTTACGACACCCGCCGAACTAACCGTTGCGACCGAATTGTTGCTCGAGTTCCAGCTGATCGAACGGCCGGTGAGCACGTTGTTGCTGGCGTCACGAGTGGTTGCCGTCGCCTGGGTCGTCTGTCCAGGATTGAGCGATCCGGCTGCCAGCGCGACCGAAACGGTCGCGACGGGCGCCGGCGGCGCTTCCATGACTGAGAGTGAGGCTTGGCTGGTGACGCCTTCGCTGGCGGCGCTGATCGTGGCGCTTCCCGGGGCGACGCCGGAGATGACACCGGCCGCATCGACACGGGCGATCGCCGCACTCGAGGTTTGCCACGTTATAGTGCGGCCGGTGAGAGGTGTGCCGCCGGCATCGAGCGCGACTGCAGTGCCGCTTTCCGTCTGACCAACCATGATCGACGGCGACGGCAGTGTTATCGAGACAGAAGCGACCGGGGTGCGTTCGACGGGAAGCGTTGACGTCCCGCCCGCAGTGCACGCAATGATCCCCAAAACAGCGCCGGTCACTGCCAGGAATAAAGTACGCATAAAAACGCGTCCTCCTCGGTAGTGTGAGTCGGCGGCTCGACTGGCATGACGTATTGTTATACGCTGTAGCCTCGTAGCTTTGCGTCGCCGGCTTTCGCCGGGTTTGCCTTTGTCGGTCACCTCGAATGAGGCTCGCGATCCTGCCGTTCTATTTTTCAAAGACCCGTTCCAACAAATACGAGTCTCTGCCTTACAACGTGGCGACGATTGCTCAAATGTTGTGTCACATCTATGTATAGCAGCGCCGATTCTCGCTGCGGTAAGGTCATTTATACCAGCTCGCCAGAGGGTCCTGGGTTGGCACAATGTTTGGCGGCTAGGAGTGTGCCAGCAGCTCATTTTCTCGCTGGAAGCCGGCCTTCGCTTCACCCAGCCCACGCGCTGGGCATCGCGCCAACGAACTGGCTCCCGTCATTTTTTCTTACACCGAGGACGTGAAATCCGTTCGCGCTGATGGGCCGAAAGTTCTGCACGTCCTCGCGCCGGCCCGCGAGGGCGGACTCGAGCGTGTGGTCACGATGCTCAGCGGGATTCAAGCTGCCGAAGGAGCTCACGTTGCAGCTGTGCTCGAGCCTGGCAGCGAAAACGATCACCCTTTCGTGCGTGGCCTCGAGTCGCGCGGGGTGCCCGTGACTACAATCGTCGTCGGCGCCCGCAGTTATCTCCGGGAATATCGTGGGCTCAAAGAGCTGATTGCCCGATTGCGACCAGGTGTCGTCCACACCCACGGCTACCGATCCGACGTAATCGGTATCGCCGCCGCCCGAAGTGCCAGGATTCCGTCGGTGAGCACTGTGCACGGCTTCACGGGCGGAGGCATCCGCAACCGGATCAACGAGCACATTCAATGTCTTGCACTGCGACGCGCAGCAGCTGTGATCGCCGTCGCCGCACCCATCGTCGAGCGCCTCGCTCGCGCCGGGGTTCCTCGTGCGCGAATCCACTGCATACCTAATGGCTTCACTCACGGGACTCAGCTTCCGCGGTCCCTTGCGCGACAGCGGCTTGGGATCAGCGACGGGACGCTGGTCGCGGGATGGGTCGGGCGGCTATCTGCGGAAAAGGGAGCCGACGTGCTTTTGCGTGCCCTCGCCCAAACAGAGACGAGTTGGCAAGCCTCGATCATCGGCGACGGACCCGAGCGGGAGCGGCTGGGTCAGCTTGCGCTGGACCTTGGCATCAACGATCGGGTGACGTGGCACGGTGCGGTATCCGACGCAGGATCGCTGTTCAGCGCATTCGACGCTTTTGTCCTCAGTTCTAGAACCGAGGGCACACCGATCGTGCTGTTCGAGGCGATGGATGCATCGGTGCCCGTCGTCGCCACGACCGTGGGCGGAGTTCCTGATGTGATTACTGACGCCGACGCCATCCTGGTTCCATCCGAGAACCCGCCCGCCATTGCGCGCGGCCTGCGGACGATCAAGGAGAATCCCGCCGCCGCCAGAAAACGATCATTCCATGCGCGCGGCCGATTGACTTCGGCGTTCGGCGATTCCGCGTGGGTTGCAGCGATCGATGCAGTCTATCGGATGGTAACGGCGCCCCGCCCACAGCAGCGCTAGATTGCTGGCCTCTCGACCGCTGCCGCCTCGTCGCAACCCGAGATCATCCTGTGATTGTCACCGCTGTCTTCAACAACGGTAAATGCTGATCGTCACCAACGTTTCGACTTTCCCGTCCCGGTGGACGGCATCCGACGGCACTACGGGTCGAACCGAGATTGCCCGCAGCGCCAGAGAGTTCTTGCAGTTTCGTCAGGTGGACGACGCGATATTTCTCGTCAACTGCGACTCGCGCATTGCACTGGAGCTTGCACTGAGACAATCGGTTCCGTTCCGCAAAAAACGGCCGCTCATAGCCCTCGATCTCGTCTTTCTTCGACGGCCCGAATCTCTGGCGGGCAGGCTCGGTGTTCTGGCCAAACGACTCTTGCTGCGGAACGTCGATTACTTTCTACACTACTTCAAGGATCTGCGCGAGTTGGAAGCTGCGTACGGCATCCCTCGCCAGCGCAGCGGGTTTCTCGACTTCAAGGCAAATCTTTTCAGCGCGCGCTCCGCCGGACCCAGTCCCGACGGCGATTACGCGCTGTGCTTTGGGCGATCGATGCGCGACTTCGACACTTTCTTCGACGCCATTGAGCGCACCAACTGTTCCGGCGCGATCGTCGATCCGCAGCTGGCTTCGCTCAGGGAGCACGGCAGCAGCTTCTCCCGGACGCTCGAGCAACTGCCCCGAAACGTCCGCGTTCTCCCGGACGACGGAACTGAACGCTCCCAGATTGCGGCGCTGCGCGATGCAAAGCTAGTGGTAGTTCCAATGCGAAAAGGTCGCCTCATCGCCGCGGGCATCAGCACCATTCTGAACGCGATGGCGCTCGGCAAGTGCGTAATAGCGTCGGCAGGCCCAGGCGTTACCGACATCTTCGACGGTCAGCTTCTCAGCGTGCCTCCAGGCGACCCGGCTGCGCTTGCAAAGCTGCTGACCGAGGTGTGGAGCGACGACACTCTACGCCTTCGGACCGCACGAGCCGGCTGGGAATACGCCCAATGGTGCGGAAGCGAGCAAGACTTCAATCGGCGGGTAATCGACTCCCTCGTGAAATGGAGCGTGACCGCCCGCTAGCGCCGAATGCGATCCAGCCCGGTGCGAATGAGAGTTGCAGCGCCGCTCACCGTTCCGGCAATTCTCGCGCGGAATGGCCGCGGGGTGAGCTCCCATTGTTCGCCCACTTCGACTTCGCGCTGCGAGAACCGACGCTTGAAGTCTGAGATGCCGCCGAGCGGATCGTCGCTACCGGTGCTTCCGACGGTGACTCCCCCGAAATCGAAAACCTTGGAGCCGCTCCGCCGCGCCCAGGTAATTAGATCCCACAGTAGCGCATAGCTGGTCGATATTCTCATGTCGGTCACCCGCACGGACCCGGACTCACAGTATTCCGACACATCGCCATGCACGCATCCCCACGCAAAGGCAATGATCGCTGACGGTCCGTCGACATCCGTTCGCTCGAGCACGGCAATTCGCGAACGGTCGGGAATGGCCTTGGACATCTGGATGAAGGATCGCCAATCAATTGGCCGTCGCGCGCCACCGGTCCGCCCGCGAGTCTGGTCGGAAAGCTCCTGCAGTCTTCCCGCCATTGTCTCCGAGTGCGCAGTCGTAAGCCGGACTGGAAATCTCCCAATGTTGCGCACACCCTGTCGCGCGTTCTTGTGCAGACCGGCGAACAAGGCGTCTTCATCGGGGCTGAGATCGAGCACGAGGGTGCGCTCGTAGCTTCGCGTCGTCGAAACGCGCTCGAACCCAACACGCTCGAGCGCCTGTCCAGTGCGAAAGCGGGCGTTCTGATCCAGGCCGTACACGTCGACGCTCACCCGCAGCGCGAGGCGGTCGCGTTTCACGAGATCATGCAGGGCGGAGACGGCCGACCCGAGAGTCTCGTCATCGAGTCCTCCAGCACCAATGGCGAGCCGCGAAATGGAAAGCAGCCGGTGTCCGGGCAGCGCGCGGCTTCGCGATGATTCCACCGCGAACCCGGCGCGACATCCGTCGGCGTCCCGAACCGCCACGAAAAAATTCGAAGACTGCTGGGCAACGGCCCTCGCCCAGATCGCGCGATGATAGAGCGGGAGCGGTAGCCCCCGCGCGTCGAGCTCCCGCTCTGCGGTTTCCCAGGCAGATCCCGGATCCTTTATCAATTCAACTTTCAACATCACCCCTCGTCGCGCGCCCGGCATCGGGTCATCACGGATGCTGTCGTAGGACGCATCGTCGGAATATCATTGTTGCCGCGCCACGCTGCGGCCATCCGCGGGGCAACTTAACATCTTCAACCGGAAGCCGACTCCGATCCTCAAGAAACTTTTCGCGAGCGCACTGACTAGCAAGCCGGCGCTTGCGTTCCTGGCACCGCTTCTCCCGCGAAGCGCGACTGTGCTGTTCCTGCATCGGTTCGCCATGCCGGACCTCGGGGTGACAGGCCACGACCCGGCTACACTTCGCCGCGACCTCGAGTATCTGCGGCGTCACAAGTACGACCTTATGGGTATCGGCGACCTGATTGCCCACCTCGAGACCGGTGCGCCCTTCGAGCGACGATCGGTGGTTTTCACGGTAGACGATGGCTACGCCGATTTTGCTGAAGTTGCCGCGCCAATCTTCGCCGCGTACGACTGCCCGGTGACCGTGTTTCTGATTACCGATTTTGTCTCTGGAAAGCTTTGGAATTGGTTCGATCGTGTCCCGTGGATCATCGACAACACCAAACACGACAGCATACATATCGAGATCGCTGGCCGACCGATTTCCCGTCGCTGGACGGATCGTGCCGGCGGCTTAGCGGTGGCAGAAGAGATGGTCGAGCTCCTTAAAACGGTACCCGACGAAGAGAAAGAGGGTCTGATTGGCGGACTGTCCGACCGGCTGGAAGTGACCTTGCCAGCTGGGGTACCGTTGCGCGACCGAGCTATGACCTGGGACCAGGTGAGGCAGTGTTCGCGTGGCGGTGTCACTTTCGGACCTCATACGGTGACCCATCCAATTCTCTCTCGAGTCGACCACGCGCGATCTGATAGGGAGATCACTGAGTCCTGGCGAGCCGTCTCAGCGCAAACCGAGTCAGCCGTCCCCGTGTTCTGCTATCCGAATGGCACCCTGCGGGACTTCTCGGCTCGCGAGAAGCAAAACGTAGCGCGTGCCGGCATGTCCGCGGCACTGGCGACGATAGAAGCGCCACTTTCTTCACGTTCGATCGTTGAGGGATCGGCCGACCGGTTCGCGATTCCACGTTATGCCTACCCCGACTCACGACCTGCCTTCATTCAAATCGTTGCCGGCATTGAGTCGTTGAAAGCCCGTATGAGGCATTAACCGCACGTCGCGGCGTCGCAACAGATTGCTGCCAATCTGCGCCATCCCCAGCGTGGCATTCGCCGTATCTCGTTATCTCGCAACTAGTTAGTCGCTCCGCTCGGCGGCACGTGCAATGCCATGCGGGGGATTGGGCAAGGCGCGCACGCCCGGCGCCTTTGCTCGCCACTCCGACATCGACTGGCCCACCCGCCAGTGACGCTTTGCTCAAAGGAATGCTCGAGTTAGCCATCGCAGTTGTTGTCTCGCCACTCGTCGCCGGCAGCTACAGCTACGTCGCGTATCCGCTTATCCTCTGGCTGATCACGCGTCTTCGCGCCGCCAGGCCGGTGATCGCCGTTACCAACGTGGTTTGGCCGTCAGTAACCATCACGGTCCCCGTCTACAACGCCGAGTCCAACATTCGGCGTACGCTACAGCGGCTGACGGAGCTCGATTACCCCCGTGAGCTACTCCAGATCATCGTCTTGTCCGACGCGTCGACAGATCGTACCGACTCTATCGCGCGGGAATTCGCCGCACAGGGAGTACAGCTGCTGCGTGCGCCGGAACGCAGGGGCAAGACAGCCGCTGAAAACGCCGCCGTCGCCGTCGCCAGCGGTGAAATAATCGTGAACGTCGACGCCACAGTCGAAGTCCCCCCGACATCCTTGAAGGCGCTCATCGCGGCCTTCGCCGATCCATCCGTGGGGGTAGCCTCGGGACGCGACGTCAGTGTGGACTCGGCCGCGTCAGCAACTGCCGGCGGCGAAGTCGGGTATACCGGTTTCGAGATGTGGGTGCGCGATCTCGAGACCCGCGCCGGTGGCTCCATCGTCGGTGCCAGCGGTTGTTTCTTCGCCATCCGGCGACTGATCCACGACGAACCCATTCCCGTCGCTCTGAGCTGGGACTTCGCGTCGGCGTTGGTCGCCCGGAAGAAGGGATATCGGTCTGTCAGCGTTGCCAACGCTGTCTGTCTGGTGCCCGCGACCGGCGCCATGCGCTCGGAATTCCGGCGCAAATCACGGACGATGGCGCGCGGGCTCAGCACATTGTTCCACTTCCGCGAGCTGATGAATCCGTTCCGTTACGGCGGATTCGCGCTGATGTTGATCAGTCACAAGCTGCTGCGCTGGCTGCCGTACCTGCTTGCCCCCTTCTCACTTGCCGCTCTGGTGATTCTTGCCACCCATTACGTCGTCGGAGCATTGACGCTGAGTGCGGTGCTCGTGGCGGGGCTCGCCGGCGTTTATGCCTTGAGACAGCGCGGCACCATTCGGTTCCGGCCCCTCGCGCTGGCCGGCTTCGGGTTGGCCGTCCTTACTGCCGGACTCCTCGCATGGTTCGACGCGTTGAGAGGCGAGCAGAAGGTGACCTGGAGTCCAACGCCCCGAGCCGGTGTTTCGGCCGCGTGAATAGACTGACGGCGAAAGGTTCTCCACCTCGTGTGGCAACTACGCAACGCAAGCGTGGCGCAGGGCGAGCAAGCCGTCCCTCGCATGTGGCCGCATGTATAGACACACCAATGACTTACCCATGGGGCAACAAAGTATGCATTTTGCCCGACGGGGTCTCGGCAAACGTTATGTTCCCCGCGAAAGACACCACTCCCTGCGATAGATGATCCGAGGCCTGCCAGAATACGCTCCGATGACTGACGCTCACCCGTTCCAGCGGCCGATCCGTGATCGTGCCGCCTCAACGGATGCGCCGGTCAAGGATTACGGCATTGCGAGTCCGACTTCCGAGTGCGCCGACGTCGGCGCTCCGCGCAAGACGCCCCGCGTGTCGATGGTCGTCGTGCTGCCCGAGAACCACGCTGTCATGCCCGACAAGCTCGCCGAAGGCTTGCGAGCCAGCGGGGCCGAAGACGTCGACGTGCTCATAGCGTGCGCGGGTCAGCCGGCCAATCTCAATGCGCTGCAGCGATGCGTGGGGAAGGCGCAGTTCCTCCTCGCGCCGGCGGGGACGAGTGCGGCTGACTTACGCGAGCTCGCGATGTCCCACGCAACCGGTGACATCGTGACGCTCCTGAGCGGTGCCGTGCTCCACGGCGCCGAGATGGCCGAGCGAAGCTTCGTCAGCACCTGCTAGGTCGGCCAATGTTGCGCCAAATCGACCTGTCGGTCGTCGTCGCTGTTGCGGAGGGTGCGGCCACCCTTTCGAGGTCGCTGCAGTCCATCGTTGACAGCGAGCTGCAAGAAACCGAATTCGAGTTGATCGTAGTCGACGACGCTAGCGACGACGGATCTGCCGCCATCGCGGCCCGCTATGCCGATACGGTGATCAGGTTGACTGCGCGTCGGTCTGGCCTCGCCTACGCGCGCAATCGCGGCGCCGAGATCGCGAGGGGCCGGTTAGTGGCGTTCGTCGATCAGGACATCGAGCTAAAGCCGGATACACTGAAGCTGATGTTGCAGACTCTTAACGAGCATCCCGGGCTCGACGCGATCGCGGCTACGCACGATCTCCGCCATTGTGCTGGAAACTTCATCTCGCGGTACTGGAACGTCCTTCTCAACGTCGGCGAGTCGTCCTATGCGGGCGTCGGGGGCGGCTTCGGGTCCGGTTGCGGAATGGTGCGTCGCTCGATCCTCGCCGCTTGCGGTATGTACGACGAGTGGAGATTCGGCACCGGTACACTCGAAGGAGTCGAGCTTGGTCAGCGGCTGCTTCGCAGCGGACACGATGTGCTGCTTGCGGCGCACGTCCGGGTTACCCAGCTTCGAAGATGGACGGCAGTCGCTGCACTGCGGGAAGCTTTCACCCGCAGTGCATTGCTCGCGAGGTCCCTGGGCTATCAGCAGACGCGGTCTTCGGCACCTGCTGACGTTGTATTTACCTGGAGCCGGCCCGCTTTGCCCCTCGTTGCGGCGCTCTCAACAGTGGCGCTGCTCGGCGCATTCGTGCCGGGACGCGATTGGGTTTTCACCACCGCCCTTGCACTGCTGCTGGTTGCAATTGCGAATGCGCGCACGGTCACCGCTATCGCTGGTTTGCGGGGAGTCTTCTTCGCGCTACGCGCAGTCCCGGTGCATCTGTGCTTTCAGGCGGTTAGCGTGGCGGGACTCTGCTCCGGCTGGCTAATGCGCGACACGGTTGGAGATCCGCGACCCGACGCTGCGACTCAGGCGTATGCTGAAGTCGGAGTGGAGATGTGGCCGCCGGTGCCGCGGCCGCGCTAGTCCGGCGTTACCAGCCCTTTCCGAGAAACACCACCGGCACCGTCCGAGCCATTATCCGCAGGTCTTCGGTCATGCCCTGTCGCTCGATGTACTCTAGGTCGTATCTGACCTTCGTGCGCACGTCGTCGACACACTCATCGTACTTGTGATTGACCTGCGCCCAGCCGGTGATGCCCGGTTTGGCGCGCTGCCTGAGTGGATATTCCGCGATGTCCTGACTGAGTCGCGAGAAGATGACCGGGCGCTCGGGACGCGGGCCGACGATGTTCATGTCACCGCGGATGACGTTCAGAAGCTGCGGCAGCTCATCGATGCGGCACTTCCTCATGAATCGGCCGATCGGCGTTATCCGCGGATCACCGGCCGTCGCCCAAACCGCGCCGCTGGCGGCTTCCGCATTCACCCGCATCGACCGGAACTTGTAGATCATGAAAGGCAGGCCGCCCAGGTTTCGCGCCCGCCGGTCGTAGGCATTCCGGCTCCGCGAACGCCGACGATCCAACCCGACACGGGGCTGAGAGTAAAAGATCGGT
>Ga0070680_100000340_pt1 | contig 31356 bp, 26 predicted proteins | sample KBSC73BmetaG_FD_64672 | JGI IMG/M metagenome (GOLD analysis project Ga0070680, IMG submission 64672) | Corn rhizosphere microbial communities from Kellogg Biological Station, Michigan, USA - KBS C7-3B metaG | ecosystem: Host-associated > Plants > Roots > Rhizosphere | place: USA: Michigan...
CCCGCAGACTTGAGGATTTGCTGAATTCGAAGTATGCGCATGGTGGGCTCTGCTCTATCTGAAAGCGCTGATGCCTGAAACAACGGAGCGCTGTTGCGTACCACCCGGTATTGCCAAAAGCGTTCCAAATCCGCCACGGCTGCGCCCGAGGACTCCCCCTATAGTATACTCACGCGACCGCTGAGTCTACGACACTACGACGAAGCGCGCCGCCCGATGCAACGGGCGGCGCGCTTTCCAGTTCTGATACGCTTCCGAGACGGGCCGGGCTCGGTCCGCCGGCGGGGCGGCGGATGAGCCCGGGGATTTGCTCAGAAGTACCGGGTCAGGCCGATCATCACCGGCACGTGCGGGATGTTCGACTGCTCACCCTTGAAGCGCTCGTACCGGCTCTCGACGAAGAGGTTGGTCTTGCCGTAGCCGATCTCGACGCCGCCGCCGATGTTGTAGCCCCAGCCGCTGTGCCAATCCTGGTCGCCAACCACGGCCGCCGGGTTCGCAGTCTGCGCGCCGTCGCCAACGCTGTACAAGCCGGCGTTCTGCTCGAGAATGCTCTTGAACCGGTTGTACGTGCCGCCGAGCAGTCCGTACACCTGGACGCGCTTGGCGAGCGGTGACACCGAGACGAGACGCAGCTTCAGATCCGCGGCCGCTTCCATCTGCTTCGCGTTATCGAGCCCGATGACGTTCTTCACGAAGCTGTGGGCTTCGTACTGGCTGTAGCCGAGCGTGAAGCGCAGGCCCAGCGGGCTGCCCAACGGATCGATGCCGAAGGGGATCTCGACGCGCCAACCCGGATGATCGGAGTCGTTGAAGTTTGCGGCCGGAATCGAACCGCCGGCGGCGATGCCGAGGTAGAAGCCTCCGATCTGCGGGATGACCGGAATCGGCGCCTGCACGGTGACAGTGTCATGCACCGTCATCGTCGTGGTGGTCGTCACCGTGTCCACCCGGCCGGGCAGCTGGAGCGTGTCGGTCTTGTAGACCGTGACGGTGTCAACGTGCACCGGTTGCGGTGCCTCTTTCTGGATCGGAATACGCCGCGTCGACCGAGGACGGGTCCTGCGGGTGCGAGTGGTGTCCTGTGCAGATGCGGCGGATGCTTGCAGTGCGAACAACGCCGCGCCGGCAACGAGCAGTAATGCGTTACGCTTCAACATTGGGTCTCCTCCCATTGCGCCGTCCTCGACTTGCCCCCGCGGACGACAACCGGGCGGAAGCCTGGGCCCGTGCGGCGACGCACAGCCCCACCCTCCGAACGACGTACCTCGTCGCGGCACCGGCGACGTCCTCAAGCACACCGCGTGCCGCAGCGAGGCCAAAAAGCAGAGCGAGCAGATAGAGTTAAGTCCTGTATCAGGTACTTAACTTTGGCTGTTCGCTTCCCTCGCCGATCACGATTCGCAACGTCGCGACACAGCCCTGCCGGTCTGTCCGATTCTCCAGCGTCAACGACCCGCCATGCGCCTCCGCAATCTGCCGTGACAGCACCAATCCGATGCCTGACCCATGGGGCTTCGTCGTGAAAAACGGCACGAACAAGTTCGAGCTGCTCGCAATTCCAGATCCCTCATCCTCTACCGTAAGCAGAAACGTGCCATTCTGGCGGAACCAGCGGATGTACACCGCTCCGCCGGTCTCCAGCGACGCGTCGACAGCGTTTCGAACGACGTTGATCAACAGTTGATCGAGCTGGTCGCCGTCGACGAACAGCATCGTGGGCGGACCGGCGTCGACGCACACGGGCAGCCGCGTCTCGAGTCGTACGACCCGGTTCACCCAGGTGTTCACGTCGAGCGGTGCACGCTGCGGGGCGGGCAATCGCGCCAGCTGCGCATACGCCGACATGAAGCGCACGAGCGCTTCCGAGCGGCCGCCGATCACGCTCAAGCCGCTGCGCAGGTCCGACTCGACATCCGGCGGCCGCGGCTCCCGCTCCATCAACGCCATGAGACTTCCCGCAATCGACTTGATCGGCGCGAGCGAGTTGTTGATCTCGTGGCTCAGCACCCGGACGATGCGCTGCCAGGCCTGGAGCTCCTCCTCGCGCAGCGTGCGACTGACATCAGCCAGAACGAGCAGCGTATGCGGCCGCCCATCCTGCCTGAACGTGCCGCGCCGCACCTCCCACCGCCCAGCCCCGCCGGGGAACGACACGTCCATGGTGCGCGGCGAGCCGCCGGCGAGCGCCGTGTCCAACCCGACCTGCGACGCCGTGCGCCCCAGCAGTCGCTCGGCCGGGCTGGCGAGCAGCCGCTCGCCGGCCCGATTGACCAGACGCAGTCGGTTTGCCGCATCGAACGCGAACACCGCCACGTCGATTTCCGCCATCACCGTCCGCAACAGCGCCGTCGCCTCCATGGCGCCGAGCCGCTGCGATCGGAGCGTTTCGCCGAGGAGATTGGATTCGAGAAACGCCAGGCCGAGCGCGTCTTCCCGATCGGCGCCGCGGGCGCGAATCGAGTAGTCGCCCTCGCGCAGCGCGGCCAGCATGTTGGACAGCGTTTGCAGCGGGCGGACCACCCGCTCGCGGAGCACGAACGACGTGATCAGCCAGGCGAGAACGATCGCGAGGCCGAGCGTCCAGCGCACCTTGTCGGTGAAATCGCCGCGCCAGAGCAGGGCCATCGAGATGACGACGCCAGGCAACCCGGCAAGGAGCGCCAGGCGAAAGATGACGCGTTCGTGTGACGGCCGTTCGGAGGCCACGGGTCAGAGGCCGTGGCTGGCGATACGGCGATAGAGCGCGCTGCGCGACAATCCGAGCGCCTGCGCGGCGCGGCTCACGTTGCCGTCGTAGCGTGACAGCGCTTTCTGAATGAGAACTTTCTCAACATCCTCGAGCGGCAGATCGTCGAGCCGCGCCGTCGACGCGGCGGCCCGCAGTCCCAGATCCGCCACGCCTACCTGGTCGCCGCGCGCGAGGAGCACGGCCCGCTCCACGGCGTGATCCAGCTCGCGGATGTTGCCGGGCCAGGAGTGCTCGAGCAGCATCTGCATCGCCGCGGGATCGAAGCCAGCGAGCGACTTGTGATACCGCGTCGCGTGGCGACGGAGAAAGTGCATCGCGAGCGGGGCAATGTCCTCGCGGCGATCGCGCAGGGCGGGCAGGTGGATCTCGATCGTGTTGAGGCGGAAGAGCAGATCCTCCCGGAACCGGCCGGCCGCGACTTCCTGCGCGAGATCCGCGTTCGTCGCCACGAGCACGCGCACGTCGACGTGCCGCGCCTTGGACGAGCCGACGCGCTCCACGTCCGTCGTCTGCAGCACGCGGAGCAGCTTGGATTGTAGCGCGAGCGGCACCGTTCCGATCTCGTCGAGAAAGAGCGTGCCGCCATCGGCCAGCTCGAATCGGCCGACGCGGTCGGTCTTGGCGTCGGTGAACGCGCCCTTGATGTGGCCGAACAACTCGCTCTCGAACAGTCCCTCGGACAGCCCGCCCATGTTCACCGGAATGAACGATCGGGCGCTACGCGGCGAGGACGCATGCAGCCACTGCGCCACGAGCTCCTTGCCCGTGCCGTGCTCGCCGGTGATCAGCACGTTGGCATCGGACGGCCCGATGCGCCCCATCAGCTCGAGGATCGGCTTCATCTTCGGCGACTCGGCGATCATCGGCGGGAGATGCGCACGACGCAGCGTGTTCTCCGTCTCGAGGCGCTGCGCGCGCCGCAGCGCGCGGCCCAACTCGATTTGCGTATTCAGAATGGACACGAACCGCGCGTTGTCCCACGGCTTCTCGACGTAATCGCGCGCCCCGCGGCGCATCGCTTCGACGGCGTTGTCGATCGTGCCCCAGGCGGTCATGACGATCACGGGCATTGTCGGCTCGAGCGCCTGCAACTCGCGAAGCACGTCCAGGCCCTCGCGGCCCGACGTGGTGTCGCGCGTGTAGTTCATGTCGAGCAGCATCGCGTCGTAGTCGCGCCGCTCGAGGGCGGCGAGGGCCGCGGCGGGTGAGCTGACGGTCGTGACGCTGAAGCCCTGGCTCTTGAGCAGCAGGCGCAGGGCTTCGAGAACGTCCGGCTGGTCGTCGGCGACGAGCACCGCGGCAGTCGAGCTGTCTGACATGCGGAGAACCTACTGAGCGGAAGCGCTCGGAACGAGAGCGCCGCGGCCGGTCACGCCGTGACCGGACCCTCGCTACCCGTGATCCACCCGTCGCGCAGCTCGATGATCCGGTTGCCGAATTGGGCGTTCGTCTCGGAGTGCGTGACCTGGATGATCGTCGTGCCCTCGTTGTTCAACTTCTTGAACAACTCCATGATCTCGCGACCCTGGCTCGAATGCAGGTTGCCCGTCGGCTCGTCGGCGAGGATGAGCTTCGGCCGGGCGATCACCGCGCGCGCCACGCCGACCAGCTGCTGCTGGCCGCCGGAGAGCTGCCGCGGATAGAGATCCTTCTTCCCGACCATGCCGAACCGATCGAGCGTGTCGGCGACGATCGCTTCGCGCTCCGACTTCCTCACGTTCCGGTACGACAGCGGAATGTCGAGATTCTCCAGCACGGTCAGATCGTCGATCAGGTGATACTGCTGAAAGACGAACCCGATGTGCTCCTTGTTGAGCGCCACGCGCTGCTTGTGGCTCATCGCGTGCACCGGGTGGCCGGCGAACATGAATTCACCGCTCCACGCGCTGTCGAGCATGCCGAGGATCGCGAGCAGCGTCGACTTGCCGGCGCCCGATGGCCCCATGATCGAGACGAATTCGCCCGGCTGCACGTCGACGGAAATGCGGCGCAGCACGTAGCTCCGGCCTGCCGGCGTCTCGAAGACTTTTTCGAGATTCCGCATCGAGATGAGCGGACCGACCATCGGCGCGACAGGCACGTCGCGCGGATCGAGACGGGGCGTTGCTTTCGTCGAGAACAGGGACATGATGCGAGCTGCTAGGTACTAGGGACTTGTGGGTTGCTGGAAGCTAGTTGCTGGACGCAGGCGATGCAGTGAGGGCGAGCCGAGGGGTACTAGCCGCGAGCGACCAGCACCCCGCCAGCGGCTAGTCACTAGCATCCAGCGTCTAGTTTCTCCGCTGCTCTTCGACCACGCGCCCGTCGAACAGGTGGATCGAACGGTCGGCGTGCGCGGCGTAGCGCGGATCGTGTGTGACCATGCAGATCGTCGCGCCGCCGCGGTGCAGCTCGCGAAGGAGCTCCATCACCGCTTCGCCGTTCGTCGAGTCGAGGTTACCGGTCGGCTCGTCGGCGAGAAGGATGAGTGGATCGCCGGCTACGGCGCGGGCTACGGCGACGCGCTGCTGCTGACCCCCGGAGAGCTGCGCCGGATAGTGCTTCATGCGGTGGCTCATGCCCACGCGCTCGAGCGCGTCCGTCACGCGCTGCTTGCGCTCGGCCGCCGACATGCCGCGGTAGGTGAGCGGCAGCTCGACGTTCTCGTACACGGTGAGATCGCCGATCAGGTTGAACGCCTGAAAGATGAATCCGATCTGCCGGTTGCGGATGCGTGCGCGCTGCGATGGCGTGAGCTGCGCGACCGGCTCGCTCGCCAGCGTGTATTCGCCGTCGGTCGGCGTGTCCAGCAACCCGAGGATCGAGAGCAGCGTCGTCTTGCCGCAGCCCGACGGACCTTCCATGGCCACATACTCGCCCGGCTGAATCTCGACGTGGATGTCCTGAAGCGCGTGGGTCTCCACCTCGTCGGTATAGAAGACCTTCTTGATCCCGGACAGGCGAATCAGCGGCTGATTGCCGTTGGAGGAGTTTGCGGTGAACGCGGCCGGAGAGGACGATGCGGCGGATTCAGGCGACATTGGCGGAGGGGTTGGGGACTCGATGCTAGCTACTGGGGCCAGTTACTTGATGCGCACTCGCGGCGTGTTGTCGAACTGCGACATGTCCGAGATGATCACGCTGTCGCCGACACTCAGGCCACTCTTCACTTCGATGTACGTGACCGAGGCCCGTCCGAGTTGCACGGTGACCATGTTCGCCTCGCCCTTGTTCGGATTGATCTTGAAGATGCCGACCGACGCATCCGGCTGGCCGAAGCCCGGACGTCCGATGTACATCACGTTGTTCAGACGCTCGAGCTCGATCGTGCCGTCCACCGCGAGATCGGAGCGCGTACCCGCCGGCAGCGGATCGTCGATCGCGACTTCCACCGTCACCGTGCCCTGTACGGACGACGGGTCGGTTCGTGTCACGTGGCCCTTGACGATCGTGTTCGTGTGGAGATCGACTGTGGCGGGCAGTCCGGGCCGCACATCCTTGGCGAGGTTTTCCGGCACGCGCAGCACGGCCTTGAGCTTGCCCGGCTGCACGATGCGCGCGAGCTCCTGGCCGGCGGTGACGTACTGACCGAGCTCGAGCTGCGGATTGCCCAGCGTCTGCAACTGCCCCGCTTCGGGAGCGGTCACGCGCATGGACGCGACGCGGTCCTTCTGGTCCTGGAGAATGCGCTCGAGTCCCTGGATCTGTTGCTGCTGGAGATCAAGCTGCTGCTTCTCGGACGCCTGCATCTCAGCGAGCCGCTTCTGCTCGATGTCGAGCCGCGTTTTCATCTCGGCGATCTGGTCGTGCGCCGCCGCGACGTCATTGGCAGCCACGAGCTGACGTTTCGCCAGCGAGTCCTTCATAGCAGCGTCTCGCACCGCGGCGTTGTACAGCGTGCGGACCGACGCGACGGAGCCTTCCTCGGCGAGGAGGCCCTGCTGCAACGATGTCTTGAGATTCGCCAGCGTCGAGTACGCGGCGTTGAGCGACTGCTGATCTTGCAGCAGCTGGAGTTGCACGTCCGGATTGTCGAGCGTGACGAGCACGGTCGACGGCGTCACGTTGATGCCGGGCTGCACCGGAAGCGACTCGACGCGTCCGCTGGTCAGCGCCGTGATGATCCGGATGTGCTCGGGCATCAAGGTGCCCGGCGCGTTGACGTCACGCGGAATGGAGCCGCGCTTGACCGTGTCGATCCACAGCGTGCCGCGCTCCACCGGGGGCGCGGCCGGCTTCAGCTTGCTGATGCCGACCGATACGGCAACGATGCCGACGAGGCCGATGCCGATGCCGATGTATTTCTTGGTCTTTTTGGGTGGTTCGCGCTTGATATCCAATGTGACGTCTCGTGCAGGGGTCGAGTGGGGCGACGACGGTCAGCAGGTCGGTAAGGGAAGGACCATGCCGCACTCGATCATCGGCTAACACGTGGTGTAATAGTAATTTAGACCGTGTACTCCCACTCCGCACCCCTGTCGTGGTGCGCGCCCATGGGATTGACCGTCCCACAAGCGAACAGTCATGGAACGCACGACGGAGGAACCCTGCATCTGGTTTCAGGTTCTATGAGACACGCGAGCCGACGAATAGGTTTGATTTCAGGTGCGACTCGCCGAATGCAGATCGCAACTGTCGAGGTGGCCATGACAATTCGTCGAACGATCTTTGGAACCGCCGCCGCTGTCACGCTCGGCATCGCGGCAAACGCACTCGGCGCCCAATCGACCGCGCCACCACACAAGCCAACGACTCCGGTGATCGCCGGAATCGCTCGCGCGCCTGACGCGTCGCACGGCCGCGATCGCGACCGGGACGGGGATCGCGAGCACGATCGCCGCGACGAACACCACCGCGGTGCAGACCGCGACCGATTCGGCGACGGCGGCATTCGCGTCGGCCACTTGTTCTTCGGCCCGGAGATCCCGGTGATCGTCGGCTCTGACGGCCATGTGTACGCGAATTTCGGCTACGGCTTTCAGCCGGTGCTGCAGAACTGCGGGAGCATGCAGTACTCGTCACTGAGCGGGGTGCCTGCAGCGGTGCCTTCAGCAGCTCCGACGGCGCAGCCGCAGGTGACGCAGCCGGTGGTCGTTCAACCGGGTGCGGCTCCATCGCCGAATGCTTCCGGATCGGCCGCGCGGCTTGCCGAAGCGCCGAGCACGATGTGCTGGGCGACGGACGAACGGGGACAACTGCGCGTCGGCCGGCGCTGAGCGAACCAGCGGTTCGCTCCGAGCGACCGCTCAGCGCCTGCTCGTGTCGAGTGTGTCGTCGAGCGTTGGTGGAATGGCCGACGTAGCGGGTGCGAGGCCCGCGGCTCCATCATCAGCCGGTACGATGCGACGGCCGCCGTTCCACATGCGATAGAGCGGCGAATGCGTCCGGTCGATCGAGGTCTCGATGACCTTGCCGGCCTTTTTGCTGGCGTGGACGTAGCGGCCGTTCCCGACGTAGATGGCGATGTGGCTCACGCCGCGCTTGCCTTTCGAGAACGTCAGCAAGTCGCCGGGGAGCAGCTCGCTCGTGTCGCGCGCGATCGCCAGGCCGAGCGCGCCTTGCTGACGTGCGGTGCGCGGGAGCTGCACGTCGAGTATGGACATGACATACCGAACCAGGCCGCTGCAGTCGAAGCCGTGCTTCGGCGATTCGCCGCCGTAGCGGTACCGGTGCCCGATCTGCGCGCGAGCGATGGCAACGATGGAGTCCCGCATGGCGAGCGCGGCGTCACTCATCGCGGCGAAGGGCGCCTCGACGTGCCCATGCTGATCCGCGAACGCCGGCTGGTCCGACTGCGCGCTCGCCGGCCGACCAACGCCCAGGCCGAGGGCCAGAGCGCAGCAGGCGCCGAACAATATGTGCGGATGTTTCGCGAGGGGAGCACCCATCAGCAGCCGTCCGTTTGGTTGGCGAAGTCAGCTATTGCTGATGAGTATCGGCTCCCGGGTTCGAGATGGCGAGTGCCTGCACCACCCGCATGAAGGCAGCGAGTTTTCCGCGCCTCGGCAGTGAACATTCGGGTAGCTATTGCGACAGCAATAGCTCAGTTGCACGACAGTTCAGAAAGATCGTGCGATCAGCGGATGTGCAGCAGCTTGTGTGTCTGTATGCTGAGGCGCCAACGCGGGTGCGACAGGCAATAGGCCAACGCCGCTCGCGTGTTGGCGTCGAGATCCGGGCCGTCCATCGGCTGGAGAAAGAACTGCTCGAAATCCAGGTCCTCAAGCGAAGCGGGCTCCAAGCCGGTTTGCGGAAAAACGAGCTTGAGCTCATTGCCGCGGCGGAGCACCAGGTCGGCGCCCTGTTTTGGGCTGACACAGATCCAGTCCAAGCCCGTCGGTGGCTCGCACGTGCCATTTGTCTCTACCGCGACACGGAAGCTTCGGTCGTGCAGAGCGTCGACGGCGGCGGTATCGAGCTGGAGCAACGGTTCGCCGCCGGTACAAACCACAAAGGGCTGACCGCCAACGCCGCCGGGCCAGCGGCTCGCGACGGCTGCCGCCAGCCCGCCGGCGGTCGCGAACCTTCCGCCATCCGGCCCTACGCCGACGAAATCCGTGTCGCAGAACGTGCAGGTCGCCCTGGCGCGGTCAGCCTCGCGTCCCGTCCACAAGTTGCAGCCCGCGAATCGGCAGAATACCGCCGCCCGTCCGCTGTTCGCGCCCTCGCCCTGAAGCGTGTAGAAGATCTCCTTGACCGTGTACATGTCCGGATGCCGGGTGTGGGCGACGCGTCAAACGTAGCGTGCGGGATCCGCCATCCCCGCGTCGGCAAAGCCGCGGAGCCGTAGCTGGCAGGCGTCGCAACGACCGCATGCCGCGCCGCTCGGGTCGGGATCGTAGCAGCTCTGCGTCTCCGCATAGTCGACGCCGAGCCGAAGACCAAGCTGAATGATCTGCGCCTTGGTCAGATCGATCAGCGGCGTCCGAATGCGCACGGGATTCGTTCCCTCGACCCCGCCGCGGGTCGCCAGGTTCGCCATGCGCTCGTACGCTCGGACGTACTCGGGCCGGCAATCGGGATAGCCGGAATAATCGAGCGCGTTCACCCCGATGAAGATGTCGCCGGCGCCAAGCACTTCGCTCCAGGCGAGCGCGAAGGAAAGAAAGATGGTGTTCCTCGCCGGCACGTACGTGATCGGAATCTCACCGTCCGAGTCGCGGGTCAGGTCGCGATCCTTGGGCACGTCCAGATTGCTCGTCAACGCCGAGCCGCCAAACGTGCGCAGGTCGACGTCGACGATGACGTGATCGCGAATGCCGTAACGCGCAGCCGCTCGGCGCGCCGCCTCCAGCTCGCTGGCGTGTCGCTGTCCGTAGCGAAAGGTCATCGCGTGCACGTGAAAGCCTTCGTCCAACGCGAACGCGAGCAGCGTCGTCGAATCGAGTCCGCCGCTGAGCAGCAGGACCGCGTCGGCCATCAGCCCGTCAGCGCCGCGTGAAAGTCGGCGATGAGATCCTGGACGTGCTCGAGGCCGACGGAAACGCGCAGCAGATTTTCCGGAGCGCGCGTGCCCGGTCCCTCGACCGAGGCGCGGTGCTCGACGAGGCTCTCCGTGCCGCCGAGGCTCGTTGCCTGGGTGAACAATTTGAGGCGCGATGCGATGGCGAGCGATTCGGTCCGGTTCGCGCCCGCCTGCACGGACAGCATGCCGCCGAAGCCGCTCATCTGCCGGGAGGCGATGTCGTGCGCCGGATGCGAGGTGAGTCCGGGGTAGTGCACGGCTTCGACGCGCGGCGACCGCTCGAGCACGCGTGCAAGCTCGAGGGCGCTCGCGCTCTGCGCTTGCACGCGAAGCGGCAGCGTGCGAATGCCCCGCATCGTGAGCCAGCACTCGAACGGCGACGGCACGGCGCCGCCCGTCATCTGGATGGAAACGATACGTTGAAACAGCTCGCTGTTCTCGCGCGCGATCAGCGCACCGCCCAGCACGTCGCTGTGACCGCCGAGGTACTTGGTGGTGGCGTGCATGGAGATGTCCGCGCCAAGGTCGAGCGGCCGCTGCAGGATCGGCGTTCCCCAGGTGTTGTCGACGGCGCAGGCGGCACCGCGCGTGTGCGCCAGCTTGGCGATCGCCTCGATGTCGACGACGCGTAGCAGCGGATTGGACGGCGTCTCGATCCAGACGAGCTTCGTGTCTTGCCGAAGCGCGTGCTCGACGTTCGCCGGATTGGTCATGTCGACGACCGACAGCTCGAGTCCCCACGGGCCGAAGATGTCGCGCGCGAGCTTGATGGTGCCGAAGTAGGCGTCATCCGGTGCGATGACGTGCGCGCCGGGTCCGATCGCCTGGAGCAGCGTCATCGTCGCGGCGGATCCGGACGAGAAGGTCGCCGCGGCAACGCCGCCTTCGAGCAGCGCGAGACACCGCTCGAGCGCGGCGCGGTTCGGATTCGAGTAGCGCGAGTAGAGAAATCCGGCGCGGTACGAACCGTCCGACTCGCGAGCGAACGTCGTCGACAAGTGAATCGCCGGCGTCACCGCGGCGGTCGACGGATCGATCTCGTGGCCGGCGTGAACGGCGAGTGTTTCGATGTGCATGCTCGAAACTCGGCGGTCCGGCGCTGGAACGCTAGAGCGCGTTCGGTGCGTCAGCTTCGACCCGGCGAACGCGCTCTAGCGTCTCGGGGCTATGTCCGCAGTCCGCCGACCAGCTCGCGCAATTGGGTCGAGCCGGCGAGGAGGACGTTCGACGCGGATGTCATCTGCTCGCACGCCGCGCTCTGCTCCTGGGTGGAAGCGTTGACCTGCTCGGCGGCGGCGGCGTGGCCCTCGGCGCGTTTGGCGATCGACTCGAGGCTGCTCGCCGCGCTCGTCACGGCAAATGCGTTCGCTTCCGCCGCGCCGGTCACGCCAACGGCGGCAACGCGCGTGCGTTCGGCCGCATCGGTGATCGTGCGGAGTGCGGTGTCGATGTCGCGCGATACGCGCTCGATCTCGCTCACGCGGCCGGCGCTCGCTTCCATCGCGCGCGCGCTGGTCGTCACGCGCGTGGTGACCTGGCCGGTCATCGTGACGATGTCGTCGGCCGCCTTCTGTGATTGCTCGGCGAGCTTGCGCACTTCGTCGGCGACCACGGCAAAGCCACGACCCGCATCGCCGGCGCGCGCCGCTTCGATCGCGGCGTTCAGGGCAAGCAGGTTCGTTTGGTCGGCGATCTGTCCCACCGACACGACGAACCGGCTGATGTCCGTCACCGTGCTGTTGAGCGCGCGGATCTCCTCCGCCGCGCGTTCGACGCTGTGCTTGACATCGACGAGAATGCCGAGCGCACGGTCCACCTCCATGCGCTTGGCTTGCGCCGTGCCTTCGATGCTGCGCGCCAGGTCGGTGACCTCGGCGGACCGTTGCTTGACGCCGTCGGCTGCTTCGCGGATCGCCTGCAGTGTGTCGTCGACTGTGCGCAGCTGCTGCACCTGCGATTCGGCACCGTGTGAGACTTCCGTCATCGCACTCGCCATCTGGCTCGCCGACAGAGAAATCTGTTCCGACACCGATGCGAGATCGTGGGCCGAGCTGGAGACGTCTTCCGCCGTGCGCGCGGCGACGGCGACGATGCGCGAGAGCGACTCGCCGGTCTGATTCATCGCCGCGGCGAGAATGCTGAATTCACCGGGCATTGCGGCAACCGCGCGACTCGAGAGATCACCGGCACTCAATCGTTCGGCGTGGCGCACGAGCACATCCAGCGGCTCGCCGATGTGTCGCACCGTGAACATCACGACGAGAATCCCGAGCAGCAGGGCGACCGTGATCAGACCAATCAGCCAGGCCGAGCGCCGGCTCGTTTCGTCAGAGAGCGCGGACTTGGCACGCGAAACGCTCTGCGCCTTGAGACTGCCCAACTGCTGAATGTCGCTCAACAGCGCGTCGACGTCGCCGCGAGCCTGGGCGGAAACCTGTCGCGCCTGATCGATTCGTCCGAGGTCGGCGAGGCGGTGTGCCAGCGCGTAGTCGACTTCCATCGCCGACAGCTTTCCATCGATGGAGGCAATCGTTGCGACTTCCGTCGCGGATTGACCGGGCCGGTCGTTCATGCGCTGCTGCACATCGTGCGCGGACCAGCCGTACTGATGGAATGCGTCTTCCGCGGCGGAGTCCCGGGTCTCGATGTACCGCGAGCCGGCTTCGATGGTCTTGGCGACGTCGGCGGAGAGCTGGCTCGTGAGCTGGGCCTGCGCCTGCACTTCGCTGAGCGACTGCGAGATCGTCGTCGACATGCCGGCGAACGCGCGGCGGGCAACGACACCGGCGGCGAGCAGCAGCGCGACGAGCACGCCGAAGCCCAACCAGAGCCGAACACGGATCGTGTTCCACTGAAATCCGTCGAGTTGGATCATTGCGAGCTCTCCACCTGCAGCAGGCCATCGTGAACGCGGGTGATGACGACACCCTTGCCGATTGGATCGCCATCACTGCTGAATCGGATGTCGCCGGTGACGCCGTGATACGCGGTGCCGCTCGCGTTGGCGAGATAATCGCGAATCTTGATGCGGTCCGGTCCGACTTTGGTGACGGCGGCGGCGAGGAGCTTGGTCGCGTCGTACGCCAACGCCGCGTTTCCATCCGGAATGGCGTTGTACTTCTTGCGGTAAGCGGCCACGAATGTCTGGACCTCTGGCCGCGGATCCTGCGCGCTGAACGGCGCGCCGACGTAAATGCCTTCGGCGAGCGGGCTGGACGCGAGCGTCTGCCAGCCGTCGCCGCCGACGAGATCGGCCGACAGCTGCTGGCGACGCGCTTCCTTGAGGAAGGCGAGTCCGGACTGGTCGGTGCCGGCGTAGAAGACCAGATCCGGTTGCTCCTTCTTGAACCAGCTCACATAGGGTTCGAAGTTCTGGTCAGCGCCTTCGGCGATTGGATCGATGCTGATGATCTCGCCGGCGAAGCTGCGGCGGAAATTGTCCGCCAGCCCGCGGCCGTATGGATTGTTTTCGTAGAGCACCGCGGCGCGCCGGCGACCGAGCCGATTGGCGAACTGCGCGATGGTGATCGCGTTCACCGAGTCGCTGGTGATGACGCGAAACGCCCAGGGCGAGATGCCGGTCAGGCTCGGCGTAGTGGCCGTGGTCGCGACGGCGGCGAGGTGCTTGTCGTACACGTGCGCGGCCGAAACCATGGCGCCGGAATTCACATGTCCGACGACGGCGACGATTCTGGGATTGTCGACGAAGCGCTGGGCGACGGCGCTGGCTTCGATGCCGCTGCCCGAATCGTTGGCGAACACGATTTCGAGATGTCGGCCGGCCCACGCCGGGGAAGCGTTGATCTCATCGAGCGCGAGCTCGATGCCTTTCTTGTTCGCGTCGCCGTACACCTGATCCCACGGGCCGGCGGCGCCGAAAGTGACGGTGCCGGTCCGCGCGTGCGAGCAGGCCGCGAGCGCGAGCGGCGCGAGAAGCGCGAGATATTTGCTCGAGACAGCCATCGTCCACCGGAGGCTGGATTGGAAGGGCCCGCGCTGCGTCGCCGGGCACTGGCAGGACGACACACGCGAGAGGGGTGTAACAGCGCCCGAACGATGGCACTCAACCTGCCCCCTGCACCGTCATTCATCGCGAGGACGGACGATGCGCGTGCTGGTAACGGGGGGAACGGGCGTGGTCGGTACGTCGGCGGTCCGGGCGCTCGTTCGGCATGGACACTCGGTGCGCATTCTCAGCCGGCACGCCGGCCGTGAGGAACCGGACTGGCCGGCGGGCGTGGAAGGCTGGGCGGGCGACGTATCGAACGAGAAATCGATTCGCGGCAGCGCGAAGGGGTGCGACGTCGTGTTGCACCTCGCGGGCATCGTCGAGGAGGCGCCGCCGGGGCGCACGTTCCAATCGGTGAACATCGACGGCACGCGCTACATGGTGCTCGAGGCGCAACGGTGCGGCGTTCGGAAGTTCGTCTACCTCTCCTCGCTTGGCGCCGAACGTGGGCAGTCGGCGTATCACAAGTCGAAATACGTCGGGGAAGATGTCGTCCGTGCGTTCACCGGGGATTGGCTCGTCCTGCGTCCGGGCGCGGTCTACGGTCCAGGCGACGAGCACGTGTCCGTGCTGCTCCAGCTCGTCCGGACGTTGCCGGTCGTTCCGACGGTCGGGAATGGTGAGCAGCCGTTCCAACCCATCTGGCACGAGGACCTGGCCGAAGCGCTCGCCCTGGCGGTGGAGCGCGACGATCTGCGATGCGCAACGTACGAGTTGGCGGGACCGGAGCAGACGTCGCAGAACGATCTGGTCGAACGCTTCCGGGCGATCACGGGGCGGAGCGCCGTGCAGGGCACGGTGCCGGAGATGCTCGCCTCATGGGGCGTGCGGGCGTTGCAGGCGATCGGTATCGAACCGCCGATCTCGGACGCACAGGTCTCGATGCTCAGCGAAGGCAACGTGATCGACCCCGGCGGCCGTAACGCGCTGACCGACGTCTTCGCCATCGCGCCGACGCGGCTGGCCGACGGGCTGCAATGGCTCGCCGATGATCAGCCGGAGCAATTGCCGAACGAAGGTGTCGGCGACCTTCGTCGGAAACGATTCTGGGTCGACATGCGCGACACTCGACTGAATGCCGAACAACTGTTCGAGTACCTGCGCGAGCATTTTGCCGAGTTGATGCCGTCGCTCGTGCAGGTAAAGGACGATCACGGCGCGATGGATCCGCTCGAGGAAGGGCAGACGGTGACGATGGAGATCCCGGTGCGCGGGCAGATCCAGGTGCGGGTTGCCGAAGTGATGGACGGCCGCATGACGATGCTGACCGTGGCGGGCCATCCGCTCGCCGGGGCCGTCCGCTTTCTGGTAGAAGACGTGGGCGGCGCGCTGCGGTTCGAGATCCAGGTTTACGAACGGTCGGCGACGACAGTAGACGGCCTGGTGATGCGCACGATCGGATCGCGCCTGCAGCAAGGGGTCTGGACAGGCATGGCCGAGAATGTCGCGAAAGCCGCCGGCGGAATTGCGTCACCGGTTCAATCCGAGGCCGCGACGCTCGACGACCGGGAGGCAACCGTCGTCCAGGACTGGGCCGCGGAGCTGAGTGGACAGCTCTCGCGGAATGCCGCGTCGAGCGGCCGCGGCTAACCAGCGGCCTCGCTCGCGAATTCACGGGAGCGAAAGACCAGCGCCCTCAGGATGCGGGACTGATCGCAATTCTGGGCGGGTGCTGTAATGTTGCGTGAACCGTACACAGCTCGGCCACGCGCTTCGCGGCTTCGAGCCGCCTGGCTGGCAGCGACGGCCAGTTGAACCGCACGTCGAACGCGTCGATCCGGTGCGGGTCGTCGACGAAGGTCCACGAGACGTCCAGCGTGAGGTCGGCCGCCTCGAGTCCCGCCTGTTCGGCCCAGGCAAACATCACCGAAAAAGTACAGTATCCGAGCGCGCCGCCGATCATATGAAAGGGCGAATACGTCTGGTCCGCGGAACATGGCTCGATGGTCATGGGTCCGGGGACCGGCTCCAGTCGAATGGCGTTTTCGGACAACAACACGAGCTTCACGGGCGCTCCTGGTTGTAGCCGTGCCGGGTGCAAGCCCCGAGCCCTGATTCAGAATGTTTCACTCTGGAACGTTCCGTTCCATCGCTGCCGCCGGGATTAAGCAGCGCGGGGCACAGCCGATAATCCGAGGTGCAGAGAGTACCCGTCGCGGACGTGCGACGACCTATGCGCTGTACATCAATCAACTGCCGATGGAGGCTTTGATGATCAAGGCAAGTAAAACCGTGTTGATCGCGCTCGTCGCGGGTTTGGCGGCGTGCAGCGACAGCACCGCACCGAATGCCCAGCATCAGGACCGTTTTGACCGTTCGGGTCAGGGTTCGACGCAGGCATTGACGAGCGGCGATACCCTGCGGTTTGGTATCACGATCGACCCGTCCCAGGTTACGCAATTCCCCCTGGGCGCCGGTAACTACATCATCTTTCCGGCGCACTCGCTCTGCGACCCGTACACGTCCACGTACGGTGTAACGGAGTGGGACAACCCGTGCACGCCCGCAACTTCCAAGTTCACGGTGAACGTCAAGGGCTGGCTGGACGCGACGGGCAATCCGCACCTCGATTTCAGCCCGGGCGTCCGTTTCGTGCCCACGCTTGACCCGACCGGCTGGGTGAACATGTCGTTCACCGATAGCTACGCCGCGCTGAATCCGTGGTACAACATTCTGTACTGTCCCACGGTTGGGGAGAGCTGCGTCAACGAAGCGTTGTCGGACCCGACGATGGCCACAGTCACTGATCCCCTCACGGGTCGGCTGACGCGTCGCATCAAGCACTTCAGTGGCTACATGGTGGGCGCCGGTGATGGTATCACCGACGGCACGGATTTCTACACCCGCAGCTTCAATCTTTCGGCGAAAGGGCCCACCGCGGCCAGTTCGATGAACCGGGTCGTCAAGACCGGTGTGCGGGGAACGCAGTCAGGCGTGCTCGGCCGTCTCCATCAGGCCGCGCGCAAGGCTGCCGGCTATATGCTCGCTTCGGGCTGATAGCTGCCGATACTACAGGGGGAGGCGTGCACGTCCGCACGCCTCCCCCTTTCGTTTTTCTATTCGACCACCCGACGTCGGGAGAGAGGTCCGAGCGACGATGCAGCCCTCGGTCGACACACTGATCCAGCAGGCGCAGCTAGCGGAACGCGAAGGGCGGCGGGACGACGCTCGCTCGTTGTACGAGCGCGCACTCTATTCGCTCAAACGCTCGCAGGACGGCAAGCTCGCGTCATCGCTGCTCCGCTGGATCGGTCGCACATATCAACTGGATGCGAACGCCGACGCGGCGCTCGACTGTCTCGAGGCGGCGATCGCGGTCGCCGAGCAGACGAGCGACGGTGAAGCAGTCGGGCACGCGATCAACGTCCAGGCGATCGTGCACCAGCAACAGGGCGATCTCGATCGGGCCGAGGCGCTGTATCTCGAGGCGCGGAGCCATGCGATCGACTCGGGAGAAACCCGCCTCGCCGCGATGACGGCGCAGAATCTCGGCGTGATCTCCGCCGTGCGCGGCGATCTGGAACGCACGCTCCGCTACTACCGCACGAGTCTCGTGTCGTACCGCACGCTCGGCGTCCCCAAGGACGTGCTGGGCGCGCTGAACAACATGGGCATGCTGTACACGGACCTCGAGCGGTGGGACGACGCGGTGAGCGCGTTCGAGGAGGCGATCCAGATTGCCGAAGCGCTGGGCGACATTCCGGCGCGAATTCTTCTCGAGGTCAATCGCGCCGAGCTGGAGATCGCGCGCGGCGAGTTTGCGGCCGCGCGCAAGGCGTGCGAGCTGGCATCTTCGCTGTCCGCGCAGACGCAGGACGCATTCGCGATCGGTGAGATCGAGAAGCATCTCGGCACCGTCGCACGCGAGCTGGGTGAGCTGGCGGTGGCCGAGGAGCATCTCGATCGCGCGCAGAAGATCGCCGTCGAGCGCCGCGATCTGCTGCTCTCGGCGGAAACGGCTCGCGAGCACGCGGAGCTGTGCCGCAAGCAAGGTCGTCATCGCGACGCATTGATGCACCTCAATCGCGGCCACCGCATCTTCACGCAGCTCAGCGCGAAGCGCGACCTGGCGGACATCGATCGTCGCAATGCGCGACTCGAGCACTATTTTCTCGAAGCGGTCCGACACTGGAGCGCCTCGATTGAATCCAAGGATCGCTACACGCAAGGCCACTGCGAGCGTGTGGCCGATCTGGCGTGCGCCCTGGCCGTGCGCTCGGGGCTGGAGCAGCGCGAGCTGTTCTGGTTCCGCATCGGCGCGATCGTGCACGACGTCGGCAAGCTGATCATCCCATCAGACATCCTGAACAAGCCGGGCAAGCTCGCCCCCGACGAGTGGGAGCTCGTCAAGCGCCATCCGGTCGCCGGTGTGGAGATGCTGGCCGACATGGACTTTCCCGGCGACGTGGTGCCGATGGTGCGGTCACACCACGAGCGGTGGGACGGTCGCGGATATCCGGACGCGCTCTCGGGCGAGCAGATCCCGCGCAGCGCCCGCATTCTCTGCGTCGCGGACGTCTACGATGCGTTGACGTCGAAGCGAAGCTACAAGGGCGCGCTGAGTCATGACGCGGCAATGGACATCATGCGCGCCGACGTTGGCGGACAGTTCGATCCGGAGCTGTTCAAGCACTTCGAGGACCTGATGCGCACGCGCACGCCGTCGATCCGGCAGCGCGCGGCGATCGAGAGTGCAGCCCCCGTGCGGCTCCCGCAGCGCGAGCTGCACGTCACGGGTCCGGTCGACGATCTCACCGGTCTCGTGACACGCGGACCGCTGATCGAGGCCGCCACGCGCATTCTCGCCGAGCGTGGGCCGTTCGCGACCGTGTCGCTCATGGTCATCGACGTCGACCATTTCAAGAATGTGAATGACTCGCACGGCCACCTGCAGGGCGACGCCGTGCTGCGCGTCGTCGCCGGTACGCTGCGCGAGCTGGCGACGGCGACGGGCATCGTCGGCCGGTACGCCGGCGACGAGTTCGTGATCCTGCTGCCGCACACGAATCTGGACGAAGCGCGCGAGTTGGCCGAGCGCATTCGCACCACCGTGCGACGCGCGTCAGTGCCGCTGCGTGACCGCGCCGGTTCGATCTCGGTATCGCTGTCGGTCGGCGTGGCCGCAGCGCGTGCCGAGCACAAGGACTTCGAGTCGCTGTTCGCGACGAGTGACCGCGCGCTGTACGAAGCGAAGCGCCGCGGCCGCGACACGGTCGTCACGTCCGCCGACGTCGAGGAAGGCGCGCACGAGCCGGAGATCAACCTCAAGCAGTTCGTCGGCCGCGAAGAGGAGCTGCGCCGCCTGGTGCGCATTCTCGACGCGAGCATCGAAGACGGCCCGAGCGTGGTGGCGGTGACCGGCGAAGCCGGCGTCGGCAAGTCCACCCTGGTGCGGCGCCTGGCGAGCGAGGTGCGCATGCGCGCCGGCTCGCTCGTCGCCGGCCGGTGCAGCGAGGCGGACGCCAAACCGCCGTACGCGCCATGGGCCGAAGTCATCACGGCGATTCACCAGCTCGGCGTCGTGTGCCCGCGTGAATGGCGCGAGCTGCCACGCCTCGTGCCGGCGCTCTCCGAGTCGGCGGCTCCGGCCGATCCGAACGGGAATCGCTACGCGTTGTTCGACGAGATCGTGGCGTATCTGCGGCTTGCCGCCTCGGTCCGCCCACTCGTGCTCGTGCTCGACGACATGCAGTGGTCGGACTCCGGCACGTGGGACGTGCTCGAGCACGTAATGGATCAGCTCGAGCGCGATCGCGTGCTCATCTGCCTCACGCTGCGCGCGGAAGACACGCGCGGCGCGGTGCTCGAGCGCCGCCATCGGCTCGTGCGCGACGAGCGTTTTCACGAGATCCAGCTCTCGCGGCTCAATCCGAGCGAGCTGCGCACGTGGCTGTCCAGTGTGTTCGGCGCCGATGCGACGCGCGAGCTGGAGGAATACCTCCTTCGCTACTCCGAGGGAAACCCGTTGCTCGCCACGCAGCTCGTGCGCATGCTGCACGAGGACGGCGTCGTCCGGTATGAGCACAGCAAGTGGACGCTGCGGTCGGAGCGCGACAGCAATCTGCCCTCTGCGCTCACGGGTCTCATGGACCGGCGCCTCGAGCGTCTGTCGCCCGAAGCGCGCCGCGTGCTCAATACCGCGGCCGTCATCGGCCGCATCTTCGACATCGACCTGGCCATGGCGGCCGGTGCCGGCGAGGAAGACGAGATTCTCGACGCGCTCGACGAAGGCATCGCGCACGCCGTCATCGAGCCGTGGTCGGAGTCGGCGTCTGGAAGCCACTTCTCGTTCACGCATGGCTTGCTCGTCGATGCGGTCCGCCGCGCGATCAATCCGCGTCGTGTCGCGCGCATTCACGCGCGCGTGGCGGCGGCCATGGAACAGCGGTGCCCGGAGAACGTCGCCGAGATCGCCATTCACTACGACCGCGCCGGCATTCCGCAGAAGGCGTACGGTCATGCCATGGCCGCAGGAAGCGCCGCGCTCGCCGTGTACGCCCACGACGAGGCTCGCAAGTTCTTCGAAGTGGCCGAGCGCGCGGCGGGCGATCCGGCGGATCGCGCGCGCGCGCTGCACCACCTGGCCGAAGTCGCCGAGACCGAGAGCCGTTACGCGCTGACCGAGGAGTTGTGCGATCGCGCGCTCGCCGGCCTGGAGAACCAGGCAGACGACCATCGTCTGCTTGCCCTGCGCCGCATGCGCGAGCGGGTGCGCGCTGTGCAAGGCCAGCCGGCATCGGAAACGATTGCGGCGTGCCGCGAGCTGCTCGTCAAGGCGCGCGAGCTGAAGCTCGCCGGCGAGGAAGCCGCGATCCTCAACATGATCTCGATGTACCAGGGCCGCCTCGGCGAGTGGCGGGAAGCCGAAGCGGTGGCGAGCGAAGCCGTGGCGGCGGCGGAACACGCCAACGATCCGCGCCTGCTCGCGGAAGCCCTCACGCGACTCGGCATGTCGATGATGGACCGTCGCTCCGAGGAGTCGACGGACTACTATCACCGCGCACTCACGCTCTTCCGCGAGGTCGGCGACCGCCTCGGCGAAGCGAAGTGCTACATCAACATCGGCATCATCCATCACCGCGGCGGCGAGGCGACCGCCGCCGAGGCCGCGTTCGATCACGCGCTGGAAGCGGCCAACAGCGCGCACGCGCTGGACATTGCCGGTCTCGCCGCATTGAACCTCGGCGTGTTGTATCTGCGCCGCGGTCAGCGCGATCTGGCCACTGAACGCTTTGGCGAGGCGCTCAAGCGCTTCACGGAAGCGGGCAGCGAGTCGCACCGGCTGGCGACGCTCTACAACATGGCGAATCTGGCGCGTGAGACCGAGGACTGGGCAACGGCCTCCGAGCTGTACGATCAGGTCGTGGCGGTCGCCTCGCGCATCGGCCAGCCGGACATCGAGCTGGGAGCCAAAGCGGGTCAGGCGCTCGCCGCGCTCGCCGTCGGCGCACGGTCGGTCGCCGAGGATGCAATGCGCTGGATCCGGACGAACGTCGAGCCGCGTCCGGACTGGTGGTTCCAGGGACGCGACATGGTCGACGCACTCCGCGTGCGCCTCGCGGCGGATCGCGGCGACGATGCGCATGCACTTCGATTGCTCCACGAGGCGGTCGACATCGCGGGGCAGCACGACATGTACGTTGCCGCCTACCTCGTGGCCGAGTGTGCGCCGTCGCTCCTTCGCTGCGGCGACGGCCTGCTCGAGCTCATCGAACGGATCACGCCGGATGTCGAGGCGCTCGGCTTCGCCGGCGTCGCCGAGCGGCTCGCGTCGCTCCGCGTCGCGCTCGGCGCCGCTTCGCAGAACATCAACCCGCCGGGCCTCGCCGCAACATCGGCTGGCCTGACGTCGGCCGCGTGACGGTGCCCGATGCCGAGCTGCGGCAGGGACTCGTGACGAATCCCGCATCGATCCGGCCCACGCCGGTCGGTACCGACGCGCACGACGGCCACGAATTCTCCGCGGTGGTCGCCGAGAGTCGCGGCATGCGCCACGCGATCCACATGGCGCGTCGCATCGCGACAACGCACGTGCGGGCACTGCTGCTCACCGGTGAAGCAGGTACCGGCAAGGAGCTGATGGCTCGCTGCATTCACAACGCGGGCCCGAACGCCAACGCGCCATTCGTCTCGGTCAACTGTGCGTCGATTCCGGCGCCGCTGCTCGAGGTCGAGCTGTTCGGAACGAATCCGACGCGGCACGACATGTCACGAAAGGTCGGCGTGCTCGAGCTCACCGGCCGCGGCACCGTCTTTCTCGATGAAGTCGGCGAGATGCCGCTGGGGCTGCAGGATCGACTGCTGCGCACGCTCGAGGAATATGTGATTCCGCTTCGAGGCGCCGAGTTCGATCATCCAGTGCATTGCCGCGTGATCGCGGCGAGCAAGACGCGGCTCGAGGATCGGGTCTCGTCCGGCGCGTTCCGCGAGTCGCTGCTGGCGCGACTGTCGGTGCTGCGCATCGAGCTGCCGCCGCTCCGCGAGCGCGACGAGGACGCGCGGCTGATCGCCGAGCACCTGCTGGCCGAAGCCACGCGACTGCAGGGCGCGCCGCCTCGCAAGATCGGGCTCGACGCCGCCGCCATTCTGCGATCGCATCGTTGGCCCGGCAACGTGCGGGAATTGAAGCACGTGATCGAGCGCGCGCAGGTCATTTGTGACGGTCCGCTGATCGGTGCGGAGCACCTCTCGATCAATCAGCGGCGCTCCGGCGCGCGCGCCGTGCGCGGGACGGCGGCGTTCGCCGAGATCCGAATTCCGTCCGATGGCAAGCCGCTGCGCGACATCGAGCGCGAGGCGCTCGAGCTCACGCTGCAGCTCACGGACAACAATCAGAGCGCGGCGGCGAGAATGCTGGCGATCTCCCGGCCGACGCTGCTGCGCAAGCTGCGTTCGTTCGGCCTGGCGAGAGAATAGAATCAGCGCTGCGGGGCGCGCGCCGAGCCCGGTGCGGGCTGCTGCTGCGTCAGGCAGTGCAACGTGCCCAATCCCCACACGAGATCCACGGCGTGTACGCCGATCACGTGCCGCCCGGGGAACAGCTCGGCGAGCGTCGCGAGGGCGATCCGGTCGTTTCGATCGTTGAACGTCGGCACGATGACGACGCCGTTCGCGATATAGAAATTCGCATAGCTCGCCGGGAGCCGCTCGCCGGTCATTTCCACGGCGCGCGGGTACGGCAGCTTGACGACGCGCAGCGCCCCGCGCTCGCCGCCGGCAAGTTGCAACCGGTCGAAGTTGTCCACCGAGCGTCGGTGGTTCTCGTCGTCTGCGGGGTCCGCCTCGTAGGCGAGCACGATCACCCCGGGCGCGGTGAAGCGCGCCACGTCGTCGATGTGGCCGTGCGTATCGTCGCCGACGCATCCCTGACCGAGCCAGATCGTCTGCCGAATGCCGAGCGCCTGGTGGAAGACGCGCTCGTAGCCGGCGCGCGTGAGTCCGGGGTTGCGCGGCTGGACGGGCGAGAGCAGACATTCTTCGGTGACGAGCAACGTGCCTTCGCCGTCGGTCTCGATCGCGCCGCCCTCGAGCACGACGCGCTCTCCGGTGTCGCTTCGCACCGGTTCGACGCGAGGCAGACCAGTGATGTCGGCGATGGCCGCTCCGACCTGCGCGTCGCGTTCATAGTTGTCGTATTTCGCCCAGGCATTGAATCGCCAGTTGACGAGCGACACCGATCCGTCGTCGCGGCGCACGCCGGTCGGGCCGGAATCGCGGAGCCAGACGCGATCCGTTGGCACGACGTGCAGACGAACGTTCTGTCGCACGCCGTGCGCGTCGAGCGCGCGCTGGGCGTCCTCGCGCACGTTCTCGTTCTGGCAGAGGATCTCGACGCGCTCGTACTGGTGCAGAATCCGCACGATCTCGGCGTAGACCCAGGGAATCGGCGCGAGCTTGCCCGGCCAGTCCGGCTCGTGATGCGGCCAGGCAATCCAGGTGGCGTCGTGCGGTTCCCATTCGGCGGGAAAGATCATTGGCGGAGGAGCGGAGGAGCGGAGGAGCGGCGGAACGGAGCGCTCAGCCGCCTACGCCCCGAGGTATCGGCTGAGGATCGGCGCGTATGCGTCGATGCGGCGGTCGCGCAGGAACGGCCAGTTGCGACGCGTGTCCTCGATCAGTTTTGGATCGCAGCGCGCGATGAGTATTTGCTCATCGGTGCCGGCGTCGGCCAGGATGCGCCCGAACGGATCGGCGATGAACGAGTGCCCGAAGAACTCGATGCCGTTCGTGCCCGGCTCATCCTCGTGCCCGACGCGATTGGGCGATGCGACGTACACACCATTGGCAATCGCGTGGGCGCGCTGCATCGTTCGCCAGGCGTCGACCTGTGCCTGCCCGAACTCCGCCTTCTCCGCCGGGTGCCAGCCGATGGCCGTCGGATAGAACAGGATGTCCGCACCGAGCAATGCGGTGATGCGCGCTGCTTCGGGATACCACTGGTCCCAGCAGATCAGCACCCCGATGTCCGCGTACCGTGTTTTCCAAACGCGAAATCCGCTCGCCTGCTTCGCCACCTGGCCGATCGCGTCGATCCGGTCGTCGTTCGCCGCGTCGCCGGGAGTGAAGTAGTACTTCTCGTTGAAGAGCGGATCGTCGGGAATGTGCATCTTGCGATACACACCGAGCAGCGAACCGTCCGCGTCGATGATCGCGGCCGAATTGCGATAGACGCCGCGCGCCTGTCGCTCGAACAGCGGAACGATCAGCACGACCGCGAGCTCCTTCGCCAGCGCCTGCATGCGATCGGTGGTCGGGCCCGGGATCGGCTCGGCGATGTCGAACCGCTCGCACTGTTGCGACTTGCAGAAGTACGGCGCGTTGAACAGCTCCTTCAGGCAGATGATCTGCGCGCCCTGCGCCGCGGCCTGACGAACGCGATCGACCGTCGCACGGACGGTAGCCGCGGTGTCGTCGCTGGCGCGATCCTGAATTATGCCGACGGTGAAGGGGGAGGCGGACATGACGGAAAGGTAATTGGTCCGTGGTCCATGGTCCGTCGTCCGTGGTGTCGCGCGGGTGAGTCTGGTGCGCCGAGTCGGGTTGGACTGCGTTGGTGACGCGGATTGTGCGGAAACTGGCGGACGAGTCGCGGACTGGCGGCTACTCGCGCACGGAGGTTGTCGCGCCACGCATCAAAAGCAATTGGTGTCTTATCCGCTCGATCCGTCGCATCTGTGTCATGGCTCCTCGAACCGTCGCGCCTGGGTCAGCATCATTGCTTCGGAGACGGTCGCGAAGCTGCGGAGAACTGCGGAGAACTGCGGAGAACTGCGGAGAACGACTGAGAGGACTTCAATTCTTGGGCAGTTGTTCATCATGCATCACCGCCTCCCGGCAACGCCTCTCCGCGCCTGTCCGCAGTTCTCTGCAGTTCTCCGGACCCCTCCTCTCTCCCTGAGATGTAGCCGGCCCGCGGCCGCCGTGGCGCGACAGCCCATCGCGCCACGCAGGTCGCAACCGGGCCATGGAGTCGGCGGAGGGAACCGCGTTACGAGATGATCGCGACGACGATGTCGGTGACGTTCGTGCCGGTCGCGCGCCTCGGGATGAGTGCACCGGCGGCGGCGAGCGCGCCGTTCGATTCGTGCGATGCCAGCGCTGCCGCCGGATCGCGTCCCGATTCGGCGATCGCGCTCCACGTGGAGCGATCGACGATCGCGCCGGCGGCGTTCGTCGAGCCGTCGCGCCCGTCGGTGCCGGCCGCGAGAATCGTGATGCCGTTCGCCTGATCGCCGGCGTCGTGCAGCACCTGCGCCGCGGCGAGCGCGAGCTCCTGACATCGGCCGCCGCCTGCGCTCCCGCTTTGTGCACCCGCCGGCAGCGTGACGGTCGTTTCGCCGCCCCAGATCACGCAGTGATGATGCGTCCCGCGCGTTCTCGCTCCGACGAGTTGGCGCGCGATCATCGCGCCGAACTGCGACGCTTCGCCGGTCATCGGTTTCGTGGCGATCTCGATCGCCATGCCGTTCCCCCGCGAGCGCACTGCCGCCGCAGCGCCGTCCACCGCCAGCCGATTGTTGCCGATCACCTTGGCGCTCACGTGCGCGAACGCCGGATGCGTGCTGCGAGGCGTTTCCGGAATCGTGCCGCGGAGAACCGCGGTGAGATACTCTCGTTGTGCTTTCGGTATTCGGTCGAGCAGCTTCGCACGCTCGAGAATCGTTTCGACGTCGCGCGCCGTCGTATCGTCCGGCACGCACGGCCCGGAGCCGATCACGCCGAGGTCGTCGCCGGGCACGTCGGAAATCGCGAAGCAGCGCGTGGCGGTCGGCGCGAGCGCAAGCGCGAGACGCCCCGCGCTCCAGCGGGAGAATCGCTTGCGCACGGCGTTCATCTCGCCGATCGACAAACCCGAGCCGAGCAGGATCTCGTACAGCGCCGTGAGATCAGCCTCGCGCATGTCGCGTAGCGGCGCGGCAATCAGGCTCGTCGCCCCACCGGAGATCAGCACGACGGCCACGTCGTTGCCGCGTCGCGTCGAGGTCAGCTCGCCGATCCGGTTCGCCGCCGCGAAGGAGTTTCGGCCTGGAACCGGATGATCGCCGCGCATCGACGACATCGTCGGGTATGGCGATGTGGTCTCCTCGGCGCTCACCACGAGGCCGCCGACGATCGAGTGCAGCGAGCGAAGCAGGGAAGCGACGGCGGCAGCGGCCATTTGCGGCGCGGCCTTGCCGAAGGCGAACAGCCAGATCGGACACGAGCGGTCGATCTGAATCGCGTCCAGTGCGCGCGACGTCGCGGGACCAGGTGCGGCGCCCGCGACGGCCGCGTCGTAAAGGTCGGTCAGCAGCGAGCGGCTGGCGACCGTCGACGGGGCCGTCGCGGCGTTGTTAATTCGACGCTCCGCTGGACGAGAGCGTGCGGGCTACTGCCGCACCAAGATCGGTGTACGCCTTCCCGGACAGCACGTTGAAGTGAAGTATGCGCGCCGCGATGCGGCCGTCGGGGCCTATCACGAACACGTTGCGCGTGTCGTACTTGCCGTCTGCCGATCCGTACAACTTGGCGACGCGCTGATCGGGATCGCTGGCAAACAGGATCGGGAAATCGGATTCCCGCGCCCAGTCGGCCTGTACGGTATCCGCATCGACGCTGATGCCGACGACCAGCACCTTGCGTCCGTTGTTGAAGAGCGTGGCATACTGATCACGGTATGCCTCCATTTGGATCGTTCAGCCTTTGGTTCGTGCCCTGGGGAAAAAGGCGAGCACGACCGTTTCGCCGCGGTGGTCGGCCAGGTTGAATGGATCGCGGAGCAGCCCGTATCGTGTGGCCCCGGGCAGGGTAAAATCGGGCGCGAGCTGCCCGACATCTGGAGCGGTGCTCGGCGCGGCCGACGCCGGCTGCTGCGCGGCGGCGCGACTGCTCATCGCCGCCACCGCAAGGCCGACGGTGGTCAGTACGCTGAGAGGACGGCGAAAGCGCATGCGCGTGTTCTCCGGGTATGATGTGGCCAAGATGACGACTTCCGATGCGGAGCGCAATCCGTTCCGGCCGCATGGCGTTCCACCGTCACGGACAGCGGCTGTTTCGGCAGATGGACACCGCGCTGTCGCAACCCGGTGAATCGGTGGTTAATGCCCGGAACGGCACATGCCAATTCACTCCTGTGGACATTGTGAACATGAAGACGAGGAGATTCCGATGCGACGAATGAGCTGGCTCGTGTGCGTTCCCCTGGCCGTGATCGCTGCGGCGTGTGGCCGTAGTGGTCCGTCGAACGCCGACGATGCGCTGAAAACCGATCTGGCACTCGCGGCGCAGGCCCAGCCGTATGCCGCGCAACCCAATATCTCGCCGACAGAGGCCGGCTTCGCGACGCAGCAAGCGCAGCCACAAAGCCTCCAGGCCGTCGAACGCGCACCGGTTGCGACCCGGGTCGTTCATCGCAGCTCTACACCGCGGCGCTCGGCCAGCGGCTCGGGCTCGGGCAGCTACGAGCCGGCGCGTGCGCCTGCGCCGCCGCCGGTGCACACGGTCAAGCACACCACGCGTGATGCCGCGATCGGTGCCGGGGCCGGCGCCGTTCTCGGCGCCATCACGAGCCGGAACAAGGTCAAGGGTGGATTGATCGGCGCCGCGATTGGCGGCGTGCTCGGTGGCGTGATCGGCAACAACGTCGACATTCAGAAGAAGGTCGGCTGGTAAGTCGCGACGGCACGCGGCCACGATCAGCGTGCCGCGTGCGCCACGCGCTTGCGTGAATGGCACGAGGTGGTGATATACTGCGGGGGTTGCCGGTCTGACCGGTGATCCCCGCAGTGCGCATCCGACGCGATGTGCCTTCTCCTCTCAATCACCACATGCCCGACGCGACGCAGCAGATCGAGCAGATTCTGGACAAGCTCATTCGTGAGATCGAGGCCTCGGTCCACGCATTCTATCGCGGCGACGTGCGTCAACACACGCAGCGGATCAAGACGGACACATTCCGGATCACAGCCATCCAGTCGCTGCTCGCGTTGACAGGCGATGCCGATGTGACACGACCGGCGACGCCGAGCACCGGCGTTCCCGCCGCGGGCGCGACGCTCAGTGCCGATGAGAGCGCGACCGCGCTACGCTGTGTGATGGCGTGGCAGCCGATGGGGCCGCCGAACGCCGCCGCGCCCGACTCGCGGTGCGTGCCGGGCGCGCGCGAGATGCTGCCGTCATGGGGCGAGCGCGAAAAGGCGAGAGCCGCCCTCACGCGCTCGGAACCCTGACGCCGCGCTACCGGCCGCCGACGAGCTGCCGGAGCACGTATGGCAGAATGCCGCCGTTCCGGTAGTAGTTCATCTCTTCGGGTGTGTCGATGCGCGCCACGACCTTGATGTCCTTCGTGGTTCCATCGGCCGACTTCATTCGAACGACGAGGTGCGCGCGCGGCGTGAGCCCGGCATGGAGCCCTGCGACATCGAAGGTCTCGAAACCCGTGATGCCCAGCGTCTGACGCGTCTGGCCATTCGTAAACTCCAAAGGCAGCACCCCCATGCCGACGAGATTCGAGCGGTGGATGCGCTCGAACGATTCGGCGAGCACCGCGCGTACGCCGAGCAGAATCGTGCCCTTTGCCGCCCAGTCGCGCGACGAACCCGTTCCATACTCCTTGCCGGCGATGATCACCAGTGGCGTGTTGCGCTTGTGGTGCTCCATCGCAACGTCGAAGATCGACGCCGGCGTGCCGCCCTGTTCCATCGTCGACCAACCGCCTTCCGTCCCGGGCACCATCTCGTTGCGCAGGCGGATGTTCGCGAACGTGCCGCGCATCATCACTTCGTGATTGCCGCGGCGCGCGCCGTAGGAGTTGAAGTCCTTCTTCTCGACGCCGTGGGCGATGAGCCATTTGCCGGCGGGACTCGCCGCCGGAATGTTGCCCGCCGGCGAGATGTGATCGGTCGTGATCGAATCGCCGAGCACGGCGAGGGCGCGCGCGCCCTCGATCGGCTGAATACCCGGCGGCTCCATCGTCATGCCCTCGAAGTAGGGCGGGTTTTTCACGTACGTCGAGCTGGCGTCCCACGCATACGTCTCGCCCTTCGGCACGTCGAGCGCGCGCCACTGCTCGTCGCCCTTGAACACGTCGGCGTATTGCGCGCGGAAGAATTCGCTCTTCACGCTGCGGAGCACCTCGTCCTGCACGTCCTTGGGCGACGGCCAGATGTCGCGCAGGAACACGGGCCCGTCCTTGCCGACGCCGAGCGGCTCGCGCGTGAGATCGAGGTCCATGCGGCCGGCGAGCGCGTAGGCGACGACCAGCGGCGGCGACGCAAGATAGTTGAAGCGCGTGAGGGGGTTGACGCGCCCCTCGAAATTACGATTTCCTGATAGCACGGCGGCGGTCACGAGCTTGTTGCTTTCGATCGCCTGCGCGATCGGATCGGGCAGCGGGCCGGAGTTGCCGATGCACGTGGTGCAGCCGTAGCCGACGAGCTGGAAGCCCAGCTTGTCGAGATCGTCCTGCACGCCGGCCTGGCGCAGATAATCCGTCACGACCTTGGAGCCCGGCGCGAGCGAGGTCTTTACCCAGGGCTTGGTCGTGAGTCCCTTGCGCACCGCGTTGCGCGCGAGAAGCCCCGCGGCGAGCATCACCGACGGGTTCGACGTGTTCGTGCAGCTCGTGATCGCGGCGATCACGACCGCGCCATCGCGCAGCGTGAACGACTGTCCCTCGTAGTCGACCTTCACCCCGGTCTGCGGAACCGATTCTCCCTCCGCCACCAGCACGGCGGCGGGCGACAGTTGTGGTTCGCCGGAGACTTTGTTCGCCTCGCGGAGCTCCTGCTTCGCCGCCGGTGTGCCGAGTTTCGCACGTTCCTCGTTCACCGCGTCGCGGTACATCGATTTTGCCTTCGAGAGCGGGACGCGATCCTGCGGACGTTTGGGTCCCGCGAGACTCGGCTCGACCGAGCCGAGGTCCAGCTCGAGAGAATCGCTGAACGCCGGATCCGGCGTATCGTCGGTACGGAAGAGCCCCTGCTCGCGGGTGTACGCCTCGACGAGCTTGACGTGGTGCTCCGATCGGCCGCTCAGGCGCAGATACTTCAGCGTTTCCTCATCGCACGGAAAGAAGCCCATCGTCGCGCCGTACTCCGGCGCCATGTTGGCGATGGTCGCCCGATCGGCCAGCGGAAGGCTCGTGAGACCGGTGCCGTAGAACTCGACGAACTTGCCGACGACCTTCTTCTTGCGGAGCATCTCGGTCACCGTCAGCACGAGATCGGTCGCCGTGGCGCCGGGCGGCAGCTTGCCGTGCAGCTTGAACCCGACGACTTCCGGAATGAGCATGGACACCGGCTGGCCCAGCATCGCCGCTTCCGCTTCGATGCCGCCCACGCCCCAGCCCAGCACGCCGAGTCCGTTGATCATCGTCGTGTGCGAGTCGGTGCCGACGAGCGAATCCGGATACGCGACCTTCTCGCCGTTCTCCTCGGAGACGAACACGGTCTTGCCGAGGTACTCGAGATTCACCTGGTGGCAGATGCCGGTGCCCGGCGGCACGACGCGGAAATTCTTGAAGGCGTCCTGTCCCCAACGCAGAAAGAGATAGCGCTCGTGATTGCGCTCGAACTCGCGCTCGGTGTTGATGAGGAACGCCGCCTGCGAACCGTATTCATCGACTTGCACGGAATGGTCGATGACGAGATCGACCGGCTGCAGCGGATTGAT
>Ga0070680_100000351_pt1 | contig 30952 bp, 28 predicted proteins | sample KBSC73BmetaG_FD_64672 | JGI IMG/M metagenome (GOLD analysis project Ga0070680, IMG submission 64672) | Corn rhizosphere microbial communities from Kellogg Biological Station, Michigan, USA - KBS C7-3B metaG | ecosystem: Host-associated > Plants > Roots > Rhizosphere | place: USA: Michigan...
CGAAGATCTTGAGGATGTCGAACTCGCCCGCGGTGACGGCGACGTCGTTGCCGTCGTCGTCGTGCAGCTCGCGCTTGGACAGGTCGAGCATGTGGCGGCCCATGCGCACCCGCTCGATCAGCGAGGGCGTCGACTTGTGGGCCGAGCGGCGCAGCACGCTCTTGCAGCGCGCCAGCAGCTCGCGCGGCTCGTAGGGCTTGGCGACATAGTCGTCGGCGCCGCTTTCGAGGCCCAGCACCTTGTCGACCGAATCGCCCGCCGCCGTCAGCATGATGATGCCGACCCGCGTGTTGCTCTCGCGCAGCCAGCGGGCGAGGGTGAAGCCGTCGTCCTGGCCCGGGAGCTGGACGTCGAGCAGGACGAGGTCGGGCATGGCGCGCGAGATCTGGCGGCGCATCTGCGCGCCGTTCTCGACCGCGGTGACCTTGAGGTCGTGGTTGGCGAGATAGGTTTCGGCGGCCTTGCGTTGGAAGGCGTCGTCCTCGACCAGCAAGATGGAAGGCTGCTGCATGGCTGGATCCGAAAATGATTTGGTTTCTATGACTGACAAAATACCAAGTTTTATCAAAGAATTATAGTGTCTTCTTCATATTCTTGATACAGTAATAGGGACAATCGACGGCGACCCACAAGATGTTGCTTCGCTTCCTCCCGACCGGCACCGCGCCATGACGCTCGCGGTCGATCCGCTGGCCGCCCCGCCGCCTGCCGTGCTCGACGTCGAGAACCCGGCCCGGCAGGAAGCCTTCGTGCGCGCCGAATTGATCCGCCGCCTGTTCGAAGGCTCGCGGCAGTCGCGCTACTTCTCGTTCGTGCTGTGGCCGGTGATCGCGGCGATCTACTGGCGGCAGGTCAACCTGATGGAGCTGGTGCCGCCGTTCGTGGCGCATCTCGCCGTCACCCTGGGCTTCGACATCCTGCGCCGCAATTTCGCGCGCGCCAATCCGGGCGACGACGAGGTGATCCGCTGGGGGTGGTGGTTCGCCGCCCTGTCGTTCCTCGCCGGCGCCTGCTGGGGCGTCGCGGGCTACATGCTGGCCTCCAAGGACTACGAGCTGCAGCGCATGCTGCTCGGCCTCGTGCTGCTCGCCACCATCACGACGGCGGTGCCGATCCGCTCGGCCCATCCGCCGACCTTCTACACCTTCTCGCTGGCGACGACGGCGCCGCTGCTGTTCGTGCTGCTGACCAGCGTCGATCCGTTCTACCAGCTCGTCGGCATCGCCGGCGGCGCCTATGTCGGCCATCTCATGGCCTACGTGCGCGACGTCCACAGCTGGCAGTACGACAACATCGCGCTGGCCTACCAGAAGGAAGAGCTCGCCCGCCGCCTGCAGATCGCCTACGACGAGGAGCGCCTGGCGCGCGCCGCCGCCAACGATGCCCAGCGCGACGCCGAGAACGCCAACCAGGCCAAGTCGACCTTCCTCGCCACCGTCAGCCACGAGATCCGCACGCCGATGAACGGTGTGCTCGGCATGATCGACGTGCTCGAGCGCACGCCGCTCTCGGCCGAGCAGCGCGATGCGCTGGGCACCGTGCGTTATTCGGCATCGTCGCTGCTGCGCATCATCGACGACATCCTCGACTTCTCCAAGATCGAGGCCGGCAAGCTCGACCTCGAATGCATCGAGCTGTCGACCGTCGAGCTGATCGAGGGCGCCGCCGAGACGCTGGCGCCGCAGGCCGCGGCGAAGGGCATCAGGCTCGCGGCCTATGTCGACGCCGACGTGCCCGAGCGCGTGATCGGCGATCCGCTGCGCCTGCAGCAGATCCTGTTCAACCTGCTGGGCAATGCGCTGAAGTTCACCGAGCAGGGCTCGGTGCGCGTGGCGATCGAGAACGCACCCGACGGGATGCTGCGCATCCGCGTCAGCGACACCGGCATCGGCCTCACCGACGGGCAGCGCGAGCGCCTGTTCCAGCCCTTCGTGCAGGCCGACAATTCGACGACGCGGCGCTTCGGCGGCACCGGCCTCGGCCTGTCGATCGTGCGGCGCCTGGCCGAGGCCATGCACGGCGACATCACCGTCGAGAGCGCGCCGGGCGCCGGCTCGACCTTCAGCGTGACAGTGCGGCTCGAGCCTGCGCCTGCGCCGACCCACGAGCCGCCGCTGTTGCTGCGCGGCCTGTCGCTGGTCGTGGCGTTGCCCGACGACATCGAGGCGCGCGCCATCGCCCGCTACCTGCGCGATGCCGGCGCCTCGACCAGCCTCGCGCTCAGCGCCACCTTCACCGGCATCCAGATCGGACTCGACCGCTATATCCCGATGGTCGACGGGCCGATGGCCGACGCCGGCGGCGGCGTGCCGCGGCCATGGCGGCGCGACGTGCTGGTGCGCGCCGTGGCCCGCGCGGCCGGCCGGCCGGGCGACGTGGCGCGGCGGGCGATGCCCGCGGCCTCGGCGCCGGGCCGCGTCGCGGGCAGGGTGCTGGTGGTCGACGACAACTCGGTCAACCGCAAGATCCTGGCGCGACAGCTCGAGCTCGCCGGCGCCTCGACCGACGCCGCGGCCGGCGGCGAGGAGGCGCTCGACCTGTGGCGCAAGGGCAAGTACGACCTCGTGCTGGCCGACCTGCAGATGCCGTCGATGGACGGCTTCGAGCTCGCCCGCCGCATCCGCGAGAACGAGAGGGTGGAGCGCCGAGCGCGCACGCCGATCCTCGCCGTGACGGCGAGTGCGCTCGAGGACCACGAGCAGAAGAGCCGGGCCGTCGGCATGGACGGCCTCATCACCAAGCCGGTCGGCATCGAGCAGCTCAAGGCAACGCTCGATGTCTGGCTGAAGGATGCGAGCGCGGAGCAGGTGAAATGAGCCAGGCCACGATGGACAAGCCCACGATGATGAACAAGCCAACGCAGGCCTACGACCGCGCCAAGCTGGTCGAGCTGTTCGGCGACGATCCCGCCACCCTGGCGGAGGTCGAACGCGAGTTCCTCGACACCGCGCGGGTGGCCGAGCGCGAGATCACCGGCACCGCCGACGTCACCGTCATCGCCCGCGCCGCGCACCGGCTGAAGGGCGCTTCGGGCATGATCGGCGCGGCGGCGCTGCGCACCATCGCCGAGGCGCTCGAGCGCGCGGCCAAGGCCAACGACCTGTCGGGCGTGCGCCGCCTGCACGAGACGTTCGCCCGCGAAGTCGAGCGCGTCGCCGAACAGGTCGGCGCGAGCGCGGTCTAGAGGAATCCCTCTTTCAATTTCCTCCCCCGTCTCGGGGGAGGTGGCGCGGTAATCCGCGACGGAGGGGGTGCCCCGCGGTCGCTCTCTCCATTTTTTGGATCATGATGTGAGACTGCAAACACCGCGACTGGGGCTCCCCCTCCGTCAGCGTAAGACGCTGCCACCTCCCCCGAGACGGGGGAGGGAACCAACGACGTCACGCCTTGAAGCCCGCGACCGCCTTCTCGTCGAACTTCAGGCCGAGGCCGGGCCTGGTCGGCAGCACGAGCTGGCCGTCCTCGATCGCCGGCGTCTCCTCGTAGAGCTTCAGCATCCACGGCATGTACTCCACCGTCAGCCCGTTGGGGCAGGCGGCGATCACGTGCGCCAGCATCTCGGGCATGACGTGGCTCACCACCGGCAGGTTGAAGGCCTCGGCCATGCCGGCCACCTTCATGAACTGGCTGACGCCGCCCACGCGCACGAGATCGATCATGACGATGTCGACCGAATGGGCCTGGATCATCTGCCGGTGCGGCTCGATGCCCCACAGATACTCGCCGCCGGCGATCGGCGTCTTGAGCGCGGCGGTGACCCGGGCCAGCCCCTGGTAGTCGTCGGCCGCCGTCACGTCCTCGAGCCAGAACAGGCCGACGTCCTCGACCCGGCTGCCGATGTCGATCGCCTGCTCGGGCCGCCAGCGCTGGTTGATGTCGCACATCAGCTTGATGTCGGGCCCGATCGCCTCGCGCACGACCCGCACGCGGCGCACCTCGTCGGCCGGCGTGGGTGTGCCGGGCAGGCCCATCTGCGTCTTCATCTCGCGGAAGCCCTTCTGCACCAGAATGCGCGCGGCGCGCTGGGCCTGGTCGTCGGTCAATCCGCGCCGCAGCGAGCCCGACGCATAGGTCGGCACGCGATCGCGATGGCCGCCCAGCAGCTTCCACAGCGGCTGGTCGAGCGCCTTGCCCCTGATGTCCCACAGGGCGATGTCGATGGCCGACAGCGCCAGGGTGAAGATGCCGCCCGGCCCGCAGCTGTCGCCCGTGCCCTTGCGCAGCTTCGACACGATGTTCTCGATGCGCATCGGATCCTCGCCCACGACGAGCGCGGCGAGATCCTCGACGGCGGCATGCAGGCTGCGGGTCAGCCGGGCGCCATAGAAGGTGAGTCCGATGCCCTCGATGCCGCTGTCGGTGCGCAGGCGGAGAATGACGATCGGCCGCATGCGGCTGGCGTCCTCCGGCATGTTGGCCAGCGGGTCGTCCTCGGGCACCGCGAGCGTCGTCACGTGATAACTGGCGATTTTCATGGCTTCCCTCGTTGCCGCGATCCGAAACGGTCTGAATGGCCGTTCACTTTGCGCCCATTTTCCGCCAGAGTCCGCCGCAGGACAAAGGGAGAGCGAAGATGGACTTCGAATACTCGGATCGCAGCAAGGCGCTGCTCGAGAAACTCAACAAATTCATGGACGAGGTCATCTATCCGGCCGAGCCCGTCTACGAAGAGCAGATGGAGAAGGCCAAGGACCGCTGGCAGCTCCCGCCGGTGATCGAGCAGTGCAAGGCCGAGGCCAAGAAGCGCGGGTTGTGGAACATGTTCCTGCCGGCCGACCGCGAGACCGGCGACACGCACGGCACGATGGGCCTGTCCAACCTCGAATACGCGCCGATCTGCGAAGTGCTGGGCCGCTCCAACATCGCCTCCGAGTCCGTCAACTGCTCGGCGCCCGACACCGGCAACATGGAAGTGTTCGCCCGCTACGGCACCGCCGAGCACAAGGAGAAGTGGCTGAAGCCGCTGCTCAACGGCGAGATCCGCTCGTGCTTCGCCATGACCGAGCCGGCGGTCGCCTCGTCCGACGCGCGCAACGTCGAGTGCCGCATCGAGGCCGACGGCGACAGCTACGTCATCAACGGCCGCAAGTGGTGGTCGTCGGGCATGGGCGATCCGCGCTGTGCCGTCATCATCCTGATGGGCAAGAGCGACCCCAACGCGCCGGCCTACCGCCAGCAGTCGATGATCGTCGTGCCGCGCGACGCCAAGGGCATCAAGATCGTCAAGATGCTGCACGTGTTCGGCTACGACGACGCCCCGCACGGCCATGCCGAAGTGGTCTACGACAACGTGCGCGTGCCGAAGTCGGCCATTCTCCTCGGCGAAGGCCGCGGCTTCGAGATCGCCCAGGGCCGCCTCGGACCGGGCCGCATCCATCACTGCATGCGCGCCATCGGCGTGGCCGAGCGCGCGCTCGAGATGGCGATCAAGCGCGCCAAGAGCCGCACGGCGTTCGGCCAGAAGATCTCGGAGATGGGCGTCACCAAGGCGCATGTCGCCGACATGCGCATGGAGATCGACATGGCCCGCCTGCTCGTGCTGAAGGCCGCGTGGGCCATGGACAAGTTCGGCAACAAGGAAGCCCGCCAGCAGATCGCGATGATCAAGGTGGCGGTGCCCAACATCACCTCGAAGGTGGTCGATCGCTGCCTGCAGCTGCACGGCGCCGGCGGCGTCAGCCAGGTGTTCAAGCTGGCCAGCATGTACGCCCACCAGCGCACGCTGCGTTTGGCCGACGGCCCCGACGAGGTCCATCGCGACCAGGTCGGCCGCCTCGAGATCGCCAAGCACAACTGAAGTCCCGTCCTCGGACCAACGCAAAGGCCGCCGCAAGGCGGCCTTTGTCGTTTATGCTCCGGGCGGCGCGATTGCCCAGGGAGGGTGCCGTGGACGGAAGCGACGTCAAGGACCTGAAGGCCGAGCAGAAGAAGCTGCATCACGTCTCCGAGCATCTCGCCAACGAACGCACGATGCTGGCGTGGATCCGCACCGCCATCGCGGTGATGACCCTGGGCGTCGGCATCAACCGCTTCAGCCTGTTCCTGGTCGAGTTCAGCCACGTCGTGCCGGGCGGCCGCACCGCCAACATCCACGCCGAGCAGCTCGGCATCGGCATGGTGGGGCTCGGCCTGCTGGTGATGCTGGGCGGCGCCTGGCACTACATCCACGTCGCCCGCGCGATCGACGACGAGACCTATCGCCCGGCGCGCGCCGGCATCGTGCTGACGACGCTGGCCGTGCTCGTGCTGGGCGGCGTGAGCATCGGCTGGCTGCTCTGGTAGCCTACTCGACCTTGAGCAGCCCGCTCCTGGCCAGCTCGACGATCACGGCGTCTTCCTTTTCCAGCATTTGCGCGACCGCTGCCGGCGTCATGGCCTCGACCTCGGCGCCGAGCTCGGCCTCGCGCTTGCCGACTGCGGAATCGCCGATGGCGTCGACGACCGTGGCGTTCAGTCTGTTCACGATCTCGGGCGGCGTGCCCGCCGGCGCCATCAGCACCAGCGGCGTGACGGCATCGAAATCCTTGACCCCGAGCTCGGCCAGGGTCGGCGTCTGCGGCAGCTGGGCGGCGCGCTTCAGGCTGGTGACGGCGATCGCCGTCAATCGTCCCTCGCGGATGTGGCCAATCGAGGTCGGGATCTGGTCGATCACCGCGTCGATCTGGCCCCCCAGCAGATCGGCCAGGGCCGGGCCGTTGCTCTTGTAGGGAATGATGTTGAACGCGACGCCGGCCGCCTGCTGCAGCCGCAGCAGCGCCAGGTGGTTGGTGCTGCCGTTGCCGGGGTGGCCGACGGTGAGCTTGCCGGGGTTGGCCTTGAGATACGCCAGCATCGCCGGCCAGTCCTTGATCGGGTTGCCCGCCTTCACGTCGATCACCATCGGCGAGGTGCTGAGCAGCGCCACCGGCACGAAATCCTTCAGCGTGTACGGCGGCTTGCCGCCGGTCATGCGCGGGCTGACCAGGTACGTGCCGGTCGAACCCAGCCCGATCGTGTAGCCGTCGGGTGCCGACTTGGCGACCTGCTCAGAGCCGATCGCCCCGCCGGCGCCGCCCTTGTTTTCGATCACGACCTGCTGGCCAAGCCGCGCGGCCAGCGCCTCGCCGAAGATGCGGCCGGTCAGGTCGGCGTTGCCGCCCGGCGCGAACGGCACGATCAGGCGGATGGGCTTGTCGGGATAGCCCGCGGCAAAGGCGCGCTCGACCAGCAAAGGGGCCAGCAAAGGAGCCAGCACGGTGGCCGGAATGGCGGCGAGGACGAAGCGGCGGGACGAACGCATGGACATTCCTTTCGCGGGCAGGAGCGCGAGCCTAGGCCATTCGCCGCCGTGCGCGCCCTTCGCCCGCGTCGCAGGTTCCGCCCTGCAGCAACGTCGGCGCAGCCTTGAAGCTCACTGGAGCAAGAGAGGCCCAGCTGCCGACAGGCGCATGGAGATCGACATGGCCAGCGGGTCCGGGAGATCTCCGACAGGCTGGGATGAAGGAAAAATCGCAATATAATCTTGCATATACTTGCGATATTCGCTATACTCATTCCGGGACCAACTTCCGGAGGCCGACATGGCACGCGCCCGCATGATCAAACCGCACTTCATGTTTTCCCGCAGCATGCGCGCGGTGAGCCGCATGGCGCGGCTCACCTTCATCCAGCTCTGGGTGGTCGCCGACGATGCCGGGCGGGTCCTCGCCCATCCATCGGCGCTGGCGAGCCGTCTCTATCCCGGCGATGCCGAGGCGAGGGTTCTTCTGGCCGGTTGGCTGACGGAACTCGAAGACCAGCATTGCATCGAGCGCTACACGGTCGACGAGATGGATTACCTGCGCATCGTCAATTGGCGCAAGCACCAGAAGATCTATCACCCCACGCCGAGCCGTCTGCCGGCGCGCCCGGTGGTCTCCCGGCAGGATTCGGGAGCGACTCCGGAGTCGTTCGGGAGCGAAAGCGAAAAGCCGAGCGATGACAGGACGTTGACCTCCTCCCGAGAAACTTCCCGACCGATTCGCGAGACTCAGGAATCGCTCGGAAAGAATCTGCAAAACCCCGGCGCGCCGGGCTTGTCGCGGGATTTCCCGAGCGATTCAGGAGGCGAAGGCTTTTTTCGACGCGCGGCGGCCGCGGCCCAGCGCGCCCTGGCGCGGGCCACGCCTTGAAGGCAGCCCCGTCCTGAGGCAAGACCGAAGAAGGAGGAAACACAGCCATGACGGATCGCCTCAAGGGCAAGGTCGCGTTGATCACCGGCGGCGCCTCGGGTCTCGGCGCCAATGCCGCCGAACTCATGGTCCGCGAAGGCGCCCGGGTCGTGGTGGCCGACATCGCGGCCGACCGCGGCACGGCGGTCGCCGGCAAGCTGGGCGCGTCCGGTCACTTCGTGAAGCTCGACGTCACCAGCGAGGACAACTGGAAGTCGGCGATCGCGGACACGGTCGCGAAGTTCGGCGCGCTGCACGTGCTGCTGAACTCCGCCGGCATCGGCCTCAGCAAGACGGTCGAGGACATCACGCTCGAGGAATGGCGCCGCGTCCACGCCATCGACCTCGACGGCGTGTTCCTGGGCTGCAAGCACGGCGTGGGCGAGATCAAGAAGCACACGAAGGAGCTCGGCGGCTCGGTGATCAACATCTCGTCGATCTCGGGCATCATCGCCGGCGCCAACATGGCGGCCTACAACTCGGCCAAGGCGGGTGTCCGCCTGCTCAGCAAGTCCGTCGCGCTGCATTGCGCCAAGTCGGGCTACAACATCCGCTGCAACTCGGTGCATCCGACCTTCATCGACACGCCGATCCTCGACAAGTATCGCGACCGCTTCGGCCAGGACCTGATGCAGCAGAAGCTCGGCAAGCAGGTCCCGATCGGCCGCCTCGGCCGGCCCGAGGAAGTGGGCTGGGCGCTGGTCTTCCTCGCCTCCGACGAGTCGAGCTTCATGACCGGCTCGGAAGTGATCATCGACGGCGGCATCAGCGCGATGTAGTGCAACTGTCGTCCTGAGCGCATAGGCGCTTTCGAGCGCACGCGCTCGAAACGCCCAGAAGGACCTCACGGGGAGACCAGACTCGGTGTGGCTCGCGCTAGATCGCTCAGGATGACAAGGAAGGAACGTCTCATGCTCCTCTCTCTCAACGGCCGTAAAATCTACTTCGATCTCGCCGGGCCGCGGAATGCGCCGGTGGTCTGCTTCACCCACTCGCTGAACGCCGACGGCGGCATGTGGGTCGAGCAGATGGTGCCGCTGTTGGGCGCCGGCTATCGCGTGCTGCGGCTCGACATGCGCGGCCATGGCGGCAGCGCGGCCGTGGACGGCGACTACACGATGGACCAGCTCGCGGCCGACGTGAAAGGCGCACTCGACGTGCTGGGCATCGAGAAGGTGCACTACATCGGCCTCAGCATCGGCGGCATGATCGGCCAGGGCTTCGCGCTGGCGAACCCCGGGTATCTCGCCTCGCTCTGCCTGTGCGACACCCAGCCCTCGACTCCGCCGGGCTCGGCCGGGACCTGGGAGGAGCGCAAGGCCGCCGTGCGCACCAAGGGGCTGGCGTCGCTCGCCGACGCCACCATGCAGCGCTGGTTCACCGACGAGTTCAGGAAGGTGAATCCCGGGCGCTGGACCGAGATCCGCGACACGATCAGCGGGACGACGCCCGCGGGCTCGGCCGGCTGCATGTCGGCGATCCAGGACTTCGACTATCTCGACCGCCTCTCGACCCTCAAGGTGCCGACGCTGGTGATCTGCGGCGACCAGGACGAGGGCACGCCGCCCGAGCGCAACCGGCTGATCGCCTCGAAGATTCCCGACGGCCGCTACGAGGGCATCGCCAACGCGCGCCATCTGCCCAACGTCGAGCGGCCGGACCAGTTCAACAGGATCATGATGAGCTGGCTCGGGCTCAATCGCTGAGGACGGCATGCGCCAGATCCTCGCCGGTGTTCGCGTCCTCGACCTGACACAGTTCTTCTCCGGCCCCCAGGCCACGCTGTTCCTCGCCGGCCTGGGCGCCGAGGTGATCCGCATCGATTCGCCGGACGGCGCGAAGTCGGTGGCGGTGGCGCCGCCCTACGCCGGCCGCAACGGCGTGTCGTTCGAGCGCACGTCGCCCGACGACCTCAGCGTCAACTACCTCAAGCGCACGCGCGGCAAGAAGGCGATCTCGCTCGACCTCAAGCAGGCCGAGGGCAAGGCGATGTTCTTCCGCCTGCTCGATCATGCCGACATCGTCGTCGAGAATTTCTCGGTGGGCGTCACCGAGCGGCTCGGCATCGACTATCCCCGCATCGCCGAAGCCAACCCGCGCGTCGTCTATTGCTCGCTGACCGGACACGGCTCGACCGGGCCGGACCGCCACCTCAAGGCCTACGACGTCACCGTCCAGGCGGCGGCGGGGCTGATGAGCGTCACCGGCCTGCCTGGCCAGCCGCCGACCAAGGCCGGCACGGCGCTGTCGGACGCGATCTCCGGCACCTTCGCCTTCTCCGGCATCCTGGCCGCCCTGCTCGATCGCGCGAAGACCGGGCGCGGCCAGTTCGTCGACATCTCGATGGTCGACGGCCTGTTCGCGCTGCTGTTCGACGATCCGATCGACTGGTACGAGCGCCTGGGCGTGCCGGAGCGGCAGGGCAACCGCATCCTGCGCTTCTCGCCGCTCAACACCTATGCCACGCGCGACGGCTGGGCGGTGCTGGGCGCCGCCACCGGCGGCCAGTGGCAAGGCGTGCTGAAGGCGATCGGCCGCGAAGACCTCGCCAACGATCCCGACTGGAGCAGTCTCGACTGGCGCGTCGCCAACAACGACAAGGCCGACACCTTGCTGCGCGACTGGGCCGCCGCCCGCCCCACCGCCGACGCCGTCGAGACCATGCTGGCCTGCGGCGGCGTCGCCTCGGCGATCCGCGGTCCCAAGGAGCTCGCCGAGTGGCAGCACTTGCGCGAGCGCGGGATGTACCAGACGCTGCAGCATCCGACGCTCGGTTCGCTGGACGGTATTGGCGCGCCGGGCTTTCCCTTGAAGTTCAGCGCCGCCGCGACGGGCTACGACGCGCCTGCGCCGCTGCCGCGCCAGCACAATCGCGAGGTCTACGGCAGCCTGCTCGGGCTCGGCGAGGCCGAGATCGAGCGGCTGGAAAAGGCCGGCGTGATCTGACAAGAACACGAGACCCTCCTCGCCTGCGTCCCAGCCCAACGGATTAGTCCCATGGATTTCGCCTTCACCGACGACCAACTCGCCATCAAGGACAGCGTCGGCAAGCTCTGTGCCCAGTTCGACGGCAAGTACTGGCTGAAGAAGGACAAGGACGGCGGCTTCCCCGAGGACTTCTACCGGACGATCGCCGATGCCGGCTGGCTCGGCATCGCCATGCCGGAGGAATACGGCGGCGCGGGCCTCGGCATCACCGAGGCCGCGATCATGATGCAGGCGGTGGCGGAGTCGGGTGCGGCGCTGCAGGGGGCGTCGGCGATCCATCTCAACGTCTTCGGCCCCAACCCGATCGTGGTGTTCGGCACCGAGGAACAGAAGAAGCGCATCCTGCCCGACATCATCAAGGGCAAGGTGAAGGGCTGCTTCGCCGTCACCGAGCCCGACGCCGGCCTCAACACCACGGCACTGACCACCAAGGCCGAGCGCGACGGCAACGGCTACATCGTGCACGGCAAGAAGACCTTCACCACCACCGCGTCGGTCGCCGACAAGATGCTGCTGATCGCGCGCACGACGCCCAAGGAGAAGTGCAAGAAGCCGACCGACGGCCTCACCCTCTTCTATACCGACTTCGACCGCTCCAGGATCGAGGTCACCGAGATCGAGAAGATGGGCCGCAAGGCGATCGACACCAACCAGGTGTTCATCGACGGCCTCAAGGTGCCGCTCGAGGACCGCATCGGCGAGGAAGGCAAGGGCTTCCACTATCTGCTGCACGGGCTGAACCCCGAGCGCGTGCTGATCGCGGCCGAGGCGATCGGCATCGGCAAGGCGGCACTCGCCAAGGCCACGCAGTACGCCAAGGAGCGCATCGTGTTCGGCCGCCCGATCGGCAAGAACCAGGCGATCCAGCATCCGCTGGCCGAGAGCTGGATGCAGCTCGAGGCCGCCAACCTGCTCGCCTTCAAGGCCGCCTGGCTCTACGACCACGGCAAGGACTGCGGCGCGGAGGCCAACTCGGCCAAGTATCTCGGCGCGCGCTATGCCTACGACGCCTGCGAGCGCGCCATCCTCACGCATGGCGGCTACGGCTACGCCAAGGAATTCCACGTCGAGCGCTTCCTGCGCGAGGTCATGATCGCCCGCATCGCGCCGGTCAGCGAGCAGCTCATCCTGTGCTACGTGGCCGAGCGGGTGCTCGGCCTGCCCAAGAGCTACTAGGCGGGACCGGATTCCTCGACGGCAGGGCCCCATTCGGTGACCACGCGCTCGAGGTCGTCGAAATTCTGGCGCATCTGCTCGAGCGCGAAGCCGGTGGCGAAGAAGCGCTCGGCCGCGCCCACCGGCAGCGCGCGGGTCAGTCCTTCGCGGCGCACGGCGGCGATTTCGCCGGCATAGGCCTGCAACGCCTGCTCGAACGGCTCGAGCGAGGCCGGCCCGCGGTGGGCCAGCAAGGCAGCGCCACTCGCACGCATGTAGCCGGCCGCCGCGCGCGCGATCGTGTCGAGACGCGGCTGCAGGCGCCGGGTCATGTCCTCGGGCATGGCCTCGCCCGCGGCGCGGCCGACCATCACCAGGTCGTGGCGCAGGCGCAGCAGGGTGCGCCGCAGCGGGCCGGTCTCCGGCTCGCGCGACAGTCGCGCCCGGCGCTCGCGCTCGGCCTCGGCGCCGATCGCGTTGAGGTCGTTCAGCGCCTGGCCGATGCCGTCCTGCAGGCCATGCAGCGCGTCGTCGTCGAGGCCGCCCGGCAGGCCGGCCAGCAACCCGGTCAGCGCGCGCGCCATCAGGTCGAGCGTTCGCGCCGCGGCCTGGCGCATCTGGCGGTGGGCCGACGACGGCAGGACGACGAACGACACGACGAGGCCGACGATCGCGCCGAGGCCGACCTCGAGCACGCGATAGAACGCCGAGTAGAGCGGCGTGGCATGGGTGATGGTCGGCACCAGCAGCACGATGATGGCGGTGATCGGCACGACGTTCATGTTGGGACGCACGGCGGCGAACAGCGCCAGCGGCGCCACGGCGATGAACAGCACGACCAGCAGGGCCCATTCGCTCTCGTGCGGAAAGACGATGGCGACGGCGCCGCCGTAGAGCGCCCCGCCGACCGTGCCCAGCAGATAGTCGCCGGTGGCCTTGAGCGACCGGCCGACGCTCATTTGTGTCACGATGACGGCGGTCAGCACGGCCCACAGCGGCAGGGGCAGCTGGATGGCCTGGGCCACGACCAGGGCCACGATGGCCGCCAGGGTGATCCGCAGCGCCAGGGCCAGATGCACGCGCCGCAGCACGATCCGCGCCCGCAGCCAGCGCCAGGCGATTTCGGGGCGATTCACGCCGTTGGGGCCGGAAAAAGTCTCATGTTCCGGCAGGGAACCACGGCCGGAGCCCCAAAGGAAGCCACAGGCAAAGTGCCGAACCCGTGCAACCGGCGGGCGGAGCGGGGCGTTTTCTCAGGACAGAGCCCAAATCCGCACGGAGGAGGCCATGACCAGAATAGCTTTGATCGCCGCCATCGCGTCCGGCGGTCTTGCCATCGGCGCCACGGCTTTTGCGGCACCCCCGATCGCCTACAAGCCGGTGCCCGCGCAGGTGCGTGCCGAGAAGGCGTGCCAGGACAAGGGCGTCCATCTCAATGGCGCGGCGTGGGAACTGTGCCTGGCGCACGTCACGCGCGCCTACGAGTGGGGCGAGCCGGCGCTGGCCGGCCAGTTGGCCAACGCCGCCAACCACGCGCGCGAGAGCTGCATGGACGAGGGCCTGCGCGTCGAGACGCCGGCCTTCCGCGACTGCGTCGATCGCGAGATCGATGCGCGCAGCGACCTCTTGATCCTGGGTGACGACCAGAGCGGCGAGAACGTCGCCAAGGCCCAGTAAGTCCTTTCGCTCAACTCCCGCCGTGAACGCGGCGGAAGATGTCCCAGAAGGCCGGCGGCACCCGTCCGTTGGCCTTCTCCACCAGGATGGCGAGATGGCACTGCCATCCACCCGCGGTGCCTTCCCGCTCCGTCTCGTTGGGCAGCTTGCGATGCGTCAGGGTCAACAGCACCTTGTCGCCGCGCGGCGCGAGATCGAACACCACTTCCGATCCGCCGTCGGCCGATGCGCTGCCCCAGGTGAAGGCCAGGTGGTGCGGTGCGTCGAGTTCGGTGATCTTTTCCTCGGCCCGGTGACCGGTCGCATCCATCGCCTTGAACTTTTCGGGCGGAGCGGCCTTGTTGGGCGACAGGTCCGAGTGCTTGAAGCGCAGCTCGACCTTGCCGCCGACGCGCAGATCCATCGGCCCCGACGCCAGCCATTCGCCGCGCTTCTTCGCGTCGGTGAGGAACGCCCATACGGCCTCGATCGGGCCGGGCAGCAGGCGCTCGAAGCGGATCTCGGTGGGAGAGACGATCTCGGGCTTGTCGCTCATTTGCGACTCCTCTTGCGGGAATGACGGAGCAGCGCGCCCTCGAGATCGTCGAGGCGCATCGCCCAGAAGCGTTCGTAGTAAGCCAGCCAGCGGTCGGCGGCGGCGAGCGGGCCGGCCTCGATGCGGCAGCGGTGCGCACGGCCGTCGATCCGGCGCTGCAGCAGGCCTGCCGTCTCCAGCACCTTCACGTGCTTGGCGGCAGCGGCGAAGGACATGTCGAACGGCTCCGCCAGTTCGCCCACCGTGCGCTCGCCGCCGGCCAGCTCGCGCAGCATGGCCCGGCGCGTCGGATCGGCCAGGGCGGAGAAGATGGCGTCGAGGGAGGGTGTTTGTAATTCAACCATATGGTTGATCATAAGGGATGCACTCCGGTCATTCAACCACAAAGTTGAATATAACGATCCCCGGGCCGCACAATGGCCCCATTCCGGCGGGCAACCGATTTTTGCGGGTCGCGTTTTTTCAGCACGCGACTTTTCTCGCGCAAGGAGGAGAAGTGATGACCCGAGAAACCATGCTGGCTATCGCTCTCGGCGGCCTGGTGATCGCCGGAACGCCGTTCGCCGCCAATGCCCAGTCGGGCGATGCGCTGGCCCACGCCGAGCGCGCCTGCTCGGTGAACGGCGTGCGTCCCTACTCCAACGCCTACAACACCTGCGTCGATCGCGTGGCCGACGACTTCGACCGCGGCGCCCCGCAGATCGCCTACAACAATGCCGAGGTCATGGGCAGCGCCAATCGCGTCTGCATGTCCTACGGCCTCGATACGCGCACGCTGGGTTATCGCCAGTGTGTCGACAACGAGCTGAGCCGCCGCGGCGCGATCACCGATGTGGTCTACGTGCCCACCGACGTGCCCCACGTCGCGGTAAGCTACGATCCGTACGGCTACGGCTACGACCGTGACGGCAACCTGCTCGACCCGAGCGGTTACGTGATCCGTCCGGTACCGCTCAGCCAGTAACGCACCGCGAACACCATCCATGAGACCGCCGGCCGGGCAGCCTTGCCCGGCCGGTTTGTTTTGTGGAATGTCGCTGGCATGGATCCCCTTCCCGCCTCCGTGCTGCCCGCCGGCGTTCGCGCCCGCATCCTTCCCCCCAACAACGGCCTCGACGTCCACGTGCTGGAAGCGGGCTTTGAAACGCCGGGACGGCCCGCCGTCCTGCTGCTGCACGGATTTCCCGAGCTGGCCTACAGCTGGCGCAAGGTCCTGCCGGCGCTGGCCGCCGCGGGCTATCACGCCATCGCGCCCGACCAGCGCGGCTACGGCCGCACCACCGGCTGGGATCCCGACTACGACGGCGACCTCGGCTCCTATCGCTTCCTCAACCTCGTGCGCGATGCGATGGGCGTGCTGGCGGCGCTCGGCCACCGCGAGGCTCACGCCGTGGTCGGCCACGACTTCGGCGCGGCGGTGGCGGCGCTCGCCGCCCTGGTGCGCCCCGATGTCTTCAAGTCGATGGTGCTGATGAGCGCGCCTTTCACCGGACCGCCGGCTCTCACCGCGTCCCCTGCGAAGGCGCCCGACATCCATGCCGCGCTGGCGGCGCTGCCGCGGCCGCGCAAGCATTACCAGCGGTACTATTCCACGCGCCCGGCCAACGAGAACATGCAGCACGCCCCGCAGGGCGTGCACGATTTCCTGCGCGCCTACTATCACCACAAGAGCGCCGACTGGGCCGAGAACAAGCCGTTCCCGCTGAAGGGCTGGACTGCCGAGGAACTGGCGAAGATGCCGACCTACTATGTCATGGACCTCGCCGAGGGCATGGCCGAGACCGTGGCCAAGGTGATGCCGACGCCGGCCGAGGTCGCGGCCAATCGCTGGCTGCCCGAGCACGAGCTCAAGGTCTACAGCGAGGAGTATGCGCGCAACGGTTTCCAGGGCGGGCTGCAGTGGTACCGCGTGCGCACCTCGGGCCGCTTCAACGGCGAGCTGGAAGTGTTTGCGGGGCGCACGATCGACGTGCCCTCGACCTTCATCGCCGGCGCCAGCGACTGGGGCGTCCACCAGGTGCCCGGCGCCATCGAGCGCATGCAGAAGGTGGCCTGCACGCAGATGAAGGAGATCCACCTGATCCCGGGCACCGGCCACTGGGTCCAGCAGGAGCAGCCCGACGAGGTCAATCGCCTGCTGCTGTCGTTTCTGGCGCGATAGCGGGGCCTGGCCAGGTAGCCGGTCATCGAAATGGACCCGTTGCCGAAGGCTGGCGTGCGACCCTAGGCTGCGCACATGCGCCTCTTCAGCCTCGTCTTCGTCCTTCTCGCAGCCCTCGCAGCACCGGCCTGGGCGGAATATCCCGAGCGGCCGATCCGCATGATCGTGCCCTTCCCGCCCGGCGGCGTGACCGACGTCGTGGCCCGGCTGGTCGCCGAGCGCCTGACCGCCGATCTCGGCCAGCAGGTGATCGTCGACAACAAGGCCGGCGCCGGCGGCGTGATCGGCACCGACGTCGTGGCCAAGGCGCCGGGTGACGGCTACACGATCCTGTTCACCACGCCCGGCCACACGATCAACGCCGCCTTCCGCCACGCGCTGCCTTTCGACACCGAGAAGGACCTGAAGGCGGTCTCGATCGCCGGGCGTGCCGATGCTGCTGGTCAGCCATCCCTCGATGCCGTTCCGCGACTTCAAGGGCTTCGTCGACTATGCGCGCCGGAACCCCGGCAAGCTCAACGTCGGCTCCGCCGGCAACGGCACCCTGCCGCACGTCCACATGGAACTGCTGATGCTGAAGGAGCACATGCAGGTGACCAACGTGCCCTATCGCGGCGCGGCGCCGGCGCTGGCCGACCTGGTCGCAGGCCAGGTCCAGGCCAAGCTCGACAACTACACGACCTCGGCCCCGTTCATCGCCAGCGGCAAGCTGGTGCCGCTGGCTGTCACCAGCGCCCGCCGCCTGAAGCAACTGCCCGACGTGCCGACCGTGGCCGAGACCGGCGTGCCGGGCTACGAGGGCTATCTGTGGATGGGCATCGTCGTGCCCAGCGCGACGCCCGACGCGATCGTCGACAAGCTCGCCGCGGCGACCCAGCGCGCGGTGGCGCTGCCCGAGGTCCAGGCGCGCTTCGACAAGGACGGCGTCGAGCCGGTCGGCGACACGCCGGCCGAGTTTCGCGACCTGATCGCCCGCGAGATCGGGCAATGGCGCGATCTCGCCAAGAAGACCAGGATCACTATCGAGTAGCGAGATACTTTTCGAAGAACGCCCTGGTGCGCGCCTCGGCGTCGGGGGCGGCGGCCGTATCGTAGCCCAGTCGGTGACCGAAGGCGGTGCGGTCGGGCGCGTTGTAGTCGAAGCTGTGGCGGGCGTTGGGATAGTAGACCGCCTCGACGAGACCGGGCCGGTCGAAGCCTGCCGCCTGCAGCTTCCGGCAGCTGTCGGCCGACGTCCAATCATCCTTGTCCCCGATCAGGATCAAGAGCGGCACGTCGACATGCGTGTCGAAGGCGGCATTGCACGCCGGGTAGTAGGCAACCGCCGCCTTGAGCCCGCGCTGGGCAAGGTCAAAGTTCCTCTGCACCGCGCGCACCGTCGTCCAGCCACCGTGGCTGTGGCCGATCAGGCCGATCTGGCCCTTGCGCACGAAGGGTTGCGCATTCAGGAAATCGATCGCGCCCGCTACGTCGGCGACCCGCATGTTGCCGCTCACCAGGTTGCCCCTGGCGCAGACGTTCTTCTCGCCGCGCGGACCGAAGCTGTCGGGTGCGAGAACGACATAACCCCAGCCGGCCAGCCGTTTGGCCCACATCGTGGTCTGTTCGTTCACGCCGCCGCAGGTGTGGGCGAGCACGATGGCGGGGGACGGTCCGGTGCCGCTCGGGCGGTACAGCCAGCCGGTGATCTCCGGGCCCGCCGCTGCATTGCCGACAGCCACGCTCGCGAAGCGAATGGGCTCGGCCGCCGCGCCACCGACAGGCAGAAGAAGCAGCAGGATCGCGAGGAGACGACGCATGCGCCATAGTACGGCAAACGGGAGGCGGGCCAAATGATCAAGACGGTAGGACTGCTCGGCCGCAAGCCCGGCTGGACGCATGCACAGTTCATGAAGCATTGGGTCGAGACGCACGCGCCGCTCGCCCGCAAGGTGCCGGGCCTGCGCCGCTACGTGCAGAACCACATCCTGGGCGAACGCCGCCGCGCCGACATCGAGGAAGTCCTCGTCGAGATCGACGGCATCGCCGAACTGTGGTTCGACGACCAGGCGGCGCTGGAGGCGGCGGCCCGCACACCGGAAATGCAGGCGCTCCATGCCGACGGCGCCCTCTTCATCGGCCGCATCAAGAGCTATATCGTCGAGGAGAAGACGGTCGTGGAGTAGCGCATGTTCGATCTCGTCATCAAGGACGCGGAGATCCACGACGGCTCGGGCGCCACGGCGACGCGTGGCGACCTCGCTGTCAGCAATGGAAAGATCGTCGAGATCGGTCCCAATCTCGGTGCGGCCAAGGAAACGCTGAAGGCCGACGGCCTCGCGCTGGCGCCCGGCATCATCGATGGCCACACCCATTACGACGCGCAGATCACCTGGGATCCCTTCGTCGATCCCTCGCCGGCGCTCGGCGTCACCACGGCGGTACTGGGCAACTGCGGCTTCACCATCGCGCCTTGCAAGCCGGCCGACCGCGACATCACCATGCGCCACCTCACGCACGTCGAGGGCATGTCGCTCGAGGCGCTGCGCTCGGGCATCAACTGGGGCTTCGAGAGCTTCCCGCAGTATCTCGACATGCTGGAGAAGAACGGTGTCGGACCCAACGTCGCCTGCTTCTCGGGTCACTCGTCGGTCCGCACCTGGGTGATGGGCGCCGACGCCACCGAGCGCACCGCCACCGACGACGAGATCGCCCGGATGGCGGCGCTGGTGCGCGAGGCGATGGCGGCCGGCGCCGTGGGCTTCGCCTCGTCGACGGCCGAGGCCCACAACGGCGAGGGCGGCACGCCGATGCCGTCGCGCCTGGCCGACGACAGGGAACTGCGCGCGCTGGTGCGCGCCATGGGCGAGGGCGGCCGCGGCGTCTACATGCTGACCAAGGGCAGCAAGACCTCGATCCCCTATCTCGAGGAGATCGCGGCCGAGGTGAAGCGGCCGGTGGTGATCGCGGCCCTCTTCCACTCCAACACCAACCCGACGGCGGCCTTCACGACATTGCAACAGGTCAACGACGCCCGCGCGCGCGGCCGCCAGCTCGTGGCCCAGACCTCGTGCTGCCCGCTCAGCATGGATTTCACCTTCAAGAGCCCCTACCTGTTCGAGAGCATGGCGGCGTGGAAGCCGGCCATGGCCACGCACGACGCGGAGGCACTGAAGAAGGTCTATCGCGATCCCGAGTGGCGCGCGTCGGTGAAGCGCGAGATGGCCGAGCGCCGCGGCGGGATGGTGTTCAACGGCGAGTGGAACAAGCTTTTCGTGGTCGAGGCGGCCAAGGCCGAGAACCGCGGCCTCGAGGGCGCGACGCTCGACATGCTGGCCAGGCAGGCAGGCCAGGAGCCGCTCGACTACATCCTCGACTTCGCTTTGTCGGAGGAACTCGACACCCAGTTCGTGGCCCAGCTCCTGCACAACGACGACCGCGAAGTGGCCAAGATCCTGGCCGATCCGAACACGCACATCTCGCTCTCCGACGCCGGCGCCCATCTCACGTTCTTCTGCGACGCGGGCTTCGGCCTGCACCTGATGGGCCACTGGAGCCGCGATCTGGGCGTGCTCGACCTCGCGCAGGCCGTGCATCGCCTCACCGGCCAGCCGGCCAAGCTGTTCGGCATCGAGGGCCGCGGCCTGCTGCGCCCCGGCTACTCAGCCGACCTGATGCTGTTCGATCCCGCGACGGTCGACCGCGGCCCCAAGCGCCGCGCGCACGACCTACCGTCGGGCGCCGCCCGCCTCACCGGCTCGGCGATCGGCCTGCACGGCGTGTGGGTGAACGGCGCGCGCGTCACCAACGACAAAGGCTTCTGCGCCGATCCGACGTCCCGTCCGGGCAAGGTGCTGCGCCGCTTCACGGCGTAGCCGCCGATGTGACCTTCGACGCGACCTCCGACGCGACGTGGCGACGGCACTGCATCAGCGGCTGGATGCGGGTGCCGAAGATCTCCGTGCCGGTGACGAATTCATCGAAGGTCAGCAGCACACCCGCCAGCCCCGGCACGGTCGCCACCTCGTCGAGCAGGCGCGCCACGGTGGCGGGACTGCCGACCAGCAAGCCGATGTTGAGATTCACCTCCGACGTGGGATCGGTCATGTGGCGCACGTTGGTGTCGGCACCGGACCGCGTGTCGGCGGCACCCTGCGCGGTCAGCCACTTCAGCGCCTCGAGATCGGCACCGCCCTTGTAGAACTCCCACTTGGCGCGTGCCTCGGCGTCGGTCTCGCCGGTGATGACCATGAACAGCCCGTAGTTGCCCACCGTGCGGCCGGTGCCGGCGGCGATCGCCTGCATGCGCGCCACCGTTTCGGCCACCGCGGTCGGGGTGTTGAAGCCCTTGCCGAAGCAGAAATTATAGTCGGCGTACTTCGCCGTGAACGCCATGCCGGCGGCACTTTGGCCCGCGCAGATCAGCTTCATGTCGGCCTGCGGGCGGGGGCTCAACCGGCAGTCGTCCATCTTGAAGAACTCGCCCTTGAAGTTCGACACGCCGGTCGCCCACAGCTCGCGCAGCACCTGCACGTACTCGGCGGCATAGTCGTAGCGCCGCGAGAAATACTCGTCGCCCGGCCACAGGCCCATCTGCGAATACTCCGGCCGCTGCCAGCCGGTGATCACGTTAAGCCCGAAGCGCCCGTTGGAAATCGAATCAATGGTCGAGCCCATGCGCGCCGCGATCGCGGGCGGGATGGCGAGCGTCGGCACGGTGGCGAACAGCTTGATGCGCGACGTCACCGCGGCCAGGCCCGCCATCAAGGTGAAGGACTCGAGATTGTGGTCCCAGAACTCGCTCTTGCCGCCGAAGCCGCGCAGCTTGATCATCGACAAGGCGAAATCGAAGCCGTAGCGCTCGGCGTTCACGGTCGTCTGCTTGTTGAGCTCGAAGCTCGGTCTGTATTGCGGCGACGTGGTCGAGACGATCCAGCCATTGCTCCCGATCGGAATGAACACGCCGATTTCCATCGATCCTCCCTGCCCCGACCGCCCCGTCCGCCGTCCCGGTCGAAAAAGCGTCCTTGAAGTCACCAAACGTAGCGAACGCCGGCGGAGAAGACATGGCTGGTGTTGCCGCCGGCCAGTTCGGCATCATAGCGAGCGTAAAGGCTGGTCTGCTCGGCGAGCGGCGCATCGACCGAAAGGCCGAGCACGGCACCCTCGCGCGGCGCCGCGGCGCCCGTCGTGGTGAAGCTGAGCGCCGGCGCGCCGGCGAAGCTCGCCGTCACCGGCCGCGCGGTGTCGGCGAACTCGTGGCTCCAGCCCAGGCGGACCTTGGTCGTGGCCTTGCCTATGGCCCCACCCAGAACCGCGCCCAGCACGGTCCGCAGCGAGTTGGTGGTCTGGCCGGCCACGTTGAGGTTGAGCGAGTCCGCGCCGGTCTCGGTGAAGGCGGCCTGCGCCGCCGTCGAGGCCTGCAGGCGCGCGAACGGCGTGAAGAACGCCTGCGCCCTGCCGCCAAGATCGATCTTGTAGCCCGTCTCGAGCTGGCCGAAGAACTGGTCGACCGTCGTCTGGCTGGACGCCGTGCGCACCGCCAGTCCCGGGATCGCGATCGGCCGCTGCATCTGGTTCTGGCCGCGCGCATAGCCCGCGAGCCCGTCGAGATAGATCTGGCCGCGCGTCAGCTCGCCGTAGAGGCCCATCTGCACCGTGCCGCTGCGGCCCGTGCCGTCCATGCCCTGGGTGTAGAGGTTGGCCGAGGTGTAGCCCACCGTGACGCCGGCCATGAACGAGGGATCGAAGCGGTAGTCGAGGCCGGCCGCGAATCCGCCGAAGCCGTAGGTCGTGCCGTGACTGCCGGCATCGCCCGCCACGGTGCCAGCGCCGCCCAGCCCGCCACCCCATACGCCCCAGCGCTGGAGGTCGATGTCGCAGGCGGCATCGCACGCTCCGCCGTCGCCGCCGGATGCCAGAGCCTGATGGCCGTTACCGCCGTCGCCGCCACCGGCCTGGCGGGCGAAGGCGTTCATGAAGGCGAGCGCGCTCTGCACCGCGACCGTCGAGAAGCCCGAGTAGTTCTGCCCGCCGATCACGTCGAGAGTGCGCGGGCCCTGCACCGTGTCGAGGACAAGCAGTGCGTTGATCACGTTCCGGAAGTCGCCGGTCGCGCCCGCAGAGGCGCGATCGAGCACGCCGCCCACCGCGCCCTGGTTGCCGGACTGGGCGGCGCGCTGGAAGGCGTTGGCGGCCTGTGCCAGGGTCAGCATGACGCTATTGGAGTTGTAACCCAGCACCGGCGTCAGGAAGGCGAAGTTGCTCGTGGTGCTTGCAAAGGTGCCGCTGATCGCCGTCGCCGTCAGGATCGTGTAGGGCGTGCCGATGGCATAGCTGCTGCCGGCCTGGACCGACAGGCTGCCCCCAAGATTGGCGGTGCCGTTGACCACCAGCCGCGTCGAGCTGCTCGAATTGAGCGCGACCTGATAGGTGCCGCCCGAGCCTTGCGTGTAGTTGCCGTTGATGGTCATCGGGCTGCCGATCGTGCCCGGCGCGACGGTGCCGTTGTTGGTCACGTTGCCCGTGACCGTGCCGGTGCCGCCGAAGGTGGCGCCGCTGTTCACCGTGACGCTGCTGGTGAGGCTGCCCGTCAGCATCAGCGCGCCCTGGCTCACCGTCGTGGCGCCGGTGTAGGTGTTGGTTCCCGACAGCGTCAGCGTGCCGGTGCCGGTCTTGGTCAGCGTGCCGCCGCTACCCTGGATGACACCGGAGAACGTGGTCGACAGATTGGTGGCGCCCGTCGTCAGGTTGTTGCTGTCGAGATCGACCGTGCCGGAGCCCTCGATCGAGCCAATCGAGAAGCTGGTCGTCGCACCGGTGATGTCGAGCGTGCCGCCGGATCCGATGTAGCGGGCCGAGTTGCCGGTCACGTCGCCCAGGATCTGCACCGTGGCACCTGTACCGTTGGTGATCGTCGCAGTGCCGAGCGAGGTGCCGTCGTTGAGCTGCAGTTGCGTGCCCGTGCCCGAGAGCGTGATGCTGGAGCTGCCGGCGGTTGCGTTGTTGCAGAAGCACATGAAACCGCCGTTCGTCACCGTGAAGGTGCCACTGCCGGCGCTGCTGTTATCGTCGAAGTTGAGCGTCGTGCCGCTGCCATCGATGGTGAAGTGGGCGCTGCCCGCGTTCGAGGAGTCGTTGAAGTTGATCGTGCCGCCTGTCGTGACGTCATAGGTGACCGACGATGGACCGGCGTTGGACGAGTTGTTGAAGTTCACGATCTCCGCGCCGACCGAGAAGGTCTGTGCGTTGGACGAATTGTTGACGACGCCCGCGCCGCTGAAGGAGAGCGTGACGCCCCCTCCCAGGGTGAAGGTGTAGGACGCTGCGCCCGAATTGAAGGTGAAGCCGCCCGGGCTCACGTCGCTGCTGATGGTGATCGTTCTTATGGCCGTGCCGCCGAACGTCGCCGTGCCACCGTTATCAGGCACCGTGTTGGACACCCAATTGCTGGTGCCGTTGTAGTCGCTACCAGGGGGGTTGAGGAGCCAGGTGTCGCTGGTCTGTGCACGTGCCGCGCCCACGGCAAAAAAGACACTCACAGCGAATGCGGTCGCCAGCCACGCCCCTCCGGGCTGCCCTCTACTCACCACGCCGTCTTACGATCTCCCAATCCACTGCAATTAGTTTACCGGAAAAATGCCAATTAGATATGGAAGAAACGGGCCGGTTCCCCTCTATCTGCCGTGCGCGGCCTGCAGTCTTTTCTCGCGCAGCCGGCTCCATTGCGACAGGCCGAAGCAGGTGAACCAGTAGATCGCGCCGGCGAAGACATAGGCTTCCATGTTCATGCCCACCCACGCCGGGTCGGCCAGGGCGGCCTGGGCGATGCCCAGCAGGTCGAACAGCGAGACGATCAGCACCAGCGTCGTGCTCTTGAACAGGGAGATGAACTCGTTGGTCATGGCCGGCAGCGCGATCCTGAGCGCCTGGGGCAGCACGATCATGCGCTGGATGCGCCAATAACCCAGGCCGAGCGCCTGGGCCGCCTCCGCCTGCCCCTCGGGCAGCGCCTGCAGGCCGCCGCGCACGGCTTCGGCCATGTAGGCCGCGACCACGAAGGCCAGCCCCAGGATCGCGCGCGCCAGCCGGTCGACGTCGAAGCCGTCGGGCATGATCAGCGGCAGCAGCAGCGAGGCCAGGAAGATCACGGTGATGATCGGCACGCCGCGCCAGAACTCGATGAACACCACCGAGGCGAAGCGGATCAACGGCAGGCGCGAGCGTCTTCCCAAAGCCAGCAGGATGCCGAGCGGGACGGCGATCAGACCGGCATAGACAGTGAGCACCAGGGTGAGCATCAGCCCGCCCCACTCGCGCGTCTCCACGATGCCGAGCCCGAAGCCGCCGTAGAGTAGCCACAGCCCGCCCAGCGGCAGCACGGTCACGCTGGCGATGGTAGCTCCCCGCCGGAACGGCAGGCCGCGCCACGACAGCAGCGCCGCCGTCAGCACCATCAGGGCGCCGGCGATATCGACCCGCCAACGCTCGGGCACAGGATACTGGCCATACATGAACTGGCTGAAGCGGGCGCGGATGAACACCCAGCAGGCGCCGTCGCCCCTGCACGCCTCGCGGCTGGTGCCGTTCCAGGTAGCGTCGAGCACCAGCCACTGCAGTAGCGGCACCGACACGCGCCAGACGATGTAGAAGCAGACCAGCGTGATCGCCGCGTCGACCCGCGTCGCGAACAGGCGCTGGCGCAGGAACTGGATCCACGATGTATGCGTCATCGCGTCACCAAGGTGCGCGTCATCGCGTCACCAGTTTATGGCGCGCATTGTACCAGTTCATGAAGACGGAGACCGAGAGGCTGAGCACCAGGTAGATCCCGAGCGTGATGGCAATGATCTCGATCGACTGGCCGGTCGAGACCAGCGCCGAGCCCATGAACACCGCCACGATCTCGGGGTAGGCGATGGCCGCGCCGAACGACGAGTTCTTGATCAGGTTGAGATACTGGCTGGTGATCGGCGGGATGATCACCGGCATGGCCTGCGGGATCACCACCAGGCGCACGATACGGCCGTGCGTGAGGCCGAGCGCCTTGGCGGCGTCGATCTGACCCTGGCGCACCGACTGGATGCCGCCGCGCACGACCTCGGCGATGAAGCCCGCGGTGTAGGTCGAGAGCGCCGCGAACAGCGCCACGAACTCGGGCACCAGCACGAAGCCGCCGCGATAGTTGAAGCCGCGCAGGATCGGCAGGTCCCACGTCGTCGTCATGCCGCCCACGACAAGCGCCGCGATCGGCAGTCCCCCGCACAGCACGAAGCCCACCGGCCAGACCGGGAAATCGCGGCCGGTGCGCGCCTGGCGTGCCCTGGCCCAGCGCGCGATCCCGTACTGCACGGCAACCAGGAGAATGATGACCAGCAGCGCGAGGCGCAGGCCGCTCACATCGTTGGGCGTCGGGATGGAGAGGCCGCGGCGGTTGAGGAAGATCACGCCCAGCATGTCGTAGCTCCCGCGTGGCAACGGAAGGGCGGCCAGCACGCCGAAGTACCAGAACAGCACGAAGAACAGCAGCGGGATGTTGCGCACGAATTCGATGTAGAATCCGGCAAGCGTCGACAGCAGCCAGTTGCGCGAGAGCCGCAGCAATCCGACGGTGAATCCGACCACGGTGGCCACGACGATCGATGCCGCCGACACCAGCAGGGTGTTCACGATGCCGGTCCACAGCAGCGACAGCAGGTTGTCGGAGGGCTTGTAGCCCGTGATGTTGAACGGGACTTCGATGCCCGAATCGCGCCACAAGAAACGGAAGCCGGACGCGATGCCCGCCTTCACCATGTTCTCCGAGGCATTGCGCACGAAGAACCAGATGACGGCGACCGTCACGAGGGTCGCCGCCGCCTGCCAGAGGATGTCGCGAACCTTGCGGTCGCGGAGGAACGTCAGCATGGCTGAGAGCGCGCCACTCACGGCGGAGTAGTCTCCGCCTCGGTGACGCACTCCCAGCAGCATGACTTCACTGGAACGACGGCGTGAACAGCAGGCCGCCCTTGGTCCAGAGTTCGTTGGAGCCGCGCTTCAGCTTGAGGGCCGAGCCCATGCCGACGGTGCGCTCGTAGCTCTCGCCGTAGTTGCCGACCTGCTTGACGATGTTGTAGGCCCAGTCGTTGCTGAGCCCCATCATCTCGCCGAATTTGCCCTCGACGCCCAGGATGCGGCGCACCTCGGCGTTCTGCGACTTGGCCTTCATCTCATCGACGTTCTTGGAAGTGATGCCGAACGCTTCGGCCGCGATCTGCGCGTTGAGCGTCCAGCGCACGATAAGCTGCCAGCGCTCGTCGCCCCAGCGCGTCACGGGGCCCTGCGGATCGTTGGAGATGATCTCGGTCAGGATCTGGTGCTCTTCGGGGTTCTTGAACTTGATGCGCTGGCCGGCCAGGGCGCCGATGCCCGCGGTATAGGCGTCGCAACGGCCCTGGTCGTAGGCCGAGATGGCGTCGTCGTTCTTCTGGAAGTTGATGATCGTGACCTTGAGGTTGCGCTCACGGAACCAGTCGGCCGCGGTCTTCTCCTCGGTCGAGCCGGCGGCCACGCAGATCGTGCCGTCGGCGAGATCCTTCACGGCGGACACCTTGGCCTTGGTGCGCACCACGAAGGTCTGGCCCTCGTAGAAGTTGATGCCCTGGAAGTCGACGCCGAGCGTGGCGTTGCGCGAGAAGGTGATGGTGGTGTTGCGCGCCAGCACGTCGACCTGCTTGGACTGCAGCACCGGCCAGCGCTGCTGCACCGAGGTCGGCGTGTACTTCACCTTGGTGGCGTCGCCCAGCACGGCGGCGGCCAGCGACTTGCAGTAGTCGACGTCGAGGCCCGACCACTCGCCCTTGTCGTTGGCGAAGGAAAAGCCGGGCAGGCCGAGATGCACGCCGCATTCGACGTGGCCGCGCGCCTTGACGGCGTCGAGCGTCTCGCTGGGCGCCAATTGCTGCGCCATCGCAGGTGCCGCGATCAAAGGTGCCGCGATCAGAGAGGCCGCCGCGGCGACCAGACCGTAAAACTTCATGTAATTTCCCCCCTCAACAGGTGCTGTCGGATACCGTACAAGCCATCGCATGGCGAGTAAATTGCACCTCGAAACGGCGCTCCTGCCCGGCGGCTGGCGGCACGACGTCGTGCTCGTGGTCGAGCACGGCACGATCACCGGTATCGAGACGGCAGGCGCCGGTCCGGCCGAACGAATCCACGGCGTTGCCGTGCCCGGCCTGCCCAACCTGCACAGCCACGCCTTCCAGCGCGCCATGGCGGGTCTCACGGAGAAGCGCGGCGCCGAGACCGACTCTTTCTGGACCTGGCGCGAGCAAATGTATCGCTTCGTCGACCGGCTGACGCCCGACGATCTCGAAGCCATCGCCGCCTTCGCCTATCTGGAGATGCTCGAGGCGGGCTTCACCTCGGTGGCCGAGTTCCACTATCTGCACCACCAGCCCGACGGCCGGCCCTACGACAATATCGCCGAGATGTCGGAGCGCATCGTGGCCGCCGCCGACACGGTGGGCATCGGCCTCACCCTTCTGCCGGTGCTCTACCGCCAGGGCGGCTTTCGCGGCAAGCCTGCGAGCGAGGGTCAGCGCCGGTTCCTGAACACGCGCGAGACCTATGCGTGCCTGATGGAGACAAGGGTGCCGGGCGGCGCGATCGGCATTGCCCCGCACTCGTTGCGCGCCGTGACGCTCGACGATCTCAAGTGGGCAACCTCGACGTTCCCCGAAGGTCCGGCGCACATCCACATCAGCGAGCAGACGCGCGAGGTCGACGACTGCCTGGCCGCGCATGGCAAGCGCCCGATCGACCTGCTGATGGACACCGTCGAGGTCGACGCGCGCTGGTTCCTGATCCATGCCACGCACGCCGACGCCAACGAGATCGCGCGCATGGCAAAGTCGCAGGCGACCGTCGGCCTCTGTCCGATCACCGAGGCCAACCTGGGCGACGGCCTGTTCGACGTCCCCGCCCTGCTCACCCACGGCGGCCGCTTCGGCATCGGCTCGGACTCCAACGTACGCATCTCCGCCGCCGACGAGCTGCGCACCCTGGAATACGGCCAGCGCCTGGTCCGGCGGGAGCGCAACGTCCTGGGCGACCCCGTGCGCTCGACCGGCCGGTGCCTGTTCGACGCAGCACTCGGCCCGAACGCCCTGACCGTCGGCCAGCGCGCCGACTTCGTCGTATTGAACGGTTCGACCTTCCACGGCGACGCCGCCCTCGACCACTGGCTGTTCGCTGCCGACAACGCCGCAATCGGCTCGGTCTACTGCAACGGCGTGCCGGTCGTGCAGCAGGGCCGCCACAAGGAGCGCGACCGGGTGATCGCGCGCTATGGGTCGGCACTCGACGCCCTGCTCAGGGCCTAGCGCGCACCCTGCTTCTTCTCGATGTTCCAGAGCGCAGCCGCGCCGCCCGACACCGCAAGCGCCACCAGTAGCGTCGTCATGCTGTCCCGCGGCCGTCCTCGAGCATCATTTGGGCGGCCTTGTCGGCGATCATGATGGTGGGCGTGTTGGTGTTGCCCGAGGTGATCGTCGGCATCACCGATGCATCGACCACGCGCAGGCGCTCCAGCCCGAAAACGCGCAGCCGCTCGTCGACCACGGCGGTCGGATCGGACGGCAGGCCCATCTTGGCGGTGCCCACGGGGTGGAAGATCGTCGTGCCGATGTCGCCGGCGGCCCTGGCCAGCGACGCCTCGTCGTTGCCGACGCCCGGGCCCGGCAAATACTCCTCGGGACGATAGGGCTGCAGCGCCGGTTGCTTCATCAGGCGGCGGGTGACGCGGATGGCGTCGGCCGCCACCCGGCGATCCTCCGGCGTGGCCAGGTAGTTGGGCGCGATCATTGGCTTGGCCGACGGATCGGCCGAGCGCAACCGAATGGTGCCGCGCGAGGTCGGCCGCAGGTTGCAGGCGCTGACCGTGATGGCGGGGAAGCGGTGCAGCGGCTCGCCGAACTTGTCGAGCGACAGCGGCTGGACGTGGAATTCGATGTTGGTGCGCTCGCGGTCGGGAGAAGACACCGTGAAGATTCCCAACTGCGAGGGCGCCATGGTGAGCGGCCCGGTCTGCCGGACGGCATACTCGAGGCCCATCAGGGCGCGGCGCACCAGCGAGTGATAGGTCTCGTTCAGCGTCTTGACGCCGCTCACCTTGAAGATCGCGCGCTGCTGCAGATGGTCCTGCAGGTTGCGCCCGACGCCCTGCACGTCGCGCACCGCCGCGATGCCCTGCTCGGCCAGCCAGTCGGCCGGGCCGACGCCCGAGAGCTGGAGGATCTGTGGCGAGCCCACGGCACCGGCCGACAGGATGACCTCGCCCCTGGCGCGTGCCTCGACCAACCGTCCGCCTTGCCGGAACCGCACGCCGACGGCGCGCGTGCCCTCGAACACGATCTTCTCGACCAGCACGCCGGTCTCCAGCCGCAGGTTCGGCCGGCCGAGCACCGGCTTCAGGAACGCCCGCGCCGCCGACAGGCGCACACCACGCTTCTGGTTGACGTGGAAGGCACCCACGCCGGTGTTGTCGCCGGTATTGAAGTTGGATGTCGGCGGGATGCCCATCTCGGTCGCGGCCTCGATGACGGCGTCGAGCACCTCCCAGTGCACGCGCGCCTGCTCGACCCGCCATTCGCCCCCGGCGCCGTGATGCTCGGTGTCGCCCAGGAAATGGTTGTCGAGCCGCTTGAAGACCGGCAGCACGTCGTCCCATCCCCAGCCCGACAGGCCGAGCTGGCGCCAATGGTCATAGTCGGCCGCCTGGCCGCGCATCGAGATCATGCCGTTGATGGCCGAGCAGCCGCCGATCACCTTGCCGCGCGGATAGTTGAGCGCCCGGCCGTTCAGGCCCGGCTCCTTCTCGGTCTGGAACATCCAGTCCGCACGCGGATTTCCCATGGCGAAGAGATAGCCCACCGGGATGTGGAACCAGATCCAGTTGTCCTTGCCGCCCGCCTCCAGCACCAGCACGCGCGATTTCGGGTCGGCGGACAGGCGGTTGGCCAGCACGCAGCCGGCCGAGCCGGCGCCCACGACGATGTAGTCGAAGTCTCCTTCGAGACGGGTAACCTCGTCCGCCGCCATTGCCTGCTCCTGAGCCGGTGCGCGAAACCCGACAGGCAATGTGGGCATTGCCGAGCCTGCCGGGCCGCGCGCATACTTTAGCGAAGGAATCCAAGGGAGCGACCATGAAGTACAATCGTATTTCGGCCGACAGCCACCTCGACCTGCCGTGGATGCCGCCCGACCTGTTCACGTCGATGGCGCCGC